>OQWI01000066.1_pt1 | contig 48767 bp, 73 predicted proteins | sample 1691551 | NCBI WGS metagenome assembly OQWI01 (sample SAMN03418259, study PRJEB22391) | human gut metagenome | biome: human-gut; feature: organic feature; material: feces | host: Homo sapiens | place: Tanzania | collected 2013-01
TGCTGATATCTGTACTTGCTTTAACCGCGTGTGCTCAGGAAGTGCGTAAATGCCCGCCGCCATCTAACGACCTGCTTACACCGAGTGGTGAACTGTGGACAACTGACGGTGACCCCGAAAAGGCCGCTACGGTAATTCCACATAACGGGGAAGTTCTGATGTCCGACCGGGACAGAGTGTCCCGGTGGCAAAACTGGTGGGAAGGTTGTAAAACCTTATGAGTATTCCCACACGATAACCAGACCGTTACCACCACTGCCGCCGGTCTGTGCTGTACCACCGCCGCTGGAAATGGCACCCGTACCACCTGAACCAAACGTACCTGCTACACCTGCACCGGTACTCCCAGATGGAGGAATACCTGTTGCTGAGAAATAGGACGCACCACCTTCACCACCAATCAGGTTGCCCGATGTGGTCAGAACTGTAGAGCCACCATTACCACCACGGAGATTAACCGAACCATTAGTACCAATGCCCCCCGCACCACCAACAAATTGACGAATGGTGTTGTCTGGGAAAGCAGTGGCCCCACTACTACCACCACTTCCACCTAAACCAATGACTGTTCCAAAGCTGGATTGACCACCGCTCGACGCTGCCGACCCACCATTACCAACTACAACTGTTTGGCTGGCGGGAATGGTTGTAAGATACCCCAGAGCGTAACCACCTGCTCCACCACCCGAACCAGCCGACATTGTACCTGAGGATGTGGTAACAGTCGACCCGCCACCGCCGCCCGCACCTTGTACTTCGACAATGATTAGTTTGGTGTTGGATTGTGGGACAAAAAGGCCACTACTTGTGAAAACGGTTCGCTTAATCAATCGTCCCGGTGTTGCTGCCATTAATGCATCATACAACTGACTAGCCGACCCCGTGTCAATTACACCGTTAGGTGTGACACCCGCCACGTTGAGAATACGTGCAAAAAAACCATCCCAATCATTAGCCCAGTCTGCTTCAAAGTAAGAACCATCTTCCGCCGTCGGTGATGTGCGGTTCTTAAATGCGCCCTGTGGTTGCTCCGTCGTGGGATTTTCAAACCGCCCTGGATAACGGTTGCTACGGTCTAAAGCCATTGTTCAAACTCCTATAAATCCGGTCGCTTGCGCCAGTGAGTCACCAAACTGAGTCGATGAGTCACCTGCCTGTACGTAATCGTAAGCCTCAAGGAAACCATTGAATCTTACACCCTGTGGCTTCGGAACGAAAGAGGCATTGAGAAGTGCCCATCGTTCGAGGTCTGTGATTTGCCCGTAGAATTCCACGGAGAAACTCATATCCTCGCCGTCAACCAGACGGGTGACCTGTGCGTTAGGCAACAGGAAGTTCAACCCACTGATAATATCTTCAATGGTTGAGTATGAATTATTTTTTAAAATCTTAGATTTAATTGCCAGACGATACAAGTTGTCCGACATCAACATTGACTGGTCAACGGATGGCGCACTACACATTGCTGAAGTATCACCAAATTCAGCCGGACCATTGACATCGCTGGCGCACATCGCTGTTTCCATCGTGACTTCACCCATGAAGTCACGGGGTATCACTACAATACGACCAATAACGTCGAGTTGTTCACCTTGTGCGTAATCAATCGAATACATGATGCGCACAGCTGTGGCCACGTCTGCAATCTGTGCGGCCAGTCTACGTGTGATGTTATACCACGCGACAGCCTTTGGCTTGTTACGATACTGAGCATAGATGCGATTTGGAGCATCTGACTCATTTGCGACGTAGCCGCTGACAATTGTCAGCGGTACGAAGTAGGGAGCGGGGAAGAAGTTCATCAGTATTCACATGATTTCACGGGGGCTACATCGATGATACTCCATGAAATCATCGACAGTCAAATTAATGGTTGCCGCAGAGTGTTAACTCCGGTTGAAATATACATACGGATGGCCGAAATTGGTGGTGTTATTATTAACGCCCGAAACCATGGCGACAGCGTTGTATCGGCTGGCTTTGTTCGGGATCTTCTGCTACCTCGGCGTAGGCCGAGGTAGCTTGATGCGTATCTCTTCATTCTTCATAAAATGAGTTTTGGCTCACGACGCCAGGCATACAGTATTCAGAAGGAAGCCCCGCATTGACGGGGCTTAACATGTCTTACTGAGCAACCCCGGGGAGGGTCACCCCCTTATCAACAAGGTACTGAGCCAGTCCACTACTGTCCCCATCATACTCGGAAATCAATTTTTGGATTTTGCTCTCATTCGTTTCGACCGTGAACTGAACCAGTTCATCAGCGCGAACCTTGATACAGTAGCCATTGTTAGCATTCTCAATAACACAGAAGCCACTTTCTGACCATCTTACAATCGACTTTTCGGATGAATAACTGACAATATCTCCTACTTCGATAGGAGATTGTCCATCCCACAATTTTACGTCTGCCATTCTCAAATGCCTCATGAAGCGGCTATCGAGCCGAAAGTTAACCATCCCACTGATGTATACACTATGCCCTCAGCACCTCCTGCCTGTGGTCGCAGATAAGGTACTTTCTCCCCTTGGGCTGGCTTATAGGATGCATAGATATTGGCTGCGGTGTTTATCTCAGAGCTATATGTCTGTGTCCAATCGTTTCCAGAAACGAACCAAGGCCCTCTATGAGAATACATTGTGAACATCTGCCGAGTTGCATTATCTGTGCTATTCCCTCGGCATTCCAAAACCATTGCCCCTGATGAACCATCGAAAAGAGTAAAACCAAATGTAGCACTACTATCACCAACAACCCTGTTGTTAAGGATCCGAGTGTAAAAGCACGTACCAAATGTTTTGATTACCGGGATGCTCTTCGTTCTCCCCGCACCAGTCGCCGCATCATAGTTTATGATGTTGTCTTCGATGACCGTTCTCGCGGCCTTTGACAAGAAGATTATCTGATCTTCATCGTCCACATTATATTTTGTAATCTGGTTCCTGCGGATAATGCAGTCATCCGCCGATGCCGCCTGGATTACTAACCCCTTATTATTAGTAGGGTCGGTAGCTGTGTTCTCTTCAACTATACTGCCAGCCGATGACAGGTATAATTGCACCCATCCTTTGAATGTATTATTACGTATTACAGGATTTACCATCTGCACTGACAAACGGGCGGTGGTACTTTTATTTTCTATAAAGTTGGCTTCCATCACAACCTTAGAACAATTAGTAACACGCATAGGAACAGTCTGTGTGCAATTTTCAGACATCAGGAGCTTGTTCCCTCTCATCTCCAACAAGTCTACATTGAAGGAAGTCACCGAGTTTATAAACCTGGCTGACCCCGTGATCGTGAACTGGTTATCATCAATTGTGGCGTAAGCCTTACCAATAGAAATGCAATTGTACGCAGCAGAATAAACATAGTTTTGAGCTACATAATGTCGGTGATCCTGTACAGATGATGCCCACCAGGAAAGCATAATCCCACCGCGCTGCAATTCAAATCCGTTCTGTGGGCATTTTTGTAAATCAGCCTGTAGACCATTGATGTAGTTACCTACAACATCGGCTGATGCCTGAACAGATACACCGATATAGTGATTCAGCAGTGTATTATTAATGATTCGAGCTGAGGTGGTTGCCTCAGCCTTAATGGACATGGTGTAACCCCATACGAGGTTATCTTCCATGGTAATGTAAGTTCTCTTATCAGCAGATTCATCTGCCTGCCATTCAAAGTCCGGTGGGTAGATGGTGGAAGTACCACCATTACTCCCGTACTCTGCGAAAATACCGATATATCCACAAAGAGTACCGTTATACACCACGTTGTTGTTAGGAGATGTAAGTGCTGGGTCGCATACAAAAACGCGCTTATTAATCGCAGTGTTACGCCGGATAATCGTTTTTGGGCTTGCACCAGACCAGATAGCCCAACCAAAATGATCGACAGACTCATTGCCACTGGAACCTAAAGGTTGGTTAGCTGAAACGTTGTACAGATAAATGTTCTCTGCCAGAGCCATAGAACATTTCCAGAACTGGATACCTGAGCCATAAATCTCGTTCATCCTAACATTTCGTACTACTGGCGAACGGCAGTAACTAAAACGCAGACCAAGGGTGCCATCTGAATATGGTGTAGGATGTGCGCCTACCCCCATTGTTTCATAGGTGGGGCCACCTTTATTAACTTGACGGGTATAGTCGATATTAAGATTTTCAACAGTTACTGACTCCACAAAGACGCCTTGTGTGGTCGGCTGCCCCCCAAATTCAACAAGGAACGGTTCACTGAACGGCCATGATGCACCGGGAGCATTAGCAACCGGATCAACGTTATCGAATGTCCAGGTGGTTCCACCATCGGAGCCTCTGATAGTGCAAGGCTTACCATTATAGATAGCAAATTTATGGCGAGTAGTTCCCCAATTCACCTCACCTTTAGGGAACACTAGCGTTCCACCATTCTGCATAATATATTCAATAGCCGCCACACATGCAGAACCACAGGCGACACCGTCTCCAGTCACGCCAAATTTTGAAGCAGGGATTTCCGTTAATACGTCCTGGACTGTGCCACCCTGAAACAATCCTATAGAGGATGCCCCAGCACTTGAAGCCAGGTTTGAGCGAAGAGGGAGGTCGGTATCACATGCCCAAAAACCAACGCCTAATCCACCGGTGCTATCCACAGTGGAATCAGCGGGTACGGTTACGGGGTATGTGCCCGTCCAGTAATACAGATAGGTGCCGTCACTGATGCGGTCAAGGTTACTATTTAAAGTACCACCAGTAGTAAATGATACCGTACTCTTAACAGCGCTCACGATTGCTGTAGCCGCGTTAGCTGCGGAGTTAGCCGCATCTGTGGCACTGGTTGCGGATGCAGTCGCGCTGGTTGCGGCAGCTGTGGCAGAAGCCGATGCACTTGATACAGCCGCCGATGCGGAGGCTCTCAACTCATCAACCTGCCGGAAATTATCATCCAGTTCGTCCCACGTTAAGGGTCGACCCAGGTCTGCGCGTTTGATAATGTTCATACGATAGTCACCGTGATGTTTGATGTTGTCCAGCGGGATAATTCGTTAAACTTAATGGTAACATTCGCAGTACCGCTATTCAACGTCATGCTGTTGACGTAACTGTTACCGTATGAACCAATGACTTTGTTAATAGGTGTGTAAAGTGAACTATATGGGACTGTTTCACCGATATCAAACCCGTCGGGCTTAAAGCCGTACTCCGTCGGAATCAGGCCACCCGCGGCATATTCCATGATTGCGTCCCGAATAAGTGGTTCGAGAGTTGCCTGAGACGGTAGAGAACCATCATCTTTGATTTCGATGACCACGACCATATCCACATATACGGGGCGACTGAATTTGATATTTTTGGTCATCGTGGGGTAAGTAGGCGACGTGACCGTGACCGTTACTGGTGTACCAGCCTGATAAAGTGTAACACCCGGATTCTTTTTGAGGTAGATAGCCATTGCTACGTCGTCATCCGTACCACCATCGACGATAGGTGCAATACTGTGACCGGGCTGACCATTGCTGTCGGTTGTGGCTTCGTCGTTCTCATAGACACGTACTCGACGTACACCATCCACATTGAACAGTTGACCCAGCATTGAATCGACCTGGTTACTACCCGGCAGACCTACTGCCGTCGCTCGTTTAAGGCGTAATGATCCATCCGATTCGGCAGATGTGCCGGGTGTTGCGGGAGTGGGGTTATTAACTGATACCAGTCCAGCAACCGTGTCCACAATGGTTGTAATGGTGTTGGCGTCCGCTTCAATTTCGCCAACTGTGGTACATGTGATATCGACCGTTGCGGTGCCTGAACTATCCAGTGTCCACGTCTGGTCGAGCGTGAATCGATAACCTGTCACAGATGATTCAAAGCGTGTGCCCGCAGGAACCTGAGTACCAGCAACACCCTTCAACACAAATCCTGTAACAGTCGACGCAGTACCTTCACTCCTGACGGTACCTGTCAGCGCGCAAATTACATCGAGGTCATAGCCGCTGGCTTTATTCGGGTCTTTGGAGTTGTACGCCTGTTGCAACACTTCGTCGAGCGCGGAGAAGATTTCAGCATCGTGAGCTATCTTCAACCCATCGGGGGTAGACGGGTCAAGATTCCAGTTACTGTCAATATCCAGATATAACTGTTTTTCTTCGTCAAACCAGTCATTCTGTGACTTTACACTATAGCCGGTACTGGTTAATTCAGCCATTCTCGGTCACCGTTAATAATCCGTAGGAGGTCAACACGCTGGCGGTGACCGTATAAGTTTTGTTGTCGATGTCGAAATCGGTACTAAAACTGGTTAACTGCAGGACACCAGGAGTACCAGAGATACGTTCACGAAGGCGTGCTTCGCGGACATCCATAGAAGTTTGTTTGTTGAGTATCTCCTGAAACCACGGTGTGCCGTCGGTAACATCCCGGAAATACTCACCCAAAAACAGACGCAGACGGGTACGTATCGTCTGTTCTATTTCCAGTTGTTCAGCGATGAACATCGAACCCTGGGTAACAATGTCACCGTCTTCATCTAATTTACGTACTGTCATCAGTTATTCGGCCCCGTATTAGAACCACCGGAAGCAACGCCACCATGAGTGTGACCATTGAGTTCTTTACCATCCAGCACCAGAGAGTTCAGTGCGGTGATGTTCCCGTCTTTATCGATAGTCACACCATTGATACTCACTGTGCCGTTCGCAAGAAGTTGGACGTTGCCGTTCCCATTAGCCATTATGCACGAACCATCACCCTTTAACCAGACGTACTGCGACGCGTCAACATTGCGCAAGCGTATCCCATCGTTAGAAAAACTTGCAATCAGGTTATCAAGTGAACGAATTCCCGGTACAAACATTGCGTCCTGTTTGTGGTGAAAGCGTTTAACGGGGTTAGCAGCAATGCCGCCGGTCTGCTTCCATCCATCGATACAACGTTGACTGAAATGTACCATACCTTCACAACCCGGATTGACGGCGAATTCCAGTACGAAGTCATCGCCCGGGAAACTTACGGGAACGTCCACGATGGGTGGCGGGTCGAACGTAGTTTTAGCGACATCATCAGTCCGGGTGATTCCCAGTTGAATCTGCGCACGTTGAGTATCCGGGTCGAACGTCAGCACGTAACCCGGGATACACGTGTACACGTCCTTCATGTTCTCGAAAAACGTGTCATTGGTGACGTTCTGTAAAAACGAGCGGCGCTGGTTAATGTCGGTCATGTCGCCCTCCTGTGAAAATAATGTCAAGTATACTATTGACAGTTACGTCAAACAATGTAATTATTCATTCACAGGCATATAGCACATGTGTCTTTAGCGGTCCGGGGTGTCCTATTCCTTCGCATCAGCGGGTAGCCGAAATGTGTAGCCATCGACTGGAGGTGGTCCAATCTTGCTGACGGGTAAGCCGTAAGTGACTAGAGTAATGTTGTGAAACATAACAACAGTTGCGAAACATGACAATGATAGCGAGATAGTTGAGTTAAGGGGCAGCCTTTACCTGAACTACTCAGCCCGCTGTATCATCTCTCTGTAGCGTTCACCCGCCCTCCGTGGCGGGGTTTTTTTTTTTATAAATCCAAAAGTGTCGTAACCTGGCTGGCAACATTCGTTGCGGCTGTCTTCACATTGATGTAACCACGCTCAATCAGTCCTGATATGGATGTACTGGAAACATCGTTACTGTTCAGCTGATACTGTGCCGGTTGTGAACCGTTCGCCACACGGTCAAGCGTGACAATCTGCTGTAGTTCAGCAACAAATATCAGTCCATTCTCATTCTCAGGGTCTTTAGAGCGCCCGATACGCCGAATGACCATATTGTTCAGCGTGATTTCGCCCGTATCCACTGTGAATACCTGACCGGAGTACATGAAATCGAGCAAAGTGTTCAGTGTTGTACTGGAACGAGTTTCATTTGAGCCGCTCAACCACCCTGCGAATAGACCAGCACCTGCGGCAATAAACGGATTGTCATCGACGAGATTCGTCAACGCCCCGGTAAAATCAGTGATACTAACTTTCAGTGGGTTGTTCGATACCGCACCCGTCATCGTGTAACGAATAGGTTGGTAAATGATATGGTCCGCAATTGGCGTACCTGTTTCAATAGGGTACTGCACGATATCCACGCTGGCATCAAGGTCATCAGACAGGACGGCATCGAACTGAAGCGACCCAAGCTGTGGACCGCGCTTTACCAGAAGGTTAATTAAACTCATAACATGTACGCCTTACCTTGTCTGAATCGTTCCTCAACACGCCGCCACACGTCACCGACAGTAATGTAACCTTTATGGTCCGTGTCAAGTCCTGCGTTCTGATTGTACGCTCTGGAAGGTGATGTGTACATCACGGTAGTGGAAGGTTTACCGATGAATGCCGGACTAAATACAGCCATGTACACATCACCCATTGTTTTGTAACGCCCTTTGTACTGATTGAGATAATCAGTAATCGGACCCTTCACCTGTTCGGCTGCAGTCATTGACAGGATGATATTTTTATTACGACCATACTTACTCTGAAACGCACTCGTCCAGCCGGCATTAGTAAACTGAATCAGTCCTACCGCGCCGGATTTGCTGTTTTTTGACTGTGGGTTGAAGTTAGACTCAGCAGAGATTACAGCCATAATCCAGTTAGGACTGATACCCAGACTTTGCCCAAGTTTACGCACCTCAGTACGGAAATCCTGTTGCTGACTGGCATCCTCACCCTGCACACCCACGCGACCGTAAATAAGACGATTACCAACGTCAGCATTTGCCGTGGTGGTATCCATTGACCCGGCGCGCACAGCTTTGACAAATGTGTACCAGTCGGGACCGTGTGTATCGCCGGTATGCTGAATGGTCTGAACGTTCCAGTCACCTTCCAGTTTAGCGTCGACGGTTGTCTGGAACTCCACCGCGCCGAAATCGAATTTAGGCCATTTTGACTCGATATTGAGCACCGATGCGGGTGTCATACGGGGGTCAAGACGCATTTTAACGTCACAGAATACGCCATCAATGCCGCCGTGAAGCGTGGGTGCGTCAATCATCCCGGTGGCGGAACTGATTTTGATGGGCGTGGCTTTACGGTCATCAGATGGAAATCCGACGAACACCTGTCCGGCGTACAGATGCCATTCGAAGCCATATGCTTTGGCCAGAATGTCAAGTTCCTTACTGATATCGGAGCTGACGTTATAGCCCCCAGCCATGACAATAGAGGTAAATTTATCCACACTATTGACAAGATATAGTGGTTTCGACCAGTCCTGTGCGAGACTGGTCAAGACGTCAAACAATGTCACCCCCTTACCGAAACTCGCACTCGTTGTCCCACCGTCGAGCACGTTGCTACCGCTGCGACACGTCACACGTGTGATAATATCGGTACCGTCACGAATAGTGAAAACATTGGTGACAAATCCGGTAAAAATCTGACCCATACGCGACTGATACCCGGCGCGAAAAACAACGGTCTGGTTCGGTTCAATCTTCGTTGTCGGTGCGAGGTTCCACAAGCGAAACTCACAGGTGCTCAGGCTGTCGCCGGTATACGTTGTTACATCGAACGAGCACCGGAGCATCGGGTACGACTGCGTAATGAAATTCTTCGTATCAATGAGTATTTCATACTGGCGCAAATCCATTGTCAGTAACTCCTTTGCCGGGTCTGGTCAATTGCCTGTGGATACACCTGTGTCTCAAGATGATTCACGGTATAACGACCAATTGCATTACCGTCCAGTATCACGTCACCCTGTGTGGTGAAATTGCCGTTAAGCTGAATCGGACGGTTTATGGACTCCATAATCTGAGTCAGTTGCTGACTTTGCTGTGCGTAATTGTTGGTCACCGGACTTGCTTCGGCACTGTATGAACCGTCGTTGGTTATACTTTTATCTTTCGTCGGTTGCTGCCACACAAATGATTGATACGGTTTATCTTCCGGCTTCCGGGTGTAGTCGTAATCTGGTTTTGATGGATTATTCTCGGCGCTAAAAGACCTCCCAATATCACGGGTATCGAATCCTGTTTTCTCCTTGATCCACTCCGCTGTATTATTGGCACTACCAACAATATATTTATCATACCAGTTACCACTTATGATATCCGTCGGTAAATCAGGGTGTGCTTTCAGCCAGTTTGTAAAACCCGTGGCAGCAGACAGGAAACTATCGGACAAGGTTTTGATGCTGGGTGCGAGAACATCTGCAATAGTGTTACCCAGTCCTTCCATTTTCTGTTGAGTGTCAATTATGGTCTGATTGATCGCATCCAGTGCCGCATTATGTTTCTCGGTGTAACCCAGTTCAGCGGCACGGGCTTTTGACACTTCCAGCGTTGTAGCGCCGAACTCCTGCCACACTCTGACGGTAGCCGGGTCGAGACCTAAAATATCCGCTACGTTGCTCTGACGCGTCGTATCGAGGCGCTGGAACTGCCCGGCGATGTCGCTGTAAATATCTTCGCGTGTACGCCCGGTGGGATTATCGACACGAATTCCCGCAACCGCCAGTTGCTGAATCATCCCGGCATCACCGGTCTGAATACGGTTAATCCCACGCTCGATATTTAAAAGGCTATTTGTCGTTGCTTGCCGGTCACCTCCACGCTGTTCAGCCAGTGCGCCAAGTCCGTAAACCTCAGATGGTCCGAACTGACTGGTTGCAAGCTGGTTGTTCAGGTCGTAAGCCTGTTGTGCTTTCTTCGATTCAAACGCCCACGCTGCGCCGACACCCGCAGCAACACCGGACATCGCAAGTCCGGCACCTTTGAATGTGGCGACCAGACTCATGATGCGTGATTTTGAATTTTCTACACCGGTTTTAACACCCTGGTCGAGCGACTTGCCGACATCGTCCATCTGACCACCGGTTTTCTCCGCCGATTTGCCGAGATTGTCAATGTCTTTTTCAGCCTGTTCAGCACCTTTACCATCGTAAGAGATGCCGAGACCGATGAGGAACTGAGTGATGATATTAGCCATTATTCGGGCACCCACAGAAGATGGTTGTCGACGCCGAGGTTGTCAATGGTTACCTCATCGCCCACAAAGAAGAAGCGACCCAACCCGGCGCGGTATGCTTTACTGACCTCAGCATTTGGGACAAGCATTGCACCTGTGATGTAGTTGATACCATCCTGTGAGACAGTCATTGTCCACGCGGGCTTGTCGGTATAGCTGATGTAATCCAGCGCAAAGTCGAGAACGTTATCGCCCAGCTTGACCGTGAAGGTCTGATGAGCGTTAGCCGCGCCATTATTTAGGGGAATTTCTTGCATTGTTCATCGCCTCGATATACTTACCCTGCAATTCATCCATCGCAAAGTGAAATTGTTCGACTTCAGCAAGCGATATTGTACCATCTTTTAACTGCGCCCATGTACAAAGAGGTGGACACACTCCCTCGATACCCGTGCAAACCCGCATAAAGTACCAGTTAACCGGGCTGGGCCGCCCGGTGTCCCTTACTCGTCTTTGTTTGCGTTTTGCACGTAATCGAAAAAATCAGCATAAACCCACAGGAACAATTCTGCCAGCAGAGTGTTTAGCGTCATCATCTTACCAGGAAAATCATTCACTGTGATTTTAGTGTTAGTACCAGCCGTCATTGCTTTACTCAGAAGTACATCGGTAATACGTTGCTTGATGTGATGCGGTACAGCAGTGAGCAACAGGGTTACATCTTTGACACCGAGTTCGCCGCCGTTTTTGTAAACGTTGGCGGCATGTGCGATAAACTGTGCGCTCACCAGGGATAATAGTTCGTCCTGCTCGATTGCGGAAGGCATCGCGGCGTTTACGGTGATGTCGCCAGCGGTAAAAGTTTTAATGAGTGACATTCTTATTTCTCCGGTTGTTAGTCGTTACAGTGTACCCCTGACGAAATCATCAATCAATTATTGACGGACTCGTCAAGGTGGGTTATAGTTATCCTAGCAGAACAACAGGAGAGTAGAGAAATGATTCACAAATTTAAAATTCAGTTAGCAGTCATCATGGCTGCGACAATTTACTGCAGCGGTGCCCACGCTGCACAAGGTGATCAGTTCCAGATTTATGACGGACAGACCGACACGATTTGCACATATCATGAAAACGAATTTGGTTATGCGGAAAGTGATGACCCAGCATATATGGGTACTGGCGTTTGCTGGCGTAAAGATATGATGGATAAAGCAGACTTTCACATTCGGAGCAAAAGAAAATGAAAGTAAAAATCTTGCAGCAAGAATTAAAGGAAGACGGCGTTTTAACAACGTACTCTAATGGTCATGTTGAAATGCTTCCGTATCTAATTGACGAAAACGGGGAAGAGTACGTTGAGATGTTCCCCAACGACATTGAACAACATTAAGTATTTAGCAAATAACTAAGGGGCCTGATGGCCCCTTTTCATTTAGCTTGCCGGACCCTTACTTGGCGTCCAACTATTAAACTCGAAAATCCACTGGTCATCGGTAATTGTCTGACCACCGCGCCCGCGCGGCCCATCGTTCACAATCACACCTTCTGCGCCGACAGCAGCATCGAGTGTGCCAATCTGAGTATAGGTCAACTCGATATTGGCCTTACTCAGAAACAGCCCGTTGATGTACGCAGAGTCAGCCGAGCCGGGGTTGAGGTTCAGCGTGACACGACGACCCGGGTTGATGCGGTCCAGACGAATAGCATTACCACCCAGACCACGACGTAACGCCGTGGATGCGTCAATCGGCTCGTCGGTATACGGCGGGTCAGACTCCCCGAAATCAGTAATGATTCGGCCATTAATTGTGATGACCGTGTTACTTGTGGAAAAGTTTTCTAATGACATCGGTCATTCTCCATTAATAAACGTCAACTGTGACATCACAGATGCGGATGCTGCCAGCTTTGAACACACGCATGTTAATCGGTGCAGACTTGCGTGCCGCGCGGTCAGAATCGGACAGGTCGAGAATATCCGTCGCTTTGGTCAGTACTTCAAAGCCATCGGTGTACGCTTCCAGACCGGTGTCAGGACTGGTGTATTTGCGCGGACCGAGATAACGGTTACGGATGTACTGTTTACCGACACGTTTAGCCGCACCGATGAGCGCTTCCTGACCGACCGGAGTCTGCGGAAGTTTGGTGGTCTGGTTAACGATGGTGTTGTACAGTTCCACGCGCAGAGAGTTCACAAATGCGTCCAAATCGACGATATCGGAAATAGACTCGCCGTAGGTACTGTGCGACCACGTTTGCAGCCAGCGACCGCTGTCGGTGCTACCTTGCAGGTCCAGCATGCTGTAGAATGCGCAACGTTTGGTGACCATCGCGTTCTGTTCGGTGTCGGACAGGTCTTCGGCAGCAACACCAGGAGATTTCTTGAACTCGGTATCAATGGTGCTGTTGTCAGCGCTGTAATTGACCGAGGCAGAATGCTTGATGAGCGCATAGGCTGCATACGGGTCGGTTGCATGAGCAACGGTAAACGCGTGACGATAGCCCAGCGTGTTCAGCTTCGAACAGATGTCATCTTCGGCGTCCGGGTTGCGAATTTTAGCCACAGCCTCACCGGTCTGACTGTTCGGGAACATGACACTGTTCTCTTCACACCAGGATGCAATCAACAATACGTTTGCCTCTGTTGCCAACACGTCTTTGGTAACGAGGGTCCAGTACCAGTAATGCTTATCGAACGCCTTAACCAGCGTTGCTTTGATATCGGCATCATCGTCCGCGGTGGCCCATACGGTGAGTTTTGGTACCGCGGGGGTGGAGCCGAGGAATTTGGCACCGGCCTTGTACGTCTCGGTCGTGGGAGCAAAGTCAGCGGCGAGAGAAGAGGTGGAATAGTAGGTACGAACCGTGTCTTTGGTGAAACCGCTCGGGAGTTCGGAGTTTTTAGCAAACAACATCGCGGAAGCGAAGTTCGCCGTACCCAATCCCGCCGGAGAAATCCGGGTTGTGATTGGGATGATTTGTTCAACTGGAAAAGACATTTACGAGTCCTCGTAAGTTACAGTGTGCACACGTTAACCATTATATCGAAATTTCACCGGATTGATAGTTCACGCCGGGTTCGGTATCAACATATCTTAGCTGAAGCGTACCATTTTCGAAATATACCTGGTCCATACCCTCACCAATAGTGAAAGGAACGTGCATAATGTTATTCACTGTCACCGTATTCACCGCTTCGTAAAGTAGTTTAACGATGATTTGAGCACGCTGTTCGAAGTTGCTCGCCTGCAGTGCTGTCAGGTTATTAACAGGTTCAGTGCCACCCCAGCCAATCCCCTTTTGCCACAGGGGCCAGCACACGTCCGGGCGCTTGTGGCATTCCTTCAGCATTTCGGCGTACTGCATTGCCTCACCGCGGAAGAAATTAATTTCACAGGATGCGACAATCTGCGCGCGGACTTCGTACACGATAGTGTTGTTTGTACCGTCGGTCATAACGATATTTGCCTGGCCGCGTTCACGGATGCTCTGACGTGGGCGCACAGACGCGTATGGTCCGTCCGGAGACGGTCCGTTGGGGTCGGCAAGAATACACTCGCTGACGCCCGTCACGTTGAGTATATGCGGCCTGAGAGCCGCAAAGATTTCATTGTTGGTCATAGCGGTCCACAATTACCTTACAGTATTTACGCCACGGACGATTGTCAGTGCGAATGACTTTCCAGCGCTGACCCAGGAATACCCATTCACCATCGAGCGCGATTGAGTCGAGGTCACCATTGTTAACGTATATTTTACGTGGGTCAACGATGCGCTGACCGCCCTGACGCAGGAAATCAATTTCCTTGTCGCTCAGTGGTTGAATGTTCACCGTGAATGCAACCGGTCCGGATGTCACGGGGGTCCAGATACCGTCCACGTATGAGCCAGATTTACCCACGTGTGTCGCCGGTACAGATTTAAACACGTTGTCAATATGACCACGCATTGACAGACTCATAAGATACCCTCATCAGGTTTTTCGTTGCTGACCTTATACGTCACGCTTGCACGTAAAGCACCAGTGTCGATAAGTGGATTACTGGAACCCTTCCGAGCAATAGTATAAGGGCTGTTTGGGGGTTGCTGTAAATCAGTCATGTATTGCTGAACTGCACCAGCTGCAAACGCACCTACTTGCTCCAGCACCTGTTCAAGCGGCAAATCATTAGCTACACCGTGAGCAATGGTGTCCACGATATCCTGTTTACCACTCTCCACTCCGGGGACGAGCCAGGGACGAGGAGGGATAGGTGCAGGATTACCGTACAATTTGTTATTCGGGTTACCGTAATTCAGCAATGCGCCCAGCTGTGCGTTAGTAATTCCCGAGTCAGGATGTTCACCCGCGTCCTCATGTATCCCAACAGTAACTACGCGATTACTGGCTTTAACAAATCGCCCTAGCCTGTCGCGGATGATACCTTTAGCTTTTTGCAATTCTGTAATGTTGACTGACATGGTGTGCCCTCATTTGTCAAGACATTATCACACAACGTTGCACCGGTATCCACATACCCCGTTGAAACTCGTTCGGGGTACTTCATCGGGGTATCAAAAACTCTTTAGTTTTCTGTTACTTACTACTTATTACCCTTATACCCTTATAAAATAGTAATTAGTATAGTAGTAAGATAGTAAAAGAATGTATATAGACAATATACAAACGGTAATAAGAGGGAAGAGGGAATATAGCAGGAATGTACGGGGTTTTCGGTTATGCTCGTAAGCCTATGATTGTGAAAGCAAATTCGCCACCCCTATACCTGGGGTATTTTGGGGTAAAATGAGGTATTGACGAACGCGTCAGCTACTGCTACACTAATTTTGTAAATTACAGAGAGGAATAACACCATGTCATTTGCAGCTTATATTTTAAAAAAAATAAATTCTGTTCCAGAAGAGAGTGTCCCTCAAGATGTCGCACAGCCATCACAGAGACTGATACGAATTACAAAAAGTGGAAAACCAGATGGTCGAAGTCTGGCACGAGGGAAGCCCAAAACCCGGAGACGCGTATCACGTGGGGTAAGGTCGTATGAGCGTATCATCCTCCTTGACGCCCTTGAAAGAGCAAAACCAGGCGATGAATTCACATGGAACTGGAGAACGAAAGCAACATATTCGGACATTAAATTGCGAACTGCACAGTTAACATATGTATACAAAACCGCGTGGATATACGGACACAAGGTCTCACTTTCCGCCAGACCGGGATACATGGTGATTAAATATGTGGGCAGTAATGCATAAGTCCGGAACAGTTTTGTTCACAACGAAAGATGAATTTATCGCGCTTAACCGCGCACAACATGGCTGGAGAGTTGAAGAAATGAGTGAAATGAACATTTATCTGTCACGTCCTGGTGCACGTATCCCAACGTATGCAACGTCAGGAAGCGCGTGCTTCGATATTTATGCCGTACTCGATGAACCAGTGCCAGTTTGCAACGGTGAGCCTGTAATCATTCCTACAGGGCTTAAATTTGATATACCAGTTGGGCATGCTTTGATGATTTACTCACGCAGTGGTCACGGATTTAACAGCGATGTCCGTCTGTCAAATTGTACCGGTGTCATCGACAGTGACTACACTGGTGAATTAATGGTTAAGTTGACGCAGGATGTTGACCATCATGAAGGTGTGTTCTGGGTTAATCACGGTGACCGGATTGCACAGGGGATGCTGATTCCAGTCGAACAAGTGACGTTTAAGAAAATCAATGAACCTCCCCAACAGAAAACTAACCGTCATGGTGGTTTTGGGAGTACCGGAAGTTAACTCACGATACCACCCTGGTGGAACGCTTGCTGTTTGGCACGGTGAGTGTTACAGTCTCCACACGGGCAACATTAAAGTTACGGATGTAGCGCCTTCACAGGTTGGTCCGCCCGGTATCATTTAACTCCACAGATACCGGATTCACAGAAATGGCCACACGCATTCCACAAGAAGTAAGAGAGAAACAAATCGCCGAACTTTGCGAGGGTACGGTTTATTCCTTTGTCAGGTGGGTCGGTAAGTTTAAGGGTGTCAGGTCAAAATTCATATACACATGCGAAAAGCACGGTGAACAAACTGGTAAAGTTGAACATTTCATGAACGGTACCAGATGTCCGATGTGCGGCGTAAGTAAACGCATGTTCAGTCAAGAAGAAAGACAGAATCAATTCGAAAAAGAACTGCAAAACACTATCTATAGTTTCGCCCAGTGGTCACATTACGACGGCAAGAATACAAGCAGAGTCGTTTTCAACTGTCAAAGACATGGGGAATGGGAGACGTCTGTCAGGTCATTTGTTGGAGGTTCTCGATGTCCAAAATGTTCTAGAGAGGCATCATCAGAAAAACAAAGATATGACGTAGAGAAACGAACTGAGCAGATTGTTCAGATGTGTAATGATTCTGGGTACGCCTTCGAAGGCTGGTGTGAAGGTTACAATAACGCCCGTAGTAATTTCAACTGCAGATGTCCAAAGCATGGTGTATGGAAGGTTGAATTCTCCGCTTTTAAACACGGTACCCGTTGTCCAAGTTGTGCTAAGACAGGTTTTAATCCCGATAAACCCGCATGGCTATACTGCCTAATTTCAGAAGACAACTTGTTAAAAGTCGGTATCACCAACGATATTGAAACCAGAATTTCACAGTTAAGAACTTATACTCCGTTCAGTTTTGAAGTTTTGGAGACGTTTAAAAATGTTGATGGTAACTTAATTCGAGAATTGGAAAGACAAGTTCATTTACAATTTGAGAGTGCGAATCTGAAAGGGTTTCAGGGGTGTACCGAATGGTTGAAGTGGAACCCAAAGATTCCACTATGGTTCAGATTTTTAAACGGCTAAAGCCCCCATTCCGATTTTCTTACGTAGTGAGTAGAACTCCTGTCCGAATATAGTATAGGTGAGAAAATCGTTGTTAACTTCCATCATTTGTGGAACTCGATACGCAATTGATTCGTCCCCTACGGATTTTGAGGCAACGTTTAGTCTAGCTTCCGTGTTCGCATCTCCCCCCATACCGTCCGGGTAATACATAGATAGCCAGGCTGCTGCATAGAGAAACATTCCCACCATCTTGTTGGAATGACAGTCCGATTGATATTCCCCCCATCGACGAGAGCCAGTCGCAACATCCCCACGACAAAGCGCATATTGGAGTAATGCATCCGGGAATTTAACGGTATCCTCGAAAATACCCATTCCGCCGGACCAGATGCGAAAATCTGCGATAACTTCAGTGGTGATATTCATATTACACACTCACAGTCAATACGGAGACGGCTTGAAAACATACCCCCGCCTCAACTCCGTGGTATCCGGGAGAGACGGGGGCCGGAAAAGTTATTTATACCTGTGTTAATTAAGAGGCGGCTTTTACTGCCTCAATTTCTTGCTGAAGTCGTGACTTCTTCCAGCGCGCGTCGACTTTGATGCCCAGTTCTTCGGCTTCTGCACGAAGTCCATCGATACTCACATCCTCGACGTCCGATTCAGGGTTCTTCAGTTCGCCCGAAATGACAACCAGTTCACCTGCTTCCTGATATGCACTGACCAGGCTGTAAATTGCCGGAGTAACTTCGAACTCTTTCGAATCACCTGGTGCCAGCATACGTTTCATCACATCTTCTTCACCCGGCATCATGAACGGGCGCGCGGAAATATTTTTTACAGTAATCATAAAATCACCTTTAGTTGCAATACTTACCCGTTGTCATTCTACATCCTTGAACGAGTAAAGAAAAGCCCTCCGAAGAGGGCTTGGGATGTCGCTGAGGGTAGGTATTACAGCATGTCGAGGTAGATTGCACTCAGAGGATAGCGAATTTCAGTGCCCGAAATCTTATACTCTGCCGGTACAGTTACGGCCAGACCTTTATTCTGCGGTGCCAGCATGCGGAACGGAATCGGCTTGGCAACACCCAGGTTGCGGTCGTTCTTCTCGTAAATGAGAACACGGTCTTTCGAACTGTTGGACACACCGCCCGCAGCCAGTTCCGCAGCGGTCAGCTGGTAACGAACCTGAATATCAATTTCCTGCCCGGTCATCAGGGTGAAGGAGTTATTGATTTTAAAATGCTCCATAACGGTACGGTCGGTATACCCAGTCATCAGCGTGCTGTTCATGCGTTTCCACAGGTCCGGGAATACGCGAATGGTATTCGGCAGGTGGAAGTTTTTGGACAGTTTGATGATGTCGAACAGCGGGTCGTTGAGCATGTTGAACAGCTCCTGACCGGTGGCGGTGGTGTAGTCGACGGTCGCCTTAGTCACGGTCACATTGCCGTTATTGAACAGACCAGCCATTCCCAGTTGTGAGTCACCGAAGTAAGCCACTTTCTGACTGTGTTCTTCATAGCCACGATATGCCAGCTGCTGCTGCATGGTGTCAATCGGCATATTCTGAGACGCAGTGGTGCGCAGCTCGTCGATGCTATAGTGACACTCGATGCCGCCGTAGTTCAGCGGTACAGTGTGGAGTTTTGCAGACTGAGCAACGCGTGGCAAGTCCATAGCGTTTGCGCCGATAAACCGGCCAACAGTCACTCCATCATAGCTCCGGTATTGCCAAGTCGTTGAAAACTCAGGAATGCCGGATACAACCGGGATGTCCTGCAGATAGGTGATATCCGCATACGGAGTTGCATAGATGGTCTGCTCAATCTGTGCCAGCTGAGAGATGTAGAACGCGATACCACCGTCAGCATCACGGAATTCAGCCGGAACGTTGATAGCGTTCTGACCATCCAGATACTGTTTTACCCACGGGTTACCCGCGATAGTCTGTGCGTCAAGTACAACGCTGTTTAACTTATCCATTATTAACCCCCAACAACCAGAGACAGTTTAGCCAGACCACCGGCTGTCGCGGCAGTGAGGAATTTAGCGCCAGGAATGGCAACCGACAGAGTTGCTGCGGAACCCTCTGTCTTAGCGAAATCGCCGGTCTGAGTTGCGCCAACACGCAGGAATGCGGCGTCACCAACGGCAACATCCTCCGCTACGGTTACCCAGATTACGCCAGCAGTGAGCACAGATGCCGGACGGTCAACCGGAGCACCGAAAGTTGCGCCGTCAGCGTATGAGCGGTTCAGTTCACGAACCAGTACGCCCACGAAGTCATTAGCTGTGGAGCTGGCAGTTGCAGCCTTAAAGCCTTTCTCGCCGCTACGTACAACACCTTTACCATATGCGACGGTTGCGGTGTCATCGTTAATTTTGGAAACGATATTCGCTACTTGTCCGTCGGCGACCATCCCGGTAAAGGCTGCGTCGTGATTCAGACCGTAGCTGGTTGCAGTAATAGCCATCTATGTCACCCTTATTTAAGTTTACCAGTCTGACGCAGCAGTGCTTCTTGTGCGCGGGACAGTACAGGTTTTGCGTCGGCTACCGGCTGTTTGATGTCTTTAGCGCCATCTTTAGCCAGTTGCTCAAGCTGTGAGTCTACCACAGGTTTCACCGGTTCTTCCACAGCCATGTCGAAAGCGGCTTCAACATAGGCGGCAGATTTTTCAGCCCAGTCAACAGACGGACGTTTAACAGCAAGAGCGGCACGTTTGATTACAACCGGGTCCATGCTGTCACAGGTGAATTCATCGCCAGCAACTTTACGCGCTGAGGTAGTAACACGTGCAATTGCTTCCACGCGTGCTTTCAGGGCTTCGTCGCTGCATTTGGTAGTCAGGTCGGCAACCTGTTCCATTGCTGCGTCGAGTTGAGCCTGTACGGTTTCTTTGGCGGCTTCGGCGTCACTGACACGCTGTTCCAAGCGTTTGAACGCGTCTACTACCGCAGCATCCGCCACATCAACTTTTAGCCCGGTGTCAGTGGTGATTTGATACATGGGTTTTTTCTCCATATTATCGAAGATACGCGCCATTGCACCCGCACGAGCACGGTCAACAATTGCAACGTGGTTAATTTTAATCTGAGTCTGTCGGAAGTCGTATGGTTCACCTTCCGGCGTTGTCCCTGGTGTATCATCATACACCGCCGTGTAACCCGCTGACAACTCACACTTGCCGGTTTCGACAGCCTTAATCGCGTCTTTATCCTTAATAACCATATCCACAATGACGAAATCGCCGTCCTGACGACCGACACTCGTCACAACACCGACAGAAGTATTGCGGTACGTGGAAGCATTGACAAGCGTAGGAGGATGGTTATTCGTGACATCTGCGCCGAGATAGCTCTGAAGTGATTCATCGTTAAACACTTCTTCGGCGGGACGGTACACACGGATAATGTCATTCGGTGCGCGACCTTTTAACCCCAGTTCCGAAGCGAGATATTCCTGAATACCAGTGCGAGCTGCTTTACCCGGCACACGCAGAAATCCCTCATCCGTGTAAACACGTTGGGAATTCAGTGCGAAACTTTTACGGTCATTGTGTGTTACGGTGATTTGCATGTTGACGAGTCCGTCAGAATATGCCATAGTGATAATCGTTAAACACATAATACATATATTTCACAGGAGATACAACATGACCGACATGGTCAATCACCCATCACACTATACACAAGGTAGTATCGAGTGTATTGATGCTATTAAGGCTGCCACCGTCGGTAAAACCGGTATCGAGGCGGTATGCGTGGCAAATGTCATTAAATATCTGTGGCGCTACGAAGAGAAGAATGGCCCGGAAGATGTGAAAAAGGCCCGTTGGTATCTGGAGCGTCTGATTAATGAACTGTCGGAGAGCGACAAATGAACACGCCATACGCATACGAAGTGACAACCAACCGTGGTACGACATATCTGGTCCGCGCGGGCAGTGTGGCGCATAACAACGCTGTTATGTTTGGGTATCAACTAAAACCGTTGTACGAGGGTGAGTGATTATGACAACCATCCCACGCTACCCAACCGGGACACTTGTGAAGTCGTTCCCCAACGGTGTCGTTACGGGTGTTGTTGCAAACGTAATAACTGATGAGCCACCGCGCTACTATGTACAGTGGGACGATGGTACTTACAGCTGTCACGCACAGCGCGATTTGAAACGAGTGGGGACATTGTATGGCAGACTGGATTAAGTGTAGTGAGCGGATGCCACCACTTGGGTGGTTCATCTGTTATAACACCGATATTTGTGAAGTCGCCGAGCACTTCTATGACCCAGTGAAAAACACGTTCACATACACAAATTATGAGGGTGAGCAGGTAGTTGACGCCGAATATATCACACACTGGCAACGATTGCCCGAGCCGCCGCAGGAGTGATTTAATTTGACGAGTTCGTCAGGGATGACGTATAATCAGTTCATCAACAGCAGAGAGGGTGAGACAAAATGAATAACACATTACTTCCAGGCTACAACCGTCCCGTATCAGAGGCGCATATTGCCGATAAAGAACTGTTAAAGGCCGCACAACAGCTTGCACGCAAGCATGAAGATTGGGCGCTCGCTAACGCTGCATTACGTGAGGCGTATGGAAAATGAACTGTAAACCAATCAAGGCGGTAATGCTCCGCAACAATGACAAATTTATCGATGTGGACGGTGTTATCACCGTGACAAACTTCAAAATGAACTTCCTCGAAGATATTGTGACATTTACCGCTATCAAAGAGGATGGTTCAGTATCTCAGCGCTGGGTCGAGATGAATCAACTTGTTAATAAGGTGGTGGGCTAATGGACATTATTAAAGGTGTACTGATTATCCTGCTTACAGGGTGGGTAATTATAGTAACAATCAACACGCTACCTATGGAACTGGAATACAAGTGGCAGGCATGGACAATTGTTGCATTTGGTCCGGTTGCCGTATTTGCCGGACTGTGGGAGGTATGTGTGAGGGTGTTCAAGAAATGACTGTAATCATGTGGTTTCTGTGGCGTCGTTGGCAGTTTAAAAGGTATGCCGGAAAAGACATCAGTTTGACAGCGTGTCACAACAATAATCTATGCGGTTGCCGCAAACACCCTATTATCTATAACGATATGTGCCGCATTGTGAGAGGTGGGAAATGAGTAGAGAGGAAAGATTACGAAAAGTACTTCACGATAATAAAGACCATTTCGACATTGATGAAGACGGTCGACTTATCCCTAAACCGCCCGAACCACCAAAAAGCGGAATGGAGTACAATCCCGAACCACCCGCATTAAACATTGTGATAGGGCTACTCGTTCTTCTGTGGATAATTTACGTATTTACTTAGCCTTATACCGCTCCACTGCTGCCGCTGTAACTGGTCTCGCCACACAGCGGCAATTTATTGGCTGACCTGGAAATGTTGGCACACCATCCACAACTGGCAAATCATCCCAACGAAACACACCTTCACCGAATCCCACATCGCGTTTGGCAACTTCAACATGACTGTGACGTACCCGCTCATCCTGTGACGTCACCCATTTGAAATACTCAATACCACTGTTCGTCTGACGAATGCGGTTCATGTCGCCCTGTATCTTGCTCGTCTGGTCCCGGGCGATAAGTTTAGCGCGACGTTCCGTGATACCAAATTGCTTAACAAGTGCCTGCTCAATGTAGCTGGGGCGCATACCGTTACGCATGTTGGTCATGACGATGTTCTGCACCTGCTCCAGATACTGGGCCGGGATAGACTGAATGAGTTTAGCGTTCTGATACGATGCGGCGCTCAGATATTCCTGCAGCTGTGTATCACCCCCGTACAGGTTGATAGCGAATGAGCGGGCGTTATCCTTTGCCGCAGTCTGTACAAACTGTGACGCGATGGTTTCGGCCTGACGACGAGCAAACGCGCCGAGCCACCGTGTAAGCAACTGGTTAATCGCCGAGGTGATAGTGTCGCTCCAGCCGTCGGCGGTGTACTCCGGCGCAAGCTGTTTCACCAGTGGTACGATGTTGGCGTCCACATCCTCACGAACAAGCCGTGCAACCTGTTTCAGCTGGCGATAATAATTTAACTCTGTTTGTCGTGACATGCTTGACGACCTCGTCAGTATGGTGTAGAGTGTACGTGTTAGTTAAATATTATCACAGGAGAAGAGAGATGACACGTAAGCTCATATACACGCAAGATAGCGTTGGTGAATATACCATTGCGGACGAAACAGAAAAATGGGTAACGGTTGTTGGTCAAGTAGAATCCGAATCTGACGCCAGGCTGTTCTGCGCCGCTCCGGAACTGCTGGAAGCGTTACGGGATTTGCAAGCTCGCGCATGTATTTACGTCAACACTTCGAAAGCTAAAGCAGCCATCGCAAAAGCAACAGGAGAGACAAAATGACATTACTTGAACTATTGCGTCAGGAATTACCGAAGCGTGGCGGTTGGCCGGAGGGTGCGGTAAAAATTCATCAAGACTACGACGGTGAAACTTGGGCGTGGTTAAATCATGATAGTGTAGAGCCGCTATTCACGCTGGGTCAGGTGGCAACAAACGCAAGGAAATTTGGTGAGTATGAGAAATGTGAAAACATGGTCACCCGTGCCCAATACGAATCCGCACTCGCCACATCGCAAAATCCAGCATGGAACGGCGATGGCCTGCCCCCAGTTGGCGTTGAGTGTGAATATTCATGGGCCGGTGAGCCGTGGGCCAGTGGCGTAATTCGTTACATCAGCAAGCATACAATAATCGTTGAAATACAGGCTGATTCCACTGGAGATACTGAGTGCGCCTACCACCCGACAGATATCAAGTTCCGCCCACTCCGCACCGAAGCGGAACGCGCGATTTTTTTAACTTCAGCATTATCACAGGTGGCACAGCATGACTAAACCAAAGCAAAAAGAAACTGAAACAGACAGCGAGTATGCTCTTAGAATTTCAGAATGGAAAGAGATGAGAAAAGAGTACAAGAGAAAGTGGAATGAGCAGAATCAATCACATACTTCCCAATACAACAAGAAATGGCAATCCGAGAACGTAGAAAAAGTTTCACGATATAGAGAAGAGTATTACAAACAAAACAAACACGTCATTATTGAAAGGGTGATTGATTGGCAAAGAAAAAACCCCAAGAAGTATGCTGATAAATCAAAAAGGCATTATCTTTCCAACAAGGATAAGTTCGCAACCAGAGTGGTCAAAAGAAGAGCGAACTTAACGCAGGCCTCAATCGGTAAAGATGTGGAAAAAGTCTATTCGCAACTTTACCGATACGCGAAGCTACTTGGCGGTAATCTCGAAGTAGACCACATCATTCCGTTGCGCGGCGTGGATGTCAGAGGGTTGCATACCTCAGAAAATCTCTGTCTATTACCGAGAGAAATAAATCGTTCGAAAGGTAATAAATTCGACCAAGAAGCATACTTCTACTTTTTCAAAAGATACCCGAGATGTACCGCTTCGAGACTGTACGCGAGGTACATCTCGGGTAGGTTAGGATAGTTTTGCCATTATCTCATCATGAGACAACCCATCAGTCGCGTACTGGTTATAACGTATCCAGAATGCGTCCTGTTGTTCCGTGAGTTTCGGTTCGTCATCGGGCGGAGACGCGATGTAATCCAACTCAACTGAAGCTTGTTTATCTATCTCACCATCTTCAAACTGATATTCTTCAGATGATTCGAGATTGCGCATGATTTGTGACGGCTTCACTATCCCCTCGGCAAGATACAGCATATCCTTATCAGCGCGGATTTTGGCGGCCTGTGCGATCTGTAATTCGTTAGGTTGAGCGAGTGGTCGCCACTCATAGTTAAAGTCGTCAGGCCAGTAACCCAGCGCGCTACGTACCAGCACCTCATCAAGCTGACGCAACCCCGGGTCAACCTGCGTTAACTGTTTAGAACGGATGGAGTTGTTATAGTTGTTCATGTCCCCTTCACCCGTGGCGTTTAAACCTTTGGCTGAAGTACCGAACAGACGAGTAACAGGAATGTCAGCCGCACCACTAATCCACGTCATGAACGTCTCAAGCACTGGTGCAACACCGCCCAGGTCGAGCGTCTTGCGCTCATACGATTCGTCACCGTCCAGCAGGGCCATCTGCACCAGTGATTTCATCTGACTGAACAGGGTGTAACGCGACACAATTGCATCGTCCTGGTCACTGGCTAACTCATCGGACAACCCTTCACGTTTGACCACATCGACGTTCGCTTCCTGCATCAGTTCCGCGATACCGTCCTTCGAGGCAACCATGTCCATGATGTCATCAAGGCACACGCGTAACTCACTGTCACCCCATCCCTGAGTCTGGACCATCTGGCGACGAGGGATACGCTTACCACTAAAACGCGCAAAATGGGTCCAGTGGATTTGTTGCCCGCCACCGGTGATGGTGTAATACTCCGGCATCATGTAGTTAGGTGCCAGAATGTCCCAGGTGTTCATAGTGAGCGGTGACATATCGTGACGGTCAAACACGATACAACGCTTCAAATCACCTTTGCGAATACGGCGCACGTCGAGCGGCTTTGACAGGTCCTGACCGGTCAACATGAGAATACCACCGCCACCGTACAGACGCGCCCATGTGACAGCCTCCTGCACGATGGCAGGTATCATCAGTCGGTCCTCTTCGATACGGATGTCATCAGCTTCCTTGCACTTGATGGTGCGCCACTCACGGCACATGTCTTCGGCGGGGATTTCCACAATCTGACGAGCCAGCCAGTTAGTCTGGTAAGCTGCGTCAAGTTGTTGCCAGTTGGACAGCGCGGCATACTGGAACGCGTTGTGAGAGCGTTTCGCTTTCCACGTTCCAAGACCAGATACGACGTTTACCAGCCCGTCGGCTGTTGTAGCTGGCATGAGATGAAGGTTTGTTTTAGCAGCCTTAGCCATGTTTATAAAATCTCCGAAACGGTTGCTTTGCCATTGTGGAGCATTTGACTAATTGCATCACACATTGGGTCAATCTGGTCATCGTGAGCGTGTGTATCATCGGCAGTGAACGCTTCACACTCCGTAACGAAGTCATGAACCCATGGGGCATCTTCGGGTATCTTAACATATCCTGACTCAATGTAACCCTGTACATCCATCACGCGGGTTAATTTATTTGCCGCCGGTCCACGTGGTATTTCCCTCACGGGTATCACGGGCTTAATTTTGCGGCGAATCTTCTGGATAAGTTCTGTGCCGGATGATTTATCTTCAACAGCCATGTAACGCAAACGACCGTTTTTGTCATTGCGGTGCTTGTTCCAGAAGTCGGGAATTTTTACCTCAAGCTCATACGCTTCGAACTTGTCACGCATGACGTCGAGGAGATACAGATACCCATCCTCACCCAGTCCCCACAGTTCGGCGACCTGATAGTCGTTATGCTCTTTGGCTTTCTGCGCCGTATCGATAAACACCGCTCTGTATTTCAGCTTTGGCACAACGGTGTAACGTCCGAACCATGACCCCTTCAGAATGCCGCCCCCGAGCGGTGAGGGACGTTGCTGCATCTGACCGGAGAACATGTACGAGTTTTTCTTCTGCATCGCTTTGAGGGCTTCCAGAGAGTGTTTCTGGGGCCACAATGCACGCTCCGTCGGTAAACCCTCGTCCACAATGGCAGGAAGCACCAGGTGACGGAAATTATACTCCTCGTCCTTCAGCAGTGTGCCGCAGAAGTCCTCTTCGTGGAGACGCTGCATGATAACGATGCAGGGAGTCTTCGTGGAGTTAAAACGTGATTTGATGGTTTCATCCCAGCGACGGTTAACACCGTTACGTTTTGGGTCAGAATACGCGTCATCTGGTTTTAACGGGTCATCGATGATAATCGCACCGCCAAAGCCGTTACCGTTCTCAAAGTCGTCAAGTTTACCAGCACCGAAACCAGTGATAGGACCACCCGCAGCCGTCGCATAGAATACACCACCCTGGTCAGTGCCCCACGCTTTCTTCGAATCCTTGTTCGCCTTAATGGTCACATGAGGCCAGAGTTTTTGAAACTCTTCGGACTTCAAAACTGATTTAATTGATTCGGAGTTATCCAGCGCGAGAATATCAGCGTACGACAGATGAATAAATTCACACTTTGGATTTTTAACGTAACACCATGCGGAAAATAATTTAACAGCCAGTTCGGTTTTTGAATAACGCGGCGGCATGTTAATTATTAAATGAGTGGTGCGACCGTAAAATACATCCATCAATGCATCACAAATTACATGATGGTGGTCACTGAATACAAATTTAGTCCCTTTTAAAACTTTAAAGAAGAAACGAGCGAATAAAGTAAAATCTTCCTCAAGTGCGAGGCGCAGTAATTTTAATTCTTTTGGGGAATTAAAATTCATCGTTAAACGCCTTTTTAAATATTTTCACATCTTCGGCGGTAATGTTGATATTCGTATTCACATTATCCAGACCGCCGGACAACTGAACCAGTTGCTTATCCAGTCCCATCAATTTCGCTTTACCGAGCACTGCTGCCACAGCTGCGGATGATTGCGGCGTCTCGGCAGACAGTGCGACGTTTTTAATTTCTTCCAGTTCTGCAACGAGCGAATCAACCGTCACATTGTGGCGCTTCTGGTGAACCTCGCGCAACTGTCGCAGTCTTACCGAAATATTATCCTTGTTGAGCATTTCAGATGCTTTCACGGCGATGGTGTTCTGCCCCATGTTCTTCGCATCATACGAGCGACGATATGCCTCGCTTGCGTTACCCGTTTCCACAAACGCGCGGCAAAATGCTTCCTGTTTCTCAGTCAGAGGTCTTGTCATGATAGCCCCCACGCTATTGTCTCTAATGCCACGATTCTACCATGACTGACCCGTCATTGCCACATACCCCGTTAAAACTCGTTCGGGGTACTTCATCGGGGTATGAAAAACTCTTTACCTTTCAATACTATACTACTTATTACCCTTATACCCTTATAAAATAGTAATTAGTATAGTAGTAAGATAGTAAAAGAATGTATATATACAGCATACAAACAGTAATAAAAGAGAAGGGAGAATATAGCAAGAATGTACGGGGTTTTCGGTTATGCGCGTAAACCTATGATTGTGAAAGTAAATTTGCCACCCCGATAGCTCGGGTATTTCGGGGTAAAATGAGGTATTGACACGGCAAACAACTCATGTAACAATGTATAAATCAAATATACAGTATGCGGGGTTTATACAAATGTACCATCTTAGAGAAAATTGTGATTGCAAAACGTTTCATGAAGACACGGGTCTTTGTACGCTTTGTGCCCGATACAATCATGAGGACTTCGTGAGACATTTCAAAAACAGAACTAATTCTGACGATGAGCACGAGCAATGGTTACTGGACCAGTTATGGAACAACCCGAATAACGGCCTCAGAATCGGCACCAAACGCATGTCAAAATGCGGTCATCCGGGCGTCTACCGCGGTAGTAAATGTGCGATATGTTGTAAGATTAGTAAAGACGCTAAAGCCTCTCAGGCGCTTCAAAAAAGCACTAACCATGTAGACACAATGCGTTTCACTCTTGAACAATTAAACGCAACTATTGAGGAAATGAAGCGCCAACGGAAAACACTGGAACAGGCCATACAGTTGGCTGAGATGGGATTGAATATCGGCAACATCACTTTAACCACTGTCAAGATGAAAACACCACGTCAAATAGCTATTGAGGCGGGTCAGAAGTGGTACATGCCTTATGAACCCTGTAAAAACTGCAATACAATATCTGAACGTTATGTAGCAAATGGTCGCTGCCGCAATTGTGGAGGTAAATAAGATGGGTAATGAAAAGTTTCTGATAATGGTTGGACGTATCCTTGTTGCTGGGTTTAAGCTCGACGATATTAAAATAGAACTGCACAAATATGACTCTACAACTGGAACGGGGTTCATTGCGCTACGAGCGCCGGATGGTTTATTCGAAGTTATTGCCGATAACACTGGAGACAAACCTGTCAGCTACGTTTTAAAAAAGAAAGGTATTTATGAATCGCTACTCATGCAATTACGAGACTAACCCCAAATAATAATAATAAAAACAAAGCCCGCTAAATGCGGGCCTTTTAATTTCCTTATTCCCCTTTTCCTTCCAGTCCATACTGGTCCTTAATCATTTCCACGGGGATTGATATTCTACCAATCTCACCGTAATTCCGATGATACGTTATGACTGTAGCACTTCTTCCGGAGTCGTAACCTCCGTTACTTGAATACTCGTCTTTGGCTGCCAGAGTTTGATGCATCTCAGTAATGAACATGTTGCTCTCTGCTACTTTCCGATGATGATAATGCCCCATGTGTAGGTAGCCAAACTTAGTACGACCGTAAATTTCCCGGAACTTACTGGCAAATACTGCGTCCAGCTTTTCCATCCTGGAGCAGTGCCCATGATGTACACCAATCATTACTTTTCCAAATTCGATTGCGTAGTAGGGACTCTGTTCGTCTACAATGGTCACGCGGGGATTATCGCAATACACCTCTTTAAACATCTCTCTCAACCACACGGTAGACGCAAGGTCGTGGTTACCCGTGGCGATTAGTAGCGTCACTTTCCGATGCTTCTCCAGACACATGTTCACGGCTCGCTTAATCACACGGATAGCAGTCTGGACCACTTTGAAGAAACGCGTATCGGAGTCGAGAATATGTCCGGATGTTGGTGTAACCGCCTTCAGGCCGTCGAAGTGCAGGAAATCCCCCTGAAGGTTAATCAGACACTCTGTTGCGTTGGGTGCCAATGCTGTCGCTGATTTGAACCACGACGATATGAGATGTTCCGCAATGTTGGTGTCGTAATCGTCTCCACCCTCTTCTTCACATGCCAACATACCGATGTGTGCATCTGTTACTGTGTACATGTTCAAGAGAGTGGCATCCTCATCACGGGATATTAAATTAATTTCCTCTAGTGGGGATAAGCACTCTGTAAGCGCCACAATCGCTTCCTGCATCATTTTCAGCTGGCGCTCAGCATCCACATCGGTCTTGACCCATTGCAGCGCTACAGTCCCGTCCTCCTTCACCAGTGACGATGTGCCTTTCACCTTGTAACCGTCTGGTACAAAGCGGGACACATTACCACCGTGACCCAGACCGCGCGCACCGAGACGTTTGATGCGGCGGTTAATGTTACCGGGGGTCATACCGTACTTTCTGGCAATGGCGTGACCACTCATTCCCGCAGCCACGTCTGTCAGTAATTGTTCTTCAGTCAGTACAGTCATTATGCTTTGCTCCGGTTTTTAACTAACTGGTCAATAACAACTGTGAAGAACTGGTTACATCCGACGTTCGGGTAATCGATTGCAAATTTATAACCCTGCTTCAGCAGATTGCCCTGACGCACACTACCCGTGGGGTTAGTAATTCGTTGCACGTGTTCCAGTGTCATACCCATACGCTGCCCGTCACAACCGTTGAACAGCATGTTAGCGACCTGTGCTTCATCACTCACTGCAATCACACCCGCGTGAGCCTGAGCGCCCACCAGGAGCGCTACAAGTGGTAAATATTTAATCATGGTTTACGCTCCAACAATTCAATGTACTCTTTCAGTACGTCCGCGCGATGTTTACCCCAGGGTAATAAAATGTCAAAGCGTGAATCCTTCTGCACCCATTCTGTTTTGTCTTGCCACGTTATAAATGCAGCTTTATATTTCTCCAGTTCCACCACCCGAGCCTCAGCTGCCAAACAGCGCTCCATCAACTGGCAATAACTTAGTGTTTCCATATCCACATCTCCCGTACTTTACCCCCAACAATGAGACGAGTGACACACAGTCCTTCCCGGTCAGCCTGTGTACGCATACGTGACAGCATGGTCAGCGCCTGAACCTCGGTCATATTACCCAGCATGTCAGACAATTTGTGATGACTAATAATGTTTTTCATTTGTTGCACTCCTTTTTCATTAAACCCGCCGAAGCGGGTCGTATTTTATTTATTTACCCTGCGTTGCCAGGTAGCGCTCTTTGAGTTTCTGCCAGTGCCAGCGCATGACGTGCTCGTTATGGTAGTTGCTTACTGAAAATTGTGTTTTCTTGCTCATCTTCATCACCTCTCTGTTGTCGATGAACTAACTATAACCCACCTTGACGAACTCGTCAATATTGATCGCAAAAAAAAAGCCCCGAAGGGCTTATTTAGTTTCTGCAAAGGCCATTGCACTTGTATCACCCTGTGCCGCTGCGTAATGACGTGCTACGTCCGCCGCATTTGTGAGGTTAGCGTGAATGTGTCCAATCTTGATATAGAGACGTGGTTTACCACCATCAATCATTATTACATTGTTCACACGCCCATCCTTGAGTGCCGGGTGCCAGTCGTAACCCAGTTGACGCATCATGTCACGACGTTTACCCACTGGTACGGCTCTGTCAGCACGCATCTGGCGTAACAGGTTGTCCAGTGCCTTACTGCTCACCCAACCACCCGCAAAACCCTGTCGACCCTCGTCGATCGCTTCCATAATTTCCTGTTCGACGCTGCCGAGTGATGCTGTCACAGCTTCGTGTGTACTGCTTGTCTCTGGTGCACGCTGGCAATGTGTCGCCGGGTTAAATTGTGCGGGGATGTCGTAGTTCTCCAGATAATGTGTTACGGCCGCAAAACCACCACCGCGTTTGAGCCAGTCGTACAGGTTGGGGAAGTAGTCACCACCCATACCGTCGCGCACTATGTCGATATGCTCCTGCTGCGCCGTGTAGAAAATAGCGAACCGGCGGTCATTAGCCGTCTTGCGCACGGCGTTCTTGTGGTTACTGTTAAACATGAAGTTAGCACACAGTCGGTGCATTACCTGGTCCTGTTGCATCGCACGTTTAGCGAGGTACTCACCAGTAATCATAGGCTTGAGTGTTTCAATCAGCTCAAGTTTCTGCTCAGGAACGTAAATATCCTCCACGCCGATAAATATTTTATCGAACAACCAGGCGTTAAACTTCTCGCCAATTTCCTGTGCTGGCGGCATGTGGCTGTAGCGTGAACCGACCGCTTCCATTACGCACAGTGTGAACAGTGTTTTACCGTTGCCTTCAACGCCCTGCAACAATGGTGCCCACTTGAACTTGGTTCCTTTGTACTGGACACACGCTGCCATGTAGGATAGCAGAATGTCGCGGTCACGCTCGACGGGTAAAAGTTTAGCCAGATGAGTGAGGAAAGGTGCCACATCGCCCGGGACGCTCGCCACCGTCACCGGTACATATGCGTTGACATGACGCAGACCGTCTTCTTCGATAATGGCACCCTGCGGCAGGTCCGGACGGAATGTTGAGCGGTCAACTTTCGGAAACATGATACACTGGTTCTCGGTGAACGCTTCGAAAGCCTTTTTGGTGGTCTTCTCATTACCGTCATCCAGTGCAAACACATAGCCACCGTACATCGCGTTAAACTGCTCAGACTTCAGCATCTGACCGTTGGGCGTGAGAATACGGTGGCTGTCTGCCACATATACGCAGCCTTTGAAGTGGTCAACAAGCTGCGAGCCGCCAATAAACTGATACCCACTGCGGATAACCGGTGCACCTGTCTCAATGACCTGAGCAGGGGTCACCAGTTCAATCGGTGCGCCGACGTTGTAGTAGGTAGTCTGACGTGCGCAAGCGCCCAGAATGGAACGTCGCATGTACGATTTGTGACTGTCCCATTTAGGACGTGCCAGCGCAGACAGACGCATCAGGCGTTCAATACGTTCACAGTTACCACCGGTCCAGAACGCTAAATGCTGGGCTAATGCGGCGTCAGCACTTGACCCGTCATACTCGCGGTCCTCATCCGGATACGCATCACTCAGTACCTCGACATTGCGCGTCCACAGGTCTTTAAATGTTGCTTTACCACCGAATACAGCCGCAACACCACCTTTACTTGAACAGGCTTTTTCGATGAGTTTCGCATCATCTTCAATCGGGCATGAGCCTTCAGCGTGAGTTGTGGTCCATTCCGTCGCCGTAACTTGCTCGGTCTGCGGGAAATACCGGGCAACCGTGGTGTTGAGCGGCACAGACGCGTTAAACATCATGTCACCCCGTGCACCACTTCCCAGACAGATAAAACGGTCAGACGTGTACAGTTCAATGTGCAGCGGAATATTTTTACAGCTATGCTCGGGGATGGACGGACTGTAACCAAAAATGTGCAAGCCTTTACCGCTGTTGCTCACTTCCACATAACAACCGGCAAAAGTGGTGCACAACTCCAGCGCGAGCGGTGACCAGGTATTATCGTCCTGCAGTGCCCCGTCGATATCCACGCAGAAACGACCGTCACCCGTAAGAATGACTGCAGGACGATATGACTCACCCAGTGCAGAAGCCGCCGCAACCGCCTGAGCGTGAGTCATACGGTCCGCAACGTGCAGACTGACCACATCGCCAGCAGCGTTACACGGCATCTTCTCCGTGCGCCCGGGCTTCTTCTGTGAAGGCACTGTTTTGCAGACGATAAAGTGCAGGGAATCAGCCCCCTGCACCGGGGGATTCATATGTGTCATCTCCGTCTCTCTCTCTGTTTTGGTTATTAAAGCAGGGTTGTCAGCGCGCGGGTGCGTAGCTCCAGTGGCGCAGATTTGGCAACGCTATCACCTAGCGCCATCCCCTGCCCAATCAATTCGAGGTTTTCTTCTTCCACTGCTCGTTGCATCACTGCTTCACGAAGTGCGGACATCTTACCCCAGTGATGGTTAACACTTCCCATTGCCACGCCTGCTTCGGCTGCGACACCATCGCGTGTTAGACTGCCAAAGCCATCACGCTGTGCCATTACATATGCGACTTCTAAAATATTATCTTTGCTCATGAGTTCGATTCCATTAGGTAATTTGTTGCAGTATGGCACAGGTTGACGGAGTGGTCAACTACTGAGAAGTCTTAACCAGTATTGAATCTCGGGTGTCCATTTTAACCACTCTGTAGAACCTTTGAACCCAGTTAACTTCGCCGATTCAAATTCTTTATGAAACATTTGTTCAAATTCGGAAACTGTTTTTCCGTCTGCCACAATTGTCTCAACTAAGAAAAAATTGAAAGGTGTACTTTTGACCAACTCTTTGATTCTTCTTTCCAAACAGTTTGTTATGCCGATTTTGATGAGTCCGCCGTTTTCGGAGCGCAGCGCATAAAGTGTCCCTTCCGCTGTTTTCTGATAACCGAAACCCGCACACTTTGGGCACCGTGTCCCACTATAGATGAAATGCCTCACCTTTAAATCCCATTCCAAATCATGAAGTTCGCAGTAGCAAGTAAATAGACTGTCCGAATTTTCATAAACTCCCTTCCATTTTACAAAACGATATGGGCTATCTTTGCATAGTTCGACAATTTCTCTTCGCCTATCGTCTTCGGGTGTTCTTAGTCGAATGCTGGCCTTTTCTACCGCACACTTTTTACATCGTTTTCCAGACCATAGGAAACGGTGCACGGTGGTTATCCAATCACCATGTTTTTCGCAGTTACATTTGAATTTACTTTTGCAATTTTCATAATTATCCACCCAACCGTTGAAACTGTATTGAGTCCCTGCACACAATGAATTTATTTCATCGATGACCGTGAATTCACTTCTTGCGAGTTTCATAATGGACCTTCTCCTGACCAAAACCGGAAATCACCGCCCAGCCCGATAATGAGTGTCCCAAATGCAAGCTGTGCCTTTTCGTGTTCCGTACCTTTATACTTCCACCCGGCTTTTTTTACCTCACGCGCCACAAACTGACCAATGGTTGACCCGACCATATCAGGCGTGATAACCACGGGGCGGATACCGATAAGGTCACTCGACTTGATACGTTTGTTCATCGCCGGTGAGTCGTTTGCGATACCGTAACGTACCGGTACACCCCGCTCATCCTTCAGTACCCCGACGTTATTGCGAAAAAGTCGCCAGCCCATCTTACTTGCCAGCAGTCGCGCTTCATCCTGCACACGCGCTTCGGGCGTATTTTTAGTTGAGCGTGGGACATCCAGTCCCACCATTGTCACAAGGTCAGCCAGCGCCTCAGCCGTGATACCATGCTTGCGTTGCCATTCGAGAAGTGTGGGGGTCATTGAGACTTCTCCCGACGTAAAATTCTGCGACTCTGACGCAATAGAACAGTGTACGTAAATTTAGAAATTTCTTCCCAATATGTACCATCGTAATTTTCAATACCCCAATAATATTTGACATCTTCTTCTTTTACTTCTAAACCACCGTAGTAGTTACCAATATTCCCAATTGGTGTACTCATGACCCAATCCTCTCTCTTAATTTATCCGCATCAGCCGCTTTGAGCGCCTGCGCCTCCAGCCATGACACACCGTATGTCAGATAGAACTTGCGAAATATTTCACTGTCGCTCAGACCTTCCGCACGGCGATACCCGGCCCACTCCGCTAATTTTAGGTCCAATTTGACGAGCGCGTCAAGACGGTTTTCATGTAATTTAACGTTTCTCTTCACAGCATGAGGCGGTAAACCGTGACCAATCATCTTATCTCGGTACTGGTTGACATCCTCGCGTGCAGCAACAACTTCATTGCGCATTTGTGCCAGTACGTCCGGGTCAAGCTCGTACAAGTCACCGTCCACAAACTCCGGGCCACTACGTTGCGCAGGTTTAGGTACAGGCTCACCGCAGTCAGGACATGCGTCACGGAATCGTTCGTACACTGCCGCGCAAGCTGTACACACGCGCACCGTCGATGTTTCACTTTTACCTGTGCGACGCTCCCGGCGGTCAAGACTCCACTCACGCGGTGCATCCGGTAAACCGTGGCGCATGACGTTGCCCACATGGTCAATAATAATCGCGTGGGTTTTACCTGGTAACGGTCTGAGGGCGCGGCCAAACATTTGACTGTACATACTGTACGATTCAGTTGGACGACCAAATGAAACAACCTCAATGCCGGGACAATCGAAGCCCTCGGTCAGAATTTCCGAGTTAACTAATTGTAATATCTCTTTATTTTTAAATTTTCGCACCGCTGCGAATCGTTCAAGGTCGGGAGTATTACAGCTTATTGCCGCCGCCGGGACACCTGCTTTATTATACTGTTCCGCGATTTCCTCAGCACTTGCCACATCGACGGTGAATGTCACGCCTGATTTACCACGGGCAATTTTCAGATATTGAGCAACAACATCGCCAGTGATGGTTTTCTCATCGTGTGCCACCAGTGATGAACCGTTAACGACTTCGCGCATCTGGTTCAGGTTAAAGTCCCCCGTGGAATCGCTGACCTTAATTTGTTCACGTGAGAAACTACTTGGAGGTGCAAAAATTTTGTAATCGGTCAGATACCCATCTCGTATGAGTTCCCCCATTGCCACGCCTTCGAACATTGTGTCAAACACGCCATCCGCGTTACTTCCCAGGCCGTTACCATCCGCACGACACGGCGTAGCTGTAACCCCCAGCCCGCGAGCATTGGGGAACATCTGTACAGCTTTACCCCATTTGTTATCTTTAAGCACATGGTGTGCCTCATCGATAACCCACAGACGAACAGACGGTAACCAGTTAGCAAGTTGCTCTCCACGCCGGATGATTGTGTCCACGCTGGCGACCGCGTGTTTACTTCCTGCGTCGTAAAATGTCTTACCCAGTTCATCCATGTGAATCTTCACACAGTTTTTCACGGTTTTATTCGAACCGACAATGCGGTGATAGATGCCGTTTTTGGCAAGCGTGAGACTCATCTGACTGACGAGTTCCTGGCGGTGTGCAATGGCACATGTCGCACCTTGTTCGGCAGCGATGATGGACGAGAAAATTACCGTGTTATGCGTAACAGTGAAATCACCCAACATGAACAATCTGTCACCATCTATTTCAAATCCGTAATAATCGTCCACTTCAAGTGGTTCAACTTTAATTCCAGTGACTAAAACAGATTTCTTCTGTTTCCTTTCCGCGACATTGTCTTTGTGTCGATTGCGCACGAATGGTAAACCAGAGAAATCACCGCTAATGGTCATGCGCCAGTAATCACCAGTAAACCCGTTTTGACAGCTTTTTTTACACGGTTTCATGTAGCACGCGAACCCGAGAGAGCGCGCGATAAAAGTTAAATCGTCAGCGAGTTGCTTCACTTTCAGCGTCACTTCGAAATAACCTTTGGATAGATGCCCGTCACTATCTAGTAACCCTGCGAGAACTTGTTCTCGAACCCGACGAGAAGTGGTTTTATAAACCTCAGGGATATGTTTATTGAGATACAAATTGTATTTTCTTAACGCTGAAAGCATTGACCCCGTGTGCTTACCATCACGCGGTAAAAAGTAAGTCCACGCTTTGTTATCTGGTCGATTATGATATTTCCTGACCCTGTGTCCCGTCTCACTTGCGTAACTGTGGATATATTCGACTATTTCGTCGTCGGCTGTTGTTATTGCTGCTGCGTTGGAGTTTCCATCACCTAACCACAGACCTAACATGTACGGCGGTAAAATTGGGTCGAAATCTTTCTCCTCCCAGTCAACAGGCGCTCTCCACCCTTTGTAAAGATGTTTCCAGTGTTTTCCTTTATTGAGGTAATCACGCACTGAGATGTTTTCTATCTCACCAGCGCGGTCATCCTTGCCGGTATTGGTGCGCTTTAAACTTAGGATGTGACTCTCATTGACAACATATGGGTCGCCTTTTACCGGTGTCACCCTGTACATTTTCTCCCGCCCCCGTGCAAGCGACAACACGCGCCGAGGTTTACTGTCGGGTCCCATTAGCAACTCACCTTGCACAATATCTTCTACGGGTTTAATCGAACCGTCATACATTAAAACGGGTGTACCTTTACCTAGACACTTCCCCCCGCCTGTAGCGAGTACCGCCAGGATTTTCCCTTGCGGCTTTTGTTGCCAGTAGTCATTCAGCTGACTAACCAATGTTTGCTGATATGGTCGTAACTGCATCATGTTTTCCTCATCCTGTTGTAATAACCGCTCACATTACCAGAACCCGTTCCCATCTCTACATCTCCCACACTTTGCGCACGTGGTTCGACTCAACCATACGTGCCTTTCTGATTAGTTTACGTGCCACATACATCGGTATCTGCACATCGTCGAGGAACCATTTGTCCTTCTTACTGACCGAGTTGTACCAGCCATAAGAAGGTCGGAGCAGTTGTTTAATTTTCATGCAGCACCTCAACATGACACGCCTGCAATATAGCGCTCTCCAGTTCACCTGTTTTGTAATAGGGGTGTAATAAGTACCCGTGACGTTGACCATCAATCTCAATGATTGACCAGTCCGTACGAACACCACCCGGCACGGTGCGTACGGCTATAAAAGTACGGTCGCCACATTGATATTCGCGGTTATCACGGGTTATTTTTACGCATTTGATGCTCATCTCTCTACTCTCCCCAACTATTGACGATAGCGTCATTGTGCATCACCACCCTCCCCGTGTCAAATTTAAAATTAGTGTTGACGAGTGCGTCAGACTGGTATAGAGTTCACCACATCGACAACAACAGGAGGACAGAGAGATGGGCGCAAAAGTAAACGAATCGATACCTGCTGTAAAAGTCGAAAACGAATATTCACCGGGATTCCACACTTATGAAGAAGTGAAAATCGAATTCAACTCGGTGAGCGACATTCTGATTCTGTCCCAAAACGGAAACGAAATCACTATGGAAATGGGGCAGGTATTTGACTTTCTGGAAGTCATGCTCCGTTTAAAAGATAAACTTAACTAACCGAACAGGAGTCCGAATAATGACCAACCTTATCACCTTAACCATCCCGAACGACGACCACATTGCATTGCGTGCGTTTGGTAAAGCACTGGAAGAAATGGCACTGGCGCACGGTGCTGAGCCGCGTAAGACCATCGGTGAACTGTCGTACAAATTGAACATTGACACTACTGACGCAACTGAGACGCTGGAGCGTCTCAATGACGCCACTGGTGAATTAATGCAAGCAGCGCCGCATATGCCGGATGAGTTGCGTTTCGAAGGTGAGGGACTACACGGTAAACGTAAAGAGCCAGAAGTCGATACCACCGCTCAACAGGTTGAGTCACTGGTCCCCCGTGACGGAAGAAGTATTGAAGTAACTCGCGAAATGGTTGAATTGTGCATACCAGTTAAACCGGATATCGACCCACCCACCACCGACTCAACTGGTACACCGTGGGACGAGCGTATCCACTCCACCAGCAAAGCGCTCAATGCGGACGGCACGTGGCGTCTGCGTCGTAAGCCGAAGGACATGGGTGAGGAGCAGTGGGCGGCATTTGTTGAGTCGATTAAAAATGAACTGATGGGTATCGACGCGCAAGACCTGAAAGAATTTGAAGAAAGTAAACAGGCAATTCTTGAACCACCCGTAACACCACCGGGCGATGATTTCCACACTGATACCGGTGTGGTGACGGAGCAAACTGTTGCGGGTATTCCGCCAATTCCGGTACCGCCGCCGGTAGTTGTTGCACCACCTGTACCGGAAGTAACCGAGTGGGACTTCCCGCGCCTCATGACCTTCCTGACCGAGCGTCACGGTAAGATTGATGTGACAACTGTGAACACACTACTAGCGCAGGACGGTATGTCGTCGGTGCAGGAACTGAACGCCCACCCGGATAAAATTGGTCTGTTCGTGGCACGTGTTAAAGCGCATTTGGGGGAGTAACAATAATGCCTGCGAAACTGACCACCGACAAATTGATTGACAAATTCATAAAAATACACGGTAAGCGGTATGACTATTCTAAGGTCGTGTATGTCAACCAGTGGCAACGGGTGATTATAAAATGCAGGCAACACGGTGAATTCACGCAAACGCCTAACCAACATTCAAGAGGGGCGAACTGTCCCTCTTGCTCAATAATCACAGCATCGAGAAGTAGAACCGGTGAATTTGACAGATGGGTCGCTAAATGTAATGCCGTACATAATTTCAAATATTCTTATAACCACTCTGGAAAATTTAAATCTACCCGAATGGTGGACATACGTTGCCCTGAACATGGTCGTTTCTTACAGGTAGCATATGACCATGTCAGAGGGGCGGGTTGTCCGATGTGTTCCGATTCCGGATTCAACAGGTTGGCGTTAGGTTATCTTTATGTGCTGATATCCAATGACCTACGATTTTTCAAAGTGGGTATAACTGGAAACATACCTAAAAGGTTAAGAAGATTGTCGTACAATACCCCGTTTCACTTTCATCTCATATCTTCTTACCAGTCAACGGGTAAAAGTGTTGAGGAAATGGAAAGGTCAATCCACGCTCGTTTTAAATCTGCCGGAATGGAAGGTTTCGACGGCGCTACAGAATGGTTGAAAACAAATAACCAAATAGAGGAAGTGCTTCATGAATTATCCGAAAGTAAGTGCATCAAACCAGTGGATGAGGTGTCACGGGTCGTTCAATGCCCAAAATATATATCCTCCGATCACTAACGAATTATCTCAATCGAGATTAGAGGGCAGAACATGTCACGAAATCGTTCAGAAGTTGTTTAAGAATGAACCATTTAGTGACCTCATTGGCTCAGTATCGAAAGAAGGGATTGTGATCACTGATGAATTATTCGATGCCGCCAGAGAAGTTTTCAATGTGATATGGGGCGAGTGTAACAGATTAAACAAATTACAATCTTTAAAAATTGAACAACCTTGTAATGTTCCCGGATATGATGGATGGGTATGCATACCCGACGCATGGTTTTATGATAAAAGCTCCAATACTTTACATGTTTACGACGCTAAATTCGGTCATCGCATTGTTGACCCGTTTGAAAACTGGCAGTTGTTAATTGAAGCATTCAGCATTTGCGAACAGTTTCAGTCGCCGCCGGACATTATTGAACTGGTTATTGTACAACCCCGTGGATTCACCAGTGACGGTACGGTGCGCAAATGGGCGCTCACATACGATGAACTGTGCGTGTACCGGCAGCAGGTGAACGAGACGATGCCCCGCGTACTGGACGCCGTCCCACTGTGTATACCAGGACCACACTGTCTCGACTGTAGCGCACGTGCACACTGTGACACGCTGAAGCAACAAAGTTACGCAGGTATTGACTACGTGACATCGCTGCAGACACACAATCTGTCCGGTCATGCACTGGGTGTTGAACTGCGACTTCTGCAGCGTGCACAGGAGATGATTAAAATGCGTCTCAGTGGTCTGGAGGAACAAGCGCTACACGAGATTAAACAGGGACAACACGTGACATTCTACAGCGCTAAAACCACATACGGTCGTAAGCGTTGGAAGAAAGATGTCCCGGTTGACCAGGTGATTATGATGGGGGATTTACTCGGTCAGAATTTGCGTAAACCGCAGGAACTGGACACGCCTGCACAGTGTGTCAAAAAAGGTATCGACCCGTCCATTATTGAGCAGTACGCCGAAACACCTGTCACGGGTGTCAAGCTGGAACAGGTCGACGAACGTGCAATTAAAAATGTATTTTCCCGAAAATAATTATTGACGCACCCGTCAAACTAACGTAGTATTCAAATCACCGGGAGACAGAGGGTCTCCCACACTTAGCAGAGAGGATTTACAAGATGGCTCAATTTACTTTCGTTACCCCTGTTGCTCGCCTGATTCACGGTCACCCGCTGAAACAAAATGTACGCACCGATGATGTTACAAAGCAACCGGTTATCGGTAAAGATGGTCAGCCGGTTAAAGAAATTTATATCGGTATCGCAATTCCTAAAACTGGTGAAACAGACTGGAAAGATACCGAATGGGGTAAACAAATCGTAATGGCGGCACTGGACGCTGAAAACGGTTATGATGCTGGCACTACTCGCCGCGCTGACTTCTCATGGAAAGTAGTTGATGGTGACAGCGACATCCCGAACAAAGCCGGTCATGCACCGAACAGCGACCCGCACAAACGCGGCCACTGGGTCTTGCACCTGAACACCCGCATTCCGTACAACTGTTATCATGTCGGCAAATATAACCCGCTCGATGCGATTCAGGACGTAAATGCTATTAAACTCGGCGATTACGTTCGTGTGAATATCGTGGCGAAAGGTAATAAGCCGTCCAAAACTCCGGGTGTGTATCTGAACCCGAATCTGCTCGAACTGTCACGTGTGGGTGAAGCAATTATTCGTGAAGGTAGCGGTCCGGATGCTGCAAGTGTGTTCGGTGGTAGTGCACCGGCGCAGGTAGCACCAACCCCGGCCCCAGCTGCTCCGGCCCCAGCAACACCTCCGCCAGCAACTGACCTGCTGGTAACACCGCCGACGGTTGTTGAAGAGAAGTACAGCTACAACGGCACGGTGTATACCAAAGCACAACTGCTCGGTATGCCCGGGTGGAGCGAAGAGTTAATCGCACAACACTGTCAGAAAGTAGCATAATCACAACGCCCCGGTGTGAGCCGGGGTAATTTAACAGAGGAAACCGATGATGATGAGATTAACAGCGCGACAAAATGCAATAATTGAAGAAATACAGCGGGATAGAAATGCCGCCGAAGCTACTTTAAATATAGCATTGAAACACCATCACAATGTGGTTGTTGAACTGGATAAACGAAATTCGGAGTTGTGGTCTGAATTGGCGGAAATCCACAATTTGGACTTATCGGAGACGATCTATCAAACGAAAACCATCGATGGGATAGTTCAAATCGTGCCGAAAGAGGAATCCAAATGACCGAACAAGACCAACGACTGAAACAGTTTGATGAAAAGTTAGCCGAACTGGAAAAGGCTATTAAACAGGTGCAGGAACAACGTCGGGAATATATCAACCAGAATGGGTTAAATAAAACAAATGATGTGGAGTATACACGGGGATGAATACTCTTGATGCAACGGTAACCAAAGTGGAAGAACCGATGTGGGATGAAGAATATCAAACATACCGCGTCAAGATTGAATACAACTGCTGGGGAAGTGTTTCAAATACAGAAAGATGGTTCAAAGACCGAAATGAAGCCTACGCTTTAAAAGCAGGTGACACCATTATCGTTTAGCCCCTTAATTGGGGCTTTTCTTACGGAGAGGAACAGAGATGCAAAACGTATACCTAGTGATTCGTCATCCGCAAAACTACCGTTACTTAGGTATAGTGCAGATTTCTCGGTTTTATGAAATTGTGAAATCTGTAAAATCGAGAAAAGAAGCAAAAGAATTTTGCGATAACAAAAATAAAAACTCAAATACCGAATACCATTACGCGGTAAAAATTCTGAGGGTCGAATAATGCACTATTTATCAAAATGCGAGGATGCAACCTGCGGCAAAAATTATCCCGCTGACCTCCACAATTGCCCTCACTGTGGGGCCGATTCGGCATTCTCCAGTGTTGCGCCACTGGACCCGCGGGACTGGGGATACGATTTGGAGACATACAAGAACATCTTCACCGCCTCATTTATTCACGCTGCGACGGGTATGGAGTTAGTCTTTGAAATCAGTGACCGCAAAAACGAGCAGCTGCAATTAATCGAATTTGTGTTCAACCTGGGACGTAGTAAGGCCCGTGGGATTGGATTTAATAACCTGGCATTCGACTATCCGGTGCTGCACTACGTGGTCAATGCACCGGGTTGTACACTGGAACAGATTTACGCAAAAGCGCAATCACAGATTAAGCCCGAAGGTCAGTGGCCAGAAATTATATGGGACCGCGATCAGATTTTCGAGCAGATTGACCTGTACAAGATAAACCACTTCGATAATAAAGCCCGACGCACTAGTCTGAAGGCGTTGGAAGTGGGTATGCAGTCCCCTAACGTAAAAGACCTACCATTCCCGGTCGGAATGATGCTGGACGATACACAGAAAGACATTCTCATCGCATACAACAAGCACGATGTTCGTGAAACACTTAAATTCTTTGTACGTTCACTCGACAAAATTCATTTCCGCGAGGAACTGACAAAGCAATACGGTCGTAACTTTATGAACCACGCCGACACTAAAATCGGCAAAGATATATTTGTTCACGAACTGGAGAAGGCTGGGGTGGATTGCTCAGGGGTAACTATTCGTGAACGTATTGCGCTCGCAGATTGCATACCTCCTTATATCAAATTCGAACGACCGGAGTTCAATCAAATTCTGGAACGTATTCGTGGGGTTGTACTCACGAAGAAACAGCAGGACGAATTACTGACCACAAAAGGTGTATTTAGTGATATGACCGTCACAGTCGATGGTGTCGAATATTCGTTCGGATTGGGAGGTATTCACAGTAGTATTCCAAACTACATTGTGCATTCTACCCAAACACACAATTTACAAAACAAAGACTGTACAAGCATGTATCCATCTATTAGTATAAAGAATAGATACTATCCGGAACACCTTAGTGAAACTTTTTGCGACGTATATGAACAACTGTTCATTCGTCGTCGTGATGCAAAACGAGCGGGAGATAAAACGGTCGATGCAGCATTGAAACTTGCTCTCAATGGAACATTTGGAAACATGGGAAGTAAATTCAGCCCATTTTGTGACCATAAGTGCCTCCTGAGTATTACCATTACGGGTCAACTCTGTTTGGCAATGTTGGTGGACCAACTCATAACTCGCGTACCCGGATTAATAGTACCGCAAACTAATACTGACGGACTCGTCATTTTTTATGAAAACAAATATGAAAATTTGGTGGAATCCATATGTCAGTCTTGGGAAAAAACAACAATGTTGAATCTGGAGACTGACATTGTGAAATCTCTCTATCAGCGAGATGTGAATAATTACATAATGGTAATAGAATGAGAAGATTGAACACTGAAGAATGGATCGAGAAAGCCCGCGCAGTACATGGAGATGAGTATGATTATTCGAAGGTTGAGTATCGTACTTCAAAACATAAAGTGACCATCGTTTGTCGATTACATGGGGATTTCCGACAAGAACCCACATCTCACTGTTCTGGTTCCGGCTGCCCAGTTTGTGGTGGGACAAAAAAATCCAGCACAGAAGAATGGATTGAGAAAGCCCACGCAGTACATGGAGATAAGTATGATTATTCGAAGGTCGAGTATAAAAAACGACATTCAGAAATAATAATCATTTGTCGAGAGCATGGGGAATTCCTCCAATTAGCCGGTAATCATCTGAAAGGTCACGGATGTGCGAAATGCGCGGGAGGTCCCGGAAAAGGACGGCTTCCTCTTTATAACACAGAAGAATGGATTGAGAAAGCCCGCGCAGTACATGGAGATAAGTATGATTATTCGGAATCTCAATATAAAGGTAATCATCATAAAATAAAGATAATTTGCCCTGTTCATGGTAGTTTTGAAAAATTGGCTATAGATCACGTATCCGGTGGACAAGGATGTCAAGACTGTTCTAAGAGTGGATTTAAACGTAACCAGATGGCTTCCCTTTATGTACTTGCTTCCGAAGGTGGGGAATATATGAAGGTCGGTATCAGCAATAATTATAAATATCGCTTGAGGAAATTGAAAAGAAGTACGCCATTTGATTTTCACTTACTCCGAGTTTTATCTGGCATAGGTGGAAAAATGGAATTTATCGAAAAATTAACCCATTCTTCTTTCGTTAATGCTGGACTATCTGGTTTTGATGGTTGTACCGAATGGTTGAAATGGGACAATCGAATTTTAGAAATGCTGGAGGCAACCCGTGAAAATTAAAAGAAAAGGGTGTTACGAGTACAAATACCAGTGGCATCAAGACCCATCGGCGATGATTGTTGCCCGCGCCGCCGAAGCCGCCCTCGTACACGGTGAGGACATCCGCACGTTCATCACGCAGCACCGTGACCCGTTCGACTTCATGCTGCGCGCTAAAGTACCGCGTTCTGCACGCCTGGTGATGCGCTGGCCGGAGTGGGGCGCTGAACAGGAGATGCAGAATACCACACGTGTGTTTATCTCGCGTAATGGTGGGTCACTGGTCAAGCTGTTACCACCAACCGGCACACCCGGTACATGGAAGCGTAAGAACGGTGTCAAAGACGATGTGTATAATGCTGTAATACGTGAGATTACTGGTCAACCGGGAGACCTCGACAGCATCGGTACACCGTGGGACGAGCGCATCCACACGAAGAGTCGCAGCAAGCATGATGCAGTGCGTGAAACCGGGATGTATGTAGGATGGAAGGTGACAGAGTGTGCCGACGCTAAGGACTTCGACTGGGGCAGTCTGGACTATGAGTATTATGTGAAAGAAGCGGAAAAGTTAGTTCTACCGTTATTGGGGTAACAAACTACCGGCGCGTCACTGCGCCGGATTCGATACACGCCGACGCAATTCATCAAGTTCAAGTCGTACTCGTTCAGCCTCCAGACGAGCAATAATTTCCTTCTCCTTACGCTCGGCGGACTCATTACGAATTCGCCGTATGTGACCGTAAATCATAATGATGGTCAACAGAATACCACATAAGGTAGCAAAGATACCGATGGTTTCCGGAGTGATACCGTACTTAGTCATCAACCCCGTTATCGTCGTCCCGCTTGCTACCAGTGTTCCTGCTTGTGTGTTTCCAGTGAAGCTCATAGTATTTTCTCGCTTTGATGTACCACTCAACGACCTGCACCAGCATAAGGATGATGACCAGAGTCGTCGATATGAACCGCAATACCTCCAGCATCGACACTATCCTTTTTCAGTACCGTGAGGATTGCCGCGCAGTATAACATCACGAACATTGCCACATAGACATCAAGTGGTTGATAGAAAAACCACAGAAGCCAACCTATCAGATTAATCGACATAGAAACAATGCTAATAAGCATCATATCGAGAGACTTTCGGGATGTTCCGAACCGGTAGAGAATGCCGGCTACGATGAAATCACAAAATGCGGCGAGGAAAAAATAAATAGAACCGTCCAGATTACCACATAACTCATGGAAAATAGTCGTCGTCACCACGAAGAGAAACGAGGCTCTCCGGGGTCTGACGATTACTGAGGTAATCAGGAAGGTATACATTGTTTATTTGGTCCGACGTTTTACTTCGGCACCAGTTTTACCTGCTTTAGTCTTGTACATTTTATCGCCCTTGTATGTTAGGATTAAGCCTAATTGTACAGCAGGTGTAACAAAATGAAAAATCCTTTAAGTAAACAGATGACCGCCCTTCTCACCGCATTTGCGATGGGCGGTACGGGCACTGTGGTAGTCACACAGACGGACATCCTCAACCAGTTCCTGAACGAGAAGGAAGGTAACCGCACCACTGCGTACCGGGACGGTAAAGGTATCTGGACCATCTGTCGCGGTATTACCCGTATAGATGGAAAACCGGTGACAAAGGGTATGCAGCTTACCGAAAAGCAATGTGACCTTCTGAACGATAAGGAAGCGCAGAAGTCACTCGAATGGGTACGTGAGAATATTCCGGTAAAACTGAACCCGGTGCAACAGGTCGGTATTGCATCGTTCTGCCCGTACAACATTGGACCTACTAAATGTAAGGGGTCAACATTCTTTAAGTTGCTGCAAAAAGGCGACTGGAAGAATGCGTGCAAACAGATTCCACGTTGGGTTTTTGATGGCGGTAAAGACTGCCGCATCAAAAGCAACAACTGTTCCGGACAACCAATTCGCCGGGAGCAGGAAGAGTATTTGTGCCTGTATACACTGGGGGAGAAATGATGCGCAACGTGATGCTCGCCGGGGTAATCGGTAGCATAATGGTTGGGGTGTACGCTATGGGTTATTTTTCGGGTAAAAATGCGGTCAAGCTGGACGATTTCAAGGAATATAAGACAGCCGTCGAAGCCCGTGACGTGCTGCAGGAAAAACTCAATGCTTCCGATGTGGAATTGCAGAAAAAGCAACAGGAACTGAAAGAAGCACGTTCCAAAAAAGTCGTTGAAAAAGTCATCGTCTACCGTGACCGAATCAAAGACTCCGCCACCGCTCAGTGTGTCAAAGATAGCGGTATCCTCGACCTGTATGATGCGACCGTAAAATGAAAAAACTTATCCTGCTGATATCTGTACTTGCTTTAACCGCGTGTGCTCAGGAAGTGCGTAAATGCCC
>OQWI01000067.1_pt1 | contig 48767 bp, 44 predicted proteins | sample 1691551 | NCBI WGS metagenome assembly OQWI01 (sample SAMN03418259, study PRJEB22391) | human gut metagenome | biome: human-gut; feature: organic feature; material: feces | host: Homo sapiens | place: Tanzania | collected 2013-01
CACGTAAATCTGTGTCGCACCCAGACCGCCCCGTGGTCGTGGCAGTGGCAACGGTGTTTGTGGCGTCGGCCGCGTCCAGGGCCGCGCGCTGGGCGCGGATAAGTTCTGCGCGGTCGTTTGCCGATGTGTCCACAGAACTGGTCGCGCCAGTTCCCAATGCACTGTCAAACTGGGACGTTTTGTCAATGATTGCAACCGGTTCAGGTGTTTTAGATACCTGGACATCAGGGGTTGTTGTCGGCTGGTCATCGGTTGTCGTTGTGTCCGCCGTTGTTGATGTCGTGGACGATGTCCCCAGGTGCGCCGCCAATGTTGGCATACGCCGGGCGACGGTTGGACGGGCGGCCACCGATGATGATGTGCCACGCGGAACAACGTTCGCGGCACGCGCCGATGCGCATACACACAACGCCAGAACAGCGACGCTGTATATAATGTTTGTTTTTAAAATGCCGTTTTTGTTTGTCATTTGTTCCGCTTTCCCGTTTTATTTCAATACTGCGCACGCCAGGTCATAGAATTTACATAAACTGGTCGCCATTGATGTTTCGGACGAATTGTTGTCGCACTTGTTCGCCATACTGCGTTCACATACAGTCTTGATACACGCGTCGCGACCGGCGTTGTTGGTGCAATTCGCGCGCGCCGTCGCCAGTTTTTTATCACGGGCATCTTGGTATGATTTGACAATGTTGTCCACCGCAGTGGCGGCGTTTTTCAGCGTGCTGTCACGCGCAGATATTAAACCAGTCCGTATTTCCGCCAGGTACGCGTCGCAACCGGTGGCGGCCACACTGCACGTGGCAAAGAATTTGTCAAAATCACTGTCGCTGGCACAGGCACTGTAATCCGCGTTGCAATGATTATCGGTGATGATACAGGCGGAAATGTTGGTCTTGCACGATGTGGCCGATGCGGTCTTGTTCCCGGCCGTGCGCAGGGACGCCATTTCTGCACTGATTCCAGCGGCGCGACACGATTGTTCAATCAGACCGTCATACGCGTCAGACGCGTCATCAGGTGTGCAATCGGTGACACGGGTCAAACACTGTTGAATTGCCCACGCATAGCGCGCAGATGGTTCGCTGGGGGCGCGTTTTAATTCCTTGTCCGAAATGTTATAGCGCGCCGATGTGCCAACCGCAACACTGCGCATACCAGTGTCACCGGGCGTGCCGGCGTTTGATGTGCCACAATACTGGCACCGCGCCGCCGGGTTAGACGACACGTTTATCGCACACACAGAATCCAGACAGCGGGTTAAATTTGCAACCGAACATGCCGCAAATGCGCCGTATGGCACAGTTGCACAGCCAATAATAAAGAATAATATACGTGTTTTCATTTCTCTCTGCTTGGGTAAATTATACCAAAAAAAGGGCAGGTTGGACAACATAAAAAACACAAAAGTACCCAGGTAATAAAATTATTATGCATTTATACTTGACAAAAACAGCCTTTTGTCCTATATTACGTGTCGTAAGGATATAACAAAAGGATTTGAAATGGCATTAATAAGAAAACCATTTAACAAAAACATGCTGGTGGGGATTTCGTCTGGCGTGGCCGCTGCGATGATTTTTTGCTTTGGCATTAAACAATGCGCAGATAAAAAAAGTGCATACGCCGAACGTGATGCCGCCAAAGCCAAGACTGAACAGATTGTCAAAAAGGCCAACGATGTTACCGCACGCGCCAATGTTGTGATTGACAGCCTGTATGATGAAAACAGTGCGTTGCGTCATGCAAATCACGAATGCGATACAATCAGCGAAAATCAGGCAAATGAAATAGATGCGTTAAATGATTCTATTTCGTCATTGAACGAGTCTTTGCAGGACGCTGCACGTAAACTGGAAAATGCACAGAAACAGAAAGTGCGCCCAGCAGTCCGCAAAACGCAACCACGCAAACAGAAAATCACCGGTCCTGGGGCCCCAGAAAAAGTGCGTCGCGCAACACGCCGTATGCCGGGAACACCACGTGTCCAGGTGGTGGGTGGCGACGAAGTGGTTGTCCAACGCCCGGGTCAAGGCACGGTTGTTGTTGGTGACGGTAATGCAGTCGTCGTTGGCAACGGCAACACAGTCGTTGTGAACGCAAATCGCGAAAAAGTCAATGCGGCAACAGATACTTTGAAACGGTATTCTGTGACCATCACACGCCAGTGGATTGGCAAACGTCGCGTAAAATAATTTTGCACCAGAAAAAACAGTTCGCGGTAAATGCGAACTGTTTTTTTTATAGACATATAATTTCAATCTGTGTTATGATATTTGACACAGAGAGAATTTTATATGAAATACATCAGAATTTTATTGCTTTCATTGTTTGTAATGCCGTTCGCGGCACGTGCGGCGTCGTCTGAATTTATGGTTGCGGCGCAACTGTTGGCGGCGGCGAAAAACGCCGATATTCAACAGGTTCAGGCCCTGATAAACAATGGCGCAAATGTGAACTTTGTGGATTCAACGGGTATGTCCATTGTTTGCACGGCGTTGATGAATAATGACGTGCGCGCGGCCCAGATTTTACAGATGTATGGGGCCGATGCGTCAAACTGTGACCGACAAATCCGAAAGTATAAATCCAAAAATACGACCACCGGTTCTGGCGGATTATTCGGTGGGCTGTCGTCCGCCCAAAGTATTACACTGGCGGCGGCAGGGGCCGCCGTTGTTGTTGGTGGACTGTTATTGTTGACTGACGTCTTTGATCCGGGAAACGATAATAAATCGTCATCATCTGGTGGTAATCGTGGTGATGACAAACCGGGTGGAAATACCGGTGGCAGTGCAACTGGTGCTGGGAAAATTCCCGTTGGGCCCGCATATCTGACGGCGGATGGAAAAATTGATTACACCACGGATAAGTACAAAGCAAATTTAGCCTTGTGGAATCCGTCGGCCGGTGGCGTGTTTGAATGGGATTTTAATTATTTTCGGCCAGGGGTTCAAGGGACTAATAATTATTTAACCGATGGTATTACGGTTCCGATGCAGAATTATTTGCTGATGATGCATGGGTATTCGTCGTTCGCCAACGGATATATGGGCCAGAAAACATTTCGTGATTCTGCAAACAACCCACAAAAGGCGGCATACGAGGGGAAACCTGTGCTGGTATCGCTGATTAGCGAAAATGGTATAAGCCCAACGGGTTCGGCCGACCGGGGCGACGGGATTGTATATGGCCTGACGGCGGCAACAAATGCACAAACGGCACGCACAGATAAATATTTGAATTACAGCAATCCGACCAGTGAAAACAGCACGGTTGTTCTGGGGGCTGAACAAAAGGGTTTTGATTTGTCGGGTTCTGGGACGGCGATGAATCCGTTCGCGTCGGCAAATCAAAGTGCGCTGGCAAAAATCATTGGTGGTTGGAATGCTAAAAACGCGCGTAGCACGGGCGACTTGTTCGGCTTTGTTCCAAATGGCCAGTTGGGAATATGGCGCACGGGTGGCGGATATACCTGGACAGATGTGACAGACCCAACGTCTGGGGCCGTCCAAGGAACAGTGGCCAAAGGAACAGGGACCAGCACGTCTGCAATGGAAATTGGTGACACAATTACAATAAACGGCAAATCATATAAATTGTCCCTGGCGTTGGGGGACAGTTCGGTCACAAATCCGACAATTACTGTAAATGGCACAACGTATAAATTGGCCGCGGACAGCAAGGTGATACGTGGTGTATGTACGGCAACAAATTCGGCCGATTGTGATGGGGTTTCTGATATTGCAATTTATGTCGGAACCGATGGATATTATTATGTGAACACCACGGGTGGCAACCGGCCAGATGCGGTATATGTCGTAAATAACAATAATCTGTATACCCAGAAAACACAACAGGCCACCGATATAAATAATTATACGGCAATGTTCGCTGCACGCGCGACGGGTGGTGCGGCGATTGCAAATGCGGCGCTGAACCCAAAATCGCGTGCGGTTTCATATCTGGATTTGGGCGGACTGGAAACGGCGTTTAAACTGAATTCAGGCGCGGATAAAAAAACAGTGTTTGCTGGGTTTATAAACAAGTATTACGGCGCAGACACGTCATCAACAACCCAGGGCGTGGCGGCAAATACTATGTTTGGTATGTATAATAACGCGTTGCCGATTATCGTAAATCCGGCCGGCGAATTTGAATTTGGGTCTGGCGATGGGAAATCTTTAACGGTGCTGGACGCGACATTTGAAAACTATGCGCCACTGTTATACGGTAATAATTTACAGCATATGTTTATGACGGTTGTCGCCGTTGGACACGCCACGGGAACGTACAGCGCGGACAGTATTGAAAATTATGGCAATGGCACGGGCAGTTCGTATGGCCCACTGTATTTGTCAATGTGGACGGATACGCGTGGCACGCCTGAAACATCAGATGACGTGATGTATCAATCGCGCAAGTGCGGAATCGCAGGTTCTGGCACAGGGGGCAATGGTATTGATCCGTGGTGCTTTGCGGCGGCCGGCCCGACAACAGAAATGGCAACAGCGTCGGCGGCCGGGGCCGTGGCGGCGGTCCAGGGGGCATTTCCGTATATGACAAATGACAAAGTGTTTATGTTGTTGGCGTTGACGGCTGATGGGGCGTACCTGGGGTCAAATGATAATGGAACCAGTCTGACCAAGGATAATCTGGTGGCGTATTTGCGTGCTATGTACAGTTTGCCCCCAGAATACGACAACAAAATCACAACATCGGACGAATATTTGAACGCGTTCAAGGACGTTTATGGCTATGGCTTGATAAATTTGGAACGCGCGCTGACCCCAAACAGACAGTTGTATTATTACAATGGTGGTAAAATTGTTGGGGCAAATGGTAATGCATACTGGCGTGCGGCAACAAACGCCACCACGTTCCGGGCGTCGTCGGCGTTCAGTCCGCGTATGACAACAATCAGTGCGCCGTTCTTTGATAAACTGGAAAGTGTTGACGGGGAAATGTCATTGCCACGTATTTGGAAAAATGAATTTACCGTCGGTGCGCAATCGCGTCGTGGGTTGTATATGGGGGACGTCCTGGGCGAATTCAGAACAAACAACGTCGCCGCGCCACGCACCCAGGTTGGCAATATCTGTTTTTCAATGACTGCGTCGCCGCGCGCATACAACGATAATATGGGCGGACTGGATACAATGCGGTTGGACTATGCACACGGTGCGTGGAATTTTGCCGCCGGGTATCAACATTATCAGACCGATGGCGCGTCGCGCTTTGATGGTTTGGCCAATCCAATTTTGGCCCTGGCATCAAATGCGATGACAACAGATATGAATTACAACAGTGGTAAATGGTCGTTTGGCGCACGCGCATTTTCGGGCGCAATTACCAGCGAAGAATTACTGGAAAATGACCCGACGATTTCGTCGCAATATGCGCCGGCGCAGTTGGGGCTGATTTCTGGGGCGCAATCGCACGTTGCGTGGCACGGTAATACGTTCGGGGTCACGACTGCATTTGGTAATGTGCGTGAATCAGATACATTTTTGGGGGCCCAGTCGGGCGGTCTGTTAAACCTGGGGGCTGGCGATACAATGTATGTTGATACTGAATTGTCATATCGGCCAACCGATGATGTCACGTTCAAGTTGCGCGGAACGGTTGCGCGGACAACATCGGATATGACGGGGGGGGATTTTATTCTGGGAATGTCGGACGTTTATTCTGATGCGTTTGGGGTTGGATTGGACGCCGGTAATTTCAGTTTTACCGTATCGCGCCCGTTGGGGGTGTCGCGTGGCACAATGCGGTATGCACACGCAGATTACGATATTACCGACCTGGGCAATGGTAAATATGATATTGCTATATCAAACGCCGGTGTGCGTGATGTCAATCTGACCCCAGAATACCGTGAATTACGGTTCAGTGGTGCGTATCGTCGTGCGCTGGGGGCGTTCACTGATGGGGCGGTTGGTTTTATATATCGTGTGAATCCAAATAACACAAATGAATTTGGTAATGAATCAATATTTATGCTGAAACTGAATCACAGATTGGGAATATAATTTTCCAATCTGTTTTTTGCGTTGACAAAATAAAATATTTGTGCAATCGTCAAGTTGTATAAATTAAAAGGCGATGGTATGAATATTTATAATGGAATTGAATATATCAAAGATTATTTGAACGGCACGGCCAAAAAAACAATCGGCGCAAATGCCAGCGAAGATGTCAAAATTTTGGGTTGTTTGGTCAACAACTGTCGCAAAATTCGCAGCCGTAATGGCGTGAATTATTACTATTTGTTTTTGAGCAATAATTCTGATTTACAGATTGTGTATGATTTGTTGGCGCGCAATGGTTTCTTGCCACGTGTTCATAACACCAAATATTCTATTGTTCCGACCCAGATTATACGTATCCCGACGGATTCTGTGAAAAAAAACGCTGATAAAGTTGAATTCTTGCACCAGATTCAGTTGAACGCGTATAATGTCGCATTGTATAAAGAGATTCAAGATAAAATAGCGGCTCTGCGTGATGAAAAATTAAAACAGAACGGCAAATAAAAAAATGACCCAATCGGGTCATTTTTTATTTAGATACAACGACCATCGCGGTGCGCAGAACTGTGTCGCCGAACATATATCCAGTCTGCATTTCTTGGACAATGGTGTTCGGTTTTGCGTCGTCGGTGGCGACAACCTGGATTACGTTATGAAATTGTGGGTTTAATATCTGGCCCACAGATTCAATTTTTGTAATTCCAATTTGTGCAAACGCCGATTCAATCGCGCGCGCCATAGATTTAATGCCGGGGTCATCGGGCGTGATTTTCTGTGCCGCCTGGACAGCGTCCATAACCGGTAAAATCTGTTTGGCAACGTTCATTGCGCTGGCACGACTGCGTGATTCTATGTCCAGTGCCGCGCGCCGACGTGTGTTTTCTAATTCGGCAACGGTGCGTAAATATTTGTCATTTAATTCGTTGAATTCGGTTTTCAGCGCGGCCAATTCGGCGACCGCCGGGGCGCATTCGTCTGCGACATCGTTGGGGCAGGGCGCGTTATCCGATACAGACACCGTATCAACGGCAACTTCGTTTATATTTTTTTCTGTGTTTTTATTTTCGTCCATATTTTCTACCTGCTTATTTTTATACGATTCTGAAACAGGTGCGGGGGCGGCGGATTTGCCCCCACGCCGCACACTATATATTTATTCTATACTGGTTATTATAGGTATGAAATCATCTGGTTTCAAGGACGCACCACCAACCAGCACCCCATCAACATTTGCAATAGACATAATTTCGGCGGCATTTGACCCCTTGACACTGGCACCGTATAAAACAGGTGTCCCGTCCAGTCCCATATCGGTCAATGTGTTCGCAATCAGTGTGTGTGCCGCGCTGATTTCATCGGCAGTGGGGGTTATGCCTGCGCCAATGGCCCATCGTGGTTCGTATGCAACGATAACGTCGCGCGCATCAGACGGGATTGATTCCCGAACCCCAGATTCAATAATCGCCATTGTTTTGCCGGCCTGTTTTTCGTCCATTGTTTCACCAACGCATATAATCGGGGTCAGGCCTGCGGCAATGGCGGCCGTGGCCTTGGCCCGGACAATGTCGTTTGTGTCGCTGTGATATGCGCGACATTCACTGTGACCGACAATGACGTATTTTGCCCCAGTCGCCGCAATCATATTGGCCGAAACCTCGCCCGTGAATGCGCCGTGATCGTGACGGCTGACGTCCTGGGCGCCGATAAACGCAGTGCCAGATTCGGCACCCAATAATGGGTATGGAACGCACAGAATAACCCGATTTTTTGTTTTTACGCCACGCAATGCCTCTATCATATTTTTCAGCATTTCACGTGTTCCGTTCATCTTCCAATTACCTGCGATAATTTTCATAGAATTTCCCCTTTTTTTCGTTGATTTTCGTGCTATCGTTTTGCTATGGTATCGCAAAAGGGGATTAAATGCTAGAATATTTACGTAATGCAGCAGATAAACCAGTGGCAAAAGTTTTAATTGCCATATTGGCGTTTTCTTTTGTTGGTTGGGGCGTCGCCGAATGGGTTTTCGGGGGCAGTCGTGGTGATAACACATTGGTTCGCGTTGGTGATTCTGAGATCACAATGCAACAGTATAATACCGAACGCTCGCGCCAGTTGGCCCAGATGACGCGTGAACAACAGCGTGCGGTTTATACCGATGCGCAAACGGGGGCGGCATTTACAGCGCGCGTGTTGGGCGACCTGTCAACCCAGCGTATGGCGGAAAACCGTGCAAATGATTTGGGCTTTGTCGTGACCGATGCACGTATCGCGCGTGAAATTCGTGAATTCCCAGAATTTCAACAAAATGGAAAGTTTTCAGCATATCTGTTTGATGTCGTGTTGGCAAATTCCGGCTATACCGAGGCCCAGTTTGCCGATGTCCTGCGTAATCAAATTTTGCGCGGATATGCGATTGGCGCGATTGGGATAAAAATGCCGGTGCCTGGGTTCGCGGCGACGGCAACATATAATGCGCGCTATGGCCAGAAACAGATTGATTTCGCAACGGTAAAGTTTTCTGATTTCAAGGTTGGACAACCAACAGACGCGCAATTACAAGAATACTATGCCGCGCATCCGCAAATCGTCCCGGAAAGTCGCACTGTTTCGTATGTCTTGATTCCAGCAGAAATGAGCAAGCCTGACGCCTATGACACAGGTTTGGCCATCGCGCAAAAGGTTGAAGATGACATCATCGCAGGCGAAACGATGGCAACGGCGGCCAAACGTCACGGTGCGAAATACGTATCGCTGGGCACGTTCACGGTGGATAAACGTCCGGCAGACGCAATTATGAACGACAAAATGGTTGCCAAGATTTTTGATATGGAGGTCGGCCTGGAAAGCGAACTGACCGAAACTAAACAGGGTTTTGTAATTGTTCGCGTGGACAAGGTTGCACCCCAGCATAACGCAGAATTTGCATCTGTGAAAAAGAATCTGGTTGCCGATTGGCAGCGTGACGCCCAACGCAAACAGGCATATGTTCGCGCAAATGAAATCTTGGTTGATTTGAACAAGACGGGCAAATTGGCGAATAAAAAATCAGTGACTGTGTCGCGCACATCGGGCGCACCGACAGATGTTCTGGTTGCGGCGTTCCGTGCGCCGGCCGGGGATAATTCCATTGTTGATGGTGCGGACGCGTTCTATGTCCTGCATACTGGGGAATTTGTTGCGCCAAAAATGGACGCGAAAAAAATGGCCGATGTTCGCAAAGAATTACAGAACACACAATCGCGTGAAATTACAGACGATTATAATGCGTTCTTGATTCGCACGTATCCGGTCAAAATAAATCACAAGGTTTATGATAAATTCTTTGCAAAATAATAAAACGCCCACTTGGGCGTTTTAATTTTTGGTTGGGGCAGGCCGAGTTTATAAAAATACGACAGCGCGGAGCAGAATTTATTACATCAATTTTGTTTCTTCTGTTGTGTTGGTAATATTCTGTACAGGTGTTCTGTGGCCCAGCCAACAAAAATTAGTGCCAGACCAATCCCATAGAAATAATACGTGTTTAACATATTGTTTTCTAGTGAGTATTTCATCACGTCAAAAGTCATAAAGAAGGAATAAACAACAAAAACATATGTAAAAATTGGTTTCCACTGGTTGTGTTGTCTGTTCTTTGATGATTTAACGCTTAAAAATACGGCAGTCCACCCAACAACAAATACAATCAATGAAACCAAGACAAAGAACCATTTGCTGAGTGTTCCATTTTCTGACAATGTTTTTATAAAATCAAAAAATGTATCTGCAAAGACCAACATTACAACACATAATAAAATTTCTTGCCATTTTTTCATTTTTTATTCCTTTTTTATATTTGTGTGAATTATATCATAAAAAGATAAAAAATTAAAACGCCCACTTGGGCGTTTTAATTTTATATACTTTTGTCTTGCTAACAGGCGGATTTTGGCCTAAAATAGCAGTGGTGTCGGGTGTTTCGACACTGGGGCGTCAGAACCTCTGAATTTTAGGTGTCCGTGGGGACAAAAAACACCTCCAGCATCCGATATTACTCGGTGGAACATGGGTATATTGGCTGCAAAAATGTATGTTGATGCATTAAGAGACAATGTTAACCGAAGTATGATATGAAAGTTGACCTTATATATCTACAATAGATATTGCTCATAGCAAAGGGACAAGCAAATATGGAAAACAACCCTAAATTATTACGAACAGAATTGTTTCTAACAAATCTTTTAAAAGCATTCAACTCTTATGAATTGAATGAAATAAGTGATTTGTTGGCTGACGACGTTGTATATGAATCCTATTTTGGTTTCAGTAAAATTATAGGAAAACAAAGGGTTATAAATTATTGGATTTCCAAACTAACGGAAATGAAAATAAGTGGCCATAAAGAAAGACTAGAATTGTTGTATAATGTAGATACATTCGAACAAATGCTGATTTTTGTTGATAAACCAATTCCGAAAATAAGCGGGGAATATGTTTGCATAGTTGCTGAAACAAATGACAGTGGCTTAATTCAAAATGTAAGATTAACACTTACCAGTTTTTATGATGGGTTGTTTATGGCGAAAAATGATGTAAAGCGGTTTAGAGCTCTTGGAGCTGAATAACTCTATAAATATCAAATATTTATAAATGTAATTATTCGTTGAAATTTGATTTTTTTCCACAATTCCATTAAAATAAACAATATTATCCCATATAGGAGTTCTTTATGGCTTTGTATAAATTTATTTTGGACCATACAAAATATCAAGATTTTAGACGAAAATACCACATGTATTTTTATACAAAATTTATAGCACAAGATACCGTTTTTGTAGACACATCTATTAAGGATAATTTTGGTACATTAATGTACGGAAATGGTACAAGAGCCTTTAAAATACGTCCCCTGACACCAAATGACGTAATAAATGAATTTTTAATTACTTGTTGGAATGCATTTCATATAAAAAATGAGCAAAAATATAAATTATGGTTACCTTTAACAAGAGGAATTTCTTGGATAACAGGAATTTATTTTGTTATATCATTATGTTGGAAACTAAGTAATCAACATATGGATTTTGCTGACAGTTGGTACTTATGTTCCGTTGCAATTGGTATTATTACAGCTATTATATATTTTATTACATTTTCAATGGAAGATGAATCTGTAGAGTTATCTACAAATGATAAAGTAAAATTAATTTTACCCCATATTGCATATTCTACGAATATAGCCAAAATGTATAAAGAGTTAAACGCTGGATTCAAAGATTCTCATAATAACCAACAATATAATACGAAAAAATCAACTGAGAACCAACAACAAAAATCCAGACCAAAAACACTGGAAAAATCTTATACAGAGCATAAAGAATCTTTGGTTCGCAAATTAACATCTGACAATTCAGAAAAAGCGAAATCTAATCCAACCGTTCGTAAAGCAATTGATGAAATTGCTGATATGAATATGAAAGCTGATTTGTCATGGTTGAAAGAAAGTGGAATTACAGAACAACAACAAGAAGAAATAGCAAATAAATTAGAAATACAAGAACAAAAGAAACTTGCTAATCACGTTGCATACGAAGGACGTATTTCAGCCACAGACAAACGAAAACTAAAAACTATACTTGGTTATAACTGTATGGTTTGTGGCAAGAATATGAAAGATAAATATGGCGATATTGGTAATGGATATATTGAACTACACCATAAAATCCCTTATGCAAATATGGCTGTAAATGATACAAGAACGCTGAATAAGGATGATTTTTGTGTATTGTGTCCAGATTGCCATAGAATGATTCATAAATTAAAGGATGCCGGGGATTTGGAATTATTAAAAACTATCATTGCTATACAGAATCCAAATGATAAAGTTTCTATTTCTGAATACGCCTCTCAACAAAAACAAGAATACGATTATTTTGACGACGACGACGATTAAATCTTGATGTGTCCAAATGGGCACATCATTTTTTCAAATACTTTTTCACACCATTACCAATTGCGAGAAAGTAGGTTCGAGAATTGCTTATCGCGCACTGCCTTATGCAGGTTGGGTAGTCCCAGTTGGTGTGTTGCCTTGCCATTTCCCTTCTGACCAGTTAAATTCCATAAGGCATGATTTCAAACAAACAATTAAATATTTAAATTCCCCCAGTGTATTCAAACTGCGTTGACCACGACCAAAATTAAAACGCCCCATTCGGGGCGTTTGAATTTTGGTTGGGGCAGCTGGATTCGAACCAACACTGACGGAGTCAGAGTCCGGAGTTCTACCGTTAAACTATGCCCCAATGCGTCGCGTATTATATAACGCCTTTTTCCGCTTTGCAATCAAAATTTGCGCTTTTGGTGGCAAGATGTGCATTTTTATGATATTATGCCCCCTATGAATATTCCGTTGGACAATATAATCAATTTTCACTTGGTGCGGACGCAATGTCACATAGATTGCCTGAATTATTTCGCAGGTTTGCTGGGCGCGGCGTTCCCGGCCCACGATTGTGATAAATTTACAGAACCGTATCAAACTGGATACGCATATCGCAACTATATAGCATATCACCCAGATATGAAAATGTTGCCCCAGCATTTGGAACTGTACAGGCGCGTTCACGATGAACATCATCATCTGCAAGCGCACCATATTGGTTCGTGGGACGATGTGCGCCAAATCCCAAAAATTGTTTTAACAGAAATGGTCTGTGATTGGCACAGCGCGAATTTTGAACAACTGGAAATCCAGAAATCATCAGAATACGAAAATGTTCGGGCGTTCTTTGACCGTGTGATGGCGCCGTTGTCGTGGACCGATGCACAGCGTGAATTTATCTTGAATCTGGTTGACGAATTGACCCGGCGTACAGATTCCGGGGCCGTGCGCGCAATTTGGACACCTGCGCTGGAATTATGAAATCAAACCCATAGATTTTACATACCGCTGCGCCGCATAATGCGGATATGGAGACGAGAAAAATATTTTATGCGCTGGCGGTGGCAATGCCATTGGTGGCTGCAAACAATGCAGATGCCTGTACGGGTATCACATTGAAATCCGACGACGGCGGTGTCGTTGTCGCCCGAACAATAGACTGGTCGCGCGAAGAAATGGACAATATCTATGTTGTTGTTCCACGCGGTCAAACCCAGACGGCGATTTTGCCAGACAATGCGCCCGGCGGTATGCAATATACTGCAAAATACGGATACGTCGGGCTGGGTATGGAACAGGCAGAATTTATCGTAGATGGCACGAACGAGGCCGGGCTGTCTGCGGCGTTGTTCTATTTCCCGAAATATGGAAAATACAAGCCCTATGATGCGGCCCTGGTCGGGCAATCCATTGGCGATTTGCAGTTGGTGTCGTGGGTGCTGGCAAATTGCGCCACAATAGATGATGTGCGAAATGCACTGCAAAATATTCGCGTGATAAATATTGATTCGCGCGCCGATACAGTTCACTGGCGTTTTACAGAAAAAAATGGTCGCCAGGTTGTTTTGGAAATCATTGACGGAAATCCATATTTTTATGATAACCCGATGGGCGTTTTAACCAACGCGCCAGGATTCCCGTGGCAGACGACGAATCTGAATAACTATGTGAATTTAATCCCTGGGACCGCCGGGCCGATAAATGTGAACGGCGTAAAGTTATCTGCGTTCGGTTCAGGCAGTGGTTTCCACGGTCTGCCGGGGGATTTTACACCGCCGTCGCGATTCGTTCGCGCGTCGTTTTTGTCGTCGTATTCACTGAAACAGAAAACCGCGTTTGATTCCGCAATGCAGGCGTTTCATATTCTGAATAACTTTGACGTGCCAACGGGCGTCCAGTTCGCTGTTGGTGCGGCACCAAACAATATGCCGTCGGCAACCCAGTGGACAATCGCAACAGATATGAAAAATATGGTGATTTATTATCATACTATGTATGACCGCACTGTGCGCGCGATTGATATGTCGGCGATTGACTTTGGCACGGTTGCGTTCCAGACGCATCCGCTGGACGCGAATAAACGCCCGACAATTATGCCGGTGCAAATTGATTACAATGCCCCGGTTGTGGTGGAAACAGACGTGACTGTGACCGAGGTTATGGAATAAAAAATTTGTCTTTGATTTATTATAAAAACGGCTATAATCCTTGGGTCATTTGATGAAAAACAACCCAAGGAGAAAGCATAATGAAAATCAAACCATTTGCCGGCGTTCGTCCCCCAAAAGATTTAGCGGCCCAGGTCGCATCGCGTCCGTATGACGTTCTGAATTCTGTGGAGGCCAAGCAAGAGGCTGGTGAAAAATCACTGTTGCATATTATTAAACCAGAAATTGATTTTGACCCGATTGCCGATGAACATTCACAGGCTGTCTATGACAAAGCGGTTGAAAATTTCAAACTGTGGCAGGAACGTGGCTGGCTGGTCCAGGACCCAAAAGAAATGTATTACATCTATGCCCAGACAATGGACGGTCGCACCCAGTATGGTTTGGTCGCGGCGGCAAATGTTGATGACTATATGTCGGGCAAAATTAAAAAGCACGAATTGACACGCAAAGACAAAGAAGATGACCGTATGATTCACGTTCGTATCCAAAACGCGAACATTGAACCGGTGTTCTTTGCATACCCTGATGTTGATGAAATGAACAAAATCGTTTCGGACTGGGTTGCGTCGCACGCCCCAGAATATGACTTTGTCGCAGACGATGGTTTTGGCCACACGTTCTGGGCAATTACAGATGACGCGGTCAATGCACGCATAACCGAAATATTCAAAAATATCCCGGCGATGTATGTTGCCGACGGTCACCACAGAACCGCCGCCGCCGCCCGTGTTGGCGCAGAAAAACGCGCACAAAATCCGAATCACACAGGAAACGAAGAATACAACTATTTCTTGGCGGTGATATTCCCAGAATCACAACTGCACGTTATTGACTATAACCGCGTGGTGCGTGATTTGAACGGGCTGACGCCGGACGAATTCTTGGCACGCCTGGGCGAATCGTTTGATGTTGTTGATATGGGCACAGAAATTTACAAGCCGGCAAAACTGCATAACTTTGGTATGTATCTGAACGGCCATTGGTACAGTCTGACGGCGAAAGCAGGCACGTATAACGACAACGACCCGATTGGTGTTCTGGACGTGACAGTGCTGTCAAATTTGGTGTTTGATAAAATCTTGAACCTGGGCGATTTGCGCACCAGCAAGCGTATTGATTTCGTTGGTGGAATTCGCGGATTGGCCGAATTGCAAAAGCGTGTTGATTCGGGCGAAATGGTTGCGGCGTTCGCGCTGTATCCTGTCACCATGCGCCAGATTATTGACATCGCCGATACTGGCAACATTATGCCACCAAAGACAACGTGGTTTGAACCAAAGTTGCGCAGTGGTTTGGTAATACATAAACTGTCATAAAAAACGGGGCATCGCCCCGTTTTTTATTGGTGATAAAGTTTTCAGCATAAAAAATTAAAAACTTGTCATTACTGTCGTTGCCAACTTACAAAATTCCCGTAGGTATTTTTTATGGTTGAAATTTGATTTTTTGGCGGTTTTTTGTAATTTGTTTTGACGTATGTCCTGGGGCGATAATTTTGCACTTGCAAGTGTCAAAACAGATGGTATAAATAAAACTAACAGACGATGAAAATCGTCATCATTTGGAGAAGAAAGGAGAACCACATGAAAATGTTCCGCACAGCAATCAAAGAACTAACTGCGGCATATCGTGCCGTGTTGAAACATGCATTTATTGCCGCAATGGGCGCAATGGTCGTTATTGGTGGCGCAAGTGCAGATGATACCAAAACCAGATTAGTTGTTGACGTTGATGCAACCGAAAATTTAGCTGGGGCACATGATGGTTATATCTCAACAGAAAATGGCAGTGTCGCGCAAGTTTTGGGTGTTTTGAATGTGTCAGATGGGGCACAGTTCACAAACAACAAAACAGATAGAAACGGCGGGGCAATCTTTAACAGTGGCACATTGACACTGGGCGATGGCGTTTCGTTCACAGGCAACAGCGCAAAATTTGGTGGTGCAGTTTGGAATGACGGTAAAATGGAAATCGCCGCAGGAACTAAATTTGTTGGCAATAATAGTAAAAGTGCCGCAGGTGCGTTGTATAACAGCAGTACTGGAACATTGGACAATCTGATTGGTATTGTTTTTGAAAATAATACCGCGGCGATGGGTGGTGCTATCAACAATGCGAAAACATCGGCCAGCGTCAAGGGTGGAATAATAGATTTAATTTCAAAATCACATTTCATTGGTAATTCTGGTGGAAAATCCCAGGGGGGCGCAATCCGTAATCAGGGAACTATATCTACAATTACAGATAGTGTATTTGATTCCAACATCGCAGGAAATGGTGGCGCAATCAATAATGGAACCTGGGGCAGTTTGGTAAAGGGTATTTATAAGACAACGTTTATCAATAATACTGCCGTTGCCACAGGTGGAAATCACCAAGGGGGCGCGATTGTCAATGCAGGACACATTGGCATTATTGATGAAACAGTGTTTGAATCAAACCGCGCTGGCAAGATTGGTGGCGCAATAGCAAATGTGACCCCACAAAACAATGGTAGCGGCCTTGCAGAGGTTAATATTGCAAATTCTACATTTACAGGCAATGTTGCCGGTGAAAGCGGTGGTGCAATATACAATGCCACAGGTGGGGCGGTAAGTCTGGCTGGGAAAAATACGTTTACCGGAAATATGGCCGGGGGCGTCGGAAACGATATTTACAACCTGGGTAAATTGGCGGTCACTGGTGGCACAACGACCATTGATGGCGGTATCACAGGCGATGGCGCATTGACCATTGCAGATGGTGCAACCCTGAATATCGGCACGACGACAGTTCAACAAAAAGAATTGACGCTGGACGGCACGGTTGGCGCAACAATTATTGATGCAAATAATTATGGTAAACTGTTGGCGGAAACATATAACGGTAATGGCCAGGTGTCATTAAACGTTGCAACAACAGGGACGTATAATATATTTGGCGAAAATGCGAACGAATATACTGTCGTTGACGCAGGCGCAATCTATGATGTGACCAAGGGCGACAATGGTGCAATTACAATCGCAACCAAAAAGGTTGAAGAAATCGCGACGGAAACTGGTCTGACCAATACTGCGGCAAATACGGTTGCAGCGTTGGCAAACAGCGACAGCGAATTGGTCAATATCGCGTCACTGAACGCGCAACAGGCATTGCGTAATGGCGATACAGATTATATTGAAACTGAATCTGCCAAGGCAAACCCAGTTGATAAACCGGTCGTTCAATCAGTTGCGCAATCTGTCCAGGGCGCAGTTATGACACTGGCGGCGAATCGTATGGCTGGTGCGCCGACGACTGGCACAATGGGCCGCAGTGGTGGTGATTGGTCAAATGTTGCACGGGGCATTTGGGCCCAGGGTATGTTCAATCGGTCAAAATACAACGGCCAATTTAACGGCTATACCCGTGGCGTGTCGGCTGGGTTTGATGCACTGATTGACAAACAATATACGATTGGTTTGGGTTATGCGTTCGGACATTCTGATGTTCATGCCAATGGCGGTCGCGATACCGAAATTGACAGCAACAGCATATTTGCGTATGCCCAGTATAAGCCAAGCGAATGGTTCGTCAATGCGGCGTTGAATTATACAATGTCAAAATACAAGGAAACCGAAGATAACGTGTTCGGTGCGTTGCGTCTGAAATCAGACCACGATACTGATGCGTTCGGTGGCCAGGTTATGACCGGGTATGATTTTGCGTCAGGCCTGACGCCGGAAATTGGTCTGCGCTATTTGCACGTGACCCAGGACGGATACAATAACGGTCTGGCACACGTCAGCAGCGATGATACAGATTTCCTGACGGGAATTGCCGGTATGAAATATCGTTTCGCGATTGAAAACGATTCGGTTATCAACTGGTTCCCAGAACTGCGCGCGGCGGCGACGTATGACTTTGTTTCTGACCGGGCAATGTCCACCGTCACAATGCCAGGCGCGGCGTCCTATGTGATTGATGGCGACCGTCTGTCCCGATTCGGTGGGGAATTCGGAATTGGTCTGACCGCAGAATACAAAGGACTGGAAATCTCGTTGGTTTATGATTTGGATCTGCACAAAGATTACACATCACAAACCGGTATGGCAAAATTCAGATATGAATTCTGATGAAACAGAAACGGGGCGTTGCCCCGTTTCTTTTTTCAGTAATAGAATTTAAATTTGGCACCACAGGCCAGGGGATTATTTAAAATATTTGCTGTGTTGTTCTTGGGATATTTTATACATTTTGTCAAACAGCGCGTCTGCGTCTGCACGGGTTGTCGGGCCCGATGTCGCGCCACCAATATCGGCGCCGTTCAATATCACCAATCGGTCGGGCAGTAAATCGTTGCCACATTCAATAACATATTGGCTGCTGTCATAATATTTGCCAAAACAGCGACCGTTCGCAACGGCGGCGTATCCTGCATCGGCCAGCACGTCACACGTTGGTTGCGTGCCACGCGTGATTTCGCCGTTTTCCAAAACTTCATAGGTGTCATATCCGGCCGACCCCAGGACGCCGTTGCACCATACGTTCACGTATTTGCCGTCCAGTGATACCGTTGCGCCATTTGAACTGGTCCTGCGCGCGCCAAAGCAATCGCCGTTTAATATGTTTATATCATAATCGCGTGTGTTTATTCCCGTGCCGTGTGAAATTTCGGCGCGCCCAATCGGGGTGGCGTCATCAGACTGGGGATTTAATGCCACACCACAAATCATTTTGATTCCGCGACAATTACTGGTTGCGTCCCACAATTCTGTGTCGTATCCTGCGCCCATAGAAATATAGCATTTTGTGGTGTCCAGACGGCAAATTGTCGGCTGTTGCCACCACGGTGTCGCAGCAGTGGCCGTGCCACATAATGCTGAAATCACAGAAAATGCAAATATTTTTTTCATTTCAATCTCGTGCTATGCGTGTATTTTACCAGATTTTGCCCCGGTATGCAAGGCACCGCTATTGCCCGGTGGTTGTGTTATCTGGTTCGCGACAATAACCCCACTTGGTATTTGCGCCGGTGCTATCATAGAATTTTTTGTGCAATTTATGTCCGGTAATATCGTGTATGCCGTCGCCATTGGTCAGGGTTTGCGCCTGGCCCACGGCGTCATCGGTTGACGATGTGTTGTTGCGTTGTTGGTCAATCCACTGGGTATCAACCCACAATCCGTCCAGCCGTTTGCATTCTGCGGCCAGTGCCGTTGCCATATCAACACGTATTGAATCCATAACGACATTGACGTCCTGCATAACAGATGTCGGCAATACGTACCCGACTTGTGTTGCATCTGATGGGCGAACACAGGTTTGCATAGCATAACGCACCATTTTTTGATACAAACTGCCGATGTAATCTGGACCACAGTCAACGGTGCTGGTTGGCACCTCGGCCCCACCACATTCCGTCAAGTATTCGGTCGCAGGGGTGCATTGGCGACATGTGTTGCCGGGGGTTGGTGCGCCGTTCGCAACCCAAATGCCGTTTTGTTTGACCGCCATATAAAAACCAGATTTGCAACGTTTGTATTGTTTGCTGGCCGGGCAAATATATCCAGACCCAGGTTGTGGTGTGTCATCGGAATCATCGCCAGATGTGTCGCCAGATGAGCTGTCCTTGTTCCATAATTCCTGGTTGCAGGCATAGATGGTTGCGTATTGCTGTTCCCCGGGGGCGTATGCACGACAGTTGTATGGGTATGCGTGCAAACTGTCGCTGGACGGGACGGCGCACATATCGCGCGCGAATTCTTGCAGTGTGGTGCGGCATTCTTTGCCGATTTTTTGGTCTGTGATGTTGTGCATTGCCTGGACCAATAATTCCAGTGAATTGCCGTTGCCGTCGTTATACAGTTGGCTGCACGCCTGTAATTTTTCCTTGCACATTTGTTCGGATAATTCCAGACGCGAACCCAATAATAACTGTTCCTTGATATTGCTAAAATCTTTTAACGACTTGCTCTGTTCATCATAGCAGGCGTTCACGACGTCCAGGCATTCGTTCTTGACCGTGCGGATACGTTCGTGTTGCCCCTGGTATATTTCGGCGATTGCCTGGCGCATAAATTCGTCCCATACATCGTCGGCCAAATCGCGACAGGTGTCCAGACCGCGCGCCGCATACGCACGCTTGCTGTTTAATTCGGCAACAATTAAACGATTAGACGGATTGGTCAGCACGTCGCCAGATAATGAAATCTGGGTTTCCAGTTGATAAAAGTCCGCCGTGTAAATCGGTTCGCCCTTGTCCCGGGTCAGATACCGGCCAGATATATCCAGGCAATGAACATAATCTGTGCCACACGCCGTATCGGCAGTAATATCTTTGCGAACTTGGGCAATGCAATCGTTGATAGATGTTGAATTGTGGGCGTTATAATTTTCCAGACGCGCATTGTTCATTTCGCGTTCTGTGCTGCGTATCGTGCCCTGGGCCGTGGCCAGTTTTTTGTCCAGTGCCGTCAACAATGTTGCACAGTCGTTTTCAATATACATACCGTATGCCGCGACAACCATATTTAACGTGCTTTTTGACGGGCAACGTTCAGAAACTAAATCAGCGCATTGGCTGTGCACCGCGTTATACAACGGTTCGCCGGTCAGGTTTGCAATGTTTGCGCCCGATGCCAAATCGGTTGTCGCCCAGATTGCATTTATGTCGCCGGCAATGTCCAATGTCCCAGATGTTGATAATGAATTTGATTTTGTTTTTGCTAAAACCGCACTGATTCCGGCCAGTTTCTGGGCAGATGATGATTTGTCGCGCGCCGTGCTGGCCGCAGATTCGCCGGCGGTGGCGGTCATCATGGCGTTAACCTCGGCCGCGGTTTTTGGGATTACTTCTATGTTCAGGCTTTTGAAATCTTGTAATTGATCGGACGTTTGGCTTAGTGCGCGTTCGCGTGATTTTATGTCGTCCAGTTTGCCCGAACAAACGCACCGACGATATGTGTCGTTTTGTTTTGCACAGAATTGATCCATACACGAAAAATATGCATCGCGACACGTATTGTATCCGGTGCCAAATGTATTTGTTCCCGTTGTTAGTTTCTGAACGTTGCCCTTGCGCTGCGTGCGATGGTTTTTGTCGCACTGCGCCCAGTGGCCTGGGTTGTGGTGACCGGCGTGCGCGCGGTGGTGGTTGCACTGCGCGCGACGGTGTTGGTGCGTGTCGCGGTGCGCGCGGTGGTGCGATTGACCGTGTTGCGTGCCGTGGTGCGCGTGGTGGGGCTGGTGCGCGTTGTTGTTGCGTTGCGCGCCGATGTTTGTATTTTTGTCGGATTTGATTTTGCGCGCGCGGTGACATTGGTGGCGCCGTTGCGCGAAATACTGGACGCGTCACGCACCGCGGCATCGGCAATACCGATACCGGCACACAGTGTCGCGGCAAAAAGCAAAATCTTTTTCATCCTTGGTCTTGGTAATTATGATAACAAAAATGCCCTTTTCTGGGCAAGGGTTATTTCGCACAAATGCGTAATTTTTTTATAAAAAGAAACCCACGATTTGTGGGTGTTCTGGATTAGTTGTGCGCGTCAGTGCCTGACGGTCGGGTGCGTTCAACGAACGTGATACGTCCCTTGTCCAGATCGTATGGCGTCATTTCAACGCGGACGCGTTCGCCAATGTTGACCCAGATGCGCGCCTTGCGCATTTTGCCACACACAGTTGCCAAAATTTCGTGGCCGTTTTCCAATTTGACACGAAACATCGTGTTTGGCAGTTTGTCTTCTACTGTGCCACTGAATACAATTACATCATCTTTTGCCATAGTTTATCCTTAGCATTTTTCTGAATTTTTACTGACTTTATATTATATTTTACATAAAAAAATTGCAAGTTGTTTTTATCCACTTGCGCGGTGGGGCAAGATTTGATAAAATTATGCATAAGAATGTATGGGGAATTGCTATGAGATTAGGCTTGTTTTTCACGTTATTATGCGTTGTTCCGGGGCTGGCGTATGGCGATGCGCGCAGTGATGCCGGCGCGCGTATCGGTGTGACGCGTATGTCAATGGCTGGGGCGCGTGCGCCGAATATGACGGGAAATCTGGGCAGTAAAAAGGGGGCGACGCCAACCATAACGACGAATGCCAGTGGTGGCGGAACGCCTATCCCAACGCCAGATCCAGAACCAAAGCCAGAACCAAAATCTGACCCGACACCGACATCAGAACCCGACGCGTCGTGTCGCGCGGCGTATCGTGCGTGTATGGACGAATTTTGTCTGTTAGATGAAAGCGAGGGAAATCGTTGCGCGTGTTCGGATAATATCAATAAATCTAAAACCTTGATTCAGGAAATTCAACGTATCCAGTCCGAGGCAGACAAATTATATACCGAGGGCGTAGAACGCGAACAACTGGGGGCCAAGGCTAAATTAGTATTTGGCCAGAGCGAGGCTGCCAAGAAAAGTTCACGCGCGTCTGGAATCAGTTTTTCTGATTGGTTAAATAACGACACCAGTGCGGATTCATTGGGCGCAGACGAAGATATTGGTGGCGGTTTGTATTCAATGGCGGCGACATATTGTGCCAACACGTTAAGTAAATGTGGTGCCAATGCCGATATGGAAGAGGCATTGTATTCGCGCCAAATTGTTGCAGATTGCAAGGCGTTTGATTCATATCTGGCCGACCAGAAAACAAACGCAGAATCTAATAAACGCACGGCCGAGGCCGCAGTGCGCAAGGCGCGTTTGGAAATGCTGGATACGACGAATAAATATAATCGCGGCGAATGTTTGTTGTCGTATAAATCGTGTATCGCAGACAAGGGTGGCTGTGGCGCGAATTTTGAAAACTGTCTGGACAGGGACTTGTTGGGGCGTCGCGCAAATGCGTGCGAAAATGTTCTGGACCAGTGTATGGCGGTGCGGGACACCGTGTTGCAGGATTGGGAGGCTGAATCAGAAAGCATCCTGACCGATGCGGCAAAATACGCAGATAAAAATGCGCGTTCAACGTGCTTGGCACGAATCCAGGTCTGTCTGGAAGATGGTTGCGGCACGGAAACAAATTCTGCGTGTTTGACAGATGTCAATGTTGCGGCTGGTATTTGCCCGGTTATTACTGAATGCGAGGCGATGATTCCCGGGATTCAAAGTGTGGTGAACGATAAACTGGGGTATCTGCGGACGCATTTTTGCCAAAATGATATTGATAAATGCTTGCAGGATAAATGTGGCGAAAACTTTACTGCGCCAGAATGTGTTGGTAAAAGCGCGACTGAAATTGCGGCGTTGTGTCCACAGTCTATGTTCCCATCGTGCAAAAATGAAACGCAATTTGATATAATTGTCCAATCTGTGTTATTACAGATGGATTACCAGATGTTGCAGGGGTGCTTGAATTACTTTGGCGAACAACTGGGCAAGGTTTGTGGCACAGATATGTCGTGCCTGCCAACCGATACAACGGTTGCATCGCTGACGTCGGTTCCAGATGACACTGCGAAACTGGCCGAATTGCGCGAAACCGTGCGCAGTAATGTCGCAACGTCTGTTGATGAATTCTTTGTCCAGTTTGAACAGGATAAAACGGTTGCTGCCTGTGCGGACAGCCAGAAACCGTCTGGTCGTAAATCACTGGGCGATACGGTGTTTAACAGTGCGAAAATGGTTGCACAAATCGGGGCGGAAAATCGTGCGATGCGTGAACTGGAATCCAAGATTTCTGAATTGTCGCGCAAACAGGATATTGCCGCAGCCGAAAAGAACTGTCTGAACACATACCAGGTGGAAACACCAGACAAATCGTCCAAGAATTACAGTTATATCCGCAGTGTGTCGTTTGAACCATCGTTGCGTAATTGCCACGTGTGCCGTATGCAACAGGTTTGCGAAACAGGTGGCGAATCCAAGGGTACGGCCGGACTGAAAGGATTGGCTGGTGGTCTGTCTGCGGGTGCGGCGGCTGGAACAATGGTGACGCCGGGCTGGGGAACGGCAATCGGTGGCGTCGTTGGCGCGGTGGGCGGTCTGTTCGCTGGACGTGGCGCAGGTGGCAAACAAGAATTCTGCCAGGAAATTGAATCTTGCGAAGATATAAATATGTAATGTGCGGGCGATAAAGATGAATACGAAAAATACGTTTGCATTTGTTTTATGTGTTTTGACAACGCTGGGGGCGACAGGTGCGGTGGCCGCGGTCAAAACATCAAAACAGGCGGCAATACAATCCGGGACAAGCGTGCGAACACGTCTGACGGCAACTGGCCTGTATGACCAGGAATGCTATGACGCGTATTATTCGTGTATGGATCAATTCTGTATCACAGAAAACGCCAGTGGGGGCAGTTGCGCGTGCAGTGACGATAATGCAAAATATGAACAACAACTGGCCGAAATCCAGGATATGGTGGACGAGGCTGCACGTATCCGCACCGAAGAGGTTGAAAGAATCCAGGCCGGTGCCGACGCAGACATTATATTTACGGGCGAACGCAAATATGATGAAAATGGCAACGTTATCAAAACGACTGGTTTGACAACGGCGGAATCCAAGGCCCAAAAACGTCAGGAATTGATGGCGTTGTTTGATGAAAAATCTGATGACGACGAAGATGTTGTGGACGGCATCGCGGATAAAACAGGTAATGCGTTGTATAACGCCGCCCAAGAATTATGTGCTGGGCAAATTCCGGACAAGTGCGCATCGGATTTAAATTTCTTGACCCAATTATATTCACGCCAGATTGTGTCGGATTGTCGTGGTTTTGAAAACAGTATCAATTCCAAAATGGCCACTGCAAAACAAGACCTGGCCGCCGCCCAGGGCGAGGTTCGTTCCGCGTTGCAAGAAAGTTTTGCGTCTGCGAATAAATATGATTTAGGCACGTGTATGGTTGAATTTAAAAAATGTATGCAGACCGATGACGCGTGTGGCGCAGATTGGGAAAATTGTGTTTCAACAATCGCGTCTGAAAATATGCAAAATAATACCGCAACCAGCACGGCCGGAACAACGGTTGCAACGGTTGATAAATATGACATCACGGCATCAACGATGGAAATTCTGAACGCCAAGCGCACAATTTGCGAACGCGTTTTGAATCAATGCGTTGCAGTGCGTGACCAGGTTTGGCCGGCGTTCCTGCGCGAGGCTGCGCCCACGATAAAGGTTGCAGAATCCAAGATTGAATCTAAATTCCGCCAGTCTTGTTTGGGGACAATTTCAGACTGTATCCAAAAGGCCTGTCGTGATGATATCGCTGGCAAGGGCGTCGCAACAATGGACGCGTGTTTGGCGCGCCCCAGTATGGCACGCAGTTTTTGCAAGGTTGAAATTGACCCGTGCGAACGTATGGAACCCCAGATTTGGGATTATGTGACCGATAAATTGGCGGCAATGCGTGTTGACGCCTGCACGAACGAGGTCAAAGAATGCTTTACCGCGGACACACGTTGCGGTGCCGATTTCCAGAACTGTATCGGTATGGATTATGACTATATCCACGATATTTGCCCGATTGACAGTTTGGTTGTCTGCAAACAGAACAACAAAGATTTTTCAATGGACGATTTGGATTCTATGCTGATGGGACTGTATCTGAATATTGATAACAGTGCATTGACCCAGTGCCAGAATCTGGTTGATGCCAAAATGGCCGAGGTTTGTGGCAGTACCACCGACTGTAATAAATTTGCCAGTGATGACACGATTGGCACGGGTTCTTTGCGCGCCCAGAAAGACGGCACGACATATCGTGTGACCGGTATGATTTCGTTTGGCAGTATCAAGATGGGTGACGCGTCCGGGAAAACCGTTGATAATGGCGACGGCAAATCTGTTCGCCTGGGGCCGGGTGAAATCGGCGTCGCAGAATATCTGGCCCAGATTCGCGAACGTAATTCGTCGGTCAAAAATGCTGATGGTATCATTTCGTCAATAGAAGAAGAACTGAATAACATCGCCGGGACAATCAATCGCACGATTGAAATGATTGAACAAGACCCACAGATTCAGTACTGTATAAATGGGCGCGATTTGTCCCAGATTACGGGCAATGCAACCCAGAAAACAACGGCGCGTTTCCCGAACCTGTTAAACAGTGTTAAAATGCAAATCGCGGTCGCAGCACTGCGCCAGGCCCAGGATAACTATAACGCCAAATTGAATAAACAAATCGCAGATGCAACCAAAGACGCGTCCACAGATTTGGCGCAATATATGTGCCAGAAAATGGCCGAAAACGGTGGGGCTGGGACGACGGGGACAACGGCGTCAACGCCACTGGCGGCACCGTATGCAATCAGTTATGATGTTGGCTCGGGACTTAGCAACGACGACTTGACACGTGGTGGGACGGGTGAAACGTCAATCACGACAACCGCAGGCAGTGGTGTCACCAAAACAATCACCAGTCTGTTCACACGTGAAACACGTAATTGCCATATCTGTACAACAATTACAACGCAAAGTTGCACAATAAAAGGTGGCAACTGGTTCCGCAAAGCAAATAAAAATTGCGATGTAAAAACCGAAGGGCCGAATTGCGAAGACATCGCAATGTAATCAATTTAATTTATTAGGGGATAATTAGTTATGGAAAATACACACGCATTGGCAAACGGATTAAGTCTGGAATCTATTCTGTCGTCACTGGGACAGACGGCGATACATTTTTCGCTGCGATTGATGGCGTCAATATTTATATTGGTTGCCGGTTTATGGCTGGCGTCGCACGTCGCCAAGACGGTGCGGCGTGGTATGGAACGGCGTAAACTGGACCCGTCGCTGCAATCATTTATTGGCTCGTTTGTCAGTATTGCATTACGAATTGTTGCAATTATCGTATCGTTGACCACGGTCGGCGTTCAGATGACATCAATCGTCGCAGTCTTGGGTGCTGGGACGTTGGCGGTTGGTATGGCGTTGTCGGGGACACTGCAGAATTTTGCCGGTGGCGTTGTAATTTTGTTCCTGAAACCGTTCAAGGTCGGTGATACAATCGCGACGGCATCGGGCAAGACCGGCGTTGTCAAAAAAATTATGATTTTCACAACGGAACTGCACACGTTTGATAACCAGGTTATATTTTTGCCAAATGGCGCGTTGTCCAATGGTGAAATAACAAATCTGTCGGGTGGGACGTTGCGCCGCACAGAACTGACGGTGGGAATTGAATATGGCGCAAATGTTGCAACGGCGCGTCGTGTGATATTGGGGATTTTGGCGCGTGACCCACGTATCGCCGATAACCCAGAACCAATGGTGCTGGTCAAAGATTTGGGGGACAGTGCGGTTGTGTTGCGGATTTTATTCTGGGCAAAATATGCAGATATGTTCTTGACAGGGCCCGATGTTTTGGAAAAAATATATAATGAATTACCGAAAAAGAAGGTTGGATTCCCATTCCCACAGGTGGACGTCCATATCAAAAAATAACAACAGGGGGTTATACGTATGAAAAAAATATTTGTTTGTTCAATGGCGGTTTTGATGTCTGTTGGTGCGGCCAGTGCCGGTTTTGTTGATAAAAACGAAACGGTTGTCACCGTGGCCCAGGTCAAAGAAATGCGTGATGATGTTCCGGTGATTGTATCGGGCCAGATTGTTAAAAATATGGGCGATGAAAAGTATTTGTTCCGTGACGCGACCGATACGATAGTTGTTGAAATTGACGACGAAGACTGGGGCGGTTTGAACGTCACGCCTGATGATACAGTAAAATTGTATGGCGAGGTTGAATCCAAGTTGTTCAAGACAGAAATAGACGTTGATAAGATTGAAAAATTATAAAAAACCGCCCCATCGGGGCGTTTTTTTTGCTGGATTTGTGGACATAAAAAACGGGGCGTGCGCCCCGTCTTTTACTGATTGGTCAGTTGTAATTCTATGCGGCGATTCTTTTGCAGGCTGGCGGCGTCACTGCCCAATGCAACCGGGTGCATATCGCCAAAGCCACTGGGAACCAGACGGCGTTTTGACACGCCAGCGCGCGCCAATTCGTTGGCAACCGCCGTCGCACGCAACAGGGACAATTCAGTGTTGTTTTTATATCCGTGCGTTCCTGGGACAACCGGCTTTTTATCTGTGTGGCCGTCAACGCGAATAATCCATTTCACATCAGATGGAATTTTGCTTTCCATATCTTTGATTACATTTGCAATCAAACGCAGTTGATTTTTTCCTTCGGGTGACAGGGTGTATGAACCACTGCTGAATAAAATATCGCTGGACACGATAAAGCGGTCACCATCAGGCTGGACCGTTGTGCGGTCGCCCAGGGCGTCTTTTATCGCGCGATAAAATGCCGATTGATATTGCGAAACCTGGTTTAATTCTGCAACCTTGTCCGCCAGGGCCTTGTTCAGGCGCGCCGACATTTCAACATACTGGATTTCTTGGGCGTGCGATTTTTCTTCGGCTGCGTCCAGGGCGGCCTGCAATTTCGCCAGTTGGTCAGATAATTCTGCGCGTTGGGCGTCCATCTGGGTTTGCAAATCGCGACGCTGTTGTTCCAGTTCCGCGGTTTTTGCCTTGTCCAGTTTGGCCTGGGCCAGTTGCTGCGACAATTCGGCAACGCGCGCCGCCATATCATTGCCCTGGGATTCCAGGTCGGCAACCTTGGCCTCGTAATCAGAAATCAATTCGTTCATACTGGTATCAACTGCCGTCAATTCAGATGTCAATTTCGTATTGTTTGTTTCCAGGTTTTCCAGTTGCGCACGCGCCAGCACCAACAGACGTTTTGCCTCTTGCTCGTCCGCGGTCATTTGTTGAATTTGCTGGGCCTGTTCGGCGTTTGCCTGTTTCAAATCAGCCACCGTTTTTGCGCCGGTTTTTGTGTTAAATACACTGGTTGTGGTCCACAAAAACACAAATACAATCAGTAAAAATATCAATATAATCACCAGGTTGGAAAACAGGTCAACGAATCCTGGCCATGTGTTTGTTCTGTCACGAAAACGAATATTTAACATTGTTTTTTCCTCTCTCTCGGTCGTGTGGGTCGGTTATTTGTTGTCCAGTTCGTAATCAGGGACGTTTGCCACGTGCGTGTGCGCCGCCAGATAATCTTCTAGTTCGCGAAATATTGCGTTCTGGGCCAACTGAACCTGGAGACCCAAAAATCCTACAACCAAACTGCCCCCCAGGCCCATCATTGAACTGGTAAATGCGGTTGCCATTCCGGCCAATGGCTTAGACAGTCCTGTCTGCATCGCGTTTAACACCGCGTCGTCGGCAAAGTTCAGACCACCAATCAAGTCGGCAAAACCACCAACGGTCATAATTAAACCCCAAAATGTCCCCAATAATCCTAAAAACACCAATGTGTTTGAAATATAGCGGATTGATTCGCGCGTGTCTTCAAATCGCAGTTGTATTAAATCCAGCATATCGTGCAATGACGACGCAGATATGCGTGTTGGGCGTGTACGCAACAGCAATGCCACCGGTCGCAACAACATCGGGGGCAGGGCGCCCGTCCGACGACCCATCAAATACCCACGCAACCAGCGATATTCAGGCAACAGTTTGAACATCTGGACAAATGTCAGTCCAATTCCAAACAACGCCGTGCCAATAATTACGCCGTTCAGGTATATGTTTGCAATCGCAATCTGCATAAAACGGTCATAAAACAAAATCAGGCCAGCCGCCAACAATGCGGTCATCAATGCCATACGATTTAACGTTCTGTGAAACTGGTTTGTCATATAATCTCTCTTTTATATATAAATGATAGTAAATTTTATAAAATCGTGTCAATAGAGATTATTTGTAAAATGCACACGGAAAAAACACTTGATTTTATTAAAAAAATCGGCATAATTGGCGTTGTCCTGCTGGCACATGGGGTGTCGGCTGATTAAACCATAGGAAAAATATAAATGGCTTACTATGAAAGCGTCTTGGTTTTCCGCCAGGACTTGACCGAACCGCAGGTCAAAGAAAAAGCGGCAAAATACACCGAAATTGTCAAAGAACTGGGCGGTGATGTTAAATCCACAGAATTCTGGGGTTTGAAAAATCTGGCCTATGTTATTCGTAAAAATCGCAAGGCACATTATGTTATGCTGAACATTGAATTGCCTGGTGCCCAGGTCGCAGAACTGGAACGTCGTGCACGTATTGACGAAGACGTAATTCGTTTCTTGAACGTCCGTGTTGATGAATTGGCAAAACAACCATCAATTATGATGAAAAAAAATAACGAAGAGGCAGAATAATGGCAGTCCGTGCAGCAATTTATCGTAAAAAATCTAACCCATTAAAGGGCAAGGTTATTGATTACAAAGATATTAAAACACTGTCGCACTATATCACAGAACGCGGCAAAATCGTCCCATCACGTATCAGTGGTGTTTCCCAGAAAGACCAGCGCGAATTGGCAACCGCCATCAAACGTGCGCGTCATTTGGGGTTGATGCCATTTGTTCGCAACAACTTGGGCTAAAATTAAATTCTGTGGACGCCTGTTGCGTTCACAGTTCCTCGTGTATGTCTAATACACGTCGGAACTGAAATGAACGCTGCCATTCGTCTCACATAATTTAATTTGTGAATAAGCATATAAAAAACATTTGGGATATTTAAATCCCTAACTTGAAAAAGGACAGATACAATGAAAATTATTTTAACAGAAAAAATCGCACACTTGGGCAATATCGGTGACACAGTTGAAGTGAAAACGGGTTTCGCGCGCAACTATCTGTTGCCAAATGGCAAGGCTATGCGCTGGACACGTGAAAACGTTGCGCTGTTTGAAGCGAAAAAGGCCGAATTGACCGCACGCCAGGAAGCCGCCAAGGCTGCCGCACAGGCAAATGTTGATGCGGTTAAAAATGCAAAACTGCATATGATTCGCCAGGCAGGTGATACCGGTCAGTTGTATGGTTCGGTTTCTACACGTGATATTGCGCGTATGTTGAAAGAAGTTGCAAACGTCAATGTTGAATCCGCCCAGGTCTTGTTGGGCAGCCCGATTAAATCTATTGGTGCGTTTGATACAAAAATCGCACTGCACCCGGACGTTGTTGTCCCGGTCAAGGTTTATGTCGCCCAGACCCAGGACGAAATTGACGCATTGGTCGCAGGTAAAGTTCTGACATTTGGAACGAAAAAGGTTGAAGAAGAAGTTGCCGAAGAAAAACCGGTGGCTGAACCAAAAACCGAAGAAAAAGCGGCAGACGCAGAATAATAAAAACGCCCCGTCGGGGCGTTTTTTTTGAAAACTGTTTGTCATATTCAGACGGACAGATTATAATTTATTTTATGAAACTGGAATCAGTGGGGATTTTGATTGGTTTGCGTCCGATGGGCGAACGCGATTCGGTTGCGCGTATATTTTCGCGCGATTTTGGCGTTATGTGTGGGGTTCTGCGTGGGGCGCAAACGGCACGTGTAAATCGGCCACTGGTTGGGCAAATTGGCGCGATGTCGTGGAACGCGCGACTGGAATCACAACTGGGGACATTTCATTGGGAATCGGTGCGCAATATGGCGGCCCCGATTATGATGTCTGGCGCGCGGTTGGCGTTGCTGAACAGTGCGATTGACCTGGTCACGGTATTGTTGCCCGAACGCGAGGCGTATGCCCACCTGTATGATGAAACGCTGAATTTGCTGGACGCGCTGGGAACTGATGATTCTGGGGTGGCGTATTTGAATTGGGAAATTGCGTTGTTGCGCGACCTGGGGTATGCGTTGGATTTGTCGCATTGTTCGGGGTGTGGCGCGCGAACGAATCTGAATTATTTATCCCCACGCACGGGGCGTGCGGTCTGTGATAATTGTGCGGCACCGTATATTGGGCGACTGTATAAATTGCCGTTGACATTAGATGTGACCGCGCGATTTTTAGACGCGGTTTGTGCAGACCAAGGCGTGACATTGCCTGTGTCACGGCGGCGATTGACGGTGTAAAAAAACATATTTATTCCTTGCGAATTCAATAAATTTTTTCTATGGTATCTTTGTTCAATACAAAAGGAGAAAAACATGACTTGGACAATATTGGTTCTGGTTCTGGGTATTGCGCTGTATATGTTCGGCGGCATGCTGATTGCACGTATCGGCGATGATTCCAGTGCTGGTTTGAAATTGGCAAAGAAAGCAACAACAGTTTTTGCCATCATTTTAATCGCAGGCAGCGTTTGCCGCTTGTATGTTCCATATTATTTGACATCGGTCAATCCGTTGATTATCCAACAGATGGCTGATGGCGCCCGGGAACAGATGAACGCAGAAAAGAACAAGGCTGTTCGCGCGTTCGTTCGTGACCACGCGGATACAATGATTGCAGATGCGCCGATTTTGGGTTCCCAGGATGCAAAAAAGACAATCTATGTCTGGACAGATTTCAGTTGCCCATATTGCCGTCGTGTTCACGGTGAATTGGATCGTGTGCTGAAAAATCGTGATGACGTTCGCGTTGTTGTTAAAAACTTCTCTATCCACGGCGCATTGTCTGATGCACCAGCCAAGGCTGCGATTGCTGCAAAATTGCAGAGCCCAGAAAAGGCTGCAAAGTTGGTTGATATGATGATGACACGTAATTTCTATACCCAGGACGATTTGAAAGATCAGTCTAAAATCGCCGAAAAGGTTGAAAAGAACGTTATGAAAATGGCCGAAGAAGCAGGGCTGGATACAAAACAGTTGAAACAAGATATGAACGGCGAAGTTGTTGCACGTGAAATGGCAAACGTTCGTGACTTGGCACAACAGTTTGAAATCAGCGGAACACCTTTCTTGATTATCCAGGAACAGGCATTCCCAGGTGCTATCCCATACGACCAAATCATCAAGGCGTTGGAAAAATAATAAATGGGGCATCGCCCCGTTTTTTTTTTTACAATGTAAATAATATCAGTGCGCCATTGGCGCACTGGTTTTTTTATTTCTGTTCCAAGATTGCGATTCCTGGCAGGGTGCGACCTTCTATGAATTCCAGAAATGCGCCACCACCAGTTGATACGTATGTCATATCATCTTTGACGCCACACGCGGTCAATGCGGCAACTGTGTCGCCACCACCAATTACGCTGGTGATTTTACCGTTGCGTGTTTGTTCGGCGATTGCGCGTGCCAGGGCAAATGTGCCAACAGACCACGTTGGCTGCCATTCGGCCATACCAACACTGCCGTTCCAAATGACGGTTTCAGATTTTTCAATCACGGATATGGCGGACGCGATTGTTTGCGCGCCTTCGTCCAGAATAACGTCGTTGTCTGTGATTTCGTTAAATGTTTTGTCGCTGCGTGGTGCGTTTGGTGCGAATTCTGGGGCGACACCTTTGTCGCTGGGCAAAACGATGTTGCAATTATTTTCGCGTGCAAATGCCAGTATTTCCAATGCAGTGTCGCGTTGGTCGGGTTCATACAGCGAATTGCCAACGTGTGCGCCAGTTGCAAATTTGAACGTTGTCCCCAATGCGCCACCAATAATCAAATTATCGGCCAGTGTGGCCAATGCCTTTAACACGCCAATTTTTGTGGAAACCTTGCTGCCAGCGACAATCGCGGTCAGGGGGCGCGCCGGATGTGTCATCACGGCGTCCAGGCTTTCAATTTCAGACGCCAATAATTTGCCGGCGTATGACGGCAGAATTTCTGCAACACCAACAGTGCTGGCGTGGGCGCGGTGCGATACGGCAAATGCGTCGTTGACAAACAAGTCAAATCCGCGGGCCAGGTCAGCCGCAAACGTTGGGTCGTTTTTTTCTTCGCCGGCGTAAAAGCGGACGTTTTCCAATAATACAACGTCGCCGTCGCGCATTTCGTCCATAAAATTACGGTCCAGACAGTCTGAAATCAGTGGCACGCCCATATATTCGGCAATCGGTTTCAGTGAAAATTCCATATTGCGCGTCCCCTTGGGCCGGCCCAGATGGGCGCAGATTGCGATTTTTGCGCCACCCGCACGCAGGGCGTTTATTGTTGGCATACTTTGTTCAATGCGAAATGCATCGGTGATTTTGCCGTCAACAATTTGGACGTTAAAATCGTCGCGCAGCAACACAAATTTGCCACGAACGTCCAGATTTTCAATCGTGCGTAATTTCATACTCTATCCTTTCCTTTACTGGTTTGAAACTTTTACGATAATGCTCGTTTATACCATATTTTTCAATGGCCCGCAAATGTTCTGGCGTTGGATAGCCGGCATTTTTATCCCACGCGTATTCGGGGTATTGCGTTGCCAAATCGTGCATAATTTTATCACGGGTTTCCTTGGCAATAATGGACGCGGCGGCAACAGATAACGATTTTGCATCGCCCCGAACAATCGCCGTTCCGACCAAATCGCGCGGCAACCTGTTCCCGTCAATCAGACAAAAGTCCGGTTTATCCGCCAGATTTTTAACCGCACGTGTCATTGCCTGCATTGATGCCCATAAAATATTCAGTTCGTCAATTTCAGCCGGACTGCATTGTCCAGTGGCCCAAATTGTGTTGTGTGTAATCCAATCGTATGCCACCGCGCGTGCGTGCGCAGTCATCTGTTTTGAATCACGGATTACAACCGGGATTTCAATGTCGTGGTTTGGAAAAATTACCGCCGCCGCAATAACCGGCCCACACAGTGGGCCACGACCGGCCTCGTCCACGCCGGCAACCAGGCGGTGGCCACACGTGCGTTCAAATGAAAAGTCAGGCGTTGTGTGCATTATATTGACATACGATTCGCAATTTGCTGTTGGACATATTCGTCCTGGCTGTTATACAGTGGCCAGGTGCCGTTTGCCAATTCTTCCATTGCGGTCAATGGCTGGTTCAAGCGCGCACGATACAGCCACAGGTTTGACATCACGCGTTTTATATAACTGCGTGTTTCGTATGCAGGAAAACTTTCAATATACAACAATGGGTCGTATGTTGAAAAAGTCTTTTCAAATTTAACAACCGTCCCCATACCGGCGTTATATGCCGCCAACATTTTGATAATGTTGTTGTTGATGTTCGGGTGCGCCAACAGGTCAACAATATATTGCTGGCCCAGGAACATATTGTGTTCAGGCTTGCTCATATCAATATCAGACATCGCAACGTTATTATGACGTGCAACGCGACGGGCTGTGCTGGGCATAATTTGCATCAGGCCAGACGCGCCAGCGATTGATTTTGCATTGGGGCGAAAACCACTTTCCTGTTTGGTGATGGCCAGCAACAATGCACGGTCAATAGACCAGCCGCCCATCGGTTCCCAATCAGGCAGTGGGTATTGCGCAGAATAAATAATGTCGTCGTCAATTTCCAAGATTCCGCGGTCACGAATAACACTGGACGCCTGGATTGAAACGCGGGGCAGGCCGTATGTCGTCGCAACTGAATTTACCGCGTGCAGTGTTCGGTCTGATGCGCGCGCCGTAATCAGATATTTCAGGTATTGTTCGGCGCGACCCTTTTGATCAATCTGTAATAACGCCAGTGCGATTTTGCCGTATTTCGTTTCGCGCAGTGTGTCAATGTCATCATCGGTCAGGTCTTGTTCAAAGAATTCGTATTGCGGTGTTTCGCCCAACATCACAGATGACAATGCACCATAAAATGCCATTGGGTGCGCGGCGGCAATTTTCCAATAATTTTTCGCGCCGTCGTGATTGCCGTTGGCGTCCGCAGCGCGACCGGCCCAAAATGCAGCCTCGGTCTTGCGGGCGTTGTTGATTTGTTCCAGTTTTAAAATCTGGCTGAAATATTTTTCACTTTCGGCGAATTTTTCTTCTTTGAAATATAACAGCCCCATTGCCCACAGGCCGTATTCTGATTTTGCGTCAGATGCGACAAATCCCCACTTTTTTGCCAATTCAAATTCGCCGTTTGTATAATATATAAATGACAGACGACCGGCCAAACGACCGTAATCTGATTCGGTCAACCGACGTTTGAACGACGCATCTTCCAAAATATTACGGGCGGTTTTCGTGCTGCCACTGCGGATTGCGCGCTTGAACTTGGTAATCTTTGTGTTGGTTTTACCAGAATATTTTTTTGTTGTCCAGGTTTCAGATTGGGCGGTTTCTATGGACGCGCCGCCACTGATTGTTTTGGGCGTGACAGATTTGCGAACGGCGGCCTTTTTAATCTTGGCCAATTTTTCCATACGCGGCGCGCCCGGCGTGTCATAGTATTTCGTCATCCAGTTCGCAATTTCACGACCACGGGTGTGATACGTTTTTGATGTATAGCGTTGATACAAAACTTCGCCCATCAGGGTGTCGTCGGTCAGTTGCGATTCCAGTTTTTTTGCCGCGTCAATTTTTTCGCGCGATTGTAATGCGAATATTTGTTCATACAAACTGGCGTCTGCGTCGGTCAAAATCATAGGATTATCAACAGCATAGGCCGTGACCGACAGGAATATAACTGTTAAAAATGTGAAAAGTTTTTTCATATAAATCAGAATAACGATGTCTTGGGCAGGTGGCAAACCGCCGCGCCTTCGTCAGCCTCGGGTATTTGGTCAATTATCTTTTTAAAATCCGATATGCGTGAAAATTTGCGATACACGGATACAAAACGAACAAATGCAATCGGATCCAGGTTTAACAATGAATCCGCCACCATTTGACCGACCATTACGCTGGTCACTGTGTCGTCAGCGGTTTCGGTTTCCAAACGGCGGTGAATTGATGTCACCAGTTTTTCAATCTGTTCATCGCCCACATCGCGATTGCGACACGCCAATTTAATGCTGCGACGCAGTTTTTCGCGGTCAAAAGGTTCCATTTTTCCGCTGTTTTTGCGCACCATCAGGTCGCGCATCTGGACCCGTTCAACCGTTGTGAACTTTGCGCCACATTGATTGCAAACACGACGGCGCCGAATAATCGCATCTTCGGTGTCGGGACGTGAATCTGTCACGCGGCTGTCGGTAGAATTACAGTATGGACATCTCATAACGATGTAAAGAATAGCAATCTATTTTGCCCCCTGCAAGTAATATTTGCATCAGTAAAAAATCGTGTTTTTGGAAAAATCAAGCCCTTTATTTAAAAAACATTGCTTGCACCCGTCTTTTTCAGGGGGGCGATTTGTGGTAAAATGGTGCATAGGGAAAACGGAGAGATGGAAAAATATCTGAATCAGATTTTGTCTGGTGATTGCATAGAGGTTATGCGTGGCATACCTGATGCGTCGGTTGATGCCGTCTTTGCCGATTGCCCGTATAATTTGCAGTTGGGGGCAAAAACACTGTATCGTCCCGAAGATCAGACGGCGGCGCGCGCTGTGCGTGATGCCTGGGACGCGTTTGACAGCCCGGCGGCATACGATGAATTTACACGCGCCTGGATGCGCGAGTGCCAGCGTATATTGAAACCAGATGGCGCAATGTGGGTCATCGGCAGTTATCACAATATATTCCATGTTGGTGCAATTTTACAGGATTTGGGTTTCTGGATTTTAAATGACATCGTTTGGGTAAAAACAAACCCTATGCCGAATTTCCGTGGAACGCGTTTTACAAATGCGCACGAAACGCTGATTTGGGCCACCCCACGCAAGACGGGTAAATATACGTTTAATTACGAAACGATGAAAAAACTGAACGGCGGAAAACAAATGCGTTCAGATTGGAATATCAATATATGCCTGGGCGAAGAACGTGTCAAAGACGCCAATGGCAAAAGTTTGCATAACACGCAAAAACCGATGGATTTATTGCGTCGCGTGATACTGGCGTCAACAAAACAGGGCGATGTTATACTTGACCCGTTTTTGGGCAGTGGGACAACCGCTGCGGTTGCACGGGAACTGGGGCGTAATTTTATTGGAATAGAACGTGAACAGGCCTATGTAGATGCTGCACGGGAACGTGTTGCCGCAGTAAAACCGATTGATTTGTCGGATATAGAGGTCACAACCCCCAAACGGGCCGAGGTTCGTGTTGCGTTTCGCGAATTGCTGGACGCTGGGTTGCTGTATGTGGGCCAGACGTTGGTCAGTCCGCGTGGCGAACGTGTTATGATTACGCGTGATGCCCAGTTGGTGCATACCCTGCACGGCAAGGCGTCAATTCACGTTATGGCGGCGCGATTGCAACACAGTGTCAGTTTTAATGGTTGGGATTATTGGTCGGCCCAGCGTCGCGATGGGACATTGGTTCCGATTGATGAATTGCGCAAATATGTGCGTGATATTAAACGGGATATTAAACAAGCCGCCTGATATTTATCGGCGGCTGCTGTTTTTTTAACGTGATTTTTCTGATGCGCGTCTGTGGGCGCGGTCTATGATGTTCTGGTGACGGGTGTTGCAGGCCGGCAAAATCGCTTGCAAATCATCATACATACGACGGCGCAACTGTTCCATTTCGTGGATTTTGAAATATATTTGTTCTATCTGGCTGTCAAGGCGGAACGTTGTGTTTCCGCGTGCCAGTTGCTCATTACGGTTGTATGTCATAACGTAAACCATATTGTGCATTTCGTCCAGTTGACGGTTTATAAAATCTATTTCGCGCAGGATACGGACACGTTCAATATTATATCTGCCTGGTGCGTTCATTTTTTTTCCTTTTGTTATTACAATAATATATAATACACAAAATCGGTTTTGTCAACTGTTGGCGTGGGGTTGCATTTTTTGCATATTTTCCTATATATCAGACTATGAATTCGCGAATCGGATTTTTTATGGTATAATTAGCAGGAAATAAAAGGATTTTTTAATGGCACTGATACCTATGGTTATAGAGGAATCGCCACGTGGTGAACGCTCGTTTGATATTTATTCGCGTCTGTTGCGCGACCGTATCGTTATGATAAATGGCCAGATTGAACCAACGATGGCAAACAGCATTGTTGCCCAGTTGTTGTTCTTGGAATCTGAAAACCCAAATGCAGAAATTTCTGTTTATATCAACAGTCCGGGCGGCGATGTGTCCGCAGGCTGGGCGATTATGGACACGATGCAGTATATCAAATCGCCGGTTTCAACGATTGGTATGGGACTGGTTGCGTCAATGGGGTCGGTTTTGCTGGCGGCCGGTGCGCGCGGAAAACGTTTCGTTCTGCCAAATACCCAGATTATGATTCACCAGCCGTTGGCCGGGGCCGAGGGCCAGATTACCGATATGGAAATCCGTATGAACCAATATCAAAAGAATAAAAAGACATTGATTAAACAGATGTCTGAATTCACCGGGCGCAACGAACAAGAACTGTTTGACGCGATGGAACGTGATAACTGGATGACCCCGTCCGAGGCCAAGGATTTTGGTCTGATTGACGGTGTTTTGGTGCGTAAATAATTTGTTTTCAGCGGGATATAAGATATGAGTGACGATAAAAACAACAATACACCAACAACCGACGAAGCACAGGGCGCACAACAGTTTTGCAGTTTTTGTGGCAAATCTGTGTACGAGGTTAAAAAACTGGTTCGTGGTCGCAATGTGTGCATTTGCGACGAATGTATAAACCTGTGCAATGATATTATGGCGGACGATATTCGCGACGAAGTGAACAAAGACGCTGCGAAATTACCAACCCCGTCCCAGATTTATAAATTCTTGAACGAATATATTATCGGCCAGGATATGGCAAAGCGCACGCTGGCGGTGGCGGTGTATAACCACTATAAACGTCACAGTGTGGCGATGTCGGCCAATGTTGAAATTCAAAAGTCTAATGTTTTGTTGATTGGGCCAACGGGAACTGGCAAGACGCTGTTTGCGCAAACATTGGCACGCATTTTGGACGTGCCATTTGCAATCGCCGACGCCACCACTTTGACCGAGGCTGGATACGTCGGTGACGACGTGGAAAGTGTTTTGACGCGCCTGTTGCAGAATGCGAACTTTGACGTGGAACGCGCAGGGCGGGGCATTATTTATATTGACGAAATTGATAAAATTGCGCGCAAGTCTGAAAATCCGTCGCTGACCCGTGACGTTTCTGGCGAAGGCGTGCAACAGGCCCTGTTGAAATTAGTAGAAGGTACAGTCGCCAATGTCCCGGCCGGTGGCGCAGGACGCAAGCACCCGGGCGAGGCCACTGTTCAACTGGATACGTCCAAGATATTGTTTATCTGTGGCGGTGCGTTTGATGGGCTGAACAAAATTATTGGTGGACGCAAATCTGAACGCGCCGGTATTGGTTTTGGTGCAAATGTCCAATCCAAAAAGGAACGCGAATCCAAAAATTATCTGGACGATGTTCAACCCGAAGATTTGGTTAAATTCGGCATAATCCCAGAATTGGTCGGACGTTTGCCGGTGATTACCACGTTGCAAGATTTAGACGAAGGCGCATTGGTAAAAATCCTGACTGAACCGAAAAACGCGATTGTGAAACAGTATGCCGCGATGTTAGAAATGGACAATGTGAAATTGAACATCACCGATGACGGCCTGCGTGAAATTGCAAAATTGGCGGTTGCGCGCAAGACGGGCGCGCGCGGTCTGCGCAGTATTTTGGAACGCATATTGTTGGCACCAATGTTTGACGCGCCAGACAACCCAGAATTGGCAGAAATCGTGATTGATAAAAACGTTGTGCTGGGGAAAAAGCAACCTGTGCAAATCCTGCGCGACGCCAAAAAGGCCGCATAAATAAAAAACACCCACCTGGGTGTTTTTTTATTCAATCTGGTGGCGTGGGTCGCCACTCTCTCACCATACGTAAGGCGCGAACGGCGCGCAAACGAATTGCGCTTGTTCTTGCCAACTTGCATGACGAACCGACGGTTCTCGTCCGACAGGGCAAAAATAAAAACCACCAAAATGGTGGTTTGTATTTTTGGTGGCCCTGGTCGGACTCGAACCGACACTCCTTGCAGAACTTGATTTTGAGTCAAGCGCGTCTACCAATTCCGCCACGGGGCCAAAACCAATGCGCGATTATTTCGCGGCGGCTTTCTTGGTTTCTACTTTCTTGACCAAGCGCGCGCTGCGTGCAGGTTTGTGAACCGGCTTTTTCGCAGGTGCTGCGACCTTGCCCTGTTTCTTTTCAATCGCTTTTTTAATCGCGGCCATATCATCGGTCAAACGTGATACAGGTTTCGCCATTACGTACGCGTCCAGACCGCCATGCTTGGTCAATGTGCGCAGGCCAGCCGTAGAAATACGCAACGAAAAATCGCGATTCAAAATGTCGCTGTGGAACTTTAATTTTTGCAGATTCGGCAAGAATGTGCGTTTTGTATGACGCATAGAGTGGGAAACGTTCATTCCAACTTCTGTTTTCTTACCTGTAACTTTACATACACGTGGCATATCAATAATCCTTTAATAACTGGGGCATAATTTATACTAAATTTCCCGAAATGTCAAGTAATGTTTTACTTTATTGTTTATTTTGCGCCGTGCGACGGCGATAACAGGTCGGTCACAACCTTGGCCGGGGTGAACGTAGATGCCGGGACAGCGACGAAAACCGTGTTCCAGTGCGCCATCGCGCCGTTCCACAATCCTGGGCGTTCCATCGCGCGCAGATTGCGTCCGCCATACGATTTGTCTGAAATAAACCCAGTCTGGGGGTCAATAAAACGCCCCAGGTCAAATTTATTGCCGTGCGCGTCACGCGTGCCACAGACCAAATCCACCGGGTTAAAGTGCGATGACGCGTTCATTATATCACGCGCATCTGGGGCAATCTGGCTGGATTCTATGATTTGCAGGGATTCTGTACCGTTTTCGTCACGCACCCAGAACGGGCCGCCGCCTGGCGCGCCGATGTTTTTTACCATACCGCACACGCGAACGGGGCGGTTTAAAATCTGGCGCAACGTGTCCGCCGACGCATCATCAGGCACGCGCACGCATAAATCGTTCGTGATAAACGTGCGAATTTCGTTCAAATCGTGTGCCGTGAAATTATCCAGGTATTCAAACGCGCGCGATTGCAGGCATACCAACAATCCGGCTAATGCGCGCTTGTATTTAATGGTATCGCCACGTAATTTGTCAGTTGTGACGTTGTCAATATTTTTGATAAACACAATATCGGCGTCAATATCGTTCAGATTTTCAATCAGCGCGCCGTGGCCAGCCGGTCGGAACAACAGATGTCCGTCATCTGTGCGAAACGGCGTATTGTCTGGATTGACCGCGATTGTATCAGTAGATGTGCGTTGGTTTGACATAGTAATGTCGTAATTTACCCCATAGCGCGCGCTGTATTCCGGCACTGTGCGTGCCAACAATGCGCGAAACCCGGCCAGATGTTCAGGCGACACGGTAAAGTGGATATGCACCGTGCCATTTGCGGTGGCGTATTGTGCGCCTTCGGCCAGGTGTTCTTCCAGGGCGGTGCGACTGTATGTGTCATATTTATGAAACGCAATCAGCCCCTTGGGCAAATTGCCATAGTTCAGGCCGGCATCGGTCAATATACACGCGATTTTATCGCGGTCGGTTGGGGTGGCCGGCAAAAATTGCCGTAAATCGTCCCAGAACGCGAATTTATCCAAATTATCCAGCACGCGTCGCGTAGTGTTGTCTTCCGCGCCAGTGTTCAAGAATTCAAACAAATCGCGGAACATACGTGTTGCTGCGCCAGACGCAGGAACGAACTTTACAATTTTTTTTGTTTTCTGGGCAGCGATGTATTTTTCGGTATATCGCGCGATGTCTGGGTCAGACAATTCGGTAATTCCGTCGCCAACGGTTGCCGGGCGTGTGATATTGGCGTATGGAAATCCGCGCACAAAATCAGCCAGTTGCTGGGCAACAATATCAGGCGTCAGCCCGTGTGATTTTATCTGTTCTGTATCTGGGGTGGAAAATTCTGTCATAGTATGAATCCCTTGGGTTATTGCCAGAATAATACAAAAAAAATTTGTGCGCAATATATTCCTGATGGCTTGAAAACAGGACGTATGATATTATATATCTGATAACAAAAATAAAAAAATAAACAGGAGGATTTAAAATATGAATCCAGAAGAAATGCAAGAAACGCCACAACAGGCGATTGAAAAATATACGACAGATTTTACCAAACTGGCGTCTGATGGGAAATTAGACCCGGTGATTGGTCGTGACGAAGAAATTCGTCGCACTATCCAGGTGTTGTCGCGTCGGACAAAAAATAACCCGGTGCTGATTGGTAATCCTGGGGTTGGTAAAACTGCAATAGTAGAAGGATTGGCCGAACGAATCGTTTCAGGCGACGTGCCGGAAAATCTGTTAAAGAAAAAATTGTTATCGTTGGATATGGGCGCATTGATGGCTGGCGCGATGTTCCGTGGCCAGTTTGAGGCGCGATTCAAGGCGATATTAAAAGCGGTCAAAGAAGCCGATGGCGGAATTATTTTGTTCATTGACGAATTACATACGTTGGTCGGTGCCGGCAAAGGCGAAGGCAGTATGGACGCAGGCAATCTGTTAAAGCCGATGTTGGCGCGTGGCGAATTGCACTGTTTGGGTGCAACAACACTGGACGAATATCGCCAATATATTGAAAAAGACCCAGCGTTGGCGCGTCGGTTCCAGCCCGTCTATGTGGACGAGCCGACCGTTGACGACACAATTTCAATTCTGCGTGGGTTAAAAGAAAAATACGAAGGACATCACGGTGTGCGAATTTCTGATTCTGCGCTGGTGTCGGCGGTTAAATTGTCCAATCGCTATATCACAGACAGATTTTTGCCGGACAAAGCGATTGACCTGATTGACGAGGCCGCCGCCCGTGTCCGTATTGAAATCGCGTCAAAGCCTGAAAAGTTGGACGAGGTTGACCGTCACTTGATGCAGTTGAAAATAGAACAACAGGCATTAAAAAAAGAAAAAGACGCGGATTCTAAAAAGCGTTTGGGCGAATTGGATAAACTGATTGCCGATTTGCAAAACGAATCGGATAAAATGACCGCCGATTGGCGCGCCGAACAGGGCAAAATGCGCGCGCTGTCGGACGCGATGGCGGCGTTGGACGCGGCCAAGGCCGAGGTTGCAACCGCAATGCGCAATGGCGACTATGAAAAGGCGTCCGCCCTGCAATATGGCAAGGTTCCCGAACTGGAAGAGCAAATCCGCAAATTAAACGCAGATGCGCGCGAATACAAGACGGTTTTGCCGGAACACATTGCCGCGGTGGTCAGCAAATGGACCGGTGTCCCAGCCGACAAGTTGACGATGGAAGAGCAATCAAAATTACTGAACATAGAAGATGAATTGCGTAAACGTGTCGTTGGCCAGGATCACGCATTGACGGTTGTCGCGCGTGCGATTCGGCGCAGTCGTGCCGGATTGTCTGACCCACATCGTCCCGCCGGCAGTTTTATGTTCTTGGGGCCAACTGGTGTCGGTAAAACCGAGGTTGCCAAAGCATTGGCGGAATATCTGTTTAACGACGACACGGCAATGACCCGAATTGATATGAGTGAATATATGGAACCGCATTCGGTGTCGCGCCTGATTGGCAGTCCCCCGGGGTACGTCGGCTATGAACAGGGTGGGGTGCTGACCGAATCGGTGCGCCGTCGTCCGTATCAGGTATTGCTGTTTGATGAAATTGAAAAGGCAAACCCAGACGTGTTCAATGTGTTCCTGCAAATCTTGGACGATGGTCGTTTGACCGATGGCCAGGGTCACGTTGTGAACTTTACAAACACGATTATCATTATGACCAGCAATTTGCCGTCAATGGACGCGGTGAAACATCAATTCCGCCCAGAATTCATCAATCGTATTGATGAAATCGTGTTCTTTAACCCATTGGGCAAAGATGTTATGTCTGGCATTGTGAAAATCCAGTTGCATAATCTGGAACGTCGCCTGGCGGAACGTCGTATTACGCTGGACGTATCGGATGCGGCGATTAAATGGTTGGGCGATAACGGTTATGACCAGGTATTTGGTGCGCGTCCGTTGAAACGTCTGATTACGTCCGCGGTTGAAGATAAAATCGCAGATTTGATTTTGTCTGGCGCCGTTGGCGAAGGCAGCACTGTTTACGTTGATGTTCACGGCAAAGAATTGACGGTGAAATAATCAGTTGTAAATGTCAAAAAAAACGTGGGATTTCCCACGTTTTTTATGTTTTCCGAACATTTTTGGCGCAATCGGGCCTGAAACCCCGAAAAAGCCCCACGTTTGTGGGGCCTTTGTTATGTGTGTGTTTGTTATTTTTGACGCATCATCGCCTGTTTTTGCCGTAATAACATTTGGGCCTGGGTGGCGATATTGCACAACGCCGTTAAATTTTGGTGGCGTGGGAACATCGCAGCAATATCCGGACGCGATATTATCGGCGCATTTAATGGATATGGAACAACCATCTGGGCCGAAATGGCTGGGCGTGCCGCACCACGGTCGGGTAATGGACGTAATGCCGGTTTTTTTGCCGGTTTCTGAACCTGTTTCTGGGCCAATTTTTGAACCGTTTTTTTAATGCGCGGACGCGTCCGACGACGCCTGCGCACCACGACCATAATTGGTGTGCCGTTTGTTTGCGCGGATGCCGTGTGCAATCTTGGCGCGACACCGTTCAAATGCATTAATGTTTGTGCCAATTTCGCGGTATCATCAGGGCCACGCGTATCAGAATAATAAAAGCGATTCGTCACCGCATTATATGCGATTTTTTCAGTCCCGTTTTTAATCATTGGTGGCATTTCGCCCGTCTTGGTATTGACCAGGTATAATTTGCTTTCTGGGCCGTGTGGTGTCAACGCCGTGCGACGAATCGCAACGTATTCAGTCCCAGGAAATGTCGCAACAATTTGAAACGGTTGCGCGCCACGACCAATGCCACGAACGCGACGCAAACGACCGTATGGCGTGGTCATATACAGCGTATAACGCCCAGACGGTGTTCTGATACATTTAAAATTGTTTTGCATAATGTTGTTCATTAAAAACCTGTTCTTTATTTAGATTTCTTTTTTGTTGCCTTGAACTGGATATCGCGCAGTTTTTTGTATTCCCCACCCAGCGCGCACAGTTCGGAATCTGTTCCTTGTTCAATAATGCGACCATCTTTTATCACACATATTATATCAGCATCCAGTATGGTTGACAAGCGGTGTGCGATAACAAATGTTGTGCGACCCACCATCAGGTCTTTTAACGCAGATTGAATCAATTTCTCGCTTTGTGTGTCCAGGGCAGATGTGGCCTCGTCCAATAACAGGATTGGGGCGTCTTTTAAAATTGCGCGCGCGATTGCAATACGTTGTTTCTGGCCACCAGATAATAATGCGCCACCTTCGCCAACAGGCGAATCGTATTTTTTTGGGAATTTCATAATGAAATCGTGGGCGTTGGCCGCGCGCGCGGCGGCAATAACCTGGTCTGGGGTGGCATCAGGACAACCGTATTTAATGTTGTCGTTGATTGTGCCGTTAAACAAGAATACATCTTGGGATACTTCGGCGATTGACCGGCGTAATGATTTTAATGTGTATTTCTTGATGTCGGTGCGATTGATTTCAATCTTGCCCGATTGTGGATCATAGAATCGTTCCAGCAAATTAAATAACGTGGTTTTACCACCGCCCGATGGCCCAACCAGGGCGCAAACCTGGCCCGCAGGAACGCGCAGATTGATGTTGTGTAATACCGGTTCGCCAGGTTTATATGCAAATGTGACGTTGTGGAAATTCACAGACATTTTTTTGTCTGAATTTAATTCGCGTGCGTCTGGGGCGTCTTGGATTACAGGTTCGCTGTCCAGGAAATCAAATAAAACCTCGGCCGCTAACAGACCGTGCTGGACCGTGTTGCCGGTGCCTGTTATGCTTTTCGCAGGTTTATACGCTGCCGTCAACGCCAACAAGAACGCCGTAAAATCACCCGTTGAAATCGCGCCTGTCACGATAAAGTGACCACCGATAATCAACGCCAGGCACAGCCCAATTGAAATCATCAATTCCAACAGGGGGGATTGTAATGCGTGGGCCTGGGTGCTTTTATACGAATTGCACATAGATGTATCCAGAACACGACGAAAACGACGCGTTTCAGATTGTTCGGTGGCAAACGCCTGGATTGTTTTGATGCCGTGCAATGTTTGATTTAAATGCTGGGACACGTTGTTCGCAATGCCAAACGATTCGCGCGACAGACGCCGACGCTTGCGCATAATCAGCACCATTGGCACCATAATCGCCGGAACCAAGAATATTAAAACTGCACACATTTGGGGCGCGTAATACACCATCAGCCCCAGCGTCATTATCAGGGTCGCAACCTGTTGAATCGTGCTGACAATCGTGCCAGTCACCAGGGTCAAAACCGCGTTGGCCTGGACGCTGAAATAATTCAGGTTTTTGCCAATGCCGTCGCCATAGAATTTTGAAATATCCATTTTGACCATGTGATTGTAAATCCGCTGTTGCAGATTTGCACTGGCCAACAGGCCGGCCTTGGCCATCAGTAATGATTTAGAATATGTGAAAATACCCTTGAACCCGAACGCGCCGATGATTTGCAGGCCAAAGATATAAATTGACTGCATACTGCGTTCAATAAACGCCTTGTCCACAATGCGCTGGACCAGGGTAATCGTGTATGCCTCGGCCGCGGACGCGCCGATTGTCGCCACAATCCCGGCCAGCAACCATTTCCACTGGGGTTTGCCGATTTCGCGCCAAACGCGCCCATACAGTGACCACTTAATGCGACCATTGGACGCATCGCCTTTGATTAAACGTTTTGTTTTTTCAGATATTTTATTTAACATAGCGACGCTATTATAAAGTGATATGTAAAAACTGTCCAGTTAAAGATTTACATTGACAAGACGCGTAAAAGTGTATAAAATGCGTGGGCTTTCATATATTGAGGGCGCAAAGTTTTGGGGTCATAGCTCAGTTGGTAGAGCACCTGCTTTGCAAGCAGGGGGTCGTCAGTTCGAGTCTGATTGGCTCCACCAAAAATTGATACAAATGTCACGCTAAAGGGGGTGAATACATTATGGTGAAAGTTCTGGTTCGCGACAATAACGTTGAACAGGCACTGCGCGTTGCAAAACGTAAATCCCAGAAAGAAGGCCTGTACCGCGAAATGAAAGAACGTCAGCGTTATGAAAAACCAACAACAAAGCGCAAACGTTTGAAAGAAGAGGCTGTGCGTAACGAAAAGAAACGTCAGTCTAAACAAAGAATGGTCTTTGGATTCTAATAAAAATGCCCCGTTTGGGGCGTTTTTTATTTTGCAAAATTTGGCGCGCTGAAAATAAATTCTTGGGATTGGGGTGAAAATTGTGATAAAATACCCCAGTGAAATAAAAAAAAGGAATTTAAATGCCAACGGTCAAAAAATCTAAAAAAGTTCAATCCAGCACGACATATACAAATATGTTCTTGGCCTATGCGGCGTTTTGGCGGCGCGGTTTTACCCAGTGGGCCGGCACATCGTCACGGTCTGAATTTTGGTGGACAATATTGGTCAACACATTGATTTATGCGACGTGGGCATTGGTGGCATTTCTGTGTATGGCGATGGATATTGCACTGACTGGTGATGTTGGATTGATGTTTGGCTTGGCGATATTGCTGGGGTTGATTTACAGTATTGTAATTGCAATTCCGATGATTTCGTTGCGCACGCGTCGTTTGCATGACGCCGGTCTGTCTGCGTGGTGGTGGCTGTTGATGTTGTTGTGTGTTGTGCCGTTTGCATCTGTTGTTGCCGGGTTGGTGATGTTTATATTCTCGCTGTTGCCGACCAAGACAGACGGAAATCCATATCACAAATTTAATAAATAAAAAATGCGCCATTGGCGCATTTTTTATTTCCCCCATTCTGGGGCGATGAGTTTATACCC
>OQWI01000068.1_pt1 | contig 47926 bp, 40 predicted proteins | sample 1691551 | NCBI WGS metagenome assembly OQWI01 (sample SAMN03418259, study PRJEB22391) | human gut metagenome | biome: human-gut; feature: organic feature; material: feces | host: Homo sapiens | place: Tanzania | collected 2013-01
GGACATAAAGAAAAACGGCGAGAATTATCGCCGTTTTTTCATATATTGAACTTGCTGATTGCATTAATATTAATAATTGCATTTGTGTCCCCAAGAACATTTAACCCTGTTGAGAAAAAGTGTACTTTTTAACGAACCGATTTTGGTATTTATATTGGAATATACTTGAAATTTTAATATGAATGTGCTATACTGATAGAGTATAAGTGTACCTATTACTATAATAGGTGGATTTTTTTACAGGAAAATTTTACCGACTTTGTTCATCATTTCCTGTTTGTGTTCCTGTAAAGAATGCGCGTATCGGTTCAGCGTTACCGTCGCGTTTTTATGTCCTAAAATTTCAGATAAGGTTTTCACGTCCATTCCGCATTCGAGCGCACGCGTTGCGAACGTATGCCGGAGCGAGTGAAAGCCTTTTTTCTCTATCCCGAGTTTCTTTTGTAACGTCTCGAAACTCCTTTGGTAGGAATTTACCCTGACCGGTTCCCCTTTCGTCGTCTCTATCACGTACTTGGAAAGGCTATTCCTTTTCTTCTCTTTCAAAAGCGGCAAAAGTTGTTTTGGTATCGGTATCGCTCTCTTTGACGACGCCGTTTTCGGCGTATCGGTGATACGGCACATTTTCCCGTTTTCGCCCCGCCCGTCGTGACAGGTTTTACTTACCGTAATCGTGCCTTTATTGAAGTCAATATCCGACCATTCCAAAGCCAGCAATTCTCCGATGCGGAGTCCCGTGTATAAACAGAGTACAATGCCGAACAGTTTGGGCTTTTTGCCTGATAATACGGCGCATTCGATTCTTTTTTGTTCCGAAAGAGTAAAGCAGGACACTTCTTTTTCTTTCGCTTTCGGGCGTTTGATTTTATTCGCCGAGTATTCCTTGACCTCGCCGAGCATATACGCGAGTTTCAGTGAATTCTGTATTACGGTAATAATGCCGTTTACAGAGTTTGCCGACAAGCCTTTTCCCGTTACGATATTGCCGCCTTTCAGCAGTTCCGTAACATATCTCTGCAACGCGAGCGGCGTCAGCTCATCAAGTTCGTATTCCCCCAATTTTACTTTCAGGTGTTTTTCAATAATTTCCGAGTATCTCTCGCACGTCTTTTTCTTCGACGATGGCTGTATGTAATTACGAAACCATTCGTCCAGCCATATTTTATATTTCATGTAAATCTCCCTTTTTTGTCTTAATCTATATTATAATTCTGCATATGCTTACAAAAAACCTTTTATTTCGTAAGGCAATAAATAAGAGAGAACCAAAATCTGTTCTCTCCCATGTAAAAAATGAAATTAAAAAAGTCGAACTATCTCAACGATTATCCGACTTTAAGCTATCATTTGAAGGCTGTATTCGTATTCGGGTTGGCTGACCTGCAGTTTTTTCTGTCGTTTTTATAATCCTGATTTATTGTCGAGCGAATTTGTTTCAGTTCGGTTATTTTCCATTTCAGGTACTGCGCCCACACAATTATAAATAATTTCTATTGTCTGCCTATGCCCACCTTGTGCCTTTTCGCCTTTGTGAACGTAAATCTTATCAATAAACGTTCTAACTATTTCAGGACTTAACTCGGTAATCTCTGTATATCTTTTTACAAGCCTCATAAACTTGTTTAAGTCTGCGGTTTCTTTCTGCGCCGTTGCTAATTCGTTTGTCAATATTTTCAACTTGTTTGTCAGCTCGGCTTGCTCGTTTTCATAATTTTTCGACAACTTAATAAACCGTTCCTCGGTAAGCGTTCCGTTTACTTTATCCTCATAAAGATTTTGAATGATTCGGTCAAGAGCGTCAATGCGTCTTTCAGCTTCTTCTCTCGCCCTCTCCTTTTCGGATAAATCTTTTTTAGTCATTCTTTTGCTCTTTTCTTGTAGCATAGCGATAAATTCCGTTTCGTTATTCCTCGCCATACCTAAAACGCGCTGTAAATCATAAAGCACAATGTCCTCAACGGCGTGTAACGTTATGTAATGTGAAGTACATCCCCGTCCTTTCTCTTTTCGGTATGAAGCGCAGTTAAAACAATCCTTTTCACTGCCTCTGTGCCTGTTCAGATACATTTTCGCACCGCAATCGGCACAATACAAAAGCCCGGAAAACATACTCATCTCGCCGTCGATAGACAGTCTTCTCTTTACGCCTTCTCTCAACTTCTGAACGGTATCGAACGTATCCTGATCTATTATCGCTTCGTGCGTATTCTCAAAGATTACCCAATCTTCTTTTGGCAAAAAAACCACCGAATGACTCTTATATGATTTCTTTTTGGTACGGAAATTAATCGTATGCCCTAAATATATAGGATTTGACAAAATACGACGTACTGCCGTTACCGTCCACAGTTCGGGTCGTTCCACTTTTTCCAGTTTATATTTCCACCCTACTTTCTTTTTCCACACAACGGGAGAGATTGCTTTCATCTCGTTTAACTTCCTGCTGATTTGCATCGGTCCGTAACCCTGAATACACATTGCATAGATCTTTTTTACAATTCCTGCGGCTTCTCTTTCAACAAGCCAATTCCCTTGCTCGTCTTTTACGTACCCATACGGCGGACAGTTACAGGTTGATTTCCCCGACATCCCTTTTGCACGAATAACCGCTCGAACTTTTTTACTTGTGTCTTTGGCATACCATTCGTTCATAATGTTTCTGAACGGCGTGAAATCGCTATCGTTTTCTATCGTATTATCCACGTTATCGTTTACGGCAATAAAGTGCACGCCCGCTTCCCCGAAATACACCTCGCTGTAATAACCCACTTTCAGATAGTCTCTGCCAAGTCTCGACATGTCTTTTACAATAACCGTTCCGACAAATCCCGAGTCGATATCCCTTATCAATTCCTTAAACGCAGGACGATTAAAATTCGTTCCCGAATAGCCGTCGTCCACATAAAATTTAACGTTATTGTAATTATTTTTTCGTGCATACTCTCCAAGCATTTCCTTTTGATGAACGATACTGTTGCTATCTCCGTCGAGTTCGTCGTCCACACTTAACCTGCAATAAAGCGCCGTAATCGCGTCTGCCACCGTCCTTGCTTTCATATTCCGCCTCCTATCCTGCTCCCGATAAATCATTCAGCAGCAATTTTTTAATTCCGGTATCCACCTTTTCCTTTGCCCCTTCCGCTTCTTTTACGACAATTGAAAAAGTAGTTCTTCCTATCTTTCTTGTATATGTATATTGATTCTGCTCCACTCGTTCCCCTCTCTTTTTTATTGCAGCAGAACCTCCTGACTATCCTTTTGAAACAAACACATACAATTTTTGTTTATCGTATATATACTATATTTTTCAAGATAAGTCAAGTGGTTCTGCGTTAAATTTTTACTTTAACAGTAAGATTATCGAAATAGCTGTCTGAACGGCAAGTAAAACCGGCGTAGCCCAAAAGAAAAATTTACGAAATCCACGTTCGTAATAAATGTCCGACTTTGCCTGTTCTATCTCTTTTTCCGCATCTTTCAGCTTGTTTTTCACCTCTTTCGTCTCCTCGTCAATTTTGGCAGAAAACATTTCCACACCGGCTTTAATCACCTTTCCCGTAGCTATTTGCACTTCCTGAACCGTTTCCGTTTTCATCGCCGCCTGTTGGCTTATTAACGTTTCGAGCCGCCTCGTCACGCTCTCTACTTTTTCCGTCAAGTTCCTCACGTTTTCGCTGTTGTTCTCTTTTACGTTCCTCACTTGCCGCGTCAAGTCCTCGATTTGCATAGTCTGCTGTCTGATTAAGTTGTTGCATTTCTCGTTCGATAGCGCCAATGCCTTCTGAAATAAGCCACCCTGCGTTACTGCCTTTAACTCGTCCACCGCCGAATCGAGTTTTATAAGTTCCGGATTGTTCGTGACTATCTCTTCTTCGCCGTCTATAATCCGCTGCGGTCTCCTGCCTGTTATTCTGTTTTCCAATTTTCTTTAACACCTCGCTTTTTGTATAATTCGTCCCGAGCCGTTGTCCTCGGATTGCCTTTTTCTTCTGTGGATGCAGATACGAAAAATCTTTGCCTTTTCTCGTTATTTCTACTCCGTAATTCGTTTGCAGATAGGATATGAACTCCTCTTCGTTATGCGATACCATTATGCCTTCCTGAATAACTTCTCGGAGTTCTTCCTTCCAACTCGTCCCGCCTTTCAACATAATATGTTTTTCTTCGGACGTGCGCTTATGTTTTGCTCCTTTACGCCAATTCAATTCGCTGAAACCGTATTTTTTACCGATTCGATTTGCCTCGTCTTTCATCTTTGCGTATTCGTCCGAATTGATATGTAATTTCTTTCCCGTAATTGTGTCTACGGAATTGACGATTATGTGACTATGTACCGTTTTCGTGTCTGTATGCGTTGCGATAACGCATTCGTGATCGCGAAATAACAACTCTGCCATTTCCTCCGCATACTTCTGTGCCGTCTGCGGTCTTACATTATCTTGCCTTGCACAAGACAATTTTATATGGTAATATTTTCTTTCGTTATATCCCGTCCCTTTCCCGAATCGTTTTGCCGTTTCGTCAAATTGAGAAGCATAGTCCTCGTCCTCGAATAAATTGCGCACTGAAATCAATTCCGCTTTGTTCGGATCTGTTATATAGGCTATCGCTTTTCTCGGTGTACTTTTGCTCGACGAACATTTGAATAGCGGCATTACGATTCCCCTATGGCTTTCGTAATAGCCTTATACGTATTCTTTAATTCGTCCACGCAAGACAAAATATCTCGTTTCGTTGTCAAACCACAGTAGTTCGCTCTTGCGAGCTGGTTTAAGTTATTGCCCTGCCTTTTCAATTCGTTCAGAATTTCACCTGAATTTTCAAAAATCATAATCGGCTTATTCGTAATGGACTTTATAATAAAGTCGGTCATCGTTAAACTGCTCGCTTTGAGTTTTTCGTCTATTATCTTCCTTTCATTTTCCGATGCCCTGAACGTATAGGCATACGGTCTTGTTCTGTTTTCCATTTCATTTTTCCTCCCGTTTTGCGTACATAAAAAAGGGTATTAGGGAAACGCAGTTGCCCTAACGAGGCGAGCGGTGACGCTCGGTATTTGGCAAGCCAAATGCGTACCTCGCTATGACCGTTAAGCCCATAATACCCCCCTGTATTTTTGCAGGTAGTTTGTCAGCCGTTTTTGATTGCCGCACGGCACTTTTCGCTTTGCAACAACCAATATAAACTATGACTTTGTTCAAGCGATTTGTCTGCCTCGATGAGTTCGTTTAACCTTGCCCAATTCACGCTTCTCAATATCCCTCTGCCGTTCGGGTAAATATCGTCTTTTATTGCAGGATGCAATTTCATAAACCCGTCGAAAGTCATCTGAATCCTTTCTTCTTCCATCGCTTTTCCCGTCTCCTTTATATCGCTCTCCCCAACTGCCGAAAGGTCGTTTCGGGAAGATTTCTTTTCCGTTTTTCTGCTTGTTTTGGCGGCGTTACTTCGCTTTTTTGATAACGATAATCTGAGTTTCGCAAGTGCAAAATATGCGTCCGCAGGCGGTATAAGTCCGGTCGTTTCGATGCCCTCGAACATATACTTGCACAAGGCTTTCGTGTATGCTCCGCTTTGCTCGTCGTCCATCAGGTCAATCGCCCTGTAATACGTTTCAAGAAAGGCAAAATGCCGCATTTGTTGATTTAGCGTTTTCAGACTTTTCCCGTTCTTTTCCGCTTCCTTTGAACGTATCAAAAAGTCCTCGATATTGCTCCAAATGAACGCTTCTTTCTTGTCTTTCAAGGTCGGCAGTTTGTTCCCCGTAAACATATACTGACAGATACGTTTAATAAACCGTCCCGCCGTCTGATCGCTCTCGTTTTTGATAAGCGACCAATACAATTCATAGAACATAAACTTCGTTATCTGATTTCCCATTTCCATCTCCGATTTCTTCTTATTTTGTCCACGCAAGAGAGAAAATCACCTACAGTGTCGTTGCCGATGTCCGTCTCTCGCACGGTGTTCGGATTGTATATCTCAATCCTTTCCGTTGGCTTTTTTGTCGTTTTTCTCATTCCCCTATTGATTTTCCTTTTTTTAATGATTTACTATCCCTATGGAACGAACTTGTTGCAATTTGTCTTTATGATGTCGCCCACGTCCCTGCCGTATTTTGCGGTCAGTTGCGAATACGACTGCAACACAAACAAAAACCGTATGCCGCGCGAACGCGCTACCGTTACCATTCCCTCGATATTCTCGAATTTCGGAAGGTTCGCAAACTCGTCTAACACAAAGTAAGTGTTGCGTTTCAGAATTGCCGTTTCCGTTTGGTTTCGACGAAGGTTCAGGTTCGCTTTTTCAACGAGTTCTTTGTACATCTGCGTGATGAAAAGCGTTACGAAACGGTGTCTTGTAAATCTTTCGTCCGGCACGATAATGAATACTGCGTTCGGACTTTCGTCCATATTCACGACGTCCAAATCGTTCTCGCTCGTCATCGACATAATGCCGTCGTCGGAAAGTTGTTGCATATAACTATTCACTTCCGAAAGATACGACGTAAGCGTTTTGTCCGAAGTGATAAGCACGGTATTTACCAAGCCTCTTACTTTTGAAAACTCGTCGCGCCCCTCAATCAGGTAGTTACGAAGCGCGGTTGTATCTTCCGAGCAATACTTCGTGATATTGTGATAGACGTTGAACAGCACAAGTTGGCTTTCGTCGATTTTCCCTTTGATACAGTCCTCGCACATTGCAAGTACGAAACCGAATATAAGGTTTCTCGCGCCCTGCTCCCAAGTCGGCTGATCTCTGTTCTGTACCGGACACAGCGTATACACAAGGTCTTGCGCGTTTTCGTATATCTCGTCTTTCAGTTCCTGCATTCGAGTTCGCGCGTCCCTGTAAGACAAGAACACTTCGCCCGCGCCGTAATACTTGCCGTCTTTTTGCTGTAAGTTGTTTTCAAGGTCTTTCACGAGTCGGATACGGCGAAGAAGCACGTTCATCGGATTCCATCTCTCCGACGAATACGGTTCACGCAGATCGAGCACCGAAATTTTGTACCCTTCCTTTTCAAGCGTTCTCGCGTGCTTTTCGTAAAGTTCCTTTTTCGGATCGCTTATGACGATTGACGGTTTACCTTTGCTTTTGCCGAGTACCGCTATATTCTGATCGACGAAGCCCGTTGTTTTACCACTACCCGTAGTACCTACGATTAAAGCGTGCAACTGACTTGTCGTGATAACTTCAACGCTTCCGCCTTTTTTCTCCGCGCCGATGACGATACCGTCCGTCTTTTCTTCTGCCGATTTATAATCGTAAACCTGAAATTCTTTGAGTTTCTTCAATCTTTTCACCGACAGCCATTCGGTATCTTCCAAGTCGTTTTCGTTAAGCGCGATGTTCTGCGCGTCCACACGATACATCATAAGATACCCTATGAGTATCAAGCCGTTCGCCACGCCGACGGAAAGCCAATAGTTTTTGTAGCTTAATATCTCGCCTATGCTTTTCCCGCCGAGCGAAAACAGATACATAACGAGAACGGCTACAAAGGCGAAGAGTATTCCCCAAAACAGAAGTTTGAGTTTATTCTTTTTTCTCTTTTTGTGCCTTGTTACATCTTTTCTGTTCAATCTTTATAGTTCACCTCCTTGTATTCTCCGTTTTCCTTTTTGCGCTGTTCTTCCATTTCCTTTTCAATATCCTGTAAGCGGTGCGAAAAATCTCTTTCCAAGAGTTCGCTTTCGCTACCAAACGACGAGAGAAACTTTCCGAACAACGACTTTATTTTTCGGCGGGAAATTGCTAAACGCCGTTTATGGTTTTTATCGTTCGGCTTCGTTTTTCCGTATCTCGGTTTCTCGTAAATTTCAGGCTTGATAAACTTTGCGAGTTTCAGAACGAGATTTCCTTGCCGCCTTTTATAATCGGCTTCTATATCCTGTATAATCGACAGCGTTTTTTCGTCGATTTTGTTATGGTACTTTGGCAAGTCCCGTTCTATTTCTTCAACCTTTACGTTCCTGTCCGTGAACGCAAACGGTGTCCCGCAAATATTTTTTATCGCCTGTTTGTGCTTTTCGAGTTCGTTCAAAAACCGCAAATGCGAACGCCGCGCTTTCCCGTCATAGCCGATCAGCATTTCGACTATTTTATCTACCCGCCCAACGTATGCTTCCATATCCTTACTGCCGTAGGAAAGCCTGCCCGTTTTCGGCAGGTCTTTTGCAAGCGATAAAATCTCCTTTCTTATCTCATCGCTACTGCCCATTGCCGCTTTTACGGAAGTCATACCCCTAAGCGCGCGAATCGCCTCCACTCTCGTGTTAAAAAGCCTGTCCCTGTTTTCATCTATGTAAAGTCCTGTTCGGACGAATAGTTTGTTGATGGCTTCCATATTGATTTTGCCTTTTCTTCGGTAGTCAGGCGTTCCGTCTTTTTTGGTTTTGTATGTCGGTTCTTTCTCCCAAAAAACGAAATGGATATGTAGATGGTGCGGTCTGTCCAAGTGCAACGCGCACATCAGGTCGATGTTCTTTTTGTTGAACCCCGCGTCGGTTAAAAACTCTCCGAACGTCCGCTTAATCAGCCCGATACATTTTTCGGGCGTATCAATCTTGTGTGACTGTTCTTCGTTGAGAGAGATAAACCCGTGCCAAATATTGCCCTTGTTGTTTTTCAGCCGTTCTTTCATCTCCGCGACTTTTTCTTCCGACAAAAGTCCGTTGCCATTGAATACGCCCGTTGACTTTTGCAAGTATTCGAGCGCGGTGATTCTGCCCGACTTCTTCCCCGTAATTTTTCCTTCCGTCGTAATGTAGTCGTACACGTTCGTGTTGCCCGTCATATCGAAGAACGAGCGTTCCGCTCTGTGGGCTTCCGTTTCAAGCCCGCTTGCATTTTTCGGCAACCGATACGGTGTATACTGTATGTTGAATACGACGGGTTGATTGTTTCCTATGTTCTTACCTCCCCGCTTCTTTCAGCAGCCGCGCTTCTTCCTTTACGATGAAGTCCGGCGTGTCTTTGAGAAAACCTTTTTTGAACGCCTCGCCCATTCTCGCACCCTCGCCCCATACGGCAAGAAGATTGAATATGGAACAGACCAATCGTTTCAGCACCACCTGATTTGCAATGTTTTCACGCATAAGTCTGACGAGTTCAAAGTACAACGCGTCCTCGCTGTATTCTCTCGGAACGCTGACCGTTTTTTCTTCGCCGTCGATTTCGACTTTATCGAAAAGCCGTCTGTGCAGTTCCGGTAGTCCGAACATCAGCGCGTCGTTGACGATGGCGTTAAAACTGTTTTTGTATCTGTCAACCGTCGCTATCTCTCGGATTAACGCCCACTTCTTTTCGTCGTCAATCGTAATGAATTTACTGCCGCAGTTGCCGTCGAGTTTCATTTTTCTTCCCATTGTTATCACCTCCCCGAAAAGTCGGTTTCCGACTTGTTCAACTCTACGATTTTCCGATAGTTTGGAAAATCCTTATCCTGCTTGTTAAAAGTCCTCTCTGCCAAAACAATTTTCGGTGGTTTCACCCTCGTCGTCGGACGGCGTTTCTCCGCCTTCAAGGATACTTTTCAGCATTTCGCTCGCAACGATACCGCTTGCGATTACTCTTGCAACGCTCGGCTGTTCTTCCTTTGCCTTACGAAGCTCACGGCTCTTGATACCGCCGCGTCTGCCGTTTTCTCTGTCTGTAATTTCGTTGTCCAGAGATACTTTCACAAGAGTGAACGCACTCTTGATTGCCGTGTCGTTGCCGTCGTATGCTCTCCCGTCAAAGACGTAATCCGATACCGCCTTGATGAATCTGCCTGCCTGTTTGTCGTCCATTACGCGGATAACTTCCGCATAACTTTTTCTGAATTTGAAGTTTCTTTCTTTCAATGTTTTCTGCTCCTTATGTTTTTTTATGTTTATACTTCGTTGCCCCAACAGTCCCAATTATCTGCCTGCCGTCTTGCAAACAACTCTATCTTCGGCACGTCGCCGTACAACGCTTCTATCCGTTTTCTTGTTTCGTCAGGTTTCTTACTATGCTCTTCTATGGGAGTCATAATGACAGATGAAACAGAACGGCTTTTACGTTTTAGTCCTTTTCCTCTTGTTGCAATCAGGCAGTATTCGGCATTAGAGCGAGTGTAATATCCCATTCCGGTAAATATTTTGTCTGCTCGTTTGCACTTTTTTATCCAAGTGAAAGCGACCGTTTTATATGTAAATCCCCAAGCCTTTATTAGTTCTATTCCTTCTATAAGGCACGGTGCTGTTACCCATAAAAACAGTACGCAATCTTTCTCGCAGATACGGGACACAGGCAACGCCTGTATCTCTGTTTTGGGCATCGTCGGATAATGTCTTTCCGCGCTCCGCCCTTGTCCTTTTGCCGAATACGTCCTGAACTGCCAAGGCGGATCGGCATAGATGATTTTGTACTTCCTTTCCGTCGTGTATATGTTCTGAACCATATTCGTACTTTTGTTTTCACCTCTTTGAATTGATACCGACTTTGCCTTTCGTTGCTCCCGAAGATACGGTTGCAGCCGTAACCGATTCTCTCATCCTTTGTATCGACTTCATACTCTCGCTCGCCATCTTCATATAGTAGGCATTCGGCTTTTCATCGCGGAATTGCCCCGACGATTTGAATAAACGAAGTAGCTGCTCTTTGTCGTTTCCGCAGAATAAGGCAAGGCGCAACATTAACGCATATTCGCTCTTTTCCTCGCTTCCCAACACGGTTTTCCCATTGTAGAGATCGGAAAACTTTGCGTCCGCTCCAAAATGTTTTTCGGCTCGTTCAAGCGTTTCACGGTCGCTCATCCGCGTAAGGCTCGCCTTGCCTCTGCCGTCCATACTGACGGGCAATGCTCGCGCCGCGACTTCCGTCGCCACAAGTTCGGAAGGTCGTATGTATTCCGTTGACTTCTCTTGCTCCACCTTGCCCGCCGCGCCTTTTTCTTTGAGTTCTTCGATACTCACTTCTTCAAACGTCTTGTCTTTCCAAAGGTCGAGTTCTTTAAGTTTGTCCAACTCTTTTTCGAGCGCGTCGCGGTCGGCAAACCCGTAATTGATAAGCGGTTTCACTCTGCCTTCTTCGTCGCAGATACAGCATTTGTATACCTGTTCCGAATAAGCGTTTGTTTCCTCGACAATCGCGTAATACTGCACGTCTTTGGTCTGACGATATGCTTGTTCTTTCCCTGAAACGTATTTTGCGATTTTATCCGCGTCGGTAATTGCCGTAAACAGCGCGTTCGGGTTTTCCTTGATTTCCTCTTTCCACGATTGTATGTACGCCGCATTGTTCTGCAATCGTCCCTCGCTCGGCTCTATTTCCAAATCCTGCTCCATAAAGATAGAAGCAATCTCGGCTCGCAATTCTTCCATTGCATAGTCCTCACTCCCGAATCTGCCCGATAAATCTCGGTTGAGCCTGCTTTCGTGTCCCGTGCTGTGTCCGATTTCGTGCAACGCAGTAGAGTAAAATTCCTGCATACTTTTGAAATCTGCGCGTTCGGGTAAATGCACTTCGTCCGTATCCGTTCGATAAAAAGCCCGACTGCCGCCGTAGATGATTTTCGCTTCGTTTTTATCCCAATATTCAAGGATTGCTTCGGCTCTGTCGTTGCGGTCGTTGACGTCGATTTGCGGTTTTTCCTTTACGGGTACGCCCTCCATCAGCGAACAGTTGAACACACGGTAGAATTTGCGTAGCCAATACACGTTTTTGTCCATATATTCCTGCTGTTCGCTCGCCGTCATTCCGTCGAGAACGCTTCTATCGAAACGTCTTTTCGTTTCTTTATCTCGCATTTCGTAATACTCAATGCTCGCGCCCTTTCCTTTGGCAAGGCTGTTGCCTTCTTCGTCTTTTTTGAACGTCCAACCCTTTTCTTCCATCTGCTTAAACGTCGCCCAACGGTTATCTCCGTAGTTCTCGCTCATTGCAATAAGCGACAGAAAAAGGTTGTTGATGCCACGATATTTCTTTCCGGTAATTGCCGATTCCGGCGCGCCCGACGATACCCAACCCTGAGTCCAAAAGAGATTGCCTTTTTCAAGGTTTTCCATTACCTTATCAACGAGTTGCTTTCTCTGCGGCGTTAGTTTCTCATACGCCGTATTTTTTTCTTCATTGTTCAAAGACAACTTTCACCTCCTCGCACCTGACCGGCTCGCCGTTCTCGTACCCCTCGTCGTCAAAGTCCATAAGGTCGTCTATCGTGTACCCTTTCGGAATTACGATGACGGGAGTATCTCGTATGTTGTTTTTTTTCATTTTTACCTCCTTTTATCGCTTGCCGTTACCGCCTGTATTTTTCGGAACCGTCGGCGTATAGGTCGATTTAACGGGCATTGAACGCAAGGCTTTGATTGCCGTTCCCTCGTAATAATCAGGCGATTTATTCGGTCTGAATAAGCCGCTCGTGGCGAAGATACGAAGCATTTGCTCTTTATCCCTGTTGCACCAATAGGCAAGTAAATTCATCAGCGACATATCCGAGTTCGAGTGATTATTCTGCAAGTCTTCGCCCGCATAAAGTCTTTTGAATTTATCCCCGTTCTTTGCGTTCGACGCTTTTTCCACGACGTCACGGTCAGTCATAGTAGACAGTCCGTTCACGCCTTTGCATACGCCTTTCCACTCTTCGCGTTTCTCGCATTTACGGGACAAAAGTCCTTTCATCTCGGGTGTATCGAAACTTTCAAGGCGGGAATAGCCTGCGCCGTCGCCCGTCATTGCGATGAAATGTTCTTTCTGATAGAATTCCAAATCGCCGTCTTTCGAGAATGTACGAATATCCATACCGCTCGTTTTGCCGAATATATGCAATCCGTTTCCGCTTACCGACTTTTCGGCGTAGGTCTTGCCGCACTTTGAAAGAACCTCTTTTGCAAGCGCGGACGGCTGTCCGTTCTCGTCGTAACAACGGTCAAGGTCGATACAGGAAATATTGTCCTTTCCGTCAAGAGCATAGGCAACAGTCGTGCCGCCTTTTTCTTTCAGATACTTTAAGGCGTTATCGAAAGTCGTCCACGTTTCGGGGTTATCGCTTTCGGCATACTCGCCCTTGTCGCTGTTGCAGTTGACGGGGCGTTTATTGTATTTCCCTTTTTCCGCGTTCCACCACGTTTTAACCACAACCCAATTCGGTCGCGCTTTCATTTCGTCGGGAACGGCGGTGCGTAACGCTTTTTCTTTTTCGTCGAAAGAAGTATTTGCTTCAACGCTCGGTCGTTTGTATTCCGTGCCGTATGCGCCTGCGTCTTTTTCCCGGACAAATTCGCAAAAATCTTTCGCCGTAAGTTCCGCCGTTTTCTTTTCTTCGCCTTTATTGTTCGTAAGGCGCACCTTGTAATCGTTATGTAGGCTTAAACGGATTGTGCTGTTCTCTTCGCTGTCTTTCACGCACTTATTCGGCAAATAGTAGGTGTAATCGCCGTATTCGCCGTCGGGCATTCGGAATAACGTGCTATCCTCGAAGGTCGCTATTCTCGCCTTTTCGGGAACGGAAACGTGATTCCATTCCGTTTCGTTTTCCGTAACGGTTTCGGTTTTCAGACGTTTATAATCCTCGGCGGTCGTCTTGTTCGTCAGTTTGCAAAAATCGTATGCGGTAAGTTCAATCTTTTTCTCGCCGCCGCGCGTTTGCGCTTTTACCACGAAATCCTGCGGCAAACGGATCTCGATTCGTCCATCGTCGCTGTTTTTATCTTCCCCGACGAACACGCTCGGAATGAAGTACGTCATACCGCCGAAATCGTCCTTGTTCGGCAGAACGAACAGCATACTGTTGTCGTATTCCCTTCTGAACGCTTCTTGCGGAATGCTCGTAGCAAACCATTTTATATCGTCGCTTTTGCTCGTTTCGTAGTCCTTATTCGTCGTGCCGCCCACAGCCTTTTTGAACTCTTTCGCGGTAAGCGTAACGACTTCTTCGTCATCGCCGCGGCGTTTGAAAAGATCTATCTCCGCGTTATCTCTTACGGACAATTCGTAACAGAGTTCCTGCGAATCGCTCTTCAAGTCCGCAATCTGCCTCGACGGTTTGATTTTATCGTTGAACATAAAGTAGGCAAAGCCCGCATACTCGCCGTTTGTCGGCATTTTGAATACGCTCCCTACACCCGACTTTTTGATAAACGCGTCGTTTGCAACGTTGATTTTTGTGTACTCGATTTTCGGTTTTTCCGAGCCGTATTCGTTCTTTCGCCAATTCTCTGCTTTTTCCTGCGACTCGAAACCGTATCTTCCTTGCTCCCAATCGCCTGTTTCGGTATGATAGCCGATTGCCACAACGTAGTCTTTGTTTGACGTTGCCGTGCGGTCTATAATCGCTATATCTCTGCCTCTAATGTCTTTTTCGATGTTGACTACCTTATCTCCCCTTGCGGTGATTTTTGTGTAGTCACGCGTGTTTTCGCTCATTTGTTCTTTGTTTTCCTCCTTGTCTAATTGTTCTTTGAACTCTTTAACGTGTTTGCGGTAAGCCGTAATGAAGCCATCGAGAAGTGCCGGATGAGAATTGACATAAAACGTTCGCCTGTCATCTTCGGCGTTATTGATATTGATTTCTTTTGCCCAAGCTTTATTGCCGGGGCTGTATCTGCCATCGCCGTCAGACATCTGCACGGTATTTGCAAGAACGTAATTCATACGCTCTTCGCCGTATAACGCATACAGATTTGCGATAAAATCGGTATTTAAGTGCATTCCGTCGAAATGGGTTGCAATACCCCTTTCTATATCCACTTTACAATTACGGCTGATACCCGTTACTTTGAGCGGATACTTTTTGTTATACGCCGCTTTCATCGCAAACTTCGCTATCTCGTCGTTCACTTTCAGTTCCGCTTCATCGACGTCCCTGCCGAGTTTCAAAAAGGTAATATTCTTATCTTCCAAAGATTCCTGCGACATATACAAGACAGGCGCGGCAATGATATATTCGTCGGCTTGTTCCTTGATACGATTCAGATTATTAATGCTTAAACTGTCTTTGAAATAGTAGTAAGCCGTATTCTCTTCATCAGTTCCGAAATATGCAAAATTCTTTTCTCCGAGAAACTCTTTCATAATGTCCGAATAATAATGCTCGCAATAATCTTTGATGAAGAAAATTGTATCCTCTCCCGTATTCACGCTCGCATTCTCCGAACTTATAAAGTCGTCGTAAAGCTGTTGCAAAATTCCACCGTGATCCACTTCTTCATACAAAGCCCTGTAATATTCTTCACCGACATCTACATACTCGCCGCAAAGCGTATCGAAGAGTTCTGTTTTAATGTGAATCTCGTAGTTGCTTTGGAAAATTTCTTCCGCCGACTTACCCATAAGATTTGCTTTGAACTCTTCAAATTCCTTTTCAACGCTTTCTCTTACAAGTTCTTTGTAATTCGGCGATTCCACAAAAATAGGCTCGTTTATCGACTTATAGCCCGACTTTTTCACCTGCTCTCTGAGGTACGGCATAATCTTTTCCTCTGCAAAATCGTCATACCAATAATCGTAGGGATACTCGTCGTTGCTCTCGTTGAAAGCCGAGTTTTCAAACTCAGGTTTCAGGTCGCTTATAATATCGTCAAAACTTCCGTCGTTCTCGCCGTCAACCATATCCGACCAATCTATATCGGCAAGTTGCTTTTGCATAAACTCGTCAAACGATACTTCTTTTTCGGTGTTCGTCGCATAGTCGCGCAATTCCGCGTCGGGAATGTTTTCAGCCAACGCTTTATAAACGTCGCCATAATCCCACCCATAGTATTCGAGAAGAATATCCAACGGAAAACGCTTATGATACCTTTCGAGAAGCGGCTTTATAAACGGTTTCGCTTCTTCGCTCGGCGCATACTCTCCGTTAAGCACACGGTCTATCGCTATTCGTTCTTCATAAAATCCGTCCGAAATCGAATCTGCGTACATTCCGTCAAGGTAACTCATTTCTTCGTTCACGACTTCACTCGCGCTTTCGACAACGTTGTGCCAAGCGGTCAGATACGCTTTACCCCTTTCGGAAGAAATAAACGCTTGCCATGCGGGCTTTTCAACACCGTATAAACTCTCGGTATCTTCAAACTCGCCACTTTCTACTTTCCCTTCGGTATCGTCTTTGCCGAGCCTATAAAGTTCCACGCCTGTGCCGTAAAGCACTCTTGCCGTTCTGATTCTTACAGGCAGCATTCCATCCCAAGTGTAGCCGTATTCGTGCATTTGCTCCTGCGATACGGTGTAATCGGGAAGTATATCAACCTGCATTGCGGCAACCCTGTCGCTCTCGTCGATAAACGTTTTTTCTTCTTCCGGTTCGTCAAACAATGCGATTTTTAAGTCTGCGCTTACAAATGCACTCGCAAACTCTTTGAAAAGCGTTTCGTCTATCGTCAGAGTTTTTACTTCCTTTTCGCCCACTTTGAAATACGAAGGCGATAAACTCGACAACGCCGTGAGTTCTTCGGTCGTATCGTCGAAACAAGTGTAATCCCCGTTCTTTACAGCAAACACCATCGCGCCGGGATTCTGTGTTTCTATTTGTTTGTAAGTTTTATATAAATTTTCTGTCAACATAGTTTTTTTCTTATTCGTCCTTGTTTTTGTTTCGGTTCGTTTCGGCGGCAACGCCATATAGTTATCTTCCGTTTCGGCGGTAACGGGTTCTTCTCCGCTTTCCTCGTCGTCGATAACCACTTCTTCACGCTTATTAAGGTCAAGTTCGGCATTGAGTTCGGAAAGTTCCGTGTTCAGCTCCATAATCTTGTCTTTATGCTCGAACGGTACTTTAACCTGTTCTTTCGCCACTTCAAAGTCTGCTTTTGTGGATTCCAAACGCTTTACCGCACGCTCCTCACGGGCGGCAAATTCCTTTATGAAATTTTCCAAACGGGTAAGGTTTCCGCTCGCACTCTCGCCTATATCCATTTTGTACTGTCCCGCGCCCGAAAGCGTAATGCTTCGTTCGTTTGATAGCAGTTCGATGGGATTCAACAAGATTTTGAAACTGCAATACTCGGCTACTGCCGTTCCCGTTTTGTTATGGAACAATGCGTCCATAAGGGCGAGTCCGCCGTTTTTCTTTCCGTCCTCCACTCTATCCGAATACACCGTTCCACCGACATTGATTTCAAAGTGGTCTGGGTTGTACCTTTCCTTTACAAGTTCGACGTCTTTTCTCACTCTTTCGAGATAAAGTTCCTGACGTTGAATCTGTTCGGGAAACTCCTTGCGTACCTTGTCTTGCAAAGCAAATAGCTCTTTCTTGTAACGGCTCTCCAAATCACGAAGCCTTGCCATTTCCATATCGAGTTCCATTTTTCGCTTGATTTTCGGGTTGGCTGACGTAATCGCTTTAATTTCCGCATAAGACAGGGTTGCTTCGTCGATGTCGTCGGCTTCACGCACCGTCATATCCCCTTTTTCCACCTGCGAAATGAACCGCTGTTTGTTTTCAAGTATCTGATAAGAATAACTATCAAACGTTCTCTCGGTCGCGTAGGTATAAATGCGGATATTCTTGTTCATATTACCTTGACGGATACCGCGCCCGTTTCTCTGAATCAAGTCGCGCGGACGATACGGCGCGTCCAAATGGTGTAACGCAACGAGTCGTTTCTGCACGTTCGTTCCCGCTCCGCATTTCTCGGTCGAACCGATTAACACTCTTATCGTTCCTGCCGTAACCTTATCGAACAGGTCTTGTTTTGCCTTGTCCGTATTTGCGTCGTGGATAAAAGCAATCTCGTTTTCGGGAATACCGCGCTCAATAAGTTTATGTTTCAGGTCGTTGTACGCGTCGAAATTCTTGCCGTACTCGTATTCCGAATACGGTTTCTTCGGCGTGGACAAATCACAGAACACAAGTTGCGTTCCCTTAATGTCCGCCGAGTTTTTCCATTCTTCGTAAACGTTGTCGGCGCAATAATTCAGTTTGCTTCCGCTTTCGTCGGAAAGCAACGGATCTATACACCTCGGATCGAGCGCGAGTTTCTTGCCGTCGCCCGTAACTTTGAGCATATTGTCGATATGCGGATCAACGCCACCCGCGTAAATCGCGTCTGCCCTTTTTGCTATTTCTTCGGTTAAGTCAATGACTGTATCGCTCGGCTTTAATGTAATTACCTTTCGCTCCACTTCCGGCACGTCAAGTTTTACATCCGTCTTTACGTCCGCGAACGAGTGATACAGCGTTAAAAGTTCGGGCAGATTCGTAAACTTTGCAAATCTCGTTCTCGCCCTATACCCTTTGCCGGACGGAGCAAGTTCCAAAGCCGTTACCGTTTCTCCAAAGTCTGCCGCCCACGCGTCAAAGTAGTCGATACCGAGTTTTTCAAGCGTTCGTTTTTGCAAGTAGGTTTGCATTGTATACATTTCCGTCATACTATTGGAAATAGGCGTACCCGTCGCAAACACAACGCCTTTATCCCCGCCGTGCAGTTCATTGATGTACTCAATCTTTAACTGCAAGTCGCTCGCTCTTGCGCTCGCCGCGTTTGAAATTCCCGCAACGTTGTTCATCTTCGTGTAAAGGAACAGGTTTTTATATGCGTCCGCCTCGTCCACGAAAAGGTAGTCAACGCCGAGTTTTTCAAAGATAAGCACGTTATCTTTCTTTGACTCGTCAAGCAGTTTTTTGAGTTGAGCTTCTCTGCCTTTTTTGATTCGCTCCAAATTCTTAACCGAACCGGACGGCGAATTGCTATCTTCCCACTGCATTTCAATACTGCGTTCGATAGCGGCTATTTCTTCCTGTATCTTTGCTATCTGCCGTTCGGGCGAAATGTTGATTTTCGCAAAACTCGACTGCGCTATGATAACGGAATCCCAATCGCCCATCGCAACTTTCGATACGAACTGTTCTCTGTGGTCTTTGTCCAAATCGTCTTTTGTTGCAATCAGGAGTTTCGCCGTCGGATAAAGCTCACGGAACGAATTAGCCCATTGCTGTACCAAGTGATTCGGCACGGCAATCATCGGCTTTTTCGCCAAACCGTACTGACGGAGTTTCATCGCCGCCGCGCATATCGTGAAAGTCTTGCCGCTACCAACAATGTGGTGAAGTAACGTATTTCCGCTTGTAATAATTCGGTGTACCGCGTCTTTTTGGTGCGGGCGAAGTTCGATTGCGGGATTCATTTCGGGAAAACGCAAGTAACTTCCGTCGTATTTCGGCAAACGAATCTGATTGAACAGTCTGTTGTAGATTGTTTCAAGTTCATCGCGCCTTTGTGGATCTTTGAATATCCAATCCTTGAACGCCTCGACGATTTTATTCTGCTTTTCCCTTGCCGCAACCGTTTCGGAATTGTTCAGTACCCTCTTTTCTCTGCCGTCTGCGTCCAAAACAGTATCGTAAATCTGCGTAGAACGCTGATTCAGACAGTCCTCGAACAAACGATATGCGTTCGCTCTGCTTGTTCCGTAAACGCTCGTAACGTTCATTCCGCCATAATTTCGAGTATACTGCGTGCGGTCGATACGCCAACTGCCGTCGTGCTTGTTGTAGTAAAATTCCACACCGTCGCGATAGTAGTAAGGCATACCGATAAGTTCGCAGAAGAACTCTTTATACAGTTCCTTGTCAATCCAACTCGTACCGACTCTGACCGCAATATCCGAAGCCTTGACGGGCGAAGGTTGTACTTCCCGTAGAGCCGAAATATTCTTGTCGTAGTCGATTAAACCGGAGTTACTTTGCCTCATTCTTTCGGCGGCTTGCAGTTTATCTACCACTCTGCCCGAAAGATACTCTTCCGCCGTTTCAAAGCCCGAATATTTATCTTCCGGGTTGACCGCTACGGGGTTACGGAATACTGCGTTTCCGAGTTCGGCAAGCACGGTGTCGTAATCTTTCTTTGTGAGTTCTTCGATATACGAAATATCTACTGAGCCGCGCTCGTTTTTGCTTATCTGCAACGCCTCGAAGCAATCGTCGGTGCTTGTTACCGCCGTGTACGGTCTTATTGTTCGTTTCGTAAACACGTCGGCTTTCGTTACCGTTTCTTCATCATCAGAAACGTTCTCGCAAGCAAACAAAAGCGCACTATCGCCGTCGGGCTTAAAAAGTCGCAGGTTGTTTTTGCTGTTGATATACCCGAAACGCTTGACGAACATATCGTATCTTGCGCCGAGTTGCCATTGTTCTCGTTGCAATACTTCGTCCGAACAACCTTCCACCTGCAAATCCAAAACCTTACGCAGTTGTTTTCGGATAGCAATCATTTCGACGATTCTCTGATATGCGTCTTTCGGGAACGTCGGCACGGGTTGTTCCACCATACTGTCGCCCACGCGCATATACAGTTTGCCGTTTACCGCTTTCAGGTTCATCGGCTTGACGTCGTAATCAACCTCGACTTCTTCTCGGCTTTCCGCTTCTTCCGCGCGTTCGGGATTAACATAAAAACCTTGCGGTAATCGACCTATAGCCGCGTTTATCGCTTCCGATAGTTCTCTGCCGTCCGACTTTACCGTTATATCTTCCGCACCGTAAAGTCCCGTTTCTTTTACAAGCGTGCCGAGTATCATTTCGGGATGAGAGATATAATAATTGTTTATCTCGTACCCGTCCGCGGTTTTGCCTGTCGCAAGCCATTCGGTGTTTTCAATAGTAGCGTTTATTCTTTCTTCCCTTTTACGGAAAAACAGAATATCCGTTACCACTTCGGTATTCGCCGTTTGCTTGAACGCCGTGTTCGGAAGCCTTACCGCACCCACAAGTTCGGCTCTGTCCGCGATATACTTGCGGATAGACGGATTTTGCTTATCCATCGTCCCCTTGCTTGTGATAACCGCCATAAGCCCGTTCGGCTTTACCTTGTCGATACCCTTTGCAAGAAAATAATCGTGGATATAGAAGTTATACTTGTTGTAGTCGGGATCGAATACCGTGTAACCGCCGAACGGCACGTTTGTAACCATAAGGTCGAACGAATTGTCCTGAAACGCTGTTTCTTCAAAGCCTTTGATCTGAATTTTCGCCTGCGGATACAGTTTCGTTGCGATTTTGCCCGTAACCCTATCGAGTTCTACGCCGTAAAGTTTTGCGCCGTCCGCTATTTCTTTCGGCATAAACCCAAAGAAATTGCCCGTTCCCATTGCCGGCTCTAAAATGCGGTTGTTGCCTTTTACGCCGAAACGTTCAAGTGCTTTGTAAATACCGTCGATTACGTTTTTACTTGTATAGTGAGCGTTCAGAACGCTACCTTTTGCCGCCGCATACTCTTCGTCGTCGAGAACGTCTTTCAGTTCCTTATATTCGCTTTGCCAAGCAAGGTTGTGTTCATCGAACGCTTGCGCCAAACCGCCCCAACCGACGTATTTCGCAAGCACTTTCTTTTCCTCGTCGGTTGCCTCTTTTTGCGAGATAATCAACCTATTGACAAGTTTAATGGCTTCGACGTTGTTTCTGAAACGCTGTTTCGCGCCGCCGAGTTCGCTTTGTTCAAACCCGATTTTCGTCAGGTCTGTATTGCTTTCTTTTGTGGGTTCGTCGGTAGGCTCTATCGGCGTTATCTCACCGCTTTCGATACGGCTTTTCCACTCTTCATCTTCTTCCGAGTCCAAATCCGAAACAGCCGTGCTACCCTCTTGTTCGTCCTTGTAATTCCAAAGATATTGAGTGTAGTAGTTGACGTCAAAGCCGTCGTCTGTCATTTCCACGTCGGAAACTTCTTCTCGCCTGCACAGTTCTTCGGCTATTTCATTTTTGTGGCTACGAACAAAGTTTTCATTATCTTTGAAATCCTCGAAAAAAGAACAGTAGTTACCTTCCGTGCTTTCTTTAATTCCTTCCGCAAGTATGCCGTTTGCTATTTTTCTTATCTTTCCGCGCTCTTCGGGCGTTTGTTCGTTTCCTGAGATAAGCGACTCTATATACTTTCTGACAAAAGTTATCTCTATCCTTTGCATTGAAAGGTCAACGTTTTCTACGCCTTTTTGTTTCAAAAAGTATTTCGTAAAATCTTCACGATGGTCTTTCAGAAAAAGATACTCACGTTCCGGTATTTCGTCGGATTTCACGCTTAATACGACGGTTTTATCATAGGACGGCTTATATTCGTCCGCACATTGCCGAGTGAAACGGTCAACGTATTCCTTTACTCTTTCATCCCTTTGTCTATTACGTTCCTCTCTTGCTTGCCATACGGGGCAATACGGAAGTTTGAACAAGATATTCAGCGAAGAATAAGGATAAATATTACCATTACCAACGGCACGAACTTCATCAAACTTTGCAATTTCTTCGTTTACAGCTTCATAGTGTTGCGTATAAAACTGCATACTTTCTCCGAGATAATCCGGATAATCGCTGTATTGTTCGCAATATGTATGCGCCGTGCCGTATTCTACGATTTGCCTTGCTATTATTTTTATAAGGTCGTCATCGTCTTTCGCTGATTGCCTTTCCTCGCGGAATCTGACAAGCGTTGCGTATTCTTTCTGCTCTCTTTCGTTAAGGTAGTTGTCTTGGTCTATAAGGTCTGCGATTTTAACCGCCGCTTGCTCCCATTTCAGTTTTACCGCAACTTCGATTTCGCCCGTTTCCGTGTTCTTTTTGCTGAAACGAATGCCTTTGCCGTCGTGCATTTCGTTAATGCCGTCAGGTCCGCCACGACCTCCGATACCATACTCACGACTTAAAAAGCGAGCAAAATCTTTCTCATACGGATTTTTCTTGTATTCGGTATAAATGCGGATTTTTCCGCCGCTTACACCGCTACCATCTTTCAGTATTTCTTCGGTAAACTTTTCTTCGGGCGTTTTTTCCTCAAACGCGTCGAACAGCGACCTTTGCATACTCGGTCGATTGCGGCGTTCCCAAATCGGTTTCCCCCTGTTTTCGGGTTTCGTTTCTTTGGTCTGCTTTTTATCTTCTTCGTAGTCATAATCTTCCGTTTCTTCGCTCGATTCCTCTTCTTCTGCGGCTTCAAACGCTTCTTCGATTTCTTCGTCGGTCGGTTCGTCCTCATCTCCGTAATCGTCGTCAATCGGAAAACGCGTGTCTATCTCGCCTACATAGTCGGGTTGCTCTTCCGCTTCTTCCTGTTCGGAAAAAATGCGGTCAAGCTCTTCGCTTTCTTCGGGCGATAATTCTTCAAGTTCGGGCGTTTTCCTTGCTTCGGCGCGCGAAAGAATCTTGAAAGGCTCTGCGTTCGGCTCAACCACGACAACGCTAACCGATTCCGTAAGTTTCCCCAAGTATTTGTCCGCAACGTGATATGGAAAACCGCACATAGGCACTCGTTCGGGTAAGCCCACATTTCGTCCCGTAAGCGTTAAATCGAGAATGGTAGCGGCTTGTTCAGCCTTTTCGCCCATTACTTCGTAAAAATCGCCCAAACGATACACGACAATGCTGTCGGGATTCGCTTTTTGCAACTCTGAATACTTCGCATAAAAAGGCAAAACCGTCGTTTTTTCTTCCTGAGCTACGGGCTGTTCGTCCGCTTTCGGAATTACAGGCTCGTCCGAAACGTATTCTTCGTCAATGTCGTCGATAACGGGCACTTCATTTTGCTTGTTGTATATCGCGTCGTTTATGTCTTGTTGTAAGACTTCCACCGCCTTTTGCACTTCACGAAACAGATCCGCGTTATCCTGTAACCCATAGGGATAGCCTTTCAGCGTGATTCCCCGTTCTTTCGGAAAACCCGTTGTCGAATACAACGAATACGCCACGCCTTCTGCAATGAGTCTGTTCCTTATCTCGTCGTTTTCTGTAAGAAAATCGTTCTGTCCGAGATAAGTTACAACTCCCGAAAGCATAATGCGATAATCGCCGCGGTTACTGTCCGCAATTTCCGTGCCGTTAAGTAAGTCAAGCCCGTCCAAAATCTTTTTTACAGGTTGCGTTATGCGCCTGTAACGATTCTCGCCGTGCGTATCGGTTACATCGAATACGAAATACTTATTTCCGTCGCCGTCGTAATACGGAATGCCTTTTCTGCCCTTTGTAACTCTTCGCCCCTGCGCGTTCCACTCTTCAAAAGAAAAGCATACGCTCGCGTTCGGTCGCTCGATTACGATCTGACAGGCGTCGTGCAACGGGATATGCGGATTGTTTACGACGAAACGATAAAACGTTTTCAGTTGTTCTCCGTCCGTCATCATCGCTTGTATCGCGCGATTCCTGTCTGCGTTTCTTCTGATGTCGCTCAATTTTTCTTCCACCTCCTTTGTCTGTTTTCCTGCAAGGGCAACTCTTTTCCGAACACCTCAAAATATATCTGCTGCCGAAGTTCAAAAGTCGGAAAGAATATCGCAAAGCAAGCCGCAGACGCACCCATCGTTTCAATCAGAATCCGCAGATGTTCTCTGCCGAACAGTTGCTTTGTCTTGAGCTTATACACAAATTCTTTTTCGTCAATGTCAAGACGTTCCGCAATCTGACTTACCGTGTAGCCGCTTTCTTTCAGCCAAGCATAGAACGCGCCGCTCCGTAAGGAATACCCTTCTATTTTTGTTCTGTTTATTTCGCCCTGTTCGGACAAATGTCTGTTTTTAATTTCGGTCATAGCGTCCTACCTCCTGACTGCCGTTTTTGTTCGGGATTCATACCCCCTCACTACTATTGGAAAGTTTCGGGGGGTCAGTACACGGTCTGGCAGCATAAATCTTAATTTTTTTCTAAATTTTTTTTCAAGGCGGCATAAATACGTTGCATTGCGTTACTTACTGCTTGTTTGCTTATGCCAAAATACTCGGCAACTTCGTCTTGCGATTTGTCCTCGAAAAAAACCATCTGCACCATAGCCTGTTGACGCGGATTAAGTTGTCGAAGTGCTTTATGTACTTGTTTTTTTATTTCGGCTTGCCGTTCGCTCTCTATAAACTGCTCTTCCGGGTTCGGATTATCGTCCGCAGGTTCATAGCCTGTTTCTTCATACATTTCATAGAGTGAAGAACATTTTTCGTAATATGTATCTTCCGACTTTGTAAAGCGATCCATTTCACGGTTCAGCATTTTTACCGCTTGTTCCTGCTCTGCGGTTTCCACTTCGACTTTGGTTACTTGGTAACGGTTAAGTTTGTAATAGACTTTCTTTTTCATTGTTGAAATCCTCCGATTTTGATTTTTGTGTTTGAAAATCGCAATCGGACAGATTCCTGCCCACAACGAAAAAAGCCCGACTGCGTTGTGATTAAACGCAATCGGGCAATTCAGAGTATAAAGGCATAAAAAAACGCCTCGCAAAGAATAAACCCTGATTAGGTCTAATCCTTGCAAGGCGTTGGTAGCTTTCCTATGAGAATAACTCCTGTTTCTTACAACTTCGTATACGTTCGCGCGTTGGCTTTACACTCCCTTTCGGGCTACCGCTGTCCGTTCCCGTATACTGTCTGATTTTACAGATAAATAATATTTAATTGTCTTTGTCTATAATTCCATATAAGGCGTGGATAACTTCCTTCCCAGATAGTTTCGGTTTCTTATATCTTCATATCGGCTTGCCCGTAGTTCTTGCTACCGTCGGCAGTCCCGTATGGTTTTTCGTACAGACGTTTAGCGCACGGTAGCCGCTTGCGGCATTTCCTGCGCTTTGTTCGGATCTGCGCTCAATCGCATTTTCCCCGTTTCGTCTACGTCTGCAAGCACGGATGCTCCGCAATGATGACACTTGACGATAACGCCTACGCAATGTCCGGTGACTTCCAACAGCTTTGTTAGACAATACGGACAAGTCAAAGGATTGTTCTTTTTAGCCATATAAATACAACCTCCTTTCTCCCTAAACTTACAAACGATTTGAATTTATCTAACTGCTATGGTATGGTCGGGATAACTCCTATACAACAGTCAGACATCATTTGTAATCCAATTATATATCTTTGCGCTTTCGGGGCTAAAAACGCGTGATACCGATTTAATTATATATGTGGATACAGCTTACCAAAACACCCTGTATCTCACAGTCTTTGACGATAATATCTTTCATTTCTTTGTTTTCCGGATGAAGCACCACTTTCCCGTTCCTTTTATAAAAACGTTTCAGCGTTGTTTCGCCATTCATCATAGCGACTATAATATCGCCGTTCTCTGCCGTGTTCTGCTTTCTGATTACGACGAGATCGCCGTGCTTGATTCCGATGTCTATCATACTGTCGCCGTGCGTATGAAGAATAAACAAGTCCCCACCGCCGAAAATCGCTCGCGGGAGAGTAACGCTTTCTTCTATCTGCTCCACCGCGTCAACAGGCTGTCCGCAAGCTATTGAACCAAGAATTGGTGTAATCGCTACTCCGCTCGGCTTTAGCTTCGGCAACATATCGATATTGCCGAGTCTTGTCCGCTCTATCCTGCCGCTGTTTTCAAGAGCAAGGATATACGTTCTTACAAGGTTAAGCGAACTCATATTCAATGCTTTCATTACCTCTCTGAAACTCGGCGATTTGCCTTTTCTCTTTTGGTAGTCGATAATGAAACTTTCCATATTGTCCAATGTCGTCGTGTTGAGCGTTCTCATCCGTAGTACCTCTTTTTACTAAACTGAACTTTGCGTTCAATTTAGATTGTAGCCGTATTATATCATAAAAGACTATCTATTTCAAATTTTCAGTTCCAAATATTTGGCATTGAAATGTTTTTTACAAAAGTTTTTTTGTGAGCAGATAAAAAAATATGCTCCCGCAAAAGCGAGAGCAAAAATTTAAATTGTAACCATTCTTTGTTTTTTTTGTAAAATTAATATAACCATATAATTTCTTAAAATATCCCTCAAATGCGGGTTTCCTATTTTACACTTCACACTTTCACTATTTCAAAAGTCCTTTATTCACACCAATACTATATATGTAATTATAAATTGTTGAATCAACATAAACGTAAATATCTTTATTGTAATTGATTTGATGTAACGACACTTTTGTTTGTGAATCATCTTTTCCCACAAGAACCATATACGTGTGTCCGGTATCTGCCGCAGTATCCGCTTTTTTAAATGTCGATCTGTCTTGCAGTTTTTCCATTACAAACTTAATGTCGTCTGCAGAGTCGATGGTAAAATTAACAGGTTCACTGCTATTAACATCCCAATAAACAAGAATATGGGATACTTCCACATCTAAATTCTTATATTGCGGAAAGTCCTTTATCCCTTTTGTACGTTTACTGCCACAAGAACTCATAAAAATAACTCCTATTATGGTTAATAAAAAACAAAGAAATAATAATAAACCCTTTTTCATTGTAATATAAACCCCCTTCCTGTAACTGTATTCCAATAACCAGCAACATCTATGTACCGACTACTATTAGAAGTATCCCAACCATCGACAACTCTTAAGTATCTACTATACCTATACTCAGTTGTTGTCCATTTCTTCCACAAAAACTGGTGTTGTTTTTCATATGCCTGTTTAAATTCCTCATAACCTACAACAACAATTGCGGCCGCCGAGGTAGAAATCGCTGCTGTCCTCTAAGTCAATAGAGGTCAAAACCGGTCTTCCACTATTTATATTTTTTTTAAATTCAGCATAGGTATCTACTCCAGTTACTATTTTATAACTATAACCACGTTCCGAAGCATAACTTTTTAAAGCACCGTTGTATTTATTCCTATCTGTCCCTCCAGAATTTGTGTGTTGCAACAAAACCCTAAATCTGTCAAACGTGTCAAATGGACTGCCGTTTACTAGGGCATTTACATTACCCTTTTTATTTTTAATGTTCATATATTGAAACCAAATAAACATATTTGCACAAGCAGTCGGACCACATGCATTGTCTGTTCCAAAGCGATTATTAAATGTAGTTTGATCCATAAATGACAACCCTGAAGAAACCCCTGCAGATGATATACCTTTTAAATATTTCCTATCAGAATTTGAATAGCCATTATTTTTATTAAAGTTATAAATTTTGCTCCAACTATAAAAACCGTTCCAACCTGTCTTATTTGGATTTGGTAAAGGATTGCCATCCGAATCAATATATTTTGATGCTTTTTGTTTTGCTGTATGTAATTTGTTGTTTATAAAACTTGCGGCTTTTTTAAATTCGTTAAAAGAAAAAACCTCAGCCGTTCCCATATGAATAAAATTGGTATTATCTTTTTTGAAATAATTTAGCAGTCCAGCATAATATACTTTATCAGCAAACCTTTGCCCTATATCTTTTACATCAAAAACAAATTCATCAATTTCTTTAGTCGCATAATTAAGTACAACATAATCGTACTCTTTATCGCGCTGTAAAACAAGTACTTTTGCGACTACCTCTTCATTTTCATTATAAAGATTTTTTTCTAGAAAAACCTCCAACCTATCATAACCTATATTTCGGCTTTCATACTGTTCCCTAAAGAAGTTTAATGCAATTTCTTTGTAAATATTGTCAACATTTTGTTCGGCAAAAGCAACATTTGGTGTTTTCCAAATTAACCCCAAACTCATTAAGAATGCCAGTACAATTATAATTGTTATAAATATTTTCTTTGTTAAAAAACCTATCTTTTTTGAACTCATTGTTATATCCTCCTTTTTTTCGTAGTAGCAGCTTATTAGCCGCACAAATAAGTATTAAGTAACAAAAAAGCGCAAATAAACAAAGCTTGTTTAAATTGCGCTAAAATAATTCTTTCATAGGCGGGCACCTCCGTCGTAGGTTTTTTTGATTAGTAGTTGTGTTTAATTAGTGATACTGAACTCCTTTTACTATTTACTATTCTATCTTTAATCTACCATAAACTTCGACAAAAAGCAAGTGTGAATGTCAAATCTTTGGTAAAAAACTAAAACTAAACATTTAATTATTATTCTCTCGTTTTCAATACAGTTTTTTGTTTAATTCGAGCCCCATATTTAATTCCTTGCTGTTAACAACTATTTCTTACAGACTAAATTAATATTCTTCTTTGATTTTCGCAACGAAGTTATTAAATTCGTCCAATACTTTTCTTGGGGATCTGATTTTCACTTTACCTTGCGTTCCGACAATCCACGCAAAAAGCGTTTTTGATACTTGAACGCTTAAGTCAACGGAATATGAGTTATCATCTGCTTTGCGTATCCGTATATCGTCGCCGAACCTGTCAAACATATCCGAAAGTATGCTCGGCTCGAACAACAGCGTTACGTTGCAAAGCTCCCCTCCAAACATAGAAAATACTTGCTTTCTGTATTCGTCGGTGTTGAACTTTTCATATTCGGGGTGCGGCTCGCGCTCGGTTTCGTCCACCTTTACGTCGTCCATTTTATCAAGACGATACGTTACAAGATCCGCATACCCGTTAGAAAAGCATAGTAAATAATAATTATCCTTATTCCACACCATATAGGCAGGACTAACAACGTATCTCTTTCCCTCTTTCCTATACACCTTTTTATGCTTGTCGTCATAGTCGAAATACAGGAACGATATTTTCTTGTTTTCGTTGATCGCTCTTTCTATTGAGTCCACATTGTATATAAGAGAACTGCTCCCCTTTCTGCTTTTTTCAAACGAAATAATGTGCTTGGAGACACTCTCCGCTTGATGAGAACACAGAAAACTCGAAAGCCTTTCTACAAGCGCTTTCTTTTGCGTAGCCGGGAGTTTTGAAGCGTTGACCGCGTCTGCAAGCATAACTACTTCCGCCGTTTCTATTGAACGACTTACAACATAATAATAGTAATACTTTTTCTTGTAGGACAACACTTCATATCCGTATTCATTTAATACGGCCATGTCGTCGGCAATCACCTTACGCATTACGCTTATCCCACGCTTTGCAAGTTCTTCCCTTATCTCGTCTGCGTTCATTGCGTGGTTTTCGTCTGTGTTTTTACTTAAAATATCCCACAAAAGAAGCAGTTTGATTTTGTTGTTTTCGTTAGCCATATTTTACTCCTAACTCTCTTATAAAAAGTGCAACCTTTTTAGAAATAGAGCCATCCGCATTTACTACGAACGGCTCATTGCTATTAGAACATATTATTTCTTTTTAGCAAATACCGCTTTGCATTACGATTATTAAAACTACAAACGATAGTTGCTCTGAAGTCATATCGATATATGCTTGAATAGACCAAGTCCATAAGAAGTGTCAATTTTGCCAAATTAAATTTATGGTATGAAAAGTCGCCCGATAAAACTGAACGATACTTTGCCTTTTTGATATAGTATTTCCTTATGGTTTGACAAATCACCGTATAAGTTATTTTGATAATTTCCTCATTTGCTTTTTCATATTGAGCACTATAGGATACATGATGATCCTAAAAATTTTGCCGGACCTTAAATAGCAATATACTTCATTCCAAAGGGCATAGAATGCGCATTTTGCATCGCACTTCTCGCTTGTTTCATACTTTTTTTTGTAGGTCTTGTAAAGATGAAAGCAGGGACCTGTAAGATTGTTAAGTTGGAAAAGGTCATACTCTTTATCAGCATACATTGAGTTCAAAGGATCAATAATTGCTGAAATTTCAAAAGGCTTTTTCACCATGACGTTCATTACGTTCAAATCGCCATGAATGAGAGAAGGCGTTGTCACTTTTTCCGAGAAAATCTCATCATACATAGAGTACGCCTTCTTCATTGTGTTGAAAACTAAACCTTCAAGTTTGCCTTTTTTGTTCATCTCCTCTGCTTTTGCCAAGATGTCGAGAACAAATGGTTTATAATAATCTTGCCAACTGTCAAAGGTGGGATTTTCAATGTCGCCAAACTTTTCGGCGGTGCAACCGTGTATGCTGTTCATTGCTTCCGTCAACTTGTCCGCAAATGCGCGTTTTGCCTTTGGCGATTTAAAAAGAAGACCAAAATTGTTGAAAGCGTCTTTACCCTCTACATACTCCATTGCCATACAATCAATGGGCTTATCTGCCGTATTATCGTGTGTAAAGTACACTTTTGGAAATTTGACCGTTGAATGTGCGCCCAAAACTCCAAGCTGATAGGCCTCTTTTTTATGCATACCTTCTATCTTAAACGTCTTCACAACAAGAGTGCCCGGTTCTTTATCAATGTCCACCTTGTAGGCAAAACCAAAAGAGCCTCCTCCCAAGAATTTAATGCCCAAAACCTTACCTTCAAGCCTTTCAACCACTACCGCTCTGATAAGCTCGGGCAACTGTTTTTTGTCAGTACATAACACTTTCTTTTCTTCCATAAATAACTCCTTAATTGTAATATCTTGAACACGCAAAACAAATTGGTGTTATACAATTTCTCATTTTAATACGCAAGTCTTTGAACTTTTCACTTTCCCAAATTTCCATAATTGGAGTGTCGTTGACATTTCCCATTTCTATATCATAAAAGGTATGGCAAGGGGTGACAACTCCCGATGCAGATATTTCCATATACACCCATGGGAATGGGCAGTTTTTTCTTGCTTCCTTCATATTGTCCCAGTCCCCATGATAAAACTTATTTATATTAGCAATGTCAATATATTTTGGATATCCAATCAACTGTGTTTCAGTCTTTGCAATATCTTTCTTAATTCCGTTCAACACTGCCACAAGATATTCTACGTCAATATCCTTGAACTGTTCGAGTTTTCTTACAAGTCCTTTTGATGCCCAGGCATTGTCAAGACCAAATTTCTCCTTTATGAAACATTGATATTTTTTATATCTTTCCTCAGTGATGAAAAGTTGGAACTCTATGCTGAAGTAGTCAACCCCCATCTTAGACACTTCCCTTTCGTAAAAGGACTTCAAATATTTGTAGTTGTCTGGGGTGACCACAAAGGTGACTCCCACAAAAGGATAGGTTTTTCCGCTTGCTTTTTTATATTCTTGCAAAAGACGGATGCCCTCTGTTGCCCTTGCGTAGACGTTTTTGCCACGTTGGGCATCATTCACTTCTTGCGGTCCGTCAAGAGAAATCCAAATTCTGCGGATATTTGCATCCACCACTTCCTTGTAATATTTTGAAAGTAATGTGCCGTTGGTTGGGATGTCCACCGTGCAATTGTGTTTTTTGATAATAGAGAGAATGTCTACAAATTGAGGATGCAACATAGGCTCTCCTCCAAAAAGCTCATAGTATACGTTATATCCTTTCAAGTTTTCAAAGATTTCATTCACTTTGTGTACAGAAAGATTATTCAATTTGTGCTTGTGCAGATAGGAGCCGTTATCCCCCCATTCATAACACATTTTACAACGCAAGTTGCACTTTTCGGTTACTTGCAAAACCACCCATTTTGGCTCGTTCATATTATATTGTTGCAAAACCTCGCAATTCCTCCATAAGTTCTTGATCTGTTTTTCCTGTTCGGAGATAGTGATACATCTCATCCCAAAATTGATATGCTCTTATCAATGGGATTTTTTCTTCGTATAAAAGTCCTTTTTCTTTCAATTCTTTCACTAAATTTCCTTTTAGACAAGTCTTTTTCAAAAGTTGGGCTATATCAACATATTTGTCACCATAGAAAAATCCAAATGGATCTATCATACAAATATTGCCGTTGCCACCAAAAAGTAAATTGTTGGTATTGTAATCGCCGTGTAGAAGCACTTCATCTACATCTGTCACCACATCGTCCATAACCCTTATATACTTCTCGGCCAAAGCCTTAAATTCATCATTTGAGGATTCATTCAATTTGACATAAAGGGCTCTTGCGTAATCGCTGAACGTCTTTTTCCATCCGAACTCGCTTTTAATTCTATTTTGTTGATAATATAGCATATTATCAATCACTTTTTGAGCGAGTTCCCTTTGACAATCTTTGCTGTCTGCGACACTTTCAAGAGAGCTTGCCCCTTCAATATATTCCATATAAACAATATCCTTGTATCCATTTCTCTCTTTCAAACTCAAATGATATGTTTTGGGAGTGGAAAACTTCCCTCTCCCCCACAATAATTTCAAGTGATTGAACTCGTTTTCACTGTGTCCAAGTCCTTTGTAGACCTTGGCTATGCAGGAAAATCCCTCTGCAAAATCTACAAGGAAAATAAGTCCGTAATATCCTTGACCTATGAGTTTTACGTCCCTGATTTCTTCCTTGCAAAAGGCTGACGCATCCTTTGATATGAGTGCCAAGAGATTTTTACTTATCATATACACCCCTTTTTCAGCCTTACTACATCATAAAGTTTTAGTTTACCAAGATATGGCAAATAGATGTATCCAGAATGAGTTTTTGTGTTGACAAACATCTCTATGTGCAAATTTTTTTCGGACATAATATCGTATTTAGCCTGCAATTTCAAACTATTCTTTTTGTAAGAGATTTTTGCGTGCTCGCCGTTGATTATACTGGACAAAATCTCGCCGTTGGAATAATAATATCCCTTGTAACTTATCCCTCTTTTCAAGGAAATTTCTACCACAAGAAGTATATCACCAGACAGAGCATAGTGATTTAAGTGTCCTTTAAACCTTAGTTCCATCGTTTTTCTCCCATGTTTTTATTCAAGAAAATTTGAACAATTTTGTTTCTGTCAATTTTTCCGTTTTCGTTTTTGGGAAGTTCCTCTTCCATATAAAATTTCATTGGGACCATTTGAACTCCATCATTTTTAAGTTTTTTAAGCACTGCCAGTCTTGCTCGACTGTGAGGTTGGGCCGTGGCAATAGCCACTAGTAGGTATGAGCGAGTGCCATTGTTTACTCCCACCGCCATACATTCCGTGACAAATTCGTTTTCAAGGATGCTTTTTGTGATTTTTCCAAGATCGACCTTTTCGCCTAAAAGTTTTATGCTATCATTCGTACGTCCCAAGACAATCAAATCTCCGTTGTCATCAAAAAATCCTCTATCTTTTGTAAAATACCTGATTCTTTTTTCATCCACCACGACAAGATCATCGCTTTGATGGTTTATATAACCAAGACTGCCCCAATTGGTTTCAATGATTATTTCATCGTTGTCTATGTAGCAGTTTGTATCATCAATTGGTTTTCCTACAGGCAAAACGTCCTTCCCAAAATCATTTTCACAACAACGATGAAAAAATTTTGCAAGAGTGGTTTCAGTTGGTCCGTACAAGTTTACGACGTTTACTGGCTTCCCCAAATATGCTACTATATCATTGCCGTAAAGCACTTCTCCTGCAAGATAGATATTTTTTACACAGGTATCTGTAAGGCTCAATTTCCTAAACATTGATGGAACAAGATGGATGTCTGTAACCTTGTTTTCCGTAATCCTTCTTTTTAGCGCAAGACTGTTGAGAGAGATTGCTGTGTCAGGGATATATATTTTTGCCCCAGAAATCAGTGGCGTGATAATATCTCTAAGATAGGGATCAAAGGTTGGCTTTGTAACGTTGCAAAACACTCTATTTTCATCTATGGAAAATTCCTTCTTTTCCCACTCTACAAACATTTTTAGACTGTCTTTTCTACCCAGTACACACTTGGGTTTTCCAGTACTTCCGGAAGTGCTATACACATACCCTGCGTTTTGTGGGAAATCTCTTTTTGCTCTATTTGCAACAAGTTTTATATTAATTTCAGTACCATTTACTTCTGCTACATTCATATCAAAACCGTGTTTTTTAATAATGTTTTCAATGACGGTCTTTTCTTTTGACGACATAAAAATCCAGACACCTCCCAGCGAAGTGAGTATTTCTACAATTTTTTCCTCACTCCACTGTAATGACAATGGACAGAATATATTGTCTGTGTAAAGGATTGAAACAAGGGATAATGCACTTTCTATGCTTCTATCAAAAAAACTGTAAATAATTTGATTATCTATAGACAACTCATCAATCCTCTCACAAAAATCCTTGACATCTTTATAAGTAAATGACAAAGAATCGCTTTCTAAGAAGAGATTGTTTTCATATTTATTCAAAGCAGTTTTGATGAGATTATTCATTATTCTTACCTTTGTTGTATCCATGCAAATATAAATTGTTACATTTGGAGCACACTGGTGCCATTTGGTCTTTCATGGCTAGTCTAATTTTGTTCATCGCATAGGATTGCCAAATCTCTAAAACGCTTTCTACTTTCAAATCACCTATAGTAAATTCAGGAAAATGCTTACAAGACGTCACATAACCACTTGGCAAGACGTCCATTCTTGAATAAAGGGACAGGCATCTCTTGCATTTATCTTCAACTGCATTTTTGCCTTGCAAAAAACCTAATAGAGTTTCCTTGTCTTTTATTGCAGGTTGAAGCCTAACATTATACCCCCAATTATTATTTTGAATTAGGTCTACCGCCCTAAACACCTCGTCATAAAGATCCGGTTTGATCTTATATTTAAATGCGTGCCAACTATGTTCTTTCAAGTTGTCGAAAGTGAGGAAGTCAAATTTTTCATCAAAGAACTTGTCCATATCCGCAGATATTTCATCGGACAAGTACCAAGGCAAGCACAAAATCAGATTCTCAACACCTATACCTTTCATATACTCTACATACTCTTTCGTAGAAAACACATTTTCATTTGAAATCATAGTGTGCACTGTGATTTTGCCATTGAATTCTCCTTGCTTTTTTAAAGTGCTGAGGCATTCTATCGCTTCCACAGTTTTTCTAAAAGAACCATGTCCGCGGATTGCATCGTTTTCATTCTCCAACCCTTCAAGGGCAATTACAAGTTCAAGATTGTTCTCAAATTTTTTAAGTTCTTCAAGATATTTCAGTATGTAATGACCGTTAGTGCAGATGGCAACCACGTATTTCTCTTTGGCAAGCCTCTCCAACAATTCTTTTATATGGCAATATATAAGAGGCTCTCCTCCCCAAAGATATAGCGTGGGTTTTGTTTCCTTTGTTTCCCCTATACACTTTTCAATAATCTCGTAAGGCATATCCTCGTTTTGCATACACTCGTCCATGGAGTGGTGATATCCTTTATCATTCCACTCGTAACAGTGCCTGCAACGAAGATTGCATCTGTTGGTCAATTTTAGCCCAAAAACGTCAGGATATTTGAGGTCATATTCACTTCTATAAGCCTTCCTCGCCTTGTGAATGATTTTGACAGTTTTCTTTAGAAGTTCAAACTCTTTCTCGTCCATAATTTCTCCCTTACAAAATATAGTCTGCAATCATATGTTTTGAAAATATATACTTCTCTAATTTGTCCTGCACTCTCTTAAATTCATCAATAAGATTTTCGGCAGACATCGCACCTTTCAGTGATAAACCCAGTCCTCTATTAAGATAAAAGTCCAAATTTGTTTGTTCATGCTTGGAAATAGGGTCAAGATAAACCATTGGTGTCAAAGTTGCAAGGCTGTCTATTATGGTGCCTCCGCCAGGTTTGCTTACAACTGCAACACTAGCTTTCATGATGTCAATCCCATTGATTTTAGATTGTCCAACATTGCCGAAATCGTCGATTTCGTGAAGCACGGGAAAAATATCTTCCGCCCCCGCCTTCCAGTCACTGTCTAGAAGAAGGTATGTATTGTTTAAGTCTTTCAACACACAGTCTTTGGGATCGTACGCCAAGGTCACCGTCTTGATTTTCTTTACCAAATCTCCGAGGATTTCAAGATAATTGCCCATGCCCCAACCTCCGCCGTGGACAAAAACTTGCTTTATTCTCTCCGTAATAGCCAAGGGATTTAAATCTTTATATAGCACAAAGTTTGGCTCTTTGTCATCCTTACCAAGAATCCAAATAGTTTCAAACAGTTTTTCACTGTAATCATACTTTAACCATGTTACGGTGGGCGAGCAATCAAGACGGATGCATATAACCTTGTCTGCATTCACTCCGTATCCCTCTATAATAGGAAGCCAGTTGCCAGACATGACCACAAATTTATTATAGCCTATATCGTCCCATTTTTTATACAAGTCCAAAATAGCTTCCTCATCCTGATTGTTTTCAAACTTATTCATCATAAGATGCCCCGCGACTGCAAGACGTTTATCGTTATGGAAGGCTTGACGATATTGAGGGAGCCGCTCTCTCTTTTCCTTGGGCATCAAGATTTCATACATCAAAAGGTCGCAAACAGTTCCCTCGTCCTTTTCAAGAATTGTTCTTCTCAAATTGACGGCGGCAATATATGCCCCAAGTCCCATTTCGGATGTCAATATGCACACCTTTTTCATTTCTTGTCCTCCTTAATGGTTTTATTATATTCAACAACAGATGCCACAATTGAATACGCCACCATAATTCCCATTGCGATGATAAGAAGAATTGTTGAACTGAGAGTGCCGTCTATAACAAGCGCAACTATCAATCCAATAATAAGAATAGTGCTGAAGAGTTTATTTTTTTTGAAATAATGTACGCCAAGAGCACCAAAAAGTGCTGCTAGAATTTGTCTAAATGCCGGAGCGATCTTCAAATCCATTATATCGTCCATATAAGGGAGCAAGCCAAACACGCAAATTGTAAGCACTATAAGGGTGACTATATTTGATACCGCCACAGCCACGGTCACCATACAATCTTTATGAGTTTGTGAACAACCATCATCAAGTGAACCGATGGCATTAAGGGCACACGGCACTTTTATATTGGAAACGTTGCCCGTCAAAAAACTAAGATATGTACCGTATATGCCAATGGTTGATATATAAGGGAATGCACTGAATATTGCCGCGGGATAAAACAAAATTGCAATTGGCAACATTGACTTGGCAAGTTGTCCGCCATCCGGCCACACTTCAAGGACGATACAAGTTACAAGCGGTGCGCCAATTATAAATATGAGTGAGAGTATATCCCAAATTAAAATGGATTTTTTGTTCACGTCAAGTCCTCCACTCAAAGTTTGCTACATTCTCCGGAATAACCAATGAAAGTAACATCACAATCACAAACGCAAGAAGCATTGATACGGGCATCGCCAAATTTTTAAGCCACACCTTTTTTTCGCCAAGTTTTGAAAATAGGACCATAAATCCCCCTGACAAAAGCACTGTGAGCAAGGACAAAAATCCCGCACCATCTCCTGCAACTTCCGGCGAACCCTCTGCTGCAATTTGCTTAACGAAGTACACGCCTATGATTCCAATATACATTAGATTGCCAAAGCGACTTACGCTCATAGAGAGTATTTTCAGCCACTTAGATTTTTTCTTTTTTGAAGAGTTCTCCTCAACACTTGCCTCTTTAACAACATTTTCGCTTTCATTTTCCGTGACATTTATATCCGCAATATTCTCATCTAAAACAGTGCTGTTTTCTTCACTTTGATTAAGGACAACATCCGTTGTTTCAGCAGAATCAGCGGTTTGTATATCACAAACTACCACTTCAATCTCTTTTTTTGACTTTTTCTTCTTTAAACTCAAAAATGCAATGAGTATGAGTCCCGCAACTCCCGATAAGGACGTTCCCCAAAGCACTGTTACAAGCACTGTGGGAGAAAGGGCTGTACTTGCAAGGTCAAGACCAAAGACGTTGAGTATGGTCTCCGCCGCTAAAATGTTATCTTGAACAGAGCCAGTAAATATGCTTCTTATGAAAACCAACTCATTGCCAAGCGATCTTGCCAACGGAATTATCGTCAATGATACGGCAAAAGCGGGAAGAATGCTAAATATGGCACTTGACAAAATGTTGCTCTTCATTTTTGTAGAGACAACTCCTTCCTTTTTGCTCTTGTAAACTGCGTACACCAAAAAGAATAAATTTTGTACAATCATAAAAACAAAGCAACTTATTCCGATTATCAATAAAACTTGATTCACACTGCCTCCTCGTCTACAAGATTGTTCTTGGCAAACTCAATTAATTTCTTTGAAAAATCATATTCTGCTTCAAATATTCGTTTATAGTTGCCGGCAAACTTTTCGTTGGTCAATCTATGTTTTTTGTCTGAATACTGAACAAGAATGAAAAGATACTCTTTCTTCCACTTGTCTCCGAGCTTCTTACTTTCGTTTATCAAATGGTCTACCTTTTCAAGTTTATAGTCTTTTGCAAACTGGTCTAAAAATTCTGCCAACTGATACCATCCATCAGAAAGCAATTTAATTTTTCTAATAATCGGGATTTCATGGACTATCAAAAACTTGACAAAAACATCTTCGTCAAGGTCTATGGCAAGAATAGCATCATGAATTTTTTGTGCTCTTTTCAAAAGATTTTCCCCTTCAAAAGCATAGGATGTAAAGTGTTTTATAACATCATTCCATACTTCATTTGTGGTCCTTTCTGGAATATCCACGACACTTGGCACAATTATGCCCATGCAAACGCAAGAGATTTCCTTCATGGTAAGAGTTGCGTTTTCGTCTACAAATCCAAAAAATGGATCTATCATGTAAAAACTATCCTTTCCTTCTTTCATAAGAATGAAGTCGTGACCAAGCCTATTTCGTATAGATTTTGGGAACCACGGACAAGCTCCTGTATTGGCAACCGCAAAAACCATATCCCCTCTTTTCAGTCCGTCAAGACATGGGATAATCTGTTCCCCTTCATATAGATCCATCTTCAAATCCTTGTCTTTGGTCAACTGAATACGAGGGCATTTGAGTCCCTTGATCTTTATGCGTTCTGCGATAGTGCTCCCCTCCTCTACAAAGTCAAAAGCCACGCTGTTTATAAAGGCATATTTATACCCTGCGCCAACGTAGGTGCAATAGGTAACCATACAGTCAATGAAACACTCATATTCCCGCTTGTTGATAAAAAATAAATTCATTTGTTTTCTACCTTATAAAAGTTGTTCAATGAATTCTTGAAATGCAGACACAGTCTTCAAAACACTTAGATCAAAGTCTTCCATGTTGATTTCCACCATAAGTTCATCTTCTACCGTCAACAAAAACGACACGATTGAAAGTGAATCTATCCTTTGTTGGATATCATAATTCTCATCCACTATGTCCCCTTGTGGAGCAAATATTTCAACGAGTTTAATGATATGTTCTTTTAAATTTTCCATAATTCTCTCCTGCTATATCCTTTCTATTTCTTCGGGATATTCAATCCCTATTTTTAATTTTGCCACATCCATCATTTTCATTGTATTGAGAGCTTGTGCGTTTGTATTGAAAGAACTTTCTTTGTCCCCTCTCAATACTTCTTCGCGCACTTTGTCAAACTGATAAAGGAAAGAGAATTGATCCTTCTCTAAAGTCGACGGATTGCCATCATAATAAACACAGCAGCCTCTGTTGAAAAAGGGCAAGGTTATCAACCCTTTTTCACACTGCAAAACCCCTTCGCACGGAAGCACTTTGCACAAACTTAGTCTCAAATCACACAATGTGCCGTTTACCGTCATTGTAATGACAGCATCCATATCTACGCCGTTTTCAAAGAAAATCTCTGTGGCGGTCATGTCTGTTGAAAAACCAAGTATATCCTCCACAAATGCCATCATATATATTCCGTTTTCCATAAGGGCACCGCTTGCCGTGAACGGATCAAATAGGCGCAGTCGCTTTTTTAGCAAGCGTGCATCAAAGCCAAAGTTCAAATGCAATTTTTCAATTTTGCCATACTTGTTTGCTTTCAGGTCCTCTTTCAGTTGTCTATACTGCCTGCCAAATTTGAAAGCAAGTACAGTTGACAAATATACACCCTTTTCCTTCGCCAAATTAACAAGAGATTCAAACTGTTTACTGTTGACAGTTGCAGGCTTTTCACAAAGAATGTTTTTACCCGCATTTAAGCAATCTTGTGTGTATGTGTAATGTGTTGAAGGTGGAGATGCTATATACACACAATGACAGTCAACTGACAGAAACTCCGCAATATTGTTGCAATACTTCCCGCCAAATTTTTTTGCAAAATCTTCCCCTGTGACAGCATTTCTTGAAAACACTGCCACTATTTCATGTTTGTCGTCATGGAAAAGTTCCCTTGCAACCTTTCGTGCAATGTGTCCGCTTCCAATGATACTCCACTTAAATTTGCAAGCTGTATTTTCTTCCAAAACAATCACCTCTTGTCTGCATATTATATTTACATGTTATTTTGTTTTTACCAACCTTCCTACAACCGATCAAAGATGTACGCGCTAGGCTAATCAAGCGCAATATCAAAAATGCACCGCATTTTATGACTGAACATTTTGACATTCTCTTTACCTCTCTTAAATTTGAACTGTTAATTCCAATTTCTTTTACTCACTCTGCAAATAACAAAAAGCAAGACTTAGTTCCCGATGTTTCGCAAACTTTTTTCTTTCGGCGGAACTTTGCGAAGATGTTCGCCGCTTTTGCGCTCTATTCGGGCGTAGATTAGTCGGTGCGTTTCGCACAAGTTGTCGTGTCTTTCTGTCTGCACATGTCGGGAGCACTTGCCTTGCTCCGCTTGCTTGTTTATTGATTATAATGTCTTGTTAGTATTTGTTATTGTCTTGTTTGTCTGTTTTTACTTATATATTATGCCCTTTTCCTTTCGCTAAGAAAAGAATTGTATGTGGTTCTGTTTCTTTTCCATTCGACTTTTCAACCGCTTTCTTTATTCTATAGTTTTATTATGCCATATTCTTACGTGAATTGCAACATATAAACACACGACATATTGTAAAATTTATCGCTCGCCCTCTGTTGCTGTTTCATTTTATTGACACTCTGGATGTTATTAATAAATATGGAAAATATAGCCCTATAGGACTTAGGGCAGGTGGTTTATCTCAAGGCGAAGTTCAAAAAGTATCACTAGCTAGAGCTTTTATTAGGAAGCCACAAATTTTAATATTAGATGAACCAACCGCTCATGTGGATTACGAATCAGCTATTGATTTAATCGATGCGATTAAAAATTTTCAAACTAATAATCACTCTTTAATCATTATTTGTAGTCATGATGTAAGATTAAATAGCGTTTCAAATAACATAGTTGACTTAGCAAAAAATAATTCTAATATAATGTAATTATTTGTTTTGAATTGGGTATTTTAAGTAATACGACCCCCAAAAGTCAAATATTTTGAAGTGTACCCCAAAAATGTATTGATTATGGATAAATCATTGCCCTGCTCTTGCACACACCACACATCACACCAAACTTGTAAGTGGAGAGACAGCAACTTGCATGAAAGAGGGTAAAAAAATTTTAACAGAATATAAAAAAATAAGGCGACCTATGGATTATCTCCGTAAGTCGCCTTTTTATTTTACGCCTTTTTTGCCACAACAAAAGTGCATGCCCGCTTTGCCTGCATACCGTTGCCTTTTATGCTTTTAATCAATTCTGCCACTTCTCTGTCTGACTCATAAACTTTAGCAGAAGCAATTACTTTGCATTTTGTTGCATATTTGTTCAGTCTTTCTATTTGTTTTTCACTCATAAATAATTACCTCCTATATAATATTATGAATTTCTTGAAAGTTGCGCTCGACAACAATTTTCTGTCTCTGCCCTAAAGGAACATCGCTATCTATTAAAACCATAGGCATATCTTTTAATTCTTGATTGGCTAATATCTTATAGAAAACCAATGACGGATTGTTAGAATAAACATCTAATATCATAGATAAAGGAATATATCTTCCCGTGTTCATAAATCGGCTAAAAGCTCTTTGAGTCGATTTTACTCTGTCTAACTCAACCAAGACCAAACTTATGTGATATCCAAATCTTTGCAAGCCGTAAACTATATCAAGCACACCATCATAATCACTTCCTATGATCGGAAAAACAATATTAACACCTTCTTCAATGGCTTCAGTTTTGATTATATCGTTGATAACTTTCGATTCCTTATGAACCAACGAGGCACCATTGCTTACAGCATACTCTGGTATTTTTCTTTTTACAAAATCAGAATCTAAGAGCACGGCGTTAAAATAATCGCTTATTTTTGAGGCGACACCAGATTTTCCTGCCGCAGGCAATCCTATGAGTATAAAAGCCTTTTTGTCACAATCGACTTTTTTAGTTCTTGGTAGCATGCCACCTGTTCCAAGACATATATTTTCATCATTCAATGGGCGAATAGTTTCTTTCAACTCCTGTATAATGACCTGATGTAACTTCTTACGTTCCCTTAATCTCTTGTAAGGAATGGAACGGTTCTTAGATGAGTCGTATGTATTGTACTTCAACACCTTTTCAAGTCCATTATTTGCCTCTTTGATAAGAGAGATAGCCTTACCCACCATAGCATTGACGTTATTCATTCCCGGAAATGCATATTTTTGATTATTCATATCCGAAAAATAACCAAAAAAATCAATTGCGTCAAAAAACTGACGAATTTGGGTATCGGTGTTTAGCGGACGAGACAAATCACTCATAATTCTTTCGTTTTTGCTATGCTATATTAAGCAATAACTCTCCTTTACGGCGTTATTATAGCACAAGAATCATCGTTTGTCAAGGACAAGTGCCTCACTATTCCTAATATATTATATGATATATATCATTCTTTTATTCAAAAAAAGGACGATGTTTACTCCCCTTTTTTAACTGTCGCTGTTAACGGTCACGATATACCATATTTATCTATTGACTTTCGTTAAAAACAATAATTTACGTTACCTTGTCCATCAATAAACCGAACTTCCAATATTTATTATAAACGGGGTTTAAGGTTAACCAATCTTTATTTTACATTGAAAACTCCTTTCGATTTACTGTTATTATTATAATTTTTCTCACCGTAAATAGGAAATCGCCCCTCGAAACGGCATAAAAAAAGAGAGAACATTTATCCTTGTTCTCTCCTATGTTTTTTATATTAAATTAAAAAGTCGGATGTTCTTTTACGAATATCCAACTTTAAGCTATCATTTGAAGGCTGTTTTCTATTATCGTTTTGTTTATATAAATTCTATTTTTACTTATTGACTATCCTATAACTCATAGGTTTTGTCTACTATTTTGCTTTCATCAAGGTGTAGTGATTTAAGCCACTCTTCCTTTTCTTTCTTTAACTTTTGATATTGCTCGCCGTTTGGATTGCAATACGACAACATCAAATTGTAGTGTTTCAACTTGTTTCTCACTTTATCTTTTGGATCATCTTCATCAGAACACGGCTTACGAAATTGACCATAGAAGAAAACAAAACTTGCCCAACTATACGCTTTAAGATTTTGTTTCAAAGCGCGCTTACAATATCTTCGCCAACACAACCGAAGTGAGGATTGATGTTTTCGCATTTGAAATTCTTCCCACTTAAAGTCCGGAATCAGAAAATCTACTCCTTTCTTCATGTATTCGGGAAAGATAATATTCTTCAATTCCTCGTTGCCTAATTTCAATAATTCATCTATTGAGATTTCAGTTTCCCTTATTCTATTCACAACTTTCCAAACAGTCATTCGGGAACAACTGCAAAGGGTAGCAACCTGCGTATTATTGTTTCCTTTTTGATGATATTCGATAATTAGCCTATAATTTACCATAAAAATCTCCTTTTTCTTGCCCCTTTATGATACAGCAGTACCTATTGCTGTGTGTAAAAAAGCGCTGACCACCCGCCCTTTTCAGGGTGTTTTTTCGTTCCAAATCGAGAAAAAGTAAGAAAAAAGGCAACCGCTCTTTTGCAAGAACGATTGCCTTCCTGACGTTTTATTGTAAAATATAGTGCTTTTTAGCCGATTTCGGCTATTTTTGCTTTACCTAGGGTTGCGAATATTAGCCTGAGCCGCTGCAAGGCGTGCGATAGGTACGCGGAAGGGGCTGCAAGACACGTAGTTCAAGCCGATATTGTGGCAGAACTCGATGGAAGAAGGATCGCCGCCGTGTTCGCCGCAGATACCGCAATGAATGTTGCTGCGGGTAGCGTGTCCCATTTTGACAGCCATATCCATAAGTTTGCCTACGCCGGTGGTGTCAAGACGTGCGAACGGATCGGATTCGAAAATCTTGTTCTTGTAGTACGAAGGCAAGAATTTGCTTGCGTCGTCGCGGCTGAAACCGAAGGTCATTTGCGTAAGGTCGTTGGTACCGAAGCAGAAGAATTCGGCTTCTTTTGCGATTTCGTCAGCGGTAAGTGCCGCGCGCGGGATTTCGATCATGGTACCGACTTCGTATTTAAGGTTGCTGCCTGCTGCCTTGATGAGAGCGTCGGCGGTTTCGACGACGGTCTTTTTGCAGAAAGCAAGTTCCTTAATTTCGCAAACCAACGGAATCATGATTTCGGGAACGACGTTCCAGTCGGGATGACGGTTTTGTACCGCGATTGCAGCCTTGATGATTGCTTTCGTCTGCATTTCGGCGATTTCGGGATACGTTACCGCAAGACGGCATCCGCGATGTCCCATCATCGGGTTGAATTCGTGCAGAGAATTGCAGATAATTTTGATTTCTTCAACGGTCTTGCCCTGCGCTTTTGCAAGTTCTTCGATGTCCTTTTCTTCGGTGGGAACGAACTCGTGAAGCGGCGGATCGAGGAAACGAATGGTAACGGGATGTCCTTCAAGGGCTTCCATAAGACCTTCAAAGTCAGCCTGCTGCATAGGTTCGATCTTATCAAGGGCTTTTCTGCGTTCTTCGACGGTTTCGGAGCAAATCATCTCACGGAACTTGTCGATACGGCCGGGGCCGAAGAACATATGTTCGGTACGGCAAAGACCGATGCCCTGTGCGCCGAGTTCGGCAGCGCGTTTTGCGTCGGCGGGGGTGTCAGCGTTGGTGCGGACGTCCATTGCCTTATATTTGTCGGCAAGGTGCATAATTCTTCCGAAGTAACCGCTATTGGGATCTGCGGGGACGGTCTTGATTGCGATGTCGTAAATGTTACCGGTGCTTCCGTCAAGGGAGAGGTCGTCGCCTTCGTGGAAGACTTTTCCGCCGAGTTCGAAGAATTTGTCGGCTTCGTGCATTTTGATGTCGCCGCAACCGGAAACACAGCAGGTGCCCATTCCGCGGGCGACAACCGCCGCGTGGGAGGTCTGACCGCCACGAACGGTAAGGATACCTTGCGCGTATTTCATACCTTCGATGTCTTCGGGAGAGGTTTCAAGACGTACGAGGACGACTTTCTTGCCCGCCTGACCGAGTCTGACGGCTTCTTCGGGGGTGAAAACGATAGTGCCTGCCGCTGCGCCGGGAGACGCCGCGATACCTTTGCCGACGACGTTGTTTTTGTCAGCCGCTTTAAGGGCTGCCGCGTCGAACTGAGGATGCAGAAGCATATCGAGAGTTTTTGCGTCGATTTGGAGGAGCGCTTCCTTTTCGTTGATCATACCTTCGTCGATAAGATCGCAAGCGATACGGATAGCGGCGGCAGCGGTACGCTTGCCGTTTCTGGTTTGAAGCATGAAGAGTTTGCCGCGTTCGATGGTGAATTCCATATCCTGCATATCGCGGTAGTGGCTTTCAAGAGTCTTGCAGACGTCAAGGAACTGTTTGTAAACGTCGGGAAGGACTTCCGCCATCTGGCTGATGGGCATCGGGGTACGAACGCCTGCGACGACGTCTTCGCCCTGAGCGTTCATAAGGAACTCGCCCATAAGACCTTTTTCGCCGGTTGCGGGGTTACGAGTGAACGCAACGCCGGTGCCGCAATCGTCGCCCATGTTACCGAAAGCCATCATTTGTACGTTGACCGCAGTGCCCCAGCTGTAAGGAATGTCGTGGTCCATACGATAGACGTTTGCACGGGGGTTGTCCCAGCTTCTGAAAACAGCCTTGATTGCGCCGAAAAGTTGTTCTTTCGGGTCGGAGGGGAAATCGCTGCCGATTTTTGCCTTGTATTCCGCCTTGAACTGATTTGCAAGTTCTTTAAGGTCGTTTGCGTCGAGGTCAATATCCTGTTGTACGCCCTTCTTCGCTTTCATTTTGTCGATGAGTTCTTCAAAGTACTTTTTGCCGACTTCCATAACGACGTCGGAGTACATCTGAATGAAACGACGATAGCAGTCCCATGCCCAACGGGGGTTGCCCGATTTTGCGGAAAGGACTTCAACGACTTCTTCGTTAAGACCAAGGTTAAGAATGGTGTCCATCATACCGGGCATCGAAGCGCGAGCGCCCGAACGAACGGATACGAGAAGGGGATTTTCTTTATCGCCGAATTTTTTGCCGGTGATGTTTTCGAGTTTTTCGATGTAGTCCATGATTTCGGCTTGGATATCGTCATTGATTCTCTTGCCGTCTTCGTAGTACTGCGTGCAAGCTTCGGTCGAAATGGTGAAACCCTGGGGAACGGGAAGACCGATGTTGGTCATTTCCGCGAGGTTTGCGCCCTTGCCGCCGAGAAGTTCACGCATGTTGGCGTTACCTTCGGTGAAAAGATAAACGTACTTTTTCATAAAATAAAAACCTCCAAACGATTTTAATTACAATTTAATGCTATAAAATAATATAACAAATAAAAAATAAATGCAATCGAAAAAGGGGGTTTTCGGCTTTTTTTATATAAAAAAAGGAAAAAATATCAAAGTTTAAGGAATTCTTCAAAAGAATAATTTTTCCTGACACCCGTGAAAAATGACAAAATGCCCGAAATTTCAATGAGAAGCCGTCTGATTTCGGCGTCGCTTCCCGTGGTTTTTCCCAGAATTATCGCGACGTCATTTTTTGTGAAAGTAACGTAATTAAGGCTCCTTTCCGAAAGTTCGACAACCGCGCCCGAATAATAATCGAAACAGACTTTGTCGTCGTTTTCAAGGCTCTTTCCGCTTATCGCCGACGTTTGAAAATTCAACGCGTAACCCGTCGTTTCAAGAAGAGCGTTCAGAAATTTCAGCATGGTGTTTTCGGGCGGAACGTCAACGTCGTAGGCAAGTTCTTTCAATGCTTCCGTGCCGACGATAAGCAACGCCCTGACGGTGTCGGTATCTGCATTTTCCGACAGTTTATCCAACCATTCCAGCACGCTAAACCCTGCGTAATAGCGTTTAAGGTCAAAAACGATGTCCTGAAAATTGTCGTACGCTTCGCACCCTTTCAAGGTATATCGTCCCTTGTTTTCGACGACGATATATTCCCCGAAACACAAAGGAGAAGCAGCAAATTTCAGTTTCGCTTTCGGGTTTTTGACGCCCGTCGCTTTCACCAGAATTTTGCCCTTCTCCGCAGTGCAAAGTGTGATTAACCTGTCGTTGTCCTTATAGTCGACAACCCTTACGCAAAGCGCGTTCAGTTTCTCTTCCATCGTCTTTCGATTTTCGTTCTCCGCCGCATATTGCGTTGAAAAACATATAAGCGGCGGGCTCACGCTTTGGGTAAGG
>OQWI01000069.1_pt1 | contig 47891 bp, 45 predicted proteins | sample 1691551 | NCBI WGS metagenome assembly OQWI01 (sample SAMN03418259, study PRJEB22391) | human gut metagenome | biome: human-gut; feature: organic feature; material: feces | host: Homo sapiens | place: Tanzania | collected 2013-01
ACAAAAATGTTAAAAATTTGTTGCTTTTGAATGGTGGGTCCATATATAAAGAGCAAAATCAGTGTTGTAATTAACTGATTAATTTACATTAATTTTTATCTGAACTACTTTACAACTTTGTAACGAGGTTCAAATGGTGTTTGTTCCAAACTTATTAAATAATATACATTAATAGAGTTTATTATGCAATATAAAAATAAAAATAATTTTTAAATATCAATTTAATTGATATATGTCAATTAAATTGATATATGTCAATTTAATTGATATAAAAAGACAACGCACAAACTTATCAAGTCCGACAGTATCACATTATTTATAAATTCCACTTAATATTTATGAAACTAAAGAATTGTAAAAAATGTTACGTAAAAATTGACTTATCAACGTCTTTTAATAATTTAGCTAGTAAAATTATCAAACAGTTTTAATATTGGAGAAGATACTGATCTTCGTGCATATTTATGGGTAAATAATTGAAAGTAGAACACGTTAGAGCCTTAATCTAAGCTACTTTCACCCCTTTACCACCTCGGTTAGGAAGTGGAAGTATAAATTTTGAACATCCAAGTAAGATCATATCGATCATATTATGGATGTTTATAAAGGCATAGTCTTAAGGAAAAACAACTTAATCTTGTTGTTTTAGTTCTCATAGTATGTAACTCTTATAATGACCTCTTAAAAAGTGAGCTATTTCATAAATTAACATCAAAACTATTGCATCTCTTAAGGAGTCTCAGAAACTACGCACAAAATTAACTTGTTGAGTTATTCTGTTCAGCAACGAGTTAACTCAAACACATGAGCTTATGTAGCCTACTTTATATAGGAAACCACAACATTTCTCAAATCAACTATGTATTTTGCAACTTCTGCAAATACTATTTCTTTATCAGCATTATTTTCAAAATTAACACCTAAGAATCTGTTAATTTGAGAAAGTTCAGTGTTTCCCTTTCCATTGCTTTCAAATTTAGATTTTTCACCGAGTTTTTTGATAATAGCATCTTTATGCTTGAAGCATATTATTCCACTCAGACCAACCAGATTTTCTTATAAAGGTAACTTTTATGAAGTTTCTTTGAGGGTACAATGTTAGTGATATTGTACCAATTTTACTTATTCCAGAAGTAAATAAAATACAACCTGTTGGAGATGGATCCAAATTTGTGTATAAGCTAGATGAATCGGTGTTGTTGCGTGCAATTTTAATAAAGTCATTCCATAGGGAAATAAACATCATTTGTTTTGCTGAATACTTACTTGCATACTGATTACCATCATCTTTACCCTGTGAGTCTGATGCAGTTGTACTTGATAATGCAAAGGTCTCAATAAACTGCTTTAATGCTTTCTTATTGTCTTCACTGATTTCTGTAACAAACTCATCATTTTCATGCTCATTGACATCATTCAAATTACTACTATCATGAGACGACTCAGAAATATCACTTTTATCAGTTAATTCAATATCATTAGTTTCTGGAATCTCGATCCTAGCAACATCTAAGAAATTTGAATAAAAGGATCTTTTTAGTGATTCAAGATCAAGATCTGATAGTTCAGTTCTATATTGTTTATTTATTTTTGTGGCGTTACTGTTATTGTTAAGCTTAATAAGTAGCTCATATAATTCAGACACACGTAAAGAGAGTTCCGCATGATCCTAATAAGGTTCCTGACATTACTGATTTTAAGAACAGAGGCATCATACCAAAGGTTTGAGCATCAAAGCTTAACGGATTGATAATATGAGTAAGTCCGCCACCAGCTTCAATTAAATCATCTGTAAGACTGAATGAGACTCTGTCAGCTGTATCTGAGTTTTCTATACTGTTAAAGACTGCTTTACGTTCATTCTGTCTTAATCTGTTCTCTTTCTGGTATATCGTGCGTTTATCGTCTGTCTTACTCTCGTTTATCTCTTCAGTGCCAACATCAGATAAAACGCTGTTAAAAGCCTTTTCCACTTTCTCTTTTGCGTTTTTCCTCTGTTCATCGAGTGTATGATGCTCGTCTTTACCACTCTTTGTAAAGGTAAAGTCAGATAAGGTGGCAGGATTTACTTCAGTCTCTGTTTTGCATTCTGAGCAGACAGCAATCTGTACCTTACTCAGAATGGTTCTAAGGTTACCAAGACTCCCTGAAGGGGGTAAGTACAGAGTTAATTCTCTTACTCTTGTTTTTAAGAATAAATTCTCTTGTACCACCACACTCGTTGCAGTACATATGAAAGTGTGCACCTATACTGTTGGTAATGGTGCCGTCAACTTCGTTACAGTCGTTGATACTGGTAAATCTTTCGAATTTACGTTTGCGGTTACTGTCGCTGACACTTGTTATGTCATTTCTGATATGCTCTGACAGAACCTTGGTGCCTGCACTTAAACTCTGTGCTACTGAATCTTTATGCTCCTGAGAACAGCCTTTGATGACAATTTCTTTTACTTCAACATCTGTAAGCTCATTACCTACAGAGTTACTGTTATTAGAAGCAGAGCTGTCTGTTTTAACTTCACTGTTAAGATTGGAGCTGATGGTAACTGATGAGGCTGCCTCATCAAAGTCCTTTAGGTCATGATCATCTGTTTCAACGGTGACTGCATTTCTATATTCACTCTCACCATCTGCTGCAGCAGTAATGTCAGCTGAGCAGTTCTGCGGTTCTGATACATGGGAACTGTGTCCTGTCTGCTCGGTTCTTGACAGGTTTAAGGCTACCTTCTGATGTTCTAAAAAGGTTTGAGCTGTAGATAAGAGAAAGTCCAGCTTTTGATCCATGAACATGTTAAGTTCTAAAAGATTGTTCTCGTCATATTCAGGAACCTCATCTTTAGAACGCATGTCTTTAAAGACAAAATAGTAGTTGGTGATACTGTCCAAAAGATTACTCAGCAAGTCTCTTACAGACTGTCTGAACTTCTTCAGTTTTACTACAGTTGCCTCAAGCTCCTGTTTTTCATCTGACAGGAGTTTGATGTTGGCAGAAAGTTGCTGCTTTTCTTTAAGAGCACTTTGAAGGCTGGACTCTTTGCGTGACAGCTCTGCTCTTAAATTGGAAACAATGGCAGAGGTGCTTTGAGCATTTGCCTGTTCTTTCTTTTGAGCTTCCTCTTTCTGCTGTTTAAGCTGACCTTCAAGGGATAAGAGATAGGTGATAAGCTCTTCTTTAGACATGGAGGATAAATCAGTCTTGTCATCTTTTTCTTTTGACATCTTTAATCCTCCTGAAACTTATAATGCGTGAAACAATAACTTTAAACAGGCCTCATAATACATTATTGTTTTGTAAATTAATAGCCTGTTTTTTAAGGAAAGGACATTAATGGGAGATTAATAGGAATGGCTTTTAAAGCTAAGTTTCTCTTTATTACTGAAAAACTGCTCCCTAAAAATATTTTTAAAGAAATTAAAAAAATCTGTCATCCTGCCATTAAAAGAACTTCTGGTTTCTTACTGTCAGGTAAATCTCCTCCTGTTAGTAAGATTTCAAGTTCATCTCTTTTTAAATGAATAGGAAGTAAATCCTCCTGAAGTATGGTTTTGAATTTACCATAGTTCAGTATTCTGGTGGTACAGTCTGTTCCATAGGTGTCAACATGCAGGATCTTACAGATGGTCCTTTTGGCGTTAAAGGTTACAATAGTGATTTCATCTGTTCCGTTCCAGCAGACTTCGAACTGATTGGAACTTAACATTGACATCAGGCGGTGAATACCAAATCTGCCGTTTACAGGCTGTCTTACAAGGATGATCTTTCCTGTCTGAGATAATATTGACATGATAGAGACTCCTTCTACTGCAGTGCCTTAAGAACTTTTGATATGGTTATATCCATACCTTCAAGACTGGCATCAAAACTGATTTGAAGCCCCTTAAGTCTGATAACCGAGTACTCTTTCTTTGGATAAGGTTTCTTTTCTTTTGGCTTGTATGGAACTACAGAGACTGCATCTTCAGAAGTCTCTTTACAGCTACTGTGAGCTCTTGCTTCAGGTGTTACTGCAGGAGCTGATACTGTCATCTGAGATTTTACCTCTATCTGAGTATCACAAAACTGTGGTATAGACTCAATCTGGATCACGTCATCATCACAACTGTCGCAGCCTTCACCTTCAAATCTCCTGGCAAGGTTAAAAGAACTTGCTTTGCTAAGTCCAAGTTTGATCCCAATGTTATGAATACTCAATCCCTGTGACTTTAACTTTAAAAATTCTTCCTTAAGATGTTCTAAAGCCAGATGCTCTTTCTTCTGGTAAATCTCTTCCCCAAGATGAATTCTTGCTATTCTGTCTACAGTCATCTTGGTTAAACCATATTTATGTGCAATCTGATAAGAACACAAAATACTTCCGGTGATATCTCGAACGATCTGCTCTGTGTGAACTGCATTGTTTGATGGTGCCATAAATTTTCTCCTTTTTAACGGACACCACAAATATTATCTTTTTCAATGAGTTAAAAAGAGGGAGAAATATTTACCAGTTACAAAAATTGATGCCTAATTCTATCAAAATTAAGGATTTATGGAATGGGGTAGGTGGTTAGATCTGTTTTTGTGCAGGGAAAAGTATATTGTTACAACTTTCAGAGCCTAGTCAGCTGAGATTGTTGAAGCAAAAGTATTGTCACTGTCACAATTCTCAGGTAACTGACATGAAGAAAACTCTTTTCAGCTATGTCCTTTATTTAGGATGCTAGCAAGTACCGAGGAAATCATCAAGGCAAGTATTAACAGGCTACTTGCAATTCCTGCTACTGCTTTGGTCAAAACTTCACCTGCATTCAACGCTGTGATAGTGTAATCAATACAGATGTAAAAAGGCGGTACAAGAAACAATGAAATAAGCCCAAACTGCTTTAAAAAGTACTTAAACACAGAGGTTGGTAAGATCTCTTTACTAAGTTCATAGATGATCTTATCGGAATCTGATTTTAAAGCTTGATAATTTGCCTTGATATACTCCTTTAACTCGTCATTAGTTAATGCCTTTTGATCATTTGTGCATTGCTTGATGTTTTGTAACTCTTTGATGGCTAAGTCTCTTATCACTTTCTTTGGAATATCAGTTTCACTCTTTAGAAAGTCAGATATTCTTTTCCTTGCATAATCTGGATGCACCGCCATGTTATGCTTTTCCTTTTACAATCTCATCAATTCTCTTTGTCATAAAATCAGCAATCGATGTATCAAGATTACTTGAATTATCATCTGTTCCTGTAGCTTCTAATTCGTCAATATAGCTTGATACTTCGTTTAAATCAAGGTGATGCTCATCGGAGCTTATTGGATTATCATCCGTCTTAAATAAAACTAAGTTGCAAATTCTAAGTCCTGCTTTTATTCTGATCACTTGATTGCTCATATTATAGAGAACAATAGTCTTATGACCATTAAAACTTGGATTTACATATTGTGATAAAGCAGCATTTAGTCCAATTGATGCAAGTGAATCAATATTAAAAATTATGCCACAAATAAAACTTGGTAATTTAATATTTTCTTTTGAATATCCTTTTACCAACTGACCAGGTTGTAAATCGTAACCTTCTGTTATATCGATTGTTTGAGTTAATTGCTGTAGCTCATCTTGGGCATCTTTTTGAATAGATACAAGATCAATTGGCTTTGTTGGACGAAAAAAATCAATAGTTGAGGCTAAGGTTAGATCAATATTACCACTTTTTATGCTATCAAAATTTAAAGGATCGATTACAAGATCTTTGTTTGTAATTGCTTCTTGTATTGCTCTATTGCTCATTGAGGACATATGTTTGATCCATTAGATTAAAATTTTTTTCATTTTGATAGTTTGTTTAAGCCAAATTTTTTAGCTAAAGTTTCGTAGTGAGCAATAGAATTATTTAATTCGAAGCTATTTTTAAACATAGCTAATATTTCTTTTTTACTCTTTCCCGACAGATCTGCTTCGAGATCATCAATTGAATGAGAATTAACATTATTAAGTTTATAAAATTCATCAATACCGACTTTATGGTAAAAATCGTAAGTATTTATGCCATTGAATTTTGTGAAAGTTTCAATAATTCTTCTTATTGGATTTAGTAAAAGATGACTATTCTCGTCAGAAATGTTTTTAGCTAAATAAGCTAACTCTTCCCAAAGTTGCTCATAACTGGTTTTATAATCCTTACTTTGATCTTCAATTTTATAAAAAACAGTTTGTACTTTGTCTGAAAGCATGTGAAAAAGAAAGTCTAGATCAGTTTTATCTTTAGCATCTCTATTGAAGCGTTCTATTTCGAATTTTTGATTGAGATAAAAATGAGTGTTATGAGTTAACATAACTAACGTATTTTGAGAATTATTCTTCTTATTGCATACTTGAATAAGTTTATTTAACTCATTTATTATAATGTATTGAACAAAATCATCATTTGAAGTCATTGGATCATCAAAAACAATAATTCTATTTTTGTTTTTATCTATAGAAGGATTGTCCGAGTTTAATCTTTCAATAAAGTACAAGAATGCAACGATATTTTTTTCTCCAGTAGATAGCTCCGTAACAGATCTAAATTCCTCGGTATTAGAGTTTTTAATTTTGTAATATCCAACTACATTCTCTGGACTTGAACTTTCATCTTCATAAGGCTCTAAAGTAAAATTAACAGATGTTCTAAGTTTTTTATTTATATTTTCTGCAAGTTTTCTTACGCTTGTTTTCTTTAACTTTTCATCACGAATTTTCTTTTGAATTTCTTCTACTTCTTTTTGTAAAAGGTCTGATTGTTGTTTTGCTTGGTTAAATTGAGCATTTTTAGATAAATACTCAATTTTTGATTTTTGCTTAATATTAAGCAATTTTAAATATTCGGCATTTGTTTTAATAGATTTAATTTCGTGTAATAGTAATTTATCTTTTGCCTTTTGCTTCAAATCTTCAAGTTTTGAAGAATTATTTTGCTCAACAAGATTATTGTATTTTCTTATTAAATCATTTAGTTCAGATTGAATTACCTCAACATGTTCATTACTTTCGGCAAAGATGCTCTTGTGATTTAAAATATCAAGCAGGTTTTGAAGAAAATTTATTACAGACTTTTTTTCATCTTGAAATTTGGTGTTTATATTTGAGACTTCAGAAGAATATTCACTATAAAACTCTTGAGCATCAAATTTTAAATTACTTATCAAGGAGTTTAGAGATTTAACTTTCGCTTTTAATTGAATAAGTTCAGATTCTAATTGCTTAGCTTTATCTTCTTCAAAGTAATTTTTAACAGTTTCATACCTTTCATTGGAAATAACAGAGCCACAAAAAGCACATCTATCACCTACCTTATGAAGTCTTAGACCTTCTTTAGCAAAATTAGTTAACTCTTTGTTGTTTTTTAACTCAAGGATTTCAGTAATAGGGGTTACTGTTCTATGAAGAATAACCTCAACTTCTTCTGCAAGCTCACCAATATTTATTGGTAACCTTTCAATTTTTGTCGCTTTCTTAACAACAGAGCGAATTGTATTTCTACACCTTTCTTGTTCTTCAGAGGATAGGATAGCTCCATCTCGTTTCAAGTCTTCGATTAAGTCTGATTTATTGTAGGTGCTAATAGATATTCTTAGATCAGAATCTTTAATAGATTTAGCCCTTTTTGATAGATATGCTTCAAGATTTTTATTTGCATTCTTTAAATTTGATTGGGCAACACTATATTTTGCAAATAAATTATCTTTATTATTGTCATCATCTATCAAATTTACTTCATTCTTATTGAATTCTTCTTGTTTATTTTTTAACTTTACTTCAAGCTCTTTAATAGTTCTCTCAATTTGAACATTTTCTTCACCTAAAGTGACAAGATCTAACCTATCATTCTCAGATAAAACTGAGTCAAAACCATTAAATATCTTAACGTCATATTCTTCAGAAAGTTGTTCCTTTATAAGGTTACAAAGTGTACTTTTTCCTGTACCATTTTTACCGTATATTAGGTTAACTCTGCTCGACAACTCAAGGCTATTCTCTTTATAAATCTTACTTTCTGAATTTGCTAAATTGATTTTTATCATATTTCTACTACCTGCAGGTATTCTTAAAAACTCAAAATTTGCTTCTTTAATAGTTTAAAGAGAATTGAACTTTCTGAAAGAAGATTAATAGATTTCACCGTTTCCAACTTTATCTAAAAAAGACACGATCATAAAATTCATTTCTGTTGAAAAGATCCTTTAACATTTAGATTAATGTACATTTTGCCTTTTCTAGAAAAATTGACGAGTAATTTATAAAGTACTTCTCGTCTAGATATTCGCAAAAATCTTCATACTCTGTTTGAGTCCATTTTGGACCTACTACAATTTTAGTTATAAAGTTTTGTAGTCCAAAATCGTCTAAATTATGAAATATCCCTGTATTTATACATTTTGAAGCATTATTTAGATCCAACTTCATTCTTCGTTTAAAGGAATTTGATAAATCGAATGGACCTGCTTTTAATTCATGAAGATCTTCAATTCTTGCAATTTCATCTTCCATTTCTCTAGAGAATTGTTCTTCACTGATATCTGGATCATAGCTAGGATAATGTTCGTCTAATTCTGTATTTCTTCTGATATATGAGAGTCTATATTCATTTTCATGACGAAAGGAGAAATGTTTAAATCTCATTGAAAAGAAAGCAAGTTCATTTATTAAATCATCTTTAATGGTATTTGATGCAAGGTTATTTAACACATCTTTAATTTCTTTTTGTCTATTTGAATCAATGTAGATTATCTTGTCTAAACGAACTTGACTGAATGTATTCATAAGACTTTCTAATTGATCAGAACTAAACTCAATACATACGCCATTGCCATGATCTGCATAGCGATCCCATTGAGAAGCATCATCCTCTTCTGTTGTGAATGAAAATGAATATGAACTTCTTGCTTTTTTCTCAATAGAAGAATAATTGTTCTTTACAAATTCAATTAAGTTTTTTGCAATGCTAGCAGGTTCAAGAGCCATAATTATATCTAGAACAGCTCTGCCTTCGCTTGCATCATTTAAGTTTCTTAATCGGCTAAAATAAAGCTCTTGGCTATCTAAGATTCTTAGTAAAGAAGATGTTTTAGTGTAATGAAATAATCTTGGTAAACTCATTGCTATTGACCATAGTTATTACAGGATTTCACAATTAAAAAACTTCATTAGTCTTTCGATACTTTTGTTTTAACTTCAACTAATTGAATACTTGAATTTTGACTATCATTTGCGAAAAACGATGCATTAGGGCAACAAATAGCAATTAAACATAAGACAAGCAATACGCCATTAAATCCAAGAGAAAACTTCCAGTTCAACTTAGAATCTTTATCATAGATCTTACTGATAAAAGAAAACAGGTAAAATAGAATGTTGGTTACAAAACAGACCGTAAAAACTAGATACAAAAATAAAGTTGACGATTTTGCATTTCCAAAATTTGAAAGAATTGAGTTAGACATTGAAAATGCACCAGCAAAGGAGAATACAATAGATGCAAAGATACCTAGAATTGTGACTATTTCAATTTTATGGTTGTCTATACTTGTTTTTAGCTTACTTATATCAGATTGTAAGGAATCAACATTTTTCTGAGCTTCAGTAATTTGATTAATTTTTGGTAACAGCGAATTTACCTTTTTATCTGCATCTTCAATTTTTAATAAGTATGAATTAAAGAAGTCTAATCTAATAAGCTCTAAGGATATGTGATCAAAAAGCTTATTTAAGGCTTTCTTTACGTTATCAAAATTATCAGGTTTAAATTCTATCTTCCTATCATTACCTTCATTTTTAGCATGCACAAGGGAAGGAACATCTTTATTAAATTCTTCGTGATTAGAGAACTCTGACTCAATATAAGTTTTAATATCATCAAATTGTTTTTTTAGCATATTTATGTTATCTAAGATAACTGTCAAATCTTGTCTAAACTTTTCAATGTTATCTAATTTAATGTTTTTATTTTGAAGAAGATATCTTGTAACCTCACTATAATAGTGATGATATCCATCTGAGTAGATATCATAAGCAACAACAAAAGCATTGTCACAATCTCTTGATGATGTTAATGGTACGGATATTTGCTCTAGTAGTTTTACAATATTTTTATTAGACATTTATCTAGTCTTCCAAAAAGCAATCTTCATTAAAGTGTTTAGATTCCTCAATCATATCATCCATCAATATCTCTGTATTGTATCCTTTTGTAATCGCTTTTTGCCAAGCCCCATTTTCTTTATGCGTTAAGGCAACTAGTTTCCAAGGCTTCGCTTTTAAGGCTTTAGCTACAAGATCATCTACAAAAGGAAGAACGTCTGTAGATTTAGGTAGAACATTTTCTTCTTCACCTAAGATATATTTATCTATATCAAGACCACCATTGTAGCAATAAGTATAGTAAACGCGAGTTAAAACAGGTCCAAACTTCCATGCTTCAAAGGTCTCGTCGTCTACAATTGGTTTACAAGGATTTCCTTTTAACGATCTGATCTGTAAGAAGTACATGATCTTCTGCAACTGAAGATTTGTAATGCTTAATGAAGGATCATTTACACACTTATTTACAACATAAGCTGCAAGTTCTAAGGCTTTCATTTTTTGTTTTCCTTTAATTGCTTTCTAGGTAAATCTTACTCTAAAAAGCAATTAAATAAAACAATTGTTTTGGTAGGATTTTTATTTTGGGGTAAGATTGAATTACTACATCCTATCTCCACCAGTCATATTTAAATTTACACCATTTAAATATGAAGACTCCTCTGACAATAAGAATTCAATACAAGAAACTACTTCCTCTACACTAGCATTGCGCTTCATTGAAGAATCAAAAGCGTTCATTTCAATAAGCTTGCTATCAAGGTTATCTAGAAACTTTGACTCAAACATATTTGGTGATACTGCGTTTATGGTTATACCTTTACCAGCATATTCACTAGCACTAGCTTTAAGTAGTCCTAATAAAGCGTATTTTGCAATTACATAGTTAGACATGAATTTAGGGGGAACACCTAAAGTATATGCGGTTAGCATTAAAACTACTTTACCAAATTTAGCATTAGCCATTGCAGGAAGAAAAGCTTTAAAGATTTGAGCAATAGAGTTTACCTGAAGATTAAGCTCATGACTAACTAAATCCCAATTGAAATCTTTAAGTCTCATATATTGGAATTTAGATGCTGCAAGATGCAAAATGTGAGTTGGTACCTTTTCAAAGGATTTAATATAGCTTATCCATGAAGATAACTGATTAGCATCTGTTAAATCGCATTGAGTAAGCTCTAACTTAATATGCTTTAGTTCTTGAGATAACTCTAGTAATTTGTCTTTATTGCTAAAGTACTGACAAAAAGCAAGACTCTGCTCAGAGTCTGTAAGCTTTTGATCTTCTCTTTTTAAACATTCAATAGCAAGCTCTGAGGAAGCACCAGTGATCACAAAAATCTTTTGCATTACTCGACTACTCCAACACTAAGAGATGCTCTAGATACTTTTTCATTATGCTGATTTACTACATGAGCTTTAATTTTAATGCGATGAAATCTCTCATCCATCTCACAAATTTTGCCAACCACAGTTAAGGTATCGCCAATGTATACAGGCTTAGGCCATTGAACATCACATTCATGAAACAAGCACTTTTGACCTGGAAGATATACTCCTACAAGAGTTGAGTAAAAGGAAGCTGTAAGCATTCCGTATACTATTTTATCGTGATACCCCCTCCTAACTGCAAAATTAGAGTCTATATGCATAGGGTTAACATCACCAGTAAGTTTTGTAAATGCATCTTGGATTTCTTGGGTTACATTTACAGAAAAACTTTCAGTTAAACCAACTGAAAGATCATTCCAAGAGTAGTTCTTACATTCCATAAAACACCTAATCTACTTTCTTTAGGATCTGAGCGATAAACTCACCTACATTTTTAGCTCCAATAATCTCTTCTGTGGTGAAAGAAATATTAAACTTTGCTTCAATGTCATTGATTAGATTGATGTGAGATAAAGAATCCCAATCCTCAACATCTTCAGAGGTCATTTCATCAAAAAGCACAATTGAATCGTCATCAAATACATCTCTAAAAATATCCTGTAATTTCTGCACAACTTCTTCTCTAGTCATAATTTATTCCTCAGTAATAAAAAATTCTGGTGTAATTGATAAATTAGTTAACAAGTACTCTTTTACTAATGCCTCATTTACTTTATTTGATGATTCAAGTTCAAAACCTAAACTCTCATAAAAGTTTTCAACCATCTTATTCTTTTTAGTTTGTAGATACTCAGCTATTATTCTTGAGCAATTCTGCTCTTTTGCAACGGCTAATATTTTTGCAAACATCATGTTTTCAACAGTTCTTTTTAGTACTCTACAACTCATAACCCAGGTATCAATAAAACAAGTATCGTCTTTAAATTTTAAGATGACACAGGATATAATGCCATAGTTACTAAAACTATCAGTTAATTTAGCATATAAGCATACTGTGTTCTTATCAGCTATAAAGTTGTGAATATCTGATTCTGTGTATCTTATGGTTCTTAAATTAAATTGATTTGACTTATTTATAAGTTGTGCAAATCTTGAAACATCAGAGTCTGTTGTTTGATAAACACCGCCTTTCATATCTAGGGCTTGAAGATACTCGATATAATTAACAAACTTCTCCTGCATTGCCATGCGCTCTTTGTTTTCTAGATAAGATTGAGAGCGAACTAAATCCTCTTTGGTAATTTGTAACCACTCAAAAGGATGCTCTTTTTCCATTTGCAAAACATATAAAGCAGGATCATTTGGAACTTCAATTACTCTAACTTCAGGTAAGAACTGTTTTACAATTTCTCTTTCAGCTGGATTATCATCAAAGAAAACAAAACTATCGGTTCCAATATTTAATTGTTGAGATATTGCTTTTAAGTTTTCTGCTTTATTTTCCCAGTTTGCTACAAAACATGAAATGTCGTCTAATTTTAAAATCATGTTTTCATTTTTCAAAAATGGCTCTTTTGCAATCTCTAGCTCATTCTTGCTGCATACGGCTAAAATGACACCTCGACGCTTTAAATTTAAGCAATAACTTTGAAAAGCTCTAAAGGCTTCGCCTACTGCATTATTAGGATCAATTTGAATGCCGTCAAAGCCAACATCACCAACTACTCCTCCCCAAAGAGTATTGTCTAAATCTAGAACCAAACATTTCTTGGTATTACCATTTAGTGCCTTGATTTCTTGAACAAATAAGTCTACAAATTCAGGCATGAACTCCAAACTTACTGGAGCTTTATTTAAATAGTAGGCAGAATAGTTGAACCAATTAAATTTACCAATATTATTAGATAGCGCATCTGCATCTACAATAATTACATTAGATGGCTTTTCTTGATTTAACTTTTGGTTTACTTCTCTTATAAAACTACCTTTTGAGGATTCTATTTGGAATTCTAAATTTCCAAGCTCTTTTATTGGTGGTAATACAAAATTTGCTTGAAGTATATTTACTTTATCAATTTGGCTTAAGTATTCCCATATTGTTTTATAGTATGAAATTTCTTGATATAGTAAGGCGTAAACTTCTTCTTTTGTTGCTAATAAAGTTGGATACTGTTTAAGATCCGTAAAAAAAGGTAATAGAATTACAATATTTGGTTTAAAAGCATACAATTGGGAATTGTCATCAAATACCTCAAATCTTATGCTGTCATATTCACCTTCTAAGATTGAACACTTAATACCTTCATGGTGAAGCAAATACTTTAAGAACTTTACAAAATATTGCAAGGCTGTAGAGCCAATTACAGCTATTCTTAAACCTTGATTATCATCTACAGATTCTTTTTCAAATTTTCTTATAGCTTTAAGTAAATTTGATAGTTCTAGTTTTTCCATTACTTACCTAATAATCTTACATCTTCTAAGAATAAATTTAATTATGCTTTTACAATGACTCTTAAGAGCTAAAGCATATTGATTTTTTAATCTTTTATATTTGCTACTGTTTAATAATGACCATACCACAGTACTAAAATTTTCAGAAGCAATTCTATCAAAAAAAGCAGATCTCTTTTCACTTAATGTACTTGAGTGTTCTAGTGCAGGATTACCTTTTACAGCAAGACTTAACTCTTTTGGTTCAATAAATAATTCATCAAAACTTTGTTGTAAAAGTCTTCGTCCTTTTTCTGTATTAACAATAGCTACAGAAACACCTAATTTTCTTTCTTCTTTACTTAACTTTAATCCCCAGAAATCGCCTAAGGTGATATCAGCACATCTTGGAAATGATTTATATTTGCAATTAGAACAACATTCCCTTAAAAAGAGATTCCCCACCACAAAACCATTAACCCAAGGATCATTAAATCGATGTCTGTAATACATTTTTCCGTTTTCAAATTTTACTAGAGTTCCAAGCTTTGTCCAACCGTGGGACTTATTCTTAAAATGAACTTCACTTACTTTGGATTTATACTTTTGTTCAAGTTCTTCAATAAATTTTGTATAGGCTAAAGGGGAATTTATACCTCTACATATAAGCTCAGCTGTGAATAGATTATCGTATTCTTTACCTAAAAATCCATTTAACGCACTAACTTGACAAGGAGTACCACAGAACAAAACTTTTTTACCTAAAAGCAATTGTTTACGAACTTTTAGAAAAATACCTTCGGTATCACTTTGAAAATATTTTGATCGGATTACCTTATTTAGAAAATTTTGTGTATTTCCTATATCATGATAGGCTTTAGAATAGTCATCTGAAAAAAGGCAACCTGCAATATACTCCTTATTGTCTACAAATGGTTTAGCTAATCCATAATACAAAGCACCAGATGTACTGTTGTATCTCACATTAGGATCTTTATGGTAAACCTTATATGCAATAGGCTCTTTTAATATATCTTTTGAAATAAGGTGCTGTTTTAAAGCAGGGCAAACCTTAGAACAAAGACCGCATTCATTACATTTGCTTTTATCTACGACAGGATGCCAAAAACCATCTTGTTCTGTTTTAAACGAAATAGCTTTTCTTGCGCAGATATCCTGGCAAGCCTTACAACCTACACAAGATGATTGAGTAACAACATCTGTTATCATTATTCTTTCCAAAGGATCTCTGAATAAGAGCGAGCAGGATTACCAGAACACATAGTGCCTGCTTTAATTTTTCCTCCTACTACGGAGCCTGCTGCAACTACAGCCCCATTTTCAATGATCGCACCTCTAAGCACAGTAGCGTTTACTCCAATCCACACGTGATCACCTATTTCTACATTGCGAGGGGTATTTATTTGTTCGCCTTCTTTATTTAATATCTTATGAAAATCAGAATCAAAAATTACCACGTTTCTAGAGCACAACAAGCCTTGACCGATTTTCAAGTGATTTGCAGCAATAATGGTAGCACCATGATTTATATAAGCTCGACCTATTTCAATTGTAGCGCCTTTATTTGCTTGTAAAGTTCCACCTGATTGTACTGTTACATGACCATTTACTATCAATGTAGCATTATCACGTAAAAACAATATAGCTTCTGTTTTAGAGTTTCTTACCTCATAACCGTTCAATGTAAGATTAGAATGTAAAACTATTTTTGCCTTTTTACTGATATCAATTGCTGAATTTTTATAGGGTATTAAAAATACCCCCTTATCTCTTATAATATTTGAGCATAAAAAGTTATATTTAATAAAATTCCACCAAGATAGATGTATTATTTTTGAAAATTTATTCATTACAGAACTCGCTACATATTATAAATATAATTTGGATCATCAATTCCCTGTGAGTCTAACATTACATAGTTACAGTTTAATTTATCTATGGAATCCATTTCATTTTGATCTAACTCAAAATCAAAGATGTTCAAATTTTCTTGCATATGTTCTTTATTAAAGCAACTAACAACTGGTATTACATTATGTTGATAATGCCACCTTATTGATATTTGAGCAGGTGTTTTGTGGTATTTTTTCGATAGATCTTGAATTAATTCAATATTTGAGAACTTATCACAATTTCTACATGTAGGAGTATGAGCCATAACTTGAATATTATGATCTTGACAATATTGTCTTAATTCGTGGCGGGCGTAAAGAGGGTGCATCTCTGTTTGCATTACCATTGGTAATTCTAATCCTGCGTTTTCTATCTCTTTTAAGTTCTCAATACTTAAGTTACAAGCTCCAAAGGCTTTTACTTTACCTTGCTTATACAATTCAATAATTTGAGAATAGTAATTTAACCAATCACCTTCAGGCCAATGGAATAAGTACAAGTCGACGTATTCTCTGTTTAGATACTTAAGTGAAAGTTCTAAATTGCCTTTTACATCAGATGGAGAGTACTCTCTTGTTACATCCATGGTTGAACATTTAGTGGTGATAAATAAGTCTTGCTTTTGTGATAATACCTTTCCTATGTAGTATTCAGACATAGCATAAATTCTACCAGAATCAAAGGATCTAAAACCTTCATTATAGGCATTATTTAATATAGATTTTATTAAAAGATTTCCTTTAAGTTCTCTATTAAATCTAAGGTGTTTAACAGAACTTAAGAATATTCTTAAGTAATGTTTAAAAAATAATTTTTTATTTCTTGTATATCTCCAAATTACACCAGTTCCAAAAGAAATCCATGGAATTGAAATTCCATTTCTTAATGTATAAATTTTTGAATTTTTCATTTGCGCACCAAAGATTATTGCTTATTGCTTAAGTTTCAATTTTTCTTGTATATAGTTATTAAACATCTCTTTACCTCTGTTATTTAAAATTAGTGCATTTGCATATAAAGACCAATCTGAAAATAGTGGTTCATGGTAACAGTCAATAATTTCAATATCTTGTTCTTTTGATATTTCTACAATAGGATCCCAAAGGCAGTCTTTTAATAACTTCTCAGGTAAAATTTTTATTAAATTTGGACTAAAAGGAGGTATAACAATGTATGGTCTATAATTCTTCTCTTTGCATTCTTTAATAGCAGTAACTAAGCGTTTTTTATTTAGTTCCAAAATCTTAAGTTGCTCGGCACTTAAAGTATAACCTTTATTCCAATTAAATTCATTAGTCCATCCTCTCAACCATTCTTTTGCATATATAATATCTTCTATTTCAGTTGAAGCGTCAGCTCTTTGAGATACATGATAACGAAGTAATACTTTTATAATCGATTTTATATCTCTCAAAATAAATTGAGGATATGCGATAAAAGGAAAAAATCGGAAAAGAAAAGCTCTTAACTTACTATATGTAAGAACTTGTTTTTCATCTAACCATAAATAATATTTATAATCCTTAACAATATCTACGTATTCAGCACAAAGCTTAAATTCCTCAACCCCAAATAGAATGATTGCATTTTTAGCCAATTTATTTTTATATTTCTCTAAAGTTTTAATATCGTAATATAAAGATTGTGGTTGATATGCAAAATTTCCTCCTTTGCATTTCCACAAATTGTAATCAAATGCATTATATAAAGGAGAACTACCTGTATTAACAACCTCTAATTTATCAGGTAATAATGAGAGATATTTACTATGTTTTTTCCAACGTCTGTAGGTTGAAGATAATTTTCCAATCATATGTTTCTAATTATTTAACAAAAAATTAACTAACCTTTAATCTCAACCATAGTTTTAATTCCATCCTCGAATTTAATAGATGGTTTAAAACCTAATGATTCTAATTCTGCAATATCAGCTTCTAGCCCTAGTGGTTGAGTTTCTACTTGATTAAATACGCAATATTTTTTAGAGTTAAATAAATTTGCAACCATATATATATATATATATATAGGTAAACTTATTCCTGAAGCTACATTACATATAAAATTACTATTAACCTTATCTCCTATAAGGAAAAAGGCATTTCCAGCATCTTTTTCGTTTAAGTAATCCCATTTCTGCTGACCACTTGTGAAATATGCATTCTCTTTGTTTTTAAATTTAGAGATTGCATAATTCAACATTGTTCCCTCATTGTCGTTCTTTCCATAAACAGAAAAAATACGACCACAAGCGTGAACAATTCCATACTGTGAGCATAAGTTAGCAGTAAGTTTTTCTGCAGCATACTTTGCTATACCATATGAAAGAACAGGAGCTACTCTATCTGTTGCATAGATTTTATCCGTTCTAGGCCCATACTCTGCTTGAGAACCTGCAAACACGAATTTTTTGCAGTTTAATGCCTTACAAAATTCCACCATCTTCAACGATATTGCAATATTCTCGTTCTGCAATACAGGCTCATTTCGGTATTGCTTTTCTGTATATAGCCAAGCAAAATGGTAAAAGACATCGATTGGTTTAGTTATATTTTTGAGAATTGATTGATATTCGTTTAAAGAATCAATAAATACTACATGCAATAAAGGGGAAGATGGCAACCTGCTCAGTCTCCTAGTACCGTTTCTTACAATTGCAAATACTTCAGTTTCATTTGCTAAAGCTTCTTCGATAAGTGCAACTCCAATCATGCTAGTTGCACCTGTTATTAGTATGCTGTTCATTTAAATACAAGAAGAATTATTTAAAAAGGTGGTTATATTCTAATTCAGTTTGCTCAAGTAAATTATTATTATCGAATTTTTGCTCTAAATGATCATTCAATTGTGGCTCTTGATGTGAAAGATTATTTCCAAACGTTAATCTTGGCTCTGTAGTAGAAGATGGTTCAAATACAATCTCTATTAAACACGGCTCATGATCTTCTAAATATTTGTTGATATCATCTATATTAAAATTTGATGACTTTATACTTACAGAACGGATCCCATAGGCGTTGCCAATATTCTTAATATTTGGACAAGAATAATCTTCAAAAGTAGAAGCATATCTACCATCGAAATAAAGTTTTTGGAAAGACTTAACCATTCCTAAAGAATTATTATTTAGTACAATTACTTTGATATTTAGATTTCTTCTTTTTATAACCTCTAATTCTTGGATATTCATCTGAAAACCACCATCACCGCAGAAGGCAAATACTCGATCAGCTGTAAATGATGCACCTATTGCAGCAGGCAGAGAAAATCCCATAGAGCCTAGACCACCTGAAGTAATCGCAAATCCAGATTTTCTATAAAGAAGACTTTGAGCTACCCAAATTTGGTTTTGTCCAACATCAAACGTTACGACAGAATTATCGTCTGTATATTGGAGAATTTGAGATATGATTTCATTCGGTTTGAAGAATTGCTTGTTCATATAATTAAATTCGCTTTTAATTGTTGAACAATAAGATAACCAATCCGCTATATCTAATTGAAAATCATCAACCGACGATTCATTAAATGAGTGTAGAAATTCCTCTATATCATGTTTAAAAACAAAATTTCCAAACTTTGAATTAATTATCTCTGAATCATCTATATCAATTTGAAAGATAGTCTTTGAATTCAAAAATTCAGTTTTAGCTCCAGTTTGGCAAATATCTAATCTAGCTCCTAGGACAATCAAAAAATCTGAATTATAAAAAGCATGATTACTAAATCTCTCGCCATACTTTCCAATAAAACCTAAATTATATTCATAATTTGGCGCTACCGCATCAATACCATGAATTGACTCTACACAAGGAATTCTTGTTTTTGAAAAAAAATATTGAAGAGCCTTTCTTGTATTGTTATCTCTACATCCATTACCTACTAGCACTAATGGTCTTTTTGAATATTTTAATGCTCTTTTGCAAAAACTTACTAATTTTGAGGTGCTAGTTTTTTCTTGGTATATATCCAAGTTATCAAAGTGTGTAATCGCTTGTAAATCGATTTCAGCTCTTTGCAAATCCATTGGTATATCCAGCAATACAGGACCTTTTCTGCCAGTTAAAGCAATTTTAATGGCATTTCTTATTTCTTGGACTAATGAATCTTTATTAAGTAAAGTTTTGGAAAATTTAGTTATAGACCTTACAACTGACACAATATCTGTTTCTTGAAAACCATTTTGCCTAATTGAAAGCCTTTTGTATTCGTATGAATTTACTTGACCTGAAATAAACAAAACTGGAACAGAATCAAAATAACAGTCTGCTATTGGTGTTACCAAATTAGTAGCACCAGGTCCGCTTGTAACAAAAACAACACCTAGTTTGTTAGTTACTCTAGCATAACCGTCAGCTGCAAATCCTGCTCCTTGCTCTGTTATGCAATTTACAAGTTCACATTCATCGCTTCGGTAAATACTATCAACTAAATGTGCAACCATTCCACCTATATAGCCAAAGAATCTGGTTGTACCACTAGCTTTAATAATTTCTTTTACAATGAGATCTGATGCTTTCATATACTACTTTGTCACAGCCTCAATAATAACCTGAGCCATATAATCAATCATATCATCTGTCATGCCAGGATATACACCAACCCAAAAGGTGTTCTCTACTACAAAATCAGAGTTTTCTAGGCTACCTACAACTCTATATTTGTCAGTTCCTCTAATTTGATCAAAGCAAGGATGTCTAATGATATTGCCACTGAACAATAATCTAGTTTGAATGTTGTGCTCTTCAAGATAGCTAGTTACAGCATTACGTTTTAAGCCTGATTCAGGTTTAACTGAAATTAAAAAGCCAAACCATGATGGATTGCTGCTATCTACAGCAGTTGGGAGAATTAGTTTATCTTCAACTGACTTTAATGAGTTCTTTAATCTATTAAAGTTATGACGTCTTTTTGCTACAAATTCTGGGAACTTTTTAAGCTGTTCACAACCAATGGCTGCCTGCATATCAGTAACCTTTAAGTTGTAACCAAAATGGGTGTAAACATATTTGTGATCATAACCTACAGGTAACTCTCCAAACTTGCCATCAAAACGGTGGTTACAGGTATTATCTTTTCCTGATGGACAGGTACAGCCTCTACCCCAATCTCTAAATGATAAAATCATGCGGTGTAATAAAGGATTGTTGGTATAGACACAACCACCTTCACCCATAGTTAAATGGTGAGGTGGATAAAATGATGAAGTACCAATATCGCCCCAGGTTCCAGTAAATCTAGTTTCACCATCAATGGTGTATTCAGAGCCTAAAGCATCGCAATTGTCTTCAACTAACCACAAGTTGTGTTTATTACAAAACTCTCTTACAGATTTTAAATCAAATGGATTACCTAAAGTATGAGCTATCATTACAGCTTTAGTCTTAGGTGATAAGGCTTGCTCTAACTTGGTTACGTCAATGTTATATTGAGGAACTGTTATATCTACAAACACAGGAACTGCACCATAGATTAAAGCTGGGGTAATAGTAGTTGGAAAGCCACAAGCTACAGTAATAATCTCATCACCAGGAAGAATTTGTCTATCACCTAACTCTTTAGCAGTTAATGCACTGAAAGCAATTAGATTTGCGGATGATCCACTATTTACAATGTGAGCATATTTAACCTTCATGAACTTGCAAAAATCTGCTTCAAACTGTTCTGCAAAACGTCCAGTGGTTAACCAAAAATCAAGGGTGGCATCGGTTAAAGCACACATTTCTTTTTCATCAAAGACACGACCTGCATAGGTGATTCTATCGCCATTTTTAAAGGTTGAATTTGATTTTTTAAATTGATTGTAATACTCACAAACAAGGGATTTAATTTGTGCTCTAGCTTCTTGCTCGTTGTTCCACATACACGTTTCCTAGTTAAGATATAAATCTATTTGAGAATTCATTAGGTCTGATACTGAAGTATCATTACCTTTATGATTTAGAATGCATTTACTTAACTCACAAGTAAGTTTCATACATTCATCAATATGCCATCTTGGTTTCCAATTAAATTTTGATTTTAGGTAACTACAATCAAGCTTTAAAAAATTAGCTTCATGAGGTGCGTTCTCTTCACTGCAGTCAAGCCAAGTTGCATTGTCAGACCAGTGTTTGCAGAAAAGAGAAACTAACTGACCTGTAGTCACACAATCACAATCGTCAGGACCTACATTGTAGTAACCTTGAAATTCAGAATTGTCAAACTGTTTTTGAGCTACCATTAAATAAGTCATTACAGGCTCTAGCACATGTTGGTAAGGTCTAATGGAATTTTTGTTTCTAACCTTAATTGCTTCATGATGTTCCATTGCACGAACACAGTCAGGGATGATCCTGTCTTTTGAAAAATCACCACCACCTATAACATTACCAGCTCTTGCAGTAGAAACAGCAATATTAGATAAAAATGAATTTTTATAGCAGTGAGTTACTAATTCAGAGCAACTCTTACTATTTGAATAAGGGTCAAAGCCATCTAAATATTCATTTTCCCTATATCCCCAAAAAAATTCATTGTTTTTATAAACTTTGTCTGTGGTTACATTGAGTACACTTTTAACTGAATCAGTATGACGCACACATTCAAGAACATTTACTGTTCCCATGACGTTAGTTTGGTAGGTTAAGACAGGATTTACATAGCTTTCTCTAACTAAAGGCTGTGCCGCCATATGAATGACTATCTGTGGCTTAAACAAGTCAAAATACTTTTTTAGTTTCTTAAGATCACAAATATCACCACGAACATCTATCAAATAAGGTTCATCAAGATCAGTAGAATCAATTTTGAATGAACTTAAGTCTGTTTTAGTCTTAATGAAAGGCTCAAGATTGGCAATAGAAAACAAATTAGGTTCTGTTGGTATTCCATTACTATACCCTAAAACCTTAGATCCACTTTTTAACAAGACTTTAGTCATCCAAGTTCCTTTAAAACCAGTATGACCTGTTAATAGGACTCTTTTGCCTTTGTAAAATTCAAGATTAAATAGATTATTTGACATCTTAATTATCTTCAAATGTTTAATCGTCCCATTTCTTCCAAGGAGCTTTGCCCATAGCAAGCATTCTTTCTAAAAGATCCATCTCTCTTTTAGTATCCATACATTGCCAAAAGCCTTTATGAAGATATGACATAAGTTGACCTTGCTCAGCTAGAATTGTAAGTGGAGTTTGTTCAAAAATAGTGTCATCACCTTCGAGTAAATCAAACACTTCAGGCTCTAAAACCATATAACCAGCGTTAATAGGAGCACTATCAATTAAGCTCTTCTCTCTAAAAGACTTAACAGCATTATCACCACCAATATCTAATATGCCTTTTTGTTGCTCTTGCATAACAGCAGTTAAAGTTGCAAGCTTTCCATGTTTCTTATGAAAACTTACTAAATCTTTAATATTTACATCACAGACACCATCACCATAGGTCAGCATAAAGGTTTCATTACCAACGTAGCGTTGAATTCTCTTTACTCTTCCACCTGTCATGGTGTTTAAACCGGTATCTACAACAGTTACCTTCCATGGCTCACAATGGTGATTTAAGGTTTCAAAATCGTTTTTTCCTAACGTAAAATCAAAGGTTACATCGCTACTATGTAAAAAATAATTTGCAAACCAGTCTTTTATTACGTGTTGCTTATAACCTGCGCAAATAATGAATTCATTAAAACCATAGTAAGAATACTCTTTCATGATGTGCCAAAGAATAGGTTTACCACCAATTTCAATCATTGGCTTAGGTTTATACTGAGATTCCTCAGAAATTCTGGTTCCAAGACCGCCTGCAAGTAATACAACTTTCATAATAGAGAGATTAATATACAATTGAGTTAATTTTCCAAAAGAATAGAACATATGAAAATGAACTACTTAGGAATAGATAACGCTTTTAAAGTAAGTTTAACAGCCATTTTTAATGTTAATAAAACAGATTGTCTAGACAATTGAATTATAATCTGGATGAATTACAATACAAAATTTTATACATTAGTTGCAACTAAACATACTTAATGTTCGAAATTAGTTGTTGTTTTTTCTGATATTAACATGGTATAAGCGGACTTAACCTTATCTAAAGAAATATAAAAATTTGTATGATAAGAACAGTTTTCATCTTGTCCTGTTACGTTAATATATTTTGATACATTGTTTCTGATCAGATTATAATAGGAATTTTCAGTCATAAACTTAAAATTAGTTAGACATAAACACTTAGTGTTATTGCCAAATATTAAATTAAAGAAAGATGATCCAAATAAACCAACAACGATTTTAGCGTGGTAGAATATATCTGCTTTTTCTTCTAAAGAAAGAGTCGCAGGATCAATATCTACAAATCCTAAGTTCATAAAGTATTTATGAATTTCGTCAAAATTAGTTAATGTTCGTTTGGTTGCTGGTCTACCCAAAAATATTTTATCATAAACCATCTTATTATTCTTTACTTTCTCAATCAAAGGTAATGCTACGTAGTGACGAATTGCGTTTTCTACTCTTTCTGATAAACAACTTGTATAATCAATCCTAAAGTTATAATCAACCCAAGAATATTGTACTGCAGGAGCAAAATACAAAGTTTCACATACATAGTTTGTTCTAGGTTCTGCAAAGATTAATTTTGCTTTCGGATAATTATTTAAATACCTTTTGATAATTTCAAGCATTGTATGATCAATATTGTACGGCACAAGAATTGAAATTTTTTCATAAAAAAAACCGGCTTCGCAGGCATAAAAAAACTTCGGTAAATATTGGAACATAAAATGCCCCCAATGAGAAGACCAAACTCCAATTAAAGACAATACTTTACCTTCTATTTTTTTTGTTTTAAAGTATTTATAGAAACGAATTTTTTCTTTTCTATAACTTAATACATTTAAATCAGGGATCCCTTTGTACCATGTTAGAAATTCTTCTTGATTGTATTTATACCAATACACACCTTTATCTGTCAGTACTACATCTGAATCTAAAAAAACTGTAGCATCCTTTTCTTCATAAATATATTCAGCAGGTTTAAATACTTTTAAATGTTGCTCTTGTGAATGCATATAACAAGCAGGGTAACTTGAGTCTTCCCAAGTATTTTTTTTAATTTCAAAAATTCTTTTGAACTTGGTATTAGGATCTAAAATTAGATCATATTGTTTGGAAATTGCTCCTTTTATACATAACTTAATGTATTGCTTTATCATAAAATAGAATCCCTTAATACGTTGAAAAGCGATATTCATAAGAATTTTTAATATTACGCACAAACATAAAACATGAATTTCAATGCTAGTTACAGCAATTCAATTGCAATAATCAACATTAAAAATGTATAGACATAGATTTAATATCAATAAAACCTAAGGTGCTAACTTATAGTATCTATTTCGTATAATGTCAATAATTCTGTTTCTTTCTTTCCTACTAAAAATAATAAAGAAAAACAGTATCGAGATTGTTATACAACTGATTAAGGTTGTTACAACTAATCTAGAAAAAGATGATTCTTGAAAAAGCGTTGTATAGTATATTGTAAAAATTAAGATAACTATAATTAGATATTCTTTTACTTGAGTTGAAAACATCTCTTTGAACCACGAGAACGATTTAATGTGTTTTTTTATAGGAGGTATACAGTATAAAGGAGAAAACATAACAAAAATTACATTATATAAAAATGGTACCCAGTATGGAGCATTAAATTTAAAAGAAACATAGGAAATAACAAAAACAGACAAATACATTGTACCTGAAATTATTGATGATATTTTTAAATCACCTGTGGCGTTCGACACAATGCTTAGTGAATAATTCATCGAAACAATAATATTCCAAACTAGCATGAACCTTAAAATAGTAACGACATGTGGTGGAGGTGTTTCAAGCCATAATTTAAGAACATATTGACATTCAGTGATTAATGGTACACATACATATAGCATCATTAATAACATTATTTTTGAGGTGAATTTCATTAAAGAAATAGTTCTTGTATTGTCAGATGCAGAGTAAGACTTTGTAATTTGAGGTGTAACTACGGATGAAATATTTGATGATAAACCTAGTACTATGGCACTTACTTTAGCAGATATATCGTAAGCAGCGTTCATCATTGGTCCAAAATTTATGTTTAACAAAAAGTTAATTCCTTGAGTTATAGCTACGACACTGAAATTTCCATACAACTGCCAGCCTGTATATTTTAAAATAGGTAATAATATTTCTTTATTTGTACATATCTTAATGTGATAATCTTCAAATACTGTTAAACAGTAACAACAAGTAATTAGGAAAATTATTATAGTTGTTAGAGTAAACAATCCTGCATACAAAACTAATCTATCTATCGTTGAAAAATATAGTAAATAAACAATAATTAATTTAAAAAATGCATTAAGTACCTCAATAATGGCAATAATATTAAATCTTTCATGAGCAATTATCAGTGAAGTAAATGGAGTCTGCAAAATTTGGATTGCAACTGAAATTACAGAAAAGTAAAAAACGAATTGCGCAGCTGTTAAACGCTCTGTAGGTATTATTAGCTGATTTTTTATTAAGTAAGGACAAATAATTAAACACACAATTGATACTGTAATACTAATAGCTATGTGTATAAATAAGCAAGAGGAGAACGTATCATTTATTCTATTTTTGTTATTTTCTTTACCGATCTCAAATGTAATAAACCTTACTGATGCTAGAGAAAGTGATCCATTAATAAAAGAAAGGAAAACTAATATTCCAGATACAATACTATAAATACCGTAATCTTCAATACCTAACTTTAATATAACTAGTCTTGTGGTTATCATGGAAATAGTAATAACCACAAGCATTCTCAGATACATATAAATAGCGTTTTTAGCGATTAACTTGTTATTCGATTTCATTATCTATTTTCATTTTTCTAAAGGACAGAAGGCTTTTTTTATAGACCTTTACGACTAGACTAACTTTATTTTTAAGATCAACAAGATCTACCTTATAATAAATTCATGAGTGCTTCGATTTAGTTACTAATTCAAAGGCTCTCATTGACGATAAACGAGGAAATATCATTTTTCTGTTATTAAGAGTATTATGTGCGTGTTTAAGAATTACAGCTACTCCTATAAATTCTGATCCGTTGATCATTACTTCAAAGCAAATATCTTTGCAAAGTACTCATAACTTCTTTGTCTTTGCTTATCTAGTATAAATTCAACTTTACTAAAATCCATATTAAAGAGCTGTTCGTTAGTTAAATGTATATTGCTAAAGTCACTGATCCTATCTTCAAAGCCAAAATAGGAAGTTAGAGTTTCAAGTCTTGTTAACATATTAAGAGTTCTTGCTTGCTGTCTTTTAACAGCAATAAAAGGTGTATTGAAGATAATTGAGAATACACAAGCATGGAAAGAATCTGTTACCACTAATTTTGCATGATGAATAAGGTATAAAAATTCCTCAACTCGAGAAGTATACACGTCAAAATTGTTTTTATCCATCAAGTTAATAACTTTAAGATTATTCTCTTTTGCTACTTGCTTTACCGATTCAGGTAAATTACCTAAGAAATAGGACAATAGGTACTTGTCATTATCATTTAGATATGAAGGTTTAAGCTCAATACTACTCCACTCGTCTTTAGTTAATAACAATGTAGGATCAACATGTACTTCAGCCTTTTTATCAGTTAATTCTTTTACTATAGATACACCAGAATCTTCACGAAGAGAGATATGACTCATCCCCTCAAAACACTCTTTAAAGAATTTTTTACTCTTTTGAGGAAGTGATGAGGTTCCTATGCTTGCAGCATAGGAAATTCTCTTATCTTTAGGCGCAAAGGAAAGGAAGTATTCTTTAAGACATTTTTTGGTATAGATTTTATCTTTCTGCCTAAATATATTAAGATCAAATTTATCCCATAGTTTTTTATTTACTGAAGACCAAACTTGATCACTGCCAACAAGAAAAAAATCAAAGTCGTCAATAATTTCTTGATAGGAATTTACTCTTAATGAGTTAATATAATTATCGGTAAAAAGCTTAATCTTAAATTGTCTTATGATATCCTCTGGAATGTTTTTACCAAAATGATTCCTAAATCCATGCCAATTGATAATCCACTTAATAGACTTTCTAAAGTTAAGTTGATAGTCATAAACATTATAGTCGTCAAAAGTAAACCACATTGAATGTGGAGCATTTAAAATTACGGTACTACTCTCTACACCTTGCTTTTTAAGATAGAACTGCAAAGCATAGTTTTGAAGACGATTGCCATAATTATAATTTCCATTAAGGGTTAAGATTGCTATTTTCATGGTTATAAAATGTCAAAATAAAAAAATCAAAGTTACTATATTCTTATTTACTAATACTTAATTATTTTTGTGCGTACTTTGTAGGACTTTTTCAACAAACTCTGACAAGTTATGTAGAGTGTAATCTTGACCAAACGAACCTTTATTTATCAATACCGTTTTGCATCCTGCAGCCTTGCCTGCTTTAATATCGTTTTCGCTATCACCAACCATAAAACTTTGTTCTAAATCAATATTAAAATCAGCTTTAGCTTGGAGTAACATTCCTGGCTTTGGTTTTCGACAATCACAGTTAATCTTAAACTCTTTTATTTCACCTTCATATCCTTTATCTGGATGATGGGGGCAATAAAAAATACCATCAATATATGCTCCTTTTTGACCGAGAAGCGTTTCCATCTTATTGTGAATTTCACCAAGTTCTTCGACTGACAATTCACCTCTAGCAATAACAGGTTGATTTGTAATCACAATTACAAGATAGCCTAAAGAATTTATCTTTTTTATTGCCTCAGCAACACCATCTATTAGCTCGAAATCATCTATGTCAGTAAGAAAACCAACATATTTATTAATTGTCCCATCACGATCTAAGAACACAGCTTTTTGCTTATGACTAAGGTTTTTACCATCAACAATACCATTCTCATAGTCCAAACAAACATCTTTATACCTCTCTGGAGTTCCCATGTCCTTAACATACTCTGGAGAGTCATAACAAAACATTGATCCTTTTCCTGATAGTGGTTTTAATAATTGCCTATCAAGATCTATCTTTATGGTTAATCCATTTTCATCTTCCGTTCCAATTGAATTTGGATTGATGTTAATCATAGACAAAATAGCAGGATCAATAACATGAAGTCCTGCGTTTACTCTGTTTTTATACCATAGAGGTCTTTCATCTTCTTTGGCAAGCCAACTTAATACACAATTATTGTTATTAGCAATAATTAAACCACTATCGTATGGATGAGAATTAGGATGTGTAAATAGCGTTACTAAGGCATTATGGTATTTATGAAATTCAACCATACGATTGAAATCAACATCAAAAACAGAATCTGCATTAAGAAGTAAGAATGGATCATTACCAATTCTATCTTTTAATTTGAACAATGCTCCAGCATTTCCAAGAGGAGTATTCTCAACAAAATATTCGATTTTTACTCCAAATCTACTTCCATTACCAAAGTATGACACAATCTTTTCATGCATATATGAAACAGTAAGGATGATATCTTTAAACCCTTGATCTCGAAGAGAACATATCTCTCGTTCTAATACAGGAACATTACAAATTGGTATAAGAGGTTTAGGTATACTAGGAAACAGCTCTGAAATACGTGTTCCTTTTCCACCTGCCATTATTACAGTTAACATTAGCTACAATTATCCTTACAGAAATCTCTTCGACAAGAAATATTAATCTTACTTCCTAGATTTTTTATCCATAATTCGCCATTTCTCTTCAGCCCAATTTTTTACAGGCTCAAGGATCTTTTTCCATTTATAGTGCTCATTCGCAAAAGATATTGCTTTTTGAAAATTATCTTTTATTTTTGATTCATTTGACAAACAGTCTCTTAGTTTTTCTTCTAAATCATCCCAATTTTCATTCTCAAACAGAGATCCCAACGTTTCATTTTGTGTTAGTTGAATATTAGATGGAATTCTAGAACCAATAAAATAGCATCCCTTACTTAAAGATTCAGCACCTGCAATACCAAAACTCTCCCATGACGATGGTAAACAGAAAATTTTTGCAGCAACGTATTCTAACTCTAATTTATTTCTATCATATATAGGACCTACAAATTCAATTCTTTCTCTCATTTCAGGATTTTTGATTAAAAAATCATGAATGTATGGCTTAAATGATTCTTCAATTGGACCAACAAATCTTAATTTCCATTTAGGAAAATCTTTTGAAATTTGTTTAAAAACAATCATTAATTTATCATTATTTTTTTCTGGACTACCAACTCTTGCAACAGTTAAAATGATATTTTTCTTTTCTTTGTATGTAAACGAAATATTACTCTCCCAATGAATACCATTAGGAATAAATCCTAACGTATAGAACGGCCATCTTCCTTTTAACTTTTCTGCATTTGATGAATTTTGAATTCCCCAAAATGTATCTTTAAGAACAGCTTCATTTAAGAGTACCTTTTTAGCAATGAAGCTTTTAACTGGATTTTTGCTAAATTCATAATTTAACAAACGATTGCCATCTGTATCGACATGGATATATATCAAACCTTTAGGATTCATTTTTTTATATATACACATCATTAACCAAGTTCGTCTATCAAAGAAATATAAATTTAAAAGATCAATTCTTTTAGAATTTTTTATTAACCATATAGTACAAAATAAATTAGATATCAACTTATGCTTGCTGGTAGGCAAAACTGGCATCTCAATATCAGAAAAATATAAATCTTTATACGGATATTTTCTACCTTTAAAGATCGGTATAATTGATTTATAGCCAAAATCATTGTTAAAGGTAAAAGGAATCATTCCAGGATCTTTGATAAGATGAATATTCATCATTTCTGTAAATAAAGTTGAAAATACTTTTTTCATACGTTAACAGTTCAATTTAAAAAGAAATTGTAAAAAGGCTAGACTTTCATTAAGTTAGTTACACTATTTTATTGCACTAATAATTTTAAGTTATTACCTTTTATTATTGTCTTTTTGTTAATGACGTATTTAATAGCGAAAACTAAGTAGATTACAAAAGGATTTAATACTAAGCAAAAAACACCATTATTAAAGACAGAATTAAAAAAAATATACGGCGACCAAATATCATGTGATATAGGTCAACAATAAAAAGGTGAAATAATTATGATCTGAACGGATTCTTACTTTTAAATCGTATATTTCTCAACTTTTCCTGTGATTCCTTTCCTAAAATCTATCCATGCTTTAAGAATCACTCTTAACTTTAACTCACCTTTTATTACGTCTTTTACAGAACGATAGATTCTTCTTAAATATCCGTACCAAGGTTTAACACAATATTTTTTTGCTATATAACAATTATTGCGAAACATATAATATTGCTGAGATATACTGTTATGACCTGTTGATGCACTAACTTTATGATAGATTACAGCCTTAGGTTCATAGTAAATTTCAAAGCCTGCATTCATTACTCTACAACAATAATCAGTATCTTCTGCATACATAAAAAAAGATTGATCTAAAAGACCTACAGATTTTAATATATGAGAAGGAATTAACATCAAGCAACCTGATGCAAAACTAATTTTACTAAATTGATTAGCATCAATAGTATCCAATTTTCCCATTAGCGGTTGATCTGCTAAGCCTGTTTTACAATTAAACTTTCCCTGTGCAGCCCACAACAAATTTTTATTAAAGTAATTATATATTTTTCCTGTTAATATTCCTAAATCTTTTAGTTTTTGTGCTCTGCTATATAACTCTTCTAATGTATCTTTTCTAATCACTGTATCGTTATTCAGTAGCAAAACGTATTCAGGATTAAACTGCTCTAACGCATATCTAATACCTATATTATTTCCAGTAGAAAAACCATCATTATGTTTTGCAAATAAAACAGTGGAATTCTGATTAATAAATGTATCTTTACAAAACAGTTCTTTTTCACCTGACGCATTTTCAACGACTATAATTTTGTAATTTGTAAATGAGCTTTCTTTAATGCTTTTTATGCATTCAAGTGTATCCTTATATCCTTTATAATTAACAAGAATTATTGCTATTCCTATCATTGATTATGCTTTTCCTCTTAATAATTCTTGTATTCTATTACTGTATTTTGCATAGGATGCAACAATGTCAAATTCATTATTTATAAATTTCATTGCATTATCAGATAGTTGATGACGATTAATATCTCCTGAGTACAATTTTATAATAGCATTTGCATACTCATCAGGAGATTCGCAATGTATATAATCATGTCCATCTTTTGCAGGGATCCCTTCAATGCCAATATTGTTTGTTAGCACAGGGATCCCTGAAGACATAGCCTCTAATATTTTAACTTTAATTCCAGCTCCTAAAACTAAAGGTGCAACTAAACACAATCCTTTAGCAAAAAATGTACTAGGATCATCAACAAATCCTGTTACTATAATTTCATCATTTGCCAATTTTAATAAATTGGCAGGTGGTTTATTTCCAATTATGACAAATCTAAAATTATGTCCTTTTAGTAGTGTCATCACATTCTCTATAAACCATATTGCACTTTGTGAGTTTTCAATTCTATTCATTGCTCCATAAAACAAAATATCATTAGATACAACTTTATCTCTGATTACATAAAACTTGTCATAATATGGAACAATAGTATTTATTTTTTTTATGTCTATTCCGTTCTGAACTAATATCTCTTTGTCCTTGTCATTATGTGGAACTACTAAATCGCATTTTAATAATGCTCTTAGTTCACGTTTTTTCATGTTTTCATAAATAGATTTCTTTAAAATTTTATAAAAAAAAGATTTTTCTGATTGATACTTTCTCTCTAAACCAAGAAAAGTAACATCATGTTCAGAAGCGACGAACTTTGCTTTAGGAAAAATTGACTTAATTTGATCTATGAACAAGGTTATAGTGGTCCACTCCATAATAACAATATCAGGTTCATATCCTATATTATTTAGGTTAATAAGTATTTTTCTAATTTGGCTATAAATCTCATATGACAACATGTTGCCATACTTATAATAAGGATTGATCTTTGAGTTTAAACTTTTTAAATAGCAAAAATACTTTTTTATTGGATTTTTTGGAGTTGAAACAGTGTAAATCTGAATTTTCTTATTTATGCTATGTAAATATGCTTCTTCATCTGGTAATACTTTTGAGATTAGTACTATTTCATTTTGAGGATCATTAGCAAAGCTATTGATATAGAAATTGAAAGTTTTTGCTCCTGCATTTCTTGCATTTTCAAAAGGTAAACACATCGATATAAATAAAATTTTACTCATAATCGCAAAAATCTTTATCCAAAAAACTTAGTTTCAAGCATTAAACACAAACAGTGATATACAGGAAGATGAAGCTCTTGTATCATATAGGTTTCATCTTCAGGAACTTTAATTACTACATCAGCTACTTTAGCAAGTTCCCCTCCTTTAGCACCTGTAAGAGCAATTATTTTTAATCCCAAAGCTCTTGCAACAACGGTTGCGTTCATAACGTTTTTGCTATTACCAGAGGTTGAAATAGCAAGAAATACATCTTTATTACGACCCAAACAATATAGTTGTTGCGCAAAAACCCCTAACCCATCTACATCGTTTATATAAGCAGTTGATAAGGCTTCAAGAGCTACTAAAGGAATAGCCATAAGACCACATTCAAGATTATGAGCTAATACGTCTCCTCGAATAGGATCAATCGTTTTTAGTTTTTCTGCAAATTCTTTAGGTACAGGTCTTGGAATTTTAAAACTTTTCATTAGTTCGCCTGTAATATGTTCTGAATCTGCCGCAGATCCACCATTTCCAGCAATTAACAGTTTACCGTCTTTCTCGTAGCATTCTTCAAGTATCAAATATGCTTTTTCTATATCATCAGCACACTGTTTTAGCAGAGGAAAACGCTTTAATAATAGCTCGATATGGCTTTGAATTTTACTCTCTAACATTGATACTAACCTTCATATTCCTCAGGACTATAATGTATAACTCTAGTGCCACCGTTTTCAAACTTAAAAGGTATGTACATGAGATCTTTCATTGCTTCTCGAATCGCTTGTTGTTTCTCTTTTTTAACATAGAATACAAGAAAGCCACCGCCACCTGCACCTAATAATTTTCCTCCTAGAGCACCTGAAGCAATACCCTTTTGATACAGATAATCTATATGATCAGTACTTACAGAACCACCAGTACCTTTCTTTAGTTTCCAGGTAGTATCTAAAAGTCTACCAAAGTCATCTATATCCCTATCTGAATTAGTAAGAATAGATTCAGCTTCATTTACAAGATCATACATTTGCTTTAGTTTTTGATTTTTATCTTCTGTGCTACTAGAACTATTCGCCTTTTGAACATCAGATGAAAAACGGGTAAATCCAGTAAAAAACATCATGAGATTGTCATTCAGTTGTTGCTTTCTATTAGGAGAAATAATTACTGGTAGTACCTCATAGCCATCTGCGCTAAAGTTTATTCTATTAAAACCGCCAAACGAAGCTGCTATCTGATCTTGCCAACCACCAATTTCTCTACAAAGAACTCGCTCTAAATATATAGCCTCATCGGCTAGTTTTCTCTTATCTGCATATTTCCCCTTAAGACAATAAAAAGCATTTAGCATTCCAACAGCAAATGAAGAACTAGTACCTAAACCTGAACGAGCAGGAAGATCTGCTTCATAGGTAAGCCTTATTTCTCTCATATCAAGCATCTTCATTGCCTCTCTTACCGCTGGATGTTGAATATCATCCACAGAAATTACTCTTTCTGTTTTTGAGTAAGAAATTTCAGATGAATAATCAAAAAACCTTGGTAAATGTCTAACATTAACATAGCAATACTTATCGAAGGTTGTAGAAATAACTGATCCACCATTTACTTTAAAATATTCCTCCATGTCTGTGCCTCCACCAAAGAAGGACATTCTAAAAGGGGTTTTTGTAATGATCATCTATCAATTCCTTCTACTATGCATTTCTATAATTTATTAAGAACGACTTTTAACCAATATGTAAAATTAAGACCCTTATTGCAAAAGTCGATATTCTTCTTATTTAACAAATTCTTTTTGTTAGTTTTATTGATTTTATATGAACATACCCACTCTGATATTTGTTTGTATTCAGGGATCATTCTTTGACCATAGCCAATAAGTAATTCTCTCATTAATTTTTCTATGTGATATTTGTTTAAATACTGATCTACTTGCTTTATTGTTGCTTTTAAACCATGACCTAATCCTAAGGTATTATGAGTATGCTGTCTGTAATTCATTCTTGGGTTAGGATCGACAACAATCTTGCCTCCTAAACATAAGCACACACGTAAGATCCATGTATCATGCATTAACATATATTTAGGTTTATACTTTACAACTTCATTAAGCAAAAAACGATTAAATACACCAGTACAACCGGCAAAGTCAGATAATATAAATCTAGTCTTATCACTACGATTTTTGTTTAAAGTATGATTTTCTAGAAAGTTCAAATTTTCATCAACCAATCGCTGTCCACTGTAGTAAAGTGCAGGACAATCAAACTGTTTAATTTTTTCAACTGCGATTAGAAGTTTATCTTCGTCCCACACATCATCTTGATCACAAAAGGCAATAAAATCAGTGTTATATTCAGTAGCTTTTTGCATTAGTTCATAAAAACCGAAAGCAACATTTAAATGTTTGCCTTGGTACCACATAAGCTTATTTTTTTTAGAATTCTCCTCTAGTATCTTTAGTGTATTATCAGATGAGCCATCATCACGTACTAAAATCTTAACTTCTACACCTTGTTGGTTATAAAGACTATTTAATTGTTCTTGTAGATACTTCTCTCCATTATAAGTGGACATTAGTACTAAAACACTATTCATAATATTGGGCGCCTATTAGAGGTTGTATGAAATTCTAATGTATTGATACAAGATTCTTTATAAAAATTACCATTTAGTCAATGGGCACTGCTATATATTCAAGCATAGCTATTCTCTGCATGTTGCACCATTAGTAAAAATGAAACTACAATATGAAATGTATCTTTATAGGATGATATAGAAAAATATATTCATTCTTCTTGTAACAACCAATAAAAGTAATTTACCTTTAATCAAAACATCTTATTTACGATATCATTTAATTGATTACAAAATGATAAATTATTACTTTGCAAACCTTTAATTTTATAACTAACGATCTCATCGTAATTGTCTATAACGTTAGACAGTTCTTCCACATTTTCAACTACTTTTATATTTTCCAACCTTTTTTCAACGGTCTTTGCAAAATAAATCTGATGATTATTAACATGCTCATTATATTCATATTTTCTAGGAACAACTATTGGTGTTTTACCAACTTGCAATGGTAAGATAAAGCTTGAAGGTCCACCATGGGTTATGACTATTCTAGCCTCTTGAACAAGTGCTAACATTTTTTTGTAAGGATAAAATTTATCCCACACACAATTGATAGGATTATAAGTTGAAAAACCTGTTTGAATTATTACTTTCTCATCATGTACTTCAGCCCATTTATCCATGAATGCAACTAGTCTATTAAAAGGCTGCTCATGAGTTCCTACAGTAACAAAAATCATTATTCAGCTACCTATACCTAAAATATACTACCTAGATTAATTGCTTTAGGATAGATCTTTTTCATTTCTTCCCATTGAACAATAAATTTATCTGAAACAGGATAACAAAGTTTACCTGCTAATGTTGGTGCATCTATTCTATCAAAAACTTCAATATATATAGTTTTAGCGCCTAATATCTTACCGATCCAAAAAAATGGAATGGCAGGAGCAGCTCCTGAAGAAATAATCAAATTAGGTTTTTCTCTAGATAGAATTTTTATTGCTTTGATGGCATTAATTAACAATGCCTTAATTGAACGGTTAGAAGGATAATAACAAGGATACATTTTTTCACCTTCTAAAAGACTACGTGCGTCTTCTTTATCAAAGGTAACCCAAAATCTATCTTTGTTTTTCCAAAATGGTTTTAGCATATAGAGGTGAGAAAGGTGACCACCTGACGAGCCCACCAAACATACTTTTAAAGTTTCTCTTTTAAGCTGTGTTTTCTTATTTTTCAATTAAGACCTTCTTTCTTTTCTTGATAAATAATTATTCATTTTCCTTACAAGAATTATCTGAGGAATTTCTGATTATTTCTATAGAGAGCATATTGCTCTCTATCAATATGCTCTTATTATTTTTTACTCCGATACATATTTTAAAGCTAATTTAGAAACACGAAGATAACAATAATTACAAAAAAAATTGGTTCTTCCCTAAAAATGGGGGTATACATTTTTATCATAATGTGCAAGCCTTCAATGTAGATTCACGATCAACACTTAAGGCTTGATGTAATTTTAGAATGTAATATTCTAAATCTCTAAAGCCGTAAGCAACTCTTTTAATCACTTTAAATTTGTTGTTACAACCTTCTAAAATGCTCGTATTTAAGCCTGTTGTAGCTGCATGAATGATATACTCAGTCCAGCTTTTAAGCTTCTCACTAAACTTAATAATTTGCTCAATTCCGCTTTCTTTTGCTTGAGTACAATAGTTCTCTATAGCTATTCTCACCATTTCTGGTGATTTTACATGCTTCCACAGCTCTCTAATACCATCACTAAAGATTTCTACCTGAAGCAACGGTAAGTTGTTCATTATTAGCTCTTTTAGATTTACATTAGACTCTTTAGCTGCTTCTAATCTAGTCCTTCCCACATAGGATAGCCATTTACTTTGCCTTAGATCAGAAATCTGTTTTAAGAGTCTTTCTTTGCCTTCTTTATCATCGTCATCTAGGTTAGCGAGATCTTGGCGAAGCTTTTTAATCTGAGCCAATCTTACAGCATCAGCTACTTCTCTGTTATATAACTGAATGCAATGGAATAAATCCAATACAATCTTGGCTTTTGGGCATAACTCCTTTACTAAGTTTTGATAGCCACAATTGCCATCCATTACTGCGCCTAGGATATTGTCTATTAAACCTAATTGTTTCAATTTCTCAAAGAACGGTTTTAAATCATCCTTCTTTCGTCCATGAGTGGCAAACAACAACCTTCTTGTTTGAGCATCTATGATTACAGTTATATAGTCATGATGCTTCCTAACACTGATTTCATCTATTGCTATGTATTTTACGTTTTCTAATGGAATACTCTTAAACCAGAGCTTTAGCCTTGCCTTATCAATAGCCCTTACGATATCAGCCTCTACACCTAGGATTTGACCTATCTTCTTAAGATCAATATGACTTACACCTAGATCTAGTAAGTTTAATATCTGCCCATACACTCTCATAGTGATCCTATGGTGTGGATGCTTAAATGGTGGATTTAACCATTTGGTTTTACCACACCAAGGGCAATACACCTTAGGGATTTTAATCTTTAGGCTCACTTTGAATGCTCCTAGAGGTACATCCTTAATGGTTCTTTCTCCCCACTCCCTTAGCTGAAAACGATGTTGCTCACAACCATGGCAATCTTTATCAAAATGCGTATAGGCTAACTTAACAATTAGCCTCATATTCTCAGCATCTAAGACAGGATCTTCTGTAACTACACATCCAGGGTAAAGCTCAAGTACAGTTTCTTTTCTTCTTATGTGTAGCAACTCCTCTGGAGTTGCTTGTACTAAATTTTCTGTTTCTGGATTATTGGCAGCAGTGTAAGAATTAGTTACAATATCTGAAGGCTTCATCTGTTTCCTTTTTTGTGGTTATTAAAGATAAACGGTGGAGCCTTTATTTTAACTTATCTGTTCCTATCTACAAAATTCACTGCTCTAGTCAACCCCAAAATTTAGGGATGATCCAAAAAATTAAGCGAGTTCTATGTATTACTTTTCACTTTATACGACAAACAAGCATAACCGATCATTGTCACAAAGTTAACTAGTGATAGCTGAACGGTCAACCAATTTTAATATTGCTAGTTCTTAACGAGCTAGTAGTTGTTTAAAAACTCATAAATTTATGCATTTAAGGCGGTTTTGAGGAATTTTAGATACAGGTGTTCGATTACTTTTGTAATTGATGCGTGGTAGTGTCTATTTTGGCTCTTCTGTTAGATATTCAAACAGGTATTGGAATGCTAACGTAATGCAGGATTTCATTCTTTGCATTGTTGCTTTATAGGATAAGAGTCTAGCTGAAGCTGCAGTTTCTGCATTACGGTGCTTAACATTGGTATGTCCTGATTTAGACATCTTTTCTCTAGCATAAGTCAATACATTAAGAGTCATACTGTTAAGACCAATGATGGAGGCTAAATGATTATCATCACATACCTGTTGTTTATCTTGTAAGAAAGCAGTATCTAGGATGTAATGTTGAGTCTCATATAACCAGCGTTCTTTTAGAGAGAGAACTAACTGCTTGCAGTTATGCTCGTTATATTCAAGACTAGAGATGTAGTATAAAACGGTAGTGGTAGGCTTTCTTGGCTTAATAACACCATCAGCTATATTCTTATTATCATCACGTAAATGAGGATGAGTAGTTTTGACTATTTTGATGATGGATTTTAATTCTGGCTGTAAGTTATCTTTTGCTAAAGCTAACTTATCAGCAGGTGCAATTAAAATCTCACGCTCTTCAATACGGTTACCTGTTTTATTGACTTTATATTCTTTAAAACAGTCATCCTTGTTAGACTCAAAGTATTGCTCCATGGCATCATAAAGTTTGCCATTACCTAAATTGGTTTTAAGGGAGAATAGCCAATCGATATTTCTCTCATTTAGAAAATCAATTAAGGATGCTCTAGCATTGATTGCATCTGCACAGATGATGGCATCATTAGGGATACCAGCTCCATTAGCAATCATTTTCATGATGGCTTTGGTTTCATTGTTCTTCTTTGCAACAATGTCATAATCGATAACACATCTATCAGAGCAGTTATAAATAGAAACTCTGTTACCAGCCTTTTTCTTGCGGCTTAAACAGCCTCTTCTAAAAGAAGCTCTAGTTTCCTCTCCATCACAACCACATAATGGTCTAAATTCCTCATCTGAAAACATATTCTCTAAGTCTTGTTGAATATGCTTTGGAAATGAGAAATATTGCTTAAAGAAAGGCTCAAAGGCATCATTTGGAATAAGCTTTAAGATGAATCTTAAAGTTTCAGCAGAAATCATATACTTTGGACTTGGCATATTTGGTACTAAGTACTGAAGTATTGGATTGAATTCAAACCAAAAGCTAGCATGCTCTTTACAGGTGTGATTTCCACAATTGAGGATAACATTACAACTAGTAATACAGTCTCAGCTTTATATACTGCAAAATCAGGCTCTCTTTCATCGTACTGCAAGTAGAGTCTTCTTAAGTTAGATTGAAACTGTACTAAAGCATACTCGAAAGTGTGAGTTCTTGTATAAATTGCTACACGTTGTTCTGCTGTATCAACATTGAACATGTAGTCATTAAAGAACAAGTCATTCTCAGTATAGCCCCTTTGTGTTAGGACTTTGATATACATCTGTTTGAAGTCTAATGATTCAAAGCTATGCTTTGTAAAGCGCATACGCTTATTAGCGTATTCCTCCAAAGCAGCTAAATTATCATTAGAATTCATATGACACCAAAAATTGACTTAAACTTTCATTATTTGTTTATTAAAATCAATAAGTTGTAAGTAAATTCTTAAACCGTGATCCATAGGTCAAAAAAATGCATAAATTTATGAGTTTTTAAACAGCTACTAGTACGTTAAGTGCTAGCATTTAAATTAAGTCGTCGAGATCGTTGAATTTTCTGTTTCATAGGAGCACTGTCTCTGTTGATTGGAGCAATACATTTATGAACGTTGGAGCTAATAAAATTAAATACTGGAGGCGAAAAATCGCCGAATTTCCACTAACTTGAGCAAAATTCCTTAATTATTGATTGGATATACCGTTCTTTAAATTGCGCAATGTTGCGCATTTTTTTAGGACATATATTCATGAAAACCGATATATCAAAATTAAGGCTCATCGTTAAAGCCATCCTAGTTGAAAACCTCAAGAACCGTGAGATTTGCCGAAAGTATGGTGTTAACAGTTCTACCGTAAGCAGATATTCTAAGGATTTAAACTCAACTGTATTAAATTGGGATGAGTTATCTAAATTAACCGATGAAGACTTTTTAATTGCCATTAAGCCAAAGGCAATTCAAAAGTTTGTTCAACCTGACTTTGATGCTATCTATGCAACGAAGTTATCCCACAAAAAGATGTCTTTAGAAAAGGCTTTTGATTTTAGTTACTACGACCAAAAGTTACCTGAAGGCTACAGCTTCTACAAACAATCTCATCTGTATGATTTATTCTCAGCTTGGTTTATTGAGAATCACGGTAAATCCAAGATCTCATCAGTGCCTTGTAACCCAGGTAATTTTTTAGAAATCGACTTTGTAGGTGATCCTCTCCATTGGTGTGAAATAGGAACTGGTATTAAACATTAAGGTCGTGTATTTGTTGCTGCTTTTAAATACTCTGGTCTTATCTATGCACAGGTATTTGAAAATGAGACTTTAAACTCCTGGCAAGAAGGCACCATTAAAGCTTTTGAACAGTATGGTGTACCAAGAGCATTATCAATGGATAATGCCAAAGCCTTAGTAAGTAGACCAGACAAATATGTAGCAGAGCTAAGTGTTGGTATGAAGCAACTATGTACACACTATGATGTAATACCACATGTTTGTAAGGTGAGAACTCCTAAAGAAAAGAATGTTACAGAATATTCAGCCAACCTTATTGAGAAAAATGCCATAGTAGAGCTTGAAGGTGCAATGGGATGTTTAGTGGCAAAAGATCTTACTGAAGTAAATTTAAAGCTTAAACAAAAAGTTGCAGAGCTAAACGCTAAAGCCTTTACCAACAAAGGTAGAGGTTCACGTCAAAGTGTTTTTGATACTTATGAGAAACATGAGCTTAGAGCTACACCTGCTATACCATTTGAAATCAGTGAGTGGAAAATACTTCACGTGGATTGTAATGGTTGGGCTAAGGTTGATGGCAACAAAAGATACTTAGTTGATTATCACCAACGAAATAAGAATGTCATTTGTAGATTAACCACTACAAAAGTCTATTTTTACTCTAAGCAAAGACATGAGCCTTGTGGTGAATATGTAAGGAGCTTCAGCCCTGAGTATCAAAGTTTCAAGCAAGAAGCTTTAATGCATCCAACAGAAAGGGCGTTAACCCGCGGACTTGATGACACTATAAAGTCATTTCAAGAACGGGGGTACGCCCTAGAAGGAATTGTTAAATACTTGAGTGCAGTTTTTAACAAATATCCAACAATGTCTAATTATAGACGAGTTATGGGCGTTTGGGGATTATGTAAGAAGTATGGTGCAAAAATAGTTAGTGAAGCCTGTACTGTAGCTGCTGATTTTGAACGTGCAACTGATTACGACTATATCAAAGATATTATTCACACTTCCATTCAGAGAATTAACTCTCTTAAGCAAGAAAATGCTAATGCTACAGTAGCTACTGCTGTTGCAAGTTCTGGTACTAAATCGAAACACACCAAGCAAAAAGATCGTAGTTCAAATGAAGGTAAAAACTTACGTGGTGTAGAAGCTTTTGTGGGTAAATAATTATGGAACAAATTGAATTAAGTAAAAATTTAGCACGTGTACAAGAGCTTGCCAAAGACAATATGAAGTGACCTCAGCAGATGTAAGATTCGTGGATTTACCCGTATAATGTCTGTTGAAAATAGTAACAATCTGCGGGGATTACCGCATACAAGTGAGAGGTCACGATGAATAGATTATTATATATTGGCATGGATGTCCACAAGCAATCTTTTACTTTAAGTACTTACCACGTAACTTTAGATGAAAATGAGTTAACTCAAGACTTTATAGGTGATCCTTTAAAGATTACTGATGCTACAGCATCTGGTGTTGAAAAATACATTAAAAACCTTAAAAAGATGCTAAACATCAAAGCTACTGATAACGTATGGATTCAGTGTGGTTATGAGGCTGGTTGTTTAGGTTTTGATCTTCACTTTCAGTTAAAGGCAAAAGGAATTGAATGCGTGATCTTAGCACCTAGTACTATACAAAAAAGTGCTAATGCTAAGAAGAAAAAGAATGATCCTTTAGATTCAAAAGCTATAGCAATTGCTTTAGCTAATAAAACTTATAAGTCAGTGCATGTTCCTGACAAAGATGATCTTAATGTTAGAGAATATTTAAGAATGAGAAATGCCCATAGAGATGCAGTTAAGAAGGTTAAACAGCAGCTCTTAGCGTTTCTCTTAAGACAAGGCATAAAGTATTCTGCTACCAATTGGACTAAAGCTCACGTTACCTGGTTGCATGGATTAAAGTTTGATCATGCATTACTAAAAGAAACTCTAGATGAGTACATAACATCACTTGAAAACTATGTAGCAAAACTTGAAAGGCTTGATAAAAGAATTGAAGAGTTTGCTCAAGGTGATAAATATCAAGAGAAAGTAGCTGAGCTAGGATGTCTACTAGGAATAAAGACTCAAGCTGCAATGACCATGATGAGTGAGATTTCTGACTTTAGTAGGTTTAGGACAGCTAGTGAATTTGCTTCATTCCTAGGATTAGTACCTGGAGAGAATTCTAGTGGTGAAAAAACGCAAAGGACAAGCATTACAAAATCTGGTAATAGCCAATGTCGTAAAACACTCATAGAGGCTGCTGCAGGCATTTGTAGAGGCAAGGTTGGGCATAAGTCTAAGGAGCTACTGAGAAGACAAGCTCTGTGCAATAATCCTATTGCAATCAGTTACGCAGATAGGGCAAACGAAAGGCTGAGATCTAAATTCTACAGGCTTAACCTTAGAAATAAAAAGCCAGCTAATGTAGCTAAAACAGCGGTAGCTAGAGAGTTGGCATGTTTTATATGGGGAATTATGACTGATACTTATGATGGAAAGGTTCCTCGCAGTGATGAGTATGCATTAGGTAAATAATCAGTAGTAGAAGAACAGTAACAGCATTAGGTAATTAACACATTAGAGCTTGGCAAGAGGTTTCAGCATCGCTAAAGGTTGAGTCATCCAAGATATACCTATATTAGGTGCATTTACCAAGTAAATTGCAATCCAAGACCAAAGACACTGGGACTCGCGGCGAAACCATTGACCTGTAGGTAACCAATCCACGAATAACAGAGTGGCCAATTCCGTTCTTAAGCTGAGTTGGAATCTCTTTTCAAGCTCTAATTTAAATTAGTAAAAATAATGGTTGACAAATGTCACTTCATAACAGAGCATTTAAAGCTTAGGAGACTTACATCTCATGAGCTAAAGATCGTGCTTAAATGAAAAGTTACACAATTTAACCTTTTAATTTAAGCTAAAAATTTAATTAACAGGCGACAATCAAAAGTGTGATTTAGCTTTTTTCATGTTGTCGCCATATGGTCAAATCTCTTACTAACAAAAGTATTAACTTTAGGTGTATTTTAATTGCATTTAATTGATTTGACTATAAATATGTAGAAATTTATTGTTTTTTGAATTTTTCAATTTGTTCAGCAATGAAAGGCGCAACGTATAATGAGCCATCAATGGACAGGTGTTCTTGATCTTGCATTATCACCCTATCATCTTTGTTAATATTGCAATATTCATTTTGACAAAACAACTTCTCAATCTCAAATATTTTTACATTACGGAATTTTTTAGCTACACTTCTTACCACTTCTTTATGCATATCATAAACTTTATTTTCATATTTTATAAATGAGCAACTTTGTGATTTTTTTAAACTAAATGGTCTATTCGTAATGCAAATAGACGGATTATAAGGTACCATCGGGTTATCAAGTATAACTAAAACATTCAAATTTTTTAACATCTCAAAACTACGCTCTACAGCATTTTTATAAATAGCTTTTTGATCCGTTAATTTTGGATTTCTTAAATCTATGTACTTTACCCCATTTGGGGCATAATCAGCAAGTATAACCGTTTTAATATTTTTGCTAGTGTTTACATAATCATAAGCTTTTTGAATTAACCAATGACAATCTGTTGATTCCAGTTTAAGATCTTTGTATGGTAATTGCCAGCTTACAGGAAACAAAGCAAAAGATTTTTCTGAATTTTTATAATATTCCTTTAATCCATAAAATAAATGCGAAGCATGAGAACTTCCAATAATAGCAATATTGTTTTCTCCTGCCTTATTTTGAAAAGCACAATTAAGTCCATTGCCTTTCATTACTTTCCAAAAAGGTAGTTCTTTTCTGCAGTTATCTGTATACTTGTCATCAATATAAAATAAGTAATTTCCACCTTGATACTTCTTTGTTCTTTCTCTTCTTAAAAGTTCCTCGCTTGATAAAATCTGTTCCTTAAAACGCTGAGGTAAACCGTCATCATGTTTGATTTTAAGACCTGCACCACCTACTGCTAGTAACACTAAAAATAAAACTATAGCTTTAATACCAGCATGCTTACCATATCTTAATTTAGGCTCTATAAATAAGAAGGTAATAGTTGCTAATAGTAGGGATATTAGTATGGCAATTACTTTAAATTGTCTTTCTGGGATACCACCATCACAGATATAAAGTAATGATAGTAATGGCCAGTGCCATAGGTACAATGGATAGCTGATTAAACCTAGAAATACCATTACCTTATTTGAAAGTAATAATCTGTTGATAAAGGCATCTTTACCAGCTGCAATGATAAAGAGTGCACCAAAGACAGGAATTAGTGCCTTCTTACCAGGATATACACCATTACTCTTAATGGTGATTAAGCCTACTACAATAAGTACTAGACCTATAACGGAAAGTATGTTTTTAAGTAATTTCTGATTGTCACTATCGCTTGGATTTCTAAAGAGAATTGCTAATACAGTCTTATAGAATTTGCTATCTTTAAATTGATAAAGCTGTTTTGCATATTCAAACTCTACATAAGCTAGTACAGCTCCTAAAGATAACTCCCAGAATCTAGTCCATGGCATAAAGAAGGCTTTTGATACAAAACCATGCTTTACAGCATTGTAATTTATAAAAAATGAAATAATGGAGAATAAAGTTAAAGACAATACAAAGTTTAAATTTAACTTATAAATTAGCCATAGAAAAATTGGAAATACAAGATAGAACTGCTCTTCTACGCCTAGTGACCATAGGTGTAATAATGGCTTGAACTTTGAATCTACATTAAAGTAATTTCCTGTCTCCTTATAGAGCATAAAATTGTTGATATAGGTTGAACCACCAAAGGTATGTTTACCTAACAATTTATACTCTTCTGGTAGTAATACAAAGTAACCTAATACTAGTGTGGTTACTAATACTAAGATTAAAGCAGGGAAAATACGTCTTACACGTCTTGAGTAGAAATCAACAATATGTACTTTGCCTGGAGTTTCCTGATTAAACAAATGGCGGTACAGAATAGATGAAATTAGATAACCTGAGATTACAAAGAAGATATCTACACCAATAAATCCACCTGGTAAGCGACCAGGAAAAGCATGGTATAAAACTACTGCTAAACACGCTATTGCACGTAAACCATCAATATCAGGGCGATAATTTGAATTTTGCTTTAGCTGATTAGGTTGTTGCATTTTCCGTACCATAATTACAAATTAAAAGCTTAAATTTGAGGCAATCTTTGGCATTATAGCTCATTATTCCATAAAACCGTGAATGATCAAAACTTTTTCACATTTTCTTAAATAGCTTACTCAAAATTTTTAAAATTAAAGTGAGCGATTAAAGGCTCTTATGACCTTCTCGTTCTGCATGTAAGCTAAATATGTATCTGCATTAAAGTACTTGCAATACTTGCCTCCAAAAGCGTTGAGATAATTTGACTACTTTCTAAATTATGATCTTGGCAAAATTGCTCAAGGTTATTCTCATAATATGAAATAAATGTACCTTTGTAAGATAGATAATCATCAGCAATTTTAAAATATAGGGAATAATCTAGTTTGTGCATCAATCGCTCCTCACTGAAGTTTCTCAACGGGAGTAATTATGCAAGATTTTGAAAAAGCTCTCAGCTAGGTGATAGGGAGCTTACGATAATGAGATAATGGTCACAGTAATCTATAAAAACAGAACTTAAACTTTTAAATAACGAAAGTTAAAGGGATCATCTAATTCGAGATCATCTACTCTGATAATCTCAGATCAACTTCATGATAACCTACATCTAGTATGAACTCAGATTCAGAAGCAGACTTTAAAGCTAGAGTTGAATGCAGAACTAATGGTCCTGTACGTAAGCTCATGGATCGCATTGACACCATCATGACTAAACTAAGTGAAGGTAGAATCGAGCTTAGAGGTAGTACTTATGTAAAAGCTAAAAGCGATCCTTTTGCTAAAGCTTGCACTTACTACATGAACAACAGAGATAAGCTACGCACCTTCTTAGACGATGGCTCCGTTCAAGCTGACACCAATTTGTTTGGTTGAAGGTTGCATTAGACCTCTAACCTTACTTAGAAAAGGTATTTACCACAAGGTAAATCCTGAATACTCAAAAGATATGGCAATGCTCTTTACCGTATATCAAACCGCAGAGCGTGTTGGTATTGAAGATATACATTCGTATTTAAAAGACTACTGCCATGCGCTTTTCAAATATTGCTACGAAAAACAATGGACCCAAGCCTACCAAGACGGCACCCACATTGATAAGCAAATCAAATCCTGGGATATGAAAAAGCTATCTGAAGGTTTTGACTTTGAAAAGTGGAACCTAGTGAACTACAAGAAGTAGTCCTGCCCAGATCTACCACCACATTTCCCTGTAACTACACCTGTGGCTCTAGGCCATAGGTACTATTTTTAACTTTTTGAGGTGTTGGGGAGCTTACTTTTTATCTACATTTCCCGTTGTATGCATGTGCATACTTACTATTAAGGAAATTAAGATGAAAAAGCTTAATGTCAAGCTCGTTCTAGAGCTTAAAGAAGCGGGGCTAAATCGTACAGAAATAGCCAAGTCTCGACACATCTCTAGAAAAGACGTTAACTTCATTTTAATGGTATGGACCCACTTAGTTAAATTGCCACTTTCTTACAAAGGTAAGAT
>OQWI01000070.1_pt1 | contig 47106 bp, 37 predicted proteins | sample 1691551 | NCBI WGS metagenome assembly OQWI01 (sample SAMN03418259, study PRJEB22391) | human gut metagenome | biome: human-gut; feature: organic feature; material: feces | host: Homo sapiens | place: Tanzania | collected 2013-01
CATAACCTTCGCTGCATACCTGCCTACGCACATCTAATCCCTACGGGATTTTTTCTACTAAATTATCACAGGGACAACTTGTATATCATTTCCTATTTTCAATTCGGTGGTACATTGTTGGTTTGCATCGAAACATGCCAAAGGCATGTCGCTACGTTATGATGCAATGTTGCACCCATTTTCCTCTGAATAAAGAAACTGCTCCGATGCGTGTGGGAGGCTGGGTGGAGCCTGCCGAGTCGGAGCAGTTTGTGTGGGGGTATTGTGGTGTGGGTGGGTTACTTTTTGTAACCTGCTATTTTTGCGGTGATTTCGGGGATTTGGGTGTTGTTGAGGCGACCGTGGAAGCGTTCAGCCCCTACGCCAATGGCATATACTGGTACATAACCGGCAGAGTGTGAACTGCTTGCCCATGAAATGCCAGCCCTTTTGTTGAGAATGGCGCAAGCCTTGGTGGTGAGCGTGAAGTTCACGCCATAGAGGTTTTCGTCGGTAGGGTTTTTCTCGAAAGCGTCTTCGTAGGCTTCGCGCAATTCAGCCTCTTCACGCCATGTGACATCCACCTTTGTGAACAAGCCGAAGCATTCGCTCAGCAGTTGCTTCACATCTTCCCACGATTTTTTCATGCGGTTCTTTTTCATTGCGTTGATTTTTGCTGTCACCTCGTTGATGCTGCAAGTTTGGTATTTGAGCAAATCCAAGTCGAGGGTATAGCGTCCGTTACCAGGCACCATGCCGGCAGTTTCGTGGTCGGCAGTCACAATAATCAGTGTCTCCTTGGGGTGCTTCTTGTAGAAGTCGAGTGCCACCTTCACGGCATCGTTGAAATCAAACACTTCGTAGAAGGCAGAAGCCGCGTCGCGTCCGTGGCAAGCGTGGTCGATGGCTCCACCCTCAATCATGAAGAAGAAACCCTTCTTATTATCGTTCATCAGTGTGTTGATGCCCACTTCCACGATTTGAGGCAATGTGAGGTCGATTTCGCCACGGTCGATAGCGTATGGAATTTCTTTTTTTGCGTCTTTGTGCTGCACCATAAACAGTTTTTTGGCATTTTTCCACTTGGCTTTGCCTTCTTCGTAACCGTATGCCCAAGTGTAGCCGTTGGCTTCGCAAATTTGGTGAAGGTCGGTGTTGTCGTCGCCCTTAGGGTTGCGAAAATCGGAGCCGGCAAAGTAGTCGAAGCCCGAAGTGGCGAGTTGGCGACCAATGGCGTTGCGGCTTTTTCGGCTTGCCTGGTGTGAATAGAATGCAGCAGGGGTGGCATCGTCGATACTCACTGTGGTGCACACGCCCACCTTCTTTCCGCTTTGTTTTGCCCAAGTGGCAATGCTGCTCACATTCACAGAATCGGGAGTCATGCCCAGCATACCGTTGTTGGTCTTATGTCCGGTAGCCAGAGCGGTGCCAGCGGCGGCAGAGTCGGTAACACGGCGATTGGCGGAATAATTAGCGGCGTAGGTGGTGTAGGGGAAGTCGGCAAACGAAAGATGACCAAAACCCCATTTTCCTTCAGCACTTGCCATATAATATTCGGTGGTGTTGATTTGGTTCAGGCCCATGCCGTCGCCAATGAAATAGAACACATACTTGGCTTGTTGAGCCCAAGCCGATGCTGCACACACAATGCACAGCGCGCATAAAATCAAAAATCTTCTCATAAATCAGTATAAATTTCTCCACAAAATTACAGAAAATTATGCATAATCTAAGAAGTTAGACAATAGAAATTAGAGGTTAGACTTACGCTGACTTGTAGGAAAGGACTGATGGGGAAAAACTGTTGCTTACGCTTTAAATCTGTTATACTATTGGATTTTATGCCTTGTGGCTTAAAAAATGTACGTTTGTTATTGTTTTTTTTATAATTTTCTATACTTTTGCTTCCCTGAAAGAAAAAAGGGAAATAATGACAATGAACAAGAAAATGGTGATTACAGCAGTGTGCCTTTTGGCTATGTCTGCGATGATGGCACAGAATATCACAGGTAAAGTGGTGGATACAAAGGGTGAGCCTTTGCCTTTTGCCAATGTGATGCTATTGAATAGGGCGGATTCCGCTTTCGTGAAAGGTGCTGTAAGTGGTGAAGATGGAAGTTTCACAATCAATGCTTCATGCAATGGAGGTATCATTAAGGTATCATCTGTGGGTTATACGACTGTTTTTCAGGATTGCGTTGGCGGAGATTTAGGTGTAGTTCGATTAAGCGAAGATTCTAAAATGTTAGGCGAAGTTGTCGTAAAAAGTTACTTGCCAAAAACCATATTGAGTGGAGAAGGCATGTCGACAACTGTGGAGGGTAGCGTGCTGGAGAAAACTTCAAACATGGAGCAGTTGCTTTCTCGCATTCCCAGTGTGTCGGCTAAAGATGGGCAGATAGAAGTGTTTGGTCGGGGCACACCTGTAATCTATATCAATGGTCGGAAGATGCAAGACGGAATGGAATTGCAACGCTTGCAACCGAGTGATATCAAGAAAATTGAAGTTATCAAAAATCCTGGTGCTCGCTACGATGCCAGTGTGAAGAGCGTTATCCGCATCACTACCAAGAAACCACAAGGTGAGGGGTTCAGTTTCGACAATAATACCACGTTTTGCGTTAACGAAGATGAGCGGTTGAGTTCCATTGAATCATTCCAAGCCAATTATCGCAAAGGAGGATTGGATATTAGTGGATTTCTCTATGGCGCTTACACTCACAATCCCGATAATAAACAGATTACGATGTTTTCATACCTGACCGACACTTGGAAGCAGACTATGGATGTTGATCAGGAATTCACCAACATTAGACCCTATGCGCGCTTGGGTATCAGCTATATGCTCAATGACAGCAACAGTATAGGTTCCAGCATCAGTTACGACCGTTTTGCAAGAAGCGATGGCGCAGGAGAGCAGATGTTTAATACGATGCAGAATAATGTGCTAAAGGAATCGTCAATAATAGGTTATCAAGGACCAGGCCAGTCAACAGCCTATTATGCAAATGCTTATTATGTGGGAAAAATCCGACAGTTGAAAATAGACTTCAATACAGATTACTACTGGTATGGCAAAAAAGAGTGGACGCACTTGTCTGAAACAAAGCTTGATGAAAGCAATCAGATGACGCTCGTGAACTCTTTTCGTAAAAGCCGAAACTCAATGCTTGCCTCCAAACTTGTGTTGAGTGTTCCTTTGTTGAATGGCTCTTTGTCGTTTGGTGGAGAATATAGCTCGGTGAACCGACCAACACTTTACCAAGTGGAGCCAGAAGTGGTTGACAACGAGAATGATAAAGTAAAGGAGTCGATGACATCGGCATTTGTTGACTATAACCGTGTGTTCGGTTCATTAACTGTGCAAGCAGGTCTGCGCTACGAATATATTGATTTCAACTATTACAACAACGGATTGTATGTGGCAGAGCAGAGCAAAACCTATGGCAACTGGTTCCCATCACTTGCTCTCTCACTGCCCGTGGGCAAGACGCAGATGCAGTTGACTTACGCCTCCGACATCTATCGCCCCAGTTACAATCTACTTAGAAGTGGTGTGCAGTATGATAACCAATACACTTACGAATCGGGCAACCCCTTCCTCGTGCCTTCGATAACACGCAATCTTACTTACGGATTCTCGTGGAGTTGGCTCAATTTGCAATTGATTTACTCGCATGTGGCTGACGAGATTTGCTCCATGACGCAAGCCTATCAGAATAATCCAATGACCTCGCTTCTCCGTCCAGAGAACATCAACAGTTACAATTCTTTTCAAGTAGGGCTTACGCTGAATCCCACTTTTGGCATCTGGCATCCTACATTGGAAATGATGTTCTACAAGCAATGGCTCAAAATGGAGACACATGTGGGCAGCAATCTCGACAATCCGATAGCGGTGTTCTCGCTAAACAACACGTTTGACTTTAAGTGGCTTACGGCTTCGCTCGTGACGGTGGTGCAAACTGAAGGAAACATGGGAAATAAATATGTGAATAAGGGGTATTTCTGCACCGACTTGTCGCTTTACAAATCGTTGCTTAAAAATCGCCTGACGCTTTCGCTCGATGTTTCCGACCTTTTCGGCACAGGCAATCAGCATCGTACATTTTATTCAGGAGCACAACGGACTTTGCTCTACGATGGATATTCGGTTAGCAGTATTACGCTTGGCGTTCGCTACCGCTTCAACGCCACTAATAGTAAATACAAGGGCACTGGAGCAGGACAAAGCCAGAAAAATAGAATGTAGTAACCCCCTTTCGTTATCGCTGTCATAGATGCATTGATATATGCCGTGGTGATGGGGGAAAGAAGAAAGGACATGCCTTTTTGGGGGCTTGTCCTTTCGTTTGCGTTGTATGAATTGCCTCGGAATGAGGGGAATTCGTTAGAATTGGTGGGCTGTGGTGAGGATTACTTCGCTGAGGGTGGGGTGACCGTGAATGCTTGAAGCCAATGTGTCGATGGTGGCTTCTGCGTTCATTGCCATCACCACTTCTTGAATCAAGTCGGCGGCGTGAGGTCCACAGATGTGGCAGCCGAGGATTTGACGGGTGGCATTGTCAACGATAATCTTTACCAGGCCTTCTGTCTCGCCCATGGCAAGTGCTTTGCCGTTGGAGCGGAACATACCTTTCTTCACAGTCACATCAAGTTCTTGCGCCTTGCATTGCTCTTCGGTGAGGCCCACCATCGACATTTCTGGGGTGGTGAACACAGCGCTTGGAACAATGTTGAGTTTCATGGCGCAAGGTTTGCCCTCGATGGCGCTCAGTGCGCACATACCATGAGCTGTGGCAGCGTGTGCGAGCATACAGCGGCCGTTCACATCGCCAATGGCGTAGATGCTTGGCACGGCGGTCTGCATGTTGTCGTTCACCTCAATGCCTCGGCGGCTCACCTCAATGCCCAGGGCTTCAACGCCCTCAGGAATCACAGGTTTGCGGCCCACAGCCATCAGCACAGCCTCACATTCGATAGCCTGCTCTTTGCCTTTAGCCTCGTAGGTGACGGTGTAGCCGTTTTCGCTTTTGGCGATTGACTTCACGCCGGCGCCCACTTTGATGTCAACGCCACGCTTGCCCATGACGGTGCGCAGGCGTTTTGCCACATCTTTATCGAAAGGAGGGAGAATTTCTTTGCAAAATTCCACCACGCTCACTTCCACGCCGAAACTGCTGAAAATGCCGGCAAACTCCATGCCGATAACGCCACCGCCAATCACACAAAGGCTCTTAGGCAGAGTGGTCATTGCGAGAATGTCGTCGCTGGTCATGGCAAATTCGGCACCCTCGATAGGCAATGCCTTTGGAGCGGAACCTGTGGCAATCACAATATTCTGGGCTTCCACGTTTTCGTCGCCTACGCTTACGGTGTGCGCGTCGATGAGCTTGGCTTCGCCTTGCATAACGGTGATTTGCGGATTATTGAGAAGCATACCGATGCCGTCGCGGAGTTGTGTCACCACGGCATCTTTGCGCTCTACGGCTTTCGCATAGTCAACTTCCATGCCGCTGATGCTCACGCCAAACGCTTCAGCATCGTGAAGTAGGTTGAGCACTTCGGCATTGCGGCACAGTGCCTTGGTGGGAATACAGCCACGGTTGAGGCAGGTGCCGCCAAGCTCGCCTCGCTCAACGATAGCCACATTCAGCCCATGATGAGCAGCTTCGGCAGCCATTTCATAGCCACCAGGACCAGCACCAATGATGAGAATATCATATTTCATTGGAAAAGAGATATTAAATGTAGAAGTTAGAAATTAGATTTTTTGTGGAGATGGGGGTGTGTCAAATTTGTGATTTCATCATTTCGTAGGGACATGCCTTCGGCATGTTTTGATGCAATCAGTAATGTATCAACGCCTTGGTAACATGCCAAAGGCGAGAGCACTGAAAAAGTCCTGTTTTTTAAAGACCAAAACGAAAAATGCTTACGATTTATAACTTTTCTTTGCACAAATCGCCTCAACAAGGCTATGATAGGCAGAAAAAGAAGTGTAAAACGACTATTTCTCCGTTATTAACTTTCAATCTGAAAGTTGGTTTTACTTTTTCAGTGCTCTCGCCAAAGGCATGTCCCTACGCTATGGCGTTGGCATATTAGAAGATTTGACACTCCTTCCTGCTGGCTTTGTTTACCTTGAAAAGCCTAAAACCTAATAGATTCTAATTTATGTGTTCTAATTTCTAACTTCTAATTTTCGGGTTTTTACAAATCTTTTGTTTCGCAGAGTTCGTTCCAAGTCACGATTTGCTTTAGAGCTGCCTTGGTGTCGTCGAGACGGTGAACAGGCGTGCTGTGTGGAGCAGTCTTCACCAGTTCAGGGTTTTCGGCAGCTTCTTGCGCAATTTTCCTCATCACAGCGATGAAGCCATCAAGGGTTTCCTTGCTTTCGCTTTCGGTAGGCTCGATCATCAAAGCCTGGTGGAAAAGCAATGGAAAATAGATGGTAGGCGCATGGTAGCCGTAGTCGAGCAGACGCTTAGCCACGTCGAGAGTGGTAACGCCAGTGCTCTTGTCCTTCAAGCCGTCGAACACAAATTCGTGCTTGCAAACGCCCTCGATAGGCAGTTCGTAGCAGTCTTTCAGTGATTCCTTGATGTAGTTGGCATTGAGAGTTGCCAGTGGGCCTACCCACTTCAGGTTGTCGCTGCCGAGCGTCACGATGTAGGCGAGCGCACGCATCATCACGCCGAAGTTGCCGAGGAAGCCACTGATGCAGCCAAGCGATTCCTCACCCATCTCAATCTTGTAGTCAACCATGCCGTCTTCGTCGAATTCGCAAGTGACGCGAGGATTAGGCAAGAATTGCTCAAGACCCTCACGCACGCCGATAGGGCCGCTACCAGGGCCGCCACCACCGTGAGGGGTAGAGAATGTTTTGTGCAGGTTGATGTGCATCACGTCGAAACCGATGTCGCCAGGGCGGCATTTTCCGAGCATTGGGTTGAGGTTTGCGCCATCGTAGTACATCAAACCGCCACAGTCGTGCACGAGTTTTGCGATTTCGGCAATATTGTTTTCAAACAAGCCCAAAGTGTTGGGGTTGGTCATCATCATACCTGCGATGGTGTCGTCGAGCAGAGGTTTCAAGTCTTCCACATCCACGCGGCCATCGGGCTTGCTCTTCACTTCCACCACGTCGAGTCCGCAAACTGCCGCACTTGCAGGGTTGGTGCCGTGTGCGCTGTCGGGAACGATAATCTTGGTGCGCTTGGCATCGCCGCGGCTTTCGTGATAGCGACGAATCACCATCAAGCCAGTGAGTTCACCGTGTGCGCCTGCGAATGGATTGAGCGTGAACTCAGCCATGCCAGCGATTTCTGACAGGCTGCGTTGGAGCTGATAGTAAGCGGCCAAAGCACCTTGCACGGTTTCCACATTCTGGAGAGGGTGGAGTGCTGTGAATTGTGGGTGAGCAGCCATTTCCTCGTTGATTTTTGGGTTGTACTTCATTGTGCAAGAGCCCAATGGGTAGAAACCGGTGTCAACGCCGAAGTTGTTGTTGCTCATATTGGTGTAGTGACGCACCACGGTAAGTTCGTCCACTTCAGGGAGGGCAGGAGCCTCTTGGCGAAGCAGATTTTCAGGAAGTTGTGCGATGCTGTAGTCACTCAACTCGTTTTTGGGAAGGGAATAACCCTTGCGACCTGGTTTTGACAACTCGAAAATGAGTGTTCCGTAATATGTATTATTCATCTTCGTCTTCTCCTTCCGTGTAAGCTTTACAGGTTAATATTACTTCGTCGAGTTCGTCTTTGCTGATAGTTTCGGTTACGCAAAGCAGCAAAGTGTGGTCGGCAATCTTCAAGCCCAGTTGCACGCCGTTGTAGTCGAGCAGCACATTTTGCAGTTCGTCGATGTCGCCGTCATACTTCACAGCAAATTCGTTGAGGAATGGCTTGTCGGGGAATGCCATGCTGAAGCCCTTCAGTTCACACAGTTTTTCAGCCAAATAGTGAGCACCGCTGTAGCCCAGTTCGTTCACTTCCCTCAAACCGTCTTTGCCCATCAGTGCCATATACACGGTCACGTAAAGAGCCATCAGGCTCTCGTTAGAGCAGATGTTGCTGGTAGCCTTCTCGCGGCGAATGTGTTGCTCGCGGGCTTGCAGCGTGAGCACGAATGTGCGCTTGCCCTCCATATCGGTAGTGGCACCAACGATGCGGCCAGGCATCTTGCGAATCAACTTCTTGCTGGTGCAGAGGTAGCCCACGTATGGGCCGCCGAAGTTCATAGGAATACCAAGGCTCTGACCGTCGCCCACAGCGATGTCGGCACCCCATTCGCCTGGAGTTTTCAGCACACCGAGGGTAGAGGCCACATTGTTCATAATCAAGAGCGTCTTGTGTGAGTGGCAGAAGTCGGCCCAGCCGGTGTAGTCTTCCACGATGCCGTAGAAGTTAGGTGCAGCCACAATCACGCCAGCCACATCATTGGCGGCAACCTTAGCCTCGAAGTCGGCGCGGTCGGTCACGCCATCGGCTTCGGCAATCACCTCGATGGTCACGCCATGATATTTAGCGTAGGTGTCTACCACGCGGCGCACGATAGGATTGACGGTGGCGGAAATCAGCACCTTGTTGCGCTTCTTAGCCGCAGCCACAGCCATCATCATAGCCTCGGCAGTGGCTGTGCAACCGTCGTACATTGATGCGTTCGACACTTCCATGCCAGTGAGCATCGCCATCATGCTTTGATATTCAAAGATGTATTGGAGTGTGCCTTGTGAAATTTCAGCCTGGTAAGGAGTGTAGGAGGTGAGAAATTCGCTGCGGCTCACGATACTGTTGACCACCGATGGAGAGTAGTGGTCGTAGCAGCCAGCACCGATAAGGCACTTCAGCGTTTCGTTGCCGTCGGCAAGACCGTTGAAGAACTTGCGCACTTCAATTTCGCTCAACCCCTCTGGCAGATCATATTCTTTTTTCAATACCAAATCTTCGGGAATGTCCTTGTAAAGGTCGTCAAGGCTCTTCTCCCCGCAGGTTTTGAGCATCGCGCGGATGTCGTCTTCGGTATGTGGGAAAAATTTATAACTCATAATAGTTGTTTTAAATGAGAATATAGGGCTGAGGAACGTACAGAGATGAGTTCCCCAACCCTTTGTTTTTTGAAAAAGTGATTATTCGCCGATGAAAGCCTTGTAAGCGGCAGCGTCCATGAGGTCTTCAAGTTCGCTCTTGTCGCTCAATTCCACTTTCATAATCCAGTTTTCAAAAGCATCCTTGTTGATGAGACCTGGCTCATCTTCGAGGGCTTCGTTCACTTCCACTACAGTACCGCTTACTGGAGAGAACAAGTCGCTGGCAGCCTTAACGCTTTCTACTGCGCCAAATTCTTCGCCTGCGGTCACTTCGTCGTCCACTTCTGGCATATCAACGTACACCACATTGCCGAGTTCGTGTTGTGCGTGGTCGGTGATGCCCACGTAACCCATGTTGCCTTCCACTTTCACAAATTCATGTGAGTCGCAGTAATAGTAGCCTTCAATAATTTTGCTCATAGTTGTTTTTTTTGATTTATGCGAAGATTTGCCATTTTCTTTTTGGCGCATCTTCTGGTTTATAATTGGTTAGTATTATTTCTTGTATGATTTTTTGTAGAATTTCTTCTTCACGATAGTGGCAGGGAACACTTTCTTGCGAATCTTCACGCTGAGTTCTTCGCCGAGGGTGCCCACAGCGCGGTCAACCAATGCGAAAGCCAAACTCTTGCCTTCCACCGAAATGCCGCGATAGCCAGTGGTGATGTAGCCCACCACCTTATCGTCTTTCAGCACCTCGTAACCGTGGCGTGCGATAGCCTTGTCGTGCAATTCCAGACCCACCAGTTTTTTAGGACTGCCTTCTGCCTTCTGCTTGGCGCAAGCCTCTTGACCGATAAAGCCGCCAGCCTTTTCAAGTTTCACAAACATGCCGAGTGTGGCGTCGATAGGAGAGATTTCAGCGCTCAGTTCATCGCCATAGAGAGGCAAGCCCACCTCGAAGCGGAGCGTGTCGCGGCAGCCAAGACCGCAAGGCTGCACACCTGCCTCGATGAGCAAATCCCACATTTTATTAATAGCGGCGTGGCTTGCGTAGATTTCGAAGCCGTCTTCACCGGTGTAGCCTGTGCGGCTCACGATGATGGTTTCGCCATCATATTGCATGGTCTTGAATGTGTAGAAAATGAGGTCGGTAGCGTCGATTTCGAGTACGCTCTTCAGCACGGTTTCGCTATCGGGACCCTGCACGGCGAGCTGACCGTAGATGTCGCTCTGGTGGTCAACCTTCACGTCGAAGTCTTTGGCGTGTTCCATAATCCAAGCCACGTCCTTATCGATATTGGCGGCGTTGATAACGAGGAAAAGGTCGTTTTCGCCCATCTTGTACACCAACAGGTCGTCGACGGTGCCACCGTCGGGGTAGAGCATCATGCCGTAGAAGATTTTACCCACTGGGGCATCGGTGATGTCGTTGGTGAATATGTAGTTTACGAATTTTTCTGCTTCAGGGCCTGTGATTTCCACTTCACCCATATGTGAAACGTCGAATACGCCCACTTGATTGCGCACTGCATTGTGTTCGTCGACGATGCCCTTGTATTGGATAGGCATGTCGAAACCTCCGAATGGGCTCATCAAAGCGCCCAAAGCCACATGTTTGTCGTGCAGACAGGTTACTTTCATTTCTTCGCTCATAATAGTCGTTTTTTAGTTTAAGATTGTATTAATAAGTTGTTCTGTAGTCATGCTTGCAATCACAGTGCTTGCGTCAAGGTCCTTGAGTGCCTCGGTCAGTGCCTCGCGAGTGTAACTCACGCCCTTCAGCGGAGCGATGATGCTCTCGTCGATGCTGCCCAGCACAAAGAAGTCGCCAGCAATGTTGATGTCTTTGATGATGTTGTGGTCGAGTTCGATGCTGATTTGGAACTCGCCCACACCGTCAACTCTCTTTTGAATGGTGTTGGTGCAGCGTGGATTGTTGCCGTAGATAAACTCTGGCGTGAGATAGGTCTGCGTGATTTCCTCAATCTGTGCGATGTCGGAGTCGGTGAGCAGAATGTCGCCATCGCACATTTCGCTCTTCACAAAGTCCTTGAATTGCTCAATGTTCATCTTTCCTGCCAGATGCTCGCTCAGCGTGGTGATACGGCTTCGCACGCTTTTCACGCCCTTCGATGCCAATTTCTCGGTCGATGGGGTGATTGCGCCCTGCATGTGCGCCATGTCGGTGTCGAAAAGCATTGTGCCGTGCACGATGCTGCGTCCGGGCAGATGGTAGAAAGCGTTACCGCTCACTTTACGGTCGTCGATGAGAATGTCGTTGCGTCCGTTGTCGCTGGCATTCAGCCCCAACTTTTTCAGCACCTCAACCACCGCGCTTGTGTAGCGCGAGAAAGTGAGTTCCACATTGTCGCTGCAAGTGATGTAACTCATCATAATGTTGCTCATGTCGGCAAACACGCAACCGCCGCCGCTTTTTCTGCGATAGGTGGCAATGCCATGCTCGCGGCAGTAGGGAATGTTCACTTCATTGGCTATAAGTTGGTTTCTTCCGAAAATTACGGTAGGATTCACTTGCCACATGAAGAATATGTCATCATCTTTGATGATGCGTGCGGCATATTCCTCCATTGCCAAATAGAATGGAAGAATGCGAGTGTCGGTCTGAGGTAGAAGTAGATACTTCACGTTTGGTTAATAGGGCTTTTCAGCAGTTAATAAATGTAGTTATGTAATGCAATTCCAAAGATAGGAATTTTCTTTGAATTATCCCACATTTTTCACCCTTTTTCACTCTTACATTTTTCCGCCCTCGTTTTTTCTAAATGAAAAAGCCACCGACGTGGTGCCGGTGGCGATTGTTGGTGAAATGGATATTTTTATGAGTTGAATTTCTGTTCGTCAACCACATTTCCGTCGGCATCGGTGGCGCGCCAATGGGTGATGTTGCGGGCGGAAGATGAAATGCAGATGCCGCATTTGGTGAGTTTTCTGCCGTCGGCCTCGTAAGGGATAGTGTAGCTCTTGCTGTTGATTTGCTGGAGGGCGTTCTCTACCGTGTCGTCCACCTTCAGTTCCAGCACGAAGATGTCGGCATTGGTCTGTATCACCACATCGGCTCTGCCCAAAACGCTTTTAACCTCGGTATCGACAATGGAGTTGAGCATTGAGAATGCCATGTAAATCAGTAGTTTGTAGAATGCCTCACGACTCTCGTTGCATTCCCATTCCTCCTTGGTGATGATGTCGTATGGGATTTTAGCGATATAGGAGCGTAGCGCAGTGAGCGCTTTGCCCAAATCACGATTGAATATGGCCTTTGCCATAGCTGTCACCAAACCGTTGTTGTCGGCCACCGTGCGTTTCAAGATGATTGGCATCAAGCAGTCGATAAGCCCCTTCCTCACTTCGTTGTTCGGGATTTTCAGCACATACAGTTTGAGCAAAGGGTCGTATGAAGCGATGGTGAGATAGCCGCTCTGGTAGAGTAGAGGCATGGGCGTGTCGGCACTCTCGCATGGAATGCTGAACTCATTTTCGCACACCTCCACGCCGTCGTAATCCAGCGCACGGGTAATGGGGTAACGCTTCAGATGTTCCAGCAGGGCGGTGGAAGTGCCCGATTCAAACCAGTAGTGGTTAGTATCGTTTTTGTCAAGAGCCCTTAGCAAACTGAATGGCGCATACACATCTTGTCCTTTTGGCGAGAAATGGTAGCCATCGTAGTTTTTCTTCAACAGTGCATAAGCGTCATCTACACTAATGTGAAGATTTTGGGCGTAATCTTCTATGCATGGACGAAGAACGGTGTCGAGTTCTTCCTGAGTGATGCCACAAATTCCTGAATACCTGTTGTCAAGAGAAATTTGGTTGAGGTTGTTCAGTTCGGAAAAAATGCTGAGTTGTGAGAATTTGGTCACGCCAGTGATGAACACAAAGCGGAGATATGCTGCACCGGATTTGATGATTTGATAAAAACCACGAAGCAGGGAGCGAACGCTCTCACGCATTTTTTCATCGTAAAGATAGCGCATCATGGGCGCATCATATTCATCAATGAGCACCACCACTTGCTTGCCCATAGAGGAATAAATGTGCTCCAGCAATCTTCTGAAGCGTGCCCCCTCTTCTTCAATCATCTTAACGGCACCAAATTGCTCCTCGTGTCGGGCTATCATGTCGGATAGGATGTTGCGCATCGACTGAATGTTAGTGCAATTCTTGAGTTCGCTCATGTCGAAATGAAGCACTGGGAATTTAGTCCATTCTTTCTCCATCTCCATCACTTTCAGCCCGTTGAACAGTTCTTTTTGCCCTTGGAAATATGCTTTGAAAGTGTTGCAGAGCAGCGATTTGCCAAATCTGCGAGGACGAGCAAGAAACACATAGCGATACCTGTTGGCAAGGTCGAACATCAAGTCGGTCTTATCAACATATAGCAAACCTTGTTCCCTGATTATCTGAAACTGGTCGGTGTCGACGGGGTATTTAAACTTGCTCATATTATCTCAATTTATTAATGTGATTGGGCTTTATTCGCAAAAATACAAATTTATCTTGAATAAATCGCAACTTCTGTGGGGGATTGTGTGGCTGGGGTTCTAAAAATATGTTAGTTGTTTCAGATGTATATTAAATTTTGTTATGGGTTTGTCTGTTTTGGATATAATTGCTACCTTTGAAAGAGTATTCACCTTCTGAAAAGAATTAGTATTATGGAAAAAGAAAATGTAATCGTTCCTGCCGAGTTTGCGGATATCTGTCCGATTTCAGACAAGGATTTTCATAACGAGATGTCGATATTGGTTGAAAAACCAATGTTTCAACATGTTGTAAAATTTGTGATGCCCGACAAGAAGTTTTCTGACGTGTCGCGCCTGCTTTTAAGCCTCAATTCAAAGCAGGAGTTTCAGCAGAAAATCATGGCACCGCTTGTGGGTGGCATTCTCGCCAAAACGAGCGACGGCATCACATTCAGCAATATGGAATGCCTCGATAAAGACACTCCATATCTTCATATCACCAACCACCGCGACATTGTGCTCGACTCGGCACAGCTGAGCTATTTGCTCTCGAGCAATGGTTACGACACCGTGGAGATTGCTATTGGCAACAATCTTTTGATTTACGAGTGGATCACCAAGTTGGTTCGCCTCAATAAGAGTTTCATCGTGAAGCGCAATTTGGGTCGCTTGCAGACCCTTGCCGCAGCCGTGCAACTCTCACGCTACATTCACTTCGCCATCAGGGAGAAGAATGCGTCGGTATGGTTGGCACAGCGCGAGGGACGTTGCAAAGACAGCAACGACCGCACCCAGGAGAGTTTGCTCAAGATGCTCACCTACGGCAACCGTGAGGTGTCGATGCTCGAAAGTCTGAAAGAACTGAACATCGCTCCTATTGCCATTAGTTACGAGTACGACCCTAACGATTACCTTAAAGCCACCGAGTTCTTGCTCAAGAGTAAAGACCCTAACTTCAAGAAGTCGCAGACCGACGACCTCGTGAGTATGCAGACCGGTATCATGGGCTACAAGGGTAAGGTGCACTACTCGTTCGTGCCTTGCATCAACGACAAACTCGACACCATTCCTGCCGACCTCGACAAACTGTTGATGATTCGCCGCGTGTGTGCAATTATCGACCACGAGATTCACAGCAACTACAAGATATTCAAGACCAACTATATTGCCCACGACATTTTGTTCGACAATCAAGACTTTGCCGACAAATACACTCCAGAAGAGTGTGAGGCATTCAAGCAATATTTGAATGGGCAGATTGAGAAAGTGCAGGTTCCATACAACGAACTCGACCGCAACTTTATGTATAAGTGTATGCTCGAAATGTACTCCAATCCGCTCACCAATCAGCTTGAGGCATTGAAGTGATTCGTTAATGAATTAATGAAGTTGCACCTCATACCGCTATTGATAGCCCTGGCGATCAACTTGGCTATCGACATATTTGCCTACCGTAGGTTGCTCCGCTCACAGGTGTGGCCACGGTGGGCAGTTACTTCCTATGCGTGCGTGAGCGTGGTGCTGTATGCCGCATTAGGTGTGGCAATAGTCTTAGCCCAGCAGACTGCTGATGAGCCTATACGCTTGGCGATGTGGCTTTTGCTTGTGTTTTACGGCATACAAGCCCCAAAGTTTATTTCGCTGCTCATCTACTCACTTTCGTGGCTGAAATGGCTACGGCGTGGTGCGAAGCGATTTGTGCGATGTGCGGCGTTGGCGATATTCGTATTGCTGATATTTCATGGCGTGTGGGGCACATTCGTCACCCCATTCACCCTCGAAGTGAAGCATGTGACCATCGAGAGCCCACGTTTGCCCGATGCTTTCGATGGTTACCGCATAGTGCAATTCAGCGATTCGCATGTGGGCACTTATGGCACCGACACCGCTTTTGTGTCGGAATATGTGGATAGCATCAATGCCCAACGAGCCGATATGATATGCTTCACGGGTGATTTGGTGAACCGCCACTCTAAAGAGGTAGAGCCGTTTGTGTCGGTTTTCTCAAGGTTGCACGCACCCGACGGCGTGATTTCCATTTTGGGCAACCACGACTACAAGGCATATTATCCATGGGCATCAGAGCAGGAGTGGCGTGCCGATTCGCTCAACTTATTGGCGAAGCAGCGTCAAATGGGGTGGACGGTGTGCGACGACTCCACATTCACGCGGCATCGTGGAGCCGATAGCATTGTGGTGGTGGGGCTGCATAGTTTCCGTCCGCCGCATTGGAAAATACCCGCTTATCTGCGTGAGGTGTATCCACAAATCGCCAATCCCCATATCTATAAGATAGTGCTCCAGCATGTGCCCTATATTTGGGACAACTACACCGACACGGCGCATATCGACTTGATGCTGTCGGGGCATACCCATGCCATGCAGCTGATGTTTAGTTTCTTCGGTGTGGAAATCTCGCCGGCACGACTCATTTCGCCATATTGGCGCGGCGAGTATCACAATGGCGATGAATCATTATATGTGAATACGGGTGTGGGTGAAGTGGGTGTGCCTATGCGCATAGGCGTGAAACCAGAAATCACCGTTATCACACTTAAAAAAAAATAACCATAAGTTATGGCTGACAAAATATCACAACTCATCTCGCAAGAACTCAATATTCCGCTTCACCAAGTGGCTGGAACGGTTGGGCTGCTCAACGACGACAACAGTATTCCCTTCATCAGTCGCTACCGTAAAGAAGTGACTGGTGGGCTCGATGAAATAGCGGTGCAGTCGGTGGAAACTCGACTGAACTACTACAACGAACTTGAAAAGCGTAAAGCCACGATTATCAAGAGCATCGAGGCGCAAGAAAAACTCACCGAGGAATTGTCGGTGAGGATTTTGAACTGTTGGGACGCAAACACTTTGGAGGACATTTATTTGCCCTATAAGCCCAAGCGCCGCACAAGGGCAGAGGTGGCACGCGAGAAAGGGCTGGAGCCTTTGGCGAAGATTATCATGGCGCAACGCTCCGACGACATTTTACGCCGTGCACAGCAATTCCTTTCCGATGCTGTGCCTGATGTGGAAGCCTCCATCGCTGGTGCGCAAGACATCATTGCCGAATGGATTTCGGAGAGCGAGGCAGTGCGCAACAGTGTGCGCCGTGCTTTCCGCCACGATGCCGTGCTCAATTCCCACTTTGTGAAAGGGAAGGAGATTGAGGGCCGTAACTATGAGAATTATTACGACTACAGCCAGCCGCTGCGCCGTGTGTCGTCGCACCAACTCCTTGCCATTCGCCGTGGCGAAAAGGAGGGATTCCTGAAGGTGGGCATCACCATTAACGACGACCGCGCCATCGACAACATTTGCCGTATAGTGGTGAAAGGTAGTGGAAAAGCCTCCATGCTGGTGGAAGAAGCGGCGGAAGACAGTTTCAAGCGCCTTGTGAAACCATCTATCGAAACGGAGTTTGCCGCGCTGTCAAAGTCGAAAGCCGATGATGAGGCCATCGACATGTTTGCGCAGAATGCACGCCAGTTGCTTTTCGCTCCACCTTTGGGGCATAAGCGCATTTTGGCAGTTGACCCTGGTTTCCGCACAGGTTGCAAGGTGGTTTGCCTCGATGAGAATGGCAATTTGCTGCATCACGATGTGATATATCCCACGGCTCCGAACTACGACATCGACGGAGCCACGGAAAAAGTGTGCGCACTGGTGGAGAAATACGCCATCGATGCCATTTCGCTTGGCAACGGCACAGCGAGCCGTGAGACTGAACGCTTCCTCAAACGCCTGCGCCACAGCCGAAAGGTGGATGTGTATGTGGTGAGTGAAAACGGTGCCAGCATCTATTCAGCCTCGAAGATTGCACGCGATGAGTTTCCCGATAAAGACGTGACGGTGCGTGGTGCTGTGTCGATTGGCCGTCGCTTGCTCGACCCATTGGCAGAACTGGTGAAGATTGACCCAAAGTCGATAGGCGTGGGGCAGTATCAGCACGATGTGGACCAGAACAAACTGAAAGAAGCACTCACATTCACCGTGGAGAGTTGCGTGAACAGCGTGGGCGTGAACATCAACACAGCGAGTAAGGAATTGCTAACCTACGTTTCTGGTCTCGGACCTGCGTTGGCTGAAAAGATAGTGAATTTTCGTGCCGAGAATGGTGGATTCAGTTCGCGCGCCGACATTATGAATGTGCCGAAGATGGGTAAGAAAACCTTCACTCAAGCGGCAGGCTTCTTGCGCGTGCCCGAAAGCGACAATCCGCTCGACAACTCTGCCGTTCACCCCGAAAGTTACAGCATAGTGAAGCAAATGGCTGCCGACTGCGGTTGCACGGTGGCTGAATTGATGAATGATAAGGCGAAGCGCGCAAGCATCGACATCAAGAATTATGTGAGCGAGAAAGTGGGTATTCCCACGCTTGCCGACATTATGTGCGAACTCGACAAGCCGGGTCGCGACCCACGAAGCGAGATTGAAACTTTTGAGTTCGACGATTCCATCAACGACATCAAAGACCTGCGTAAAGATATGGTGCTGAATGGAAAGGTGACCAATATCACCAAGTTTGGCGCATTTGTGGATATAGGCATTCACGAAAACGGACTGGTGCATATTTCGCATCTTTCCGACCGTCGTGTGAGCGATCCGTCGCGAGTGGTGCATATCGGTCAGCATGTGCGTGTGAAGGTGATAGAGGTGGACCTCGACCGCAAGCGTATAGCCCTGTCGATGAAAGGAGTGCAGCAATGAAAGAGGTAGTTTTGAGCGTTGCCAGCAATGTGGAAAATCGTCGTGAAAAAATGGTTGCGGCAATGGATTGGCTTACAGGGGTGTTGGCTCCGCTACGGAGTTCGATGCTCTATACCACCACAGCCCTTCATGGCGACTCCACCTATCTCAACGCTGTGGCGCAAGGTTATACCGATGTGTCGCTGGAGCAACTCAACGCCTTGCTCAAGCAACACGAAATAGCGGAGGGACGCACCGATGAAATGCGCGCACGCAAGCAAGTGCCCATCGATATCGACATTGTGATTTACGACGGCGAAATCCTCCGCCCCAACGACTACAACCAAGCCTTTTTCCAAAAAGGATGGAAAGAGATTGGAAATTAGAAATTAGAGATTAGAGGTCTAAGCCTCCGATTAATCCGAGTGCTCTGAGTGCTCCAAAAACCAGATAACAAATATGAATCAAATGATTTCAGCCCGAACATTGAGGGTGCTGCGCATTGTGGGCGTGGTGTATATGCTGTTGGCAATTGCTTATTTGGTGATGCCACTTGATCTCGACCGTGTGGGTTGGATGGGATATATCGACGACTTTTTCCTGTTTATGTCGGCATTCACATTTATGAATGGCGCGTTCCAAAAGGCGGAACGCGCGTTCATTCGTCGTCAACTTTTCCTACTCTCGGCGGTGTTTTTTGTGCTTTGCCCCATTTGGATTCTTATCCTCACCTCCATTGATTAATGGTAGGTGCGGGTGATGGTGAGGCGTGGTTTGCCGTCGAGTGTGGCAGCCACGCGGGTCCATTGTCCGCTCTCGTTGGTGGTGTAGGTGTAGTTCCACACATATTTTGTTTTACCCTTTTCAGAGGTGATTTGTGTGGCACGGCTGCCATCGTAGCGTAAGAATTTCAGCAGTGTTCCGCCCGTTTTCTCGGTGCGGATTTTTCCGCTTTTATAAGTTGACTTGCGGTTTTTGCCACCAGCAATGGTCTCGTTGCGCTCTGTGATGCGACCATCGGCATCGTAGGTGAAGTTAATCACTTGCCCATCGGTGCAGGTGATGCGAGAGAGGCGCCCGTTGGCTCCGTATGTGCATTTGTAGGCATACGACTTTCCCTTTTCCTTTTTCCCCACCAAGTAATAGCCGTGCTTGGCATCGTAGGCGTAGGTGTATTGCGTGAGCACTCGTGTGTGCCCGTTGTATGCCTCGGTGAGCAATCCTTGCGCATTGAATTTGTAGCGGTTGAGCGTAACGGTGCCAGATGTTTCGGTGATGGTTTCATCTACGCTACCCACAACGCCGTTGAAATTCAGTTTCAGGCTCATGAAGCGGTAGGAGTGTGTGGGCAGATTCACAAGATTATCATAAGCCACAAACACACGGTTTGCCACATCGCGGCGGTGCGACGATGCGTAGTCGTCGAGTTCGGCAAGAGTAGTGGCTTTGTTGCACAGGCGCGTTTCCTGCAAGTGCGTCAACGCCTTTCTTGCTTCGCTCACTTGTGTGGAAGCCTCGCTCACAAACTGATAATCGCTGATAAATTTATTCCATGTTTTCTCGTCGTTCACCTCCTTGGCGTGGGTGAATTCCAACTTTAGAAGTTGTGCCTTAGCCTTCTCAATCAATGGCGAATTGGGATAGTTGCGAAGATAGGCGTGGCAGCCAGCCACGGTTTTGCAACTCTCGTCAAATTCAAGAATTGCCACTTGCTCGGCTGCATATTTGTAGGCAGGGTGATTGTTGTCGAGCACGGTCTGGAGTTCGCGGTAGGCATCGGCGGTGTGGGTGGCTTTCACATCCTCAATCAGTTGCTTTTCCACCATGTTTTTGATGATGTCGATAGAGAGTTCGATGTCGTCGGCACCAAGAAACTTGTTGGCATCCTCAATGCCAACGCCACGCACATACACATTTCGCACCAGTTGAATGGCTTGCAGTGGGTCTTGCTGCATACTCACGCCCTGACGCGATGGGCAAGCCATAAACATGGCGTTGCTCAAATCGTAGAGAGGGTAGAGCGCACGCTCGTATGCCTGGTGGTCGGCAGCCATCATTTTTTCGAGGTTGAGTTGCTCTTGCCATGCGCCGGCATAGTTGCCGCTGCCTAAAAGAGCAAACACGCGGTGCATTTGCTTCACATGGGCGGCTTTAGCATCTTTTTGAAAAGCCACAATTTGTGTTGCGGCGGCAGCCTGTGTGCTGATTGCTGGCGTAAAAGCCACAGCAACTGCAGCGAGGATAAACGCTTTCAATTTCATCGTAGTAAAAAAATAAGTTAGGTGTGTGTTTTGTGTAAAATAATCAACTTTCGCTTTATCCCAAATCGGTTGACCGATTTGGGTTTATTGTATGGGGACTGCCAACAGCGGCGTGTCGCTTGAAAACAGCACACGGTGCGCGATGCTTGGGTTGAACAGTCGTGCAAAGATATTCGTTTTTTTGTTAGGAATCACAATGAGGTCGATTTTTTTCTCCTCTGTGAATTTTCTGAACTCGTCAAGGTCGTCGCTGAGTTTCATTTCGGTCATTTGAAATTCGCACTGGGTGTAATGCTCGGTGCAGTATTTCATAATTTGCTCTTTCGCCTCCCTTGTATATTTTTGATTGCTTTTCTTTTCCTCCACATACACGATGCTCACCTTCATTTTGTTCACCGAAAGCAGGTGTGAGAACAAGTCGAATGAAAGCAGGTCGTTGGGAATGAGATTGCTGAAAAATGCCACATTCTTCACATTGGCAAGTCGGCTGGTCTCAGCGTCTTTAGGAATTGCCATAATGGGGAACTTGCAGGCATCGAGCACTTCAGCCGTCACGCTGCCCAGTGCGGCACGCTCTTTCTGACTGGTGCCGGCGGTGCCCATCACTATGAGGCACGCTTTCACCTCCTCGGCGCAGGATAGCACGCAATGCTCTGGCACACCCTCGCGCACAGCCGTTTCAAACGCCACATTCGCCAATTTTCCGTCCACAATCATCTTTTCGAGTTTGGAGCGGAGATTTTTCATTGCCAAGAGTGCTTTAGCGCGAAGTGTGTTGTCGTCGTCGCCGCTGCGTTCGTAACGGTCGCTGCCGAAAGGCAGAGTGAATTTGCGCTCGGCATTCATGTAGGCGTGCAGCAGCACCACGCTACCGTGATAGCGTCGGGCATATTCAAATCCCACAATGCAACTCTTGATGGAATAGTCGCTGAAATCCACAGGAATGAGCACCTTTCGGTCGTTTTTCAACGCGGCTTTGTTGGGTGCCTGTTCACTTTCCACCACAGCCAAGGCTTTTGGCAAATCTTTTTCTCTGATGCGCACACGCACGCCAGCCGACACCACCGGCTCCGACAGGTTCACATTGTGGAGAACAGCAGTGATACCAGCTTGCTCAAGTTGGAATTTGAGAATCACAGCCCGGTCGTAGGTGTGAATGGCAAGTGTGATAAGACGATTGGGATCGTTGTTGTTGCTTTGAGTTGATGCCATGATGATTTAAGTGAAAAGTGATGAATATATAAATGTATTGTAGATATAAAAAAGCATGGAACCTCGCACATTCTATTTAATGTTTGGCCCCATGCTATTCTTTCTTGTTGTCAACTTTTAGGCTTCCTCCTTCTGTTCAAGAATTTCGAGGGCCATATCTAAAATTTTTGTATCGTCGAGAACTACATAACCACCATCGGGACCTGGCTCAATGTGAACGCCCATATTGGTGCCGTATTCATAATTTGAACCTCCGAAATAGTTACGAACTGATTGGTCTGTCATGTTCAACTTATCCGCAATTCTGTGGATTGAACCTTCAGGTAAACTGTCTTTGATGCGACGTAGTTCTTTAAAAGGAATTGTTTTTGGCATGATTATGTAAATTAAATTAGTTAATAAATGGTTTTATTTTATGCTATAAAATTATCACAAAAATTGGAGATTGCAAAATATTTTGCATGTTATTTTTCGTCAAAAGCTTTTAAATACTGCGATAATGGCGATTATCAGCAAGTTAAACACTATGGCGAAATTGATAATTTTTGCGTCGGTTTGGCTCAACAGAGCATCTGGGGCTGGAATAGCCCATTTTTTTGAGAGCCTTTTCCATATCCAACACACCAGAAATGCCACGCCCACGCCAATCACCGTGCCACCGAGAATGTCGCCTGGGTAATGCACACCAAGATAGATGCGGCTGTAGGCCACTATTGCCGCCCATGCCATCATCGCAAGCCAAGAGCCACGGTTTCGCAGCACAAGGCTGATGAGTGTGGCTATGCCAAACAGGTTGGCGGCATGGCTCGAAACGAAGCCGTAGAGTCCGCCACGGTAGCCGTTCACCACATGCACGATGTTTTGCAAATCGGGGTCGTGGGTGGGGCGCAATCGCTCCACTATGGGCTTGATGATGCCCGACGAAATGCGGTCGGCAAGCAGCACCACCAGAGCCGTCATGATTACGAACGTGAGAATGCCACGCCAAGAGCGGTGGCGCGCCAAGAGTGCCAGCAGCACAATGATGATGAGTGCCGAGGAAAACTTTCCGGAAACGAGCCACATCAGCTGGTCGGCGTAGGGGCAGTTCCAGCCGTTGAGCGTGCAGAGCAGTTCGGCATCAAGTTGCTTCAGGTATTCAAGCATATTTCTCAGATTTTTTTAACGTCAACTGAATTAATCCACGCAGGTTCGTGGTGTGCCGATTCCACTTTGTACCAAACCACCACAGGTTTGCCAGCGGTGACCACAGAATCGGCGATGCTCACCTTTGTGCCGCCCTTAAGCTTGAAAGCCACCTCTTTTTCTGATGGGGCGTGAGGGGCGGTGCTGAGGGTGGCGGTTTGTGGCATCACAATCGCATCGGTGTGATTCACTGCCACCGAACGCTGATAAAAAGCAAATGCCATAGTGGCGATGAACACCACCAGTAGAATGCCAGCACCGAAGAAACCGATTTTACGGCACAGGATGCTGTTCATGAATATGTAGGCGGCAATGGCAAGCAACAGCATCACAAACACGATGGCGGAGATAATAGCCCAAGTGTTGCTCGACAGCTGACTCACACTCGACTGGAAAAGGTCGGTTAAAAAACTGTCGGAGGTGTATTCCTCGATTTGCGATTTCTCGCGCACAAATTGCAGGTTGGCTCTTGCGTCGGCGTTCGAGGGGTCGAGCACCAGCGCGCGCTCAAAGTAAAGAATGGCTTGTGGCACATTCTGCATCTTATAGTGGGCGCACCCTAAATTATAGTATAAATCCGACGAGGTGCCACTTTCCTGGGCTTGTGCCTCGTAGATTTTGATGGCATCTTGATAGCGCTTTTGGTTGTAGGCGCTATCGGCATTGTCGGTGGTGGCGGCAGTAGCCATCACCGTATATATAAAAGCTGAAATCAGCAGAATGAGCGATTTTTTCATTTTGCAACAGTTTTTTTGCGTTTCACATTTTCCAGTTGGTCCATAACGGAGGCAGCCTCATCAAACACAGTGTGCATATTGTTGCCGCTCAGTTCGGGAGCATATTGGGCAAACTCGCACTTCTCAAGTAGCGAAAGCATCTTGGCACGGAGCGTGGCATCTACGCCGTAATTCTCCAGTTCGGCATCAATGTTCTCCTTGCTGAGTTCCGACACAGGAATACCTAATTTGTCGCTCAGATAGCCCCACGAAGCGGTGAGCACTTCGGCGTAGAAAGCGGTGCTGTTGTTGGCAAGCATGTGTTTTTTAGCCTGCTTCAAGCGGCGTTGGGCCACCTTGCTTGCGCGCTTCACTCGCATGAGCTGCACATTGGTGCGCTCCTTCACCAGTTTGCGGTAATAGATGAGAATGCTCACAAATGCGAAAAGCGGCACGAGAATCAGCAGCCAGTAGCCGAAGGTGTCGAGCAGCAGCGTGTGCGACTTGCTCAAATTCATGTCGCCACTGTGCACAGGGTGAATGTCGGTCATTCGCTCACCGTCGGCATTTGCATTCGAGGGCTGTCCGTTGCCTTTGGCTATGGTGAGTTTGTGGGCAGGGAGTTTCAGCGTTTCGTATTTTTCGGTGTTGGGGTTGAAATACACAAACTCGCTTTCGGCGATGCTAAAATTGCCCACTTGCTGTGGAATGAACTGGTAAGTGAATTTGATGCTGCCTTTCACATCGTCGCCCTCAGAAGCCGTCTTGATGTCGTTTTGAGGGTCGAAAGTGTCAAACTCCTTCGGGAAACCGATGGTGGGGGCTTTGATGTATTTGATATTGCCGCTACCGGTCACCGTGACGGTGTAGTTGGCGGTGGCGAAAGTCTTCAGATTGGCTGGAGTGATGGCATCTTTAATGGAGAACTCACCCACAGCACCGGTAAAGCCCGCAGGGCGTGGAGAGGGGAGAGGAGTGATGTGAACCGATGCGCTGTTGCTCTTGATGCGCAACTTATCGCCATCAACAGGCACGGCAATAGCGCTGTTGAGTCCCACATACACTCTGCGCTGCACCGGAATCACATCAAATTCGCCAGAATTGATGGTCAGTGTGCCCGACTTTTGAGGATAGAGAATGCTCTTGCGCAGAATGGCGGTGTAGTAGTTTTGCCCGTGGTAGTTTTCCACCCGTGCCGTACCAGCCATTTTGGGTGTGATGTCTTCAATCAGGAAGCCTGTGTATTCAGGCTGCTGGAGCGGCATAAATTCCTTGATAGGGAACTTGGTGTAGAGTTTTACGGTGCACACCACGGCTTGCTGCTCGTAAACGCGCGACTTCGACATCTCGATTTTCACGAACAGGTCGTTGGCAGTGACCGATTTCTCCTCGCCTTGCGAGAATGGGTCTTCGGCGTTCACGCCTCTGCCTCTGAGTTGGCTCATGATGGATTGTGGGGTTTGCTGTTGGCGTTCGCCTTTGCCCACTTTCATTTGAAAACCTTTTGCTGTGATATGCTTACCGCCCACATTTACAGAGGCTTTGCTTACAGTCAAGCGACCTTCCTTCTCAGCCTTGAAAGTGACGGTGTAGCGATACACATTGCCGCTGCTGTGCTCAATCACCTTGCCGTTCACTATCGTGGTGCTTGAACTTGAACCGATGGCTTGCGCGCCCGACTGATAGAGTTTCTTAGCGCCTTCAACGCTCGGTGCGTTGAAAGTGCCGGGTCTCGACACGCCGGAAAGTTGGTACACCAGTTGAAACTTATTTCCGCCCATATTGCCACCACCCACATATTCAAGTCGTTGGGCAAGCGCTGGAGCGGAAATCAGAATCGCTAATGCTATGTAGATTATATGTTTGAATAATTTCATCATCTAAAAAAAGTAGTGTGATAAAAAGCGGATACGCGCTGTGGCGGTGGGGGGATTACCACTTGTTGCGTGTGCGTGCGCGCTCACCTTGCTGCTGCTTGGCTCTTGCGGCGTTCACTCGCTGCTGGGTGGCATTTTCCTGATTCTGCATGGTGCGCAAAATTTGCTCCATGTTTTGCTGGCTCATACCGCCTTTTTGCTGCTGTTGCTGCTGTTGTTGTTGGTTTTGCTTATCTTGATTTTTGTCTTGGTCCTTATTTTGGTCCTTTTTATCTTTGTTTTGCTTATCCTTGTCTTTATCCTTGTTTTTATCCTTATTCTGGTCTTTATTCTTGTCCTTGTTCTTATCTTGATTTTTGTTTTGATTCTTGTTTTTGTCTTTCTGTTTCAGTTGAGCCATACGCAGGTTGTATCTTGCGTCGTCGTATTTCGGATTTTTGCGAAGCGCCTCCTTGTAGCATTCAATGGCTTGACCATAGTCTTGCTGCTTGTAGGAAATGTTGCCCAAATCGTAGGCTGCCACACTCACCACGGCAGGTTCGGTGCTGCTTTCCACAAGGCTTTTCAGAATTTCGACAGCGTGTTGCAGTTGTTCGCTCATTTGCTCTTGCTGGGTGGTGTCGGTTTGCTGGGGTTGAACTGGCGCAGGGGCGTTTTTCCCCATTTTAGGGTCCTGGCGTAGCAGAGCGCTGGCAAGGTTGAATTGCGCCATGGCGGAATTTGGGTTTTCCGTCAGGGCTTTGCGGTAGGCTGCTTCTGCCTCGGTGTAATTGCCTTGGGCATATTGCTCGTTGCCTTCCACAATGAAGTTGCGCTCCGCTTTAGTGCTTTCTGCAGGCTTATTGCCATCGTTGTGGCTGGAGCAAGCGCAAAGCCAAGTGAGCGACATCACCGACAATACTATATATATAGCTGAATATTTCATTTCTTTTGCTCTTTTTTGGTGAAGAAGTTGAATCGCTTCAGGATTGGGTTCTTGCGGTCGAGGATAAACAGTTCGGCAATCAGCAGAATAAACGCAATCCAAGCGAAAATGGGGAACAACTCGCTTTCAAGTGAATAGTTGTAACTGCCGAGATCGGTTTTCGAGAGTTTCATCAACTGGTCGTTGAGCGTATCCACGGCATCGCTTGCCGCACCGTTCACATACACGCCCTTGCCACCCTTGGCAATTTCCATCGCGCCTTTTTCGTTGAGTTTAGAAATGGCAGGGCTGCCGTTCTCATCGGTCAGCACCTCGCCGTCGGCAGTAGGCACAGGCGAACCGTTCACCGAGCCGATACCCACCACATTCACGCTGATGCCCTTCTTGCGCGCGTCTTCTGCGCTGCTCACTGCATCGTCTTCAAAGTTCTCGCCATCGGTGATAACGATAATCGTTTTTTGTGTGCGAGGATTGCTCGAAAAGCATTGGCACGCCATATTGATGGCTGCACCGATGGCGGTGCCTTGGGTTGGAACCATGTCGGTGTTGATGCTGGAGAGATACATTTTCGCACTCTGCGCATCGCCAGTGATAGGCATCTGCATATAGGCGTTGCCTGCAAACACAATCAGTCCCACCTTGTTGCCGGTGATGCGGTCGATGAGTTTTTCAAGCACCTGTTTCGAGCGTTGTAGGCGGCTCACATCGGGAGCGTCGTCGTCACTTGCCGCATTCATGGAGTTTGACACATCGAGGCAAATCATCACCTCGATGCCCTTCATGGTGGTGTTGGTTTCCTGTGCGCCACCACGAGGGCGTGCCAGAATCACCACGATGGTGGCTAAAAGCACCAGTTCCACCGTCAGCCTAATCCAAGGCTTGTATTTCGACTGCTCAGGCATGAGCCCCTTCACCACTCCAGCGCGGCCAAACTTGGCGATTTTCTTCGCTTTGGCACGTTGAGAGAGCCAGAACAAGCCTGCCACTACGGGGAGCAGCAAAAGGAGATATAAATATTCGGGATTAGCAAAACTAAACATAGCCAAAACCTTTATCTTTCTTTATTATATTATAATGTTAACTGTAGGAAAACCATTATGGAATGCGACGTAGCACGGTGTAGCTGATAGTGAGATTCAGCAGCACGAGCAAGAGCAACGCCCATGCCCATGGCATGTAATTGTCTTGAGTGTTGGTGAAGTTCTTTACGTCGATTTTCGTTTTCTCCAGTTTGTCAATTTCGTTGAATATGCTGGTGAGCACATCGTTGTCGGTGGCACGGAAATATTTGCCGCCAGTCATTTGTGCCACTTTCTTGAGCGATTCCTCGTCGATGGTCACAGGCATAGGCTTGTAGAGCAATTCGCCGCCGAAGCCTTGTGCGTATGGCGTTTCGGCTGTGCCACGAGTGCCAAGACCGATGGTGTAGATGCGAATGCCCTCTTTCTGCGCAATCTCGGCAGCGGTGAGCGGTGCCACCACGCCAGAATTGTTGGTGCCGTCGGTGAGCAGAATAATGCTTTTCGACTTCGCCTTGCCGTCCTTAATACGGTTGATGGCGGTGGCAATACCGTCGCCAATGGCGGTGCCGTCGGCATCGAGCATATTGATGCTGATTTCGTGAATGGTGTTGAGCAACGTGGCCTGATGGGTGGTCATGGGAAGGAGTGTGAAACCTTCGCCAGCAAAAATCACCAAACCGATGTTGTCGCTTTCACGCTTCGCCACAAAATCGCTTGCCACCTTCTTGGCGGCCTCAAGACGGTCGGGTTGAAGGTCGCGCGAGAGCATACTGGCAGAAATGTCGATAGCCATCACAATGTCGGTGCCCTCGGTGTCGCTCATCGACCATTTGTCGTAGGTCTGTGGGCGGCACAAGATGATAATCAGGCACGAAAGGGCAGCAAGTTTCAGCACAAACGAGAGGTGCTTCACATACACCTTCCAACTGGTGGAAAGCCCCTTGAAGGCACTAATCGACGACATGCGCATACTTGGATTAGCCTTACGCTGGCTCCATACATACCACGCAATGAGCGGTATGAACAGCAGGAATAGCCACAAGTAGCCTGGGTGTGCTAAGTTCATCATTTCTTGCCCTCCTTATTGTTGGTTTTTGAAGTCTTATTATTGTCGGTCACAGGCTGTGGCTTTGTGGCGTTCACAAAGTTGACGGCACGCTGGAATGAGCGTTCGTTGTCGTCGGCGAGAGGACGCTGACTGGCGAATTTCACAAAGTCGGCAACGGCGAGGATTTCGCTCAACTGGTCGTTTACGAGTTGGGTTTCGCTGTTGTGCTTCAGCGCGTCGATAATTTCGCTTGAAGTCATTTCCACGGCATTTACGCCGAATCGGCGGTCGATGTATTCACGCAGAATGTCGGTCAAGCCTGTGTAATAGTCCTTTTCGCGGCCGTTTTGCCACAGTTGCATACCCTTGAGCATGTGCAGGCGTTCCACCGCCTCTTCGTAAGGCGGGAGTCGCTTCTTCACTCGTTTCAGTGGGTTCTTGCCCTTGCGCCACCATTTGAAGTAGGCGAAAAGCAGAGCCGCGGCTGCCAAAATCAGCACCCACACCCACCATAGGCTCACCACCCAGTTGGGCACATAGTCGAGCAGTTTGCGTATGGGCTCGAAAACTGGTGCGAAGTCCTTGATGTCGCCATTCGGGTCCACCTTCACGGGGCTTACCTTGATGACCAAAGGAATGTCGCATCGAATGGTGTCGGGCTCAATCACAAGGGCAGGGTTGAGGTGCCATTCGCCCGAATCGAATGCCTGAACGATGTAGGTGGCATTGATTTGAATGCGGTTGTTGCCCAAGTCGATGGTGTCGCACGCAATGATGTCGCCAAGTTCCACCACGCTGCTGACCGAGTCTTTCACCTCCAGTCCAGCCATAGCCACCACATTCTTGGGCTGCACGATTTCCAGCCTCATGCTGGTGGTGTCGCCCATCACGATGTGGCGATTGGTGAGTTCTGCCTTGGAAATGAGCGCATTCTCGTTTTTTGCTTTCATTCCAAACGGAAAGAGCAAAAACGCCAGGCATATATATGTTATGAATCTACTGTTCATCAGTTGTTGCTTTCTATATCTCTATCAGAAAAAATGCGTTGGGGAAGTAGGCGTTCAGCGAGCCACACCTCTGCGCTTGAACAGCGCAAGCAGTGCTTTCGTGTAGTCTTCATCGGTGGCAATCGACGCTAAATCCACACGGCTGTGCTGGAGTTTTTCGCTCATTTTCAGTTGGCGCTGGTACCACCACCGCTGATAGGTTTCGCGCACCTTCTTCGAGCTGGTGTTGATCCATCGCTCCTCGCCGGTCTCGGCATCGTAAACACGCATCAGCCCCACATCGGGCAGTTGCATCTCACGCTTGTCGTACACCTGCACGGCAATGAGGTCGTGCTTATTGTTGGCAATGGAAAGAGCCTTGCTGTAGTCGCCCTCATCGATGAAATCGCTCACAAGGAAAGAGGTGCAGCGTTTTTTGATGCCGCTGGTGAGAAATTCGAGTGCGCAATTCACATCTGTTCCCTTGTTTTCGGGTTTGAAGTCGAGCAGGGTGCTAATCACGAGTAAAATGTGCTTTCGTCCCTTTTTTGGGGGAATGAACTTCTCGATTTTGTCGCTAAACAGAATCACGCCCACCTTATCGTTGTTTTCGATGGCGGAGAAAGCGAGTGTGGCGGCTATTTCTGCCATCATGTCGCGCTTCGTTTCGCCCACAGCACCGAAATCCTTGCTGCCCGACACGTCCACGAGCAGCATCACGGTGAGTTCGCGCTCTTCCTCATACACCTTGATGTAGGGGTGGTTTTGGCGTGCGGTCACATTCCAGTCGATGTCGCGCACATCGTCGCCGTACTGGTATTCACGCACCTCGCTAAAGGTCATACCACGCCCCTTGAAGGCGGAGTGGTATTCTCCAGCGAAAATGTTTTGCGACAGGCCTTTCGCCTTGATTTCTATTTTTCTGACTTTCTTTAATAATTCACTCTTGTCCATCATGCACCTTTCTGTAATGGTTGGATGAATGTGGGAGGCATAGCCTTATGGATTAGGGCACAGCCACCTTGTCGAGGATTTGACTAATTACCTCATCGGATCCGATGTTGTTGGCCTCGGCTTCGTACGACAGGCCGATACGGTGACGCATCACATCGTGGCACACGGCGCGCACATCTTCAGGAATCACATAGCCACGACCACGCAGGAAGGCGTAGGCGCGTGCAGCAAGTGCCATGCTGATGCTTGCACGAGGTGATGCACCGAATGAAATGATGCTCTTCAACTCGTTTAATCCGTAGTCGGAAGGGAAGCGGGTGGCAAACACGATATCTACGATGTAGCGTTCGATTTTCTCGTCGATGTAGATTTTGTTCACGATGTCGCGCACTTCCACAATGTCGCGTGGAGTGATGAGAGGCTGAACATTCTGCTTGGTTGGAGCGATGTTCATGCGTATGATTTGCTTTTCCTCCTCTTTGTTGGGGTAGCCAATCACCACTTTCATCAAGAAACGGTCGACCTGTGCCTCAGGCAGAGGGTAGGTGCCTTCCTGCTCGATAGGGTTTTGGGTAGCCATCACCAAGAATGGGTCGTCGAGTTTGAAGGTGCGGTCGCCGATGGTCACTTGGCGCTCCTGCATGGCTTCGAGCAGCGCACTCTGCACCTTGGCTGGCGCACGGTTGATTTCATCTGCCAAAACGAAGTTGGCGAATACCGGACCTTGCTTCACCTCAAATTTCTCCTTTTGCACGCTATACACCATGGTGCCCACCACGTCGGCAGGGAGAAGGTCGGGGGTGAACTGGATACGGCTATATTTAGCATCGATGATTGATGCGAGGGTCTTGATGGCAAGTGTCTTAGCCAAACCAGGCACACCTTCGAGCAGGATATGACCATTGGCTAAAAGGGCAATCAACAGCGAATCCACAAGGTGCTTCTGACCCACGATTGTTTGGTCCATACCTTGAGTGATTGCGTCGATGAAATTGCGTTTGCTTGCAATCAAGTCGTTTAATTCTCTAATGTTTACAGAATCTGCCATAGTTGCAAATAGTTTATTTTTTCTGTTGTTGTACTTCAGTTTTAATCATTGCAAAATTATCACTTTGAGGTGAAATGAGGCGCAAAAATGTAGTTAATTTATACAACATTAAGTTAGAAATGTTAAAAGATTTCTGATTTTTGGACGTTTCGTTTTGCTTCGTCAATTTGGAAACGATTGATATAGTTGGATTTAAATCAAAAAGTGCAAACCCTGTGGGGCTTACACTTATGTTTTTTTTATTTGGTTGCCAAACTTTCCGCATAGTTGCGCCAACGCTGAATCAGTTCGGTCATGTCGGCAGGGATTTCGCTGTCGAAGTCCATTTGCTGATTGGTGACGGGGTGCACGAAACCGAGCGTCTTGGCGTGAAGCGCTTGACGTGGACACACCTCAAAGCAGTGGTGAATGAACTGCGCGTAGTGGCTCGATGTGTTGCCTCGCAGCACTTTGTCGCCGCCGTAGCGGGCATCGTTGAAAAGCGGGTGACCGATATGCTTCATGTGCACACGAATCTGGTGGGTGCGGCCCGTTTCGAGTTGGCATCGCACCACAGCCACATGCGCGAGGTTTTCGAGCGTATGGTAGTGGGTGACGGCGTGCTTGCCGTGCTCACCATCGGGGAACACGCACATTTGCAGACGGTCGCGGAGGCTGCGTCCCACATGTCCGGTAATGGTACCGTCCATCTCCTTCATCGTGCCCCACACCACAGCCACATACTGTCGCTTGGTGGTTTTGTTGAAAAACTGCTTGCCGAGCGAGGTCTTGGCGTTGGGCGTTTTAGCCACCACCAGCAGCCCGGAGGTGTCTTTATCGATGCGGTGAACGAGTCCCATTCGTGGGTCGGTCACATCATAATCGGGATTGTCCTTGAAGTGCCATGCCAGGGCGTTGACCAGCGTGCCATCGTAATTGCCGTGGCCAGGGTGCACGCACATGCCGGCAGGCTTGTTCACCACCAGCAATGCATCGTCTTCATACACGATGTCGATGGGGATGTCTTGTGCTATAATCTCATTTTCGTAGCGTGGGCGGTCCATCACCACGGTGATGATTTCGCCGGGGTGCACACGGTAGTTCGACTTCACGGGCTTGCCGTTCACGCGAATACACTGCGCTTCGGCTGCGTTTTGAATACGGTTTCTCGAAGTGCCCTTGATGCGCTCCACAAGGTATTTGTCGATACGCAAAAGCACTTGCCCTTTTTCTACCTCAAAGCGGTAGTGTTCCCAGTAGTCTGTGCCATTTTCGCTGAAATCGGGGTCGCTGAAATCTTGCTGGATTTCGGAATGGCAACTGATGTCAAAATCTTCTATATCGGTAAATTCTTCTGCCATATTATCGTTTAGAGCGTGGAACAAGACGTGTGTTGCCGAGCGAGTCGGTGATGATTTGGAATTCTCCACTCTTAATCTTCTGTTTGATGAGGGAGTCGCGCTGTGAGCCCAGAGGGTCGAATTCAATGGCATCAACAGAGCCGTCGCCAATCGAAACCACAATCTTGGAGTTGAGGGCGGCTTTAGTGCCACCTTCCACGGAGCGTCCATTCACTCTCACCTCAATAATCAAGCCCTGCATTTCGCTTGGCACGGTGTCGGTGGTCACATGTCGGAAACCGAGCGTTTTGAGCGTGGTCACACCATCGGTGCCTGCCATGTCGGTAATATCCTTAGGAATTTCCACTTGTGGAGGATAGAGGCAGTTCATTGTCAGCAATATAGGGCGTGCGAACTTCACCGACGAACCAGCATTTGGACTTTGGTCGGTGACCACGCCAGGAGCGTAATCCTCGTTGTAGATGGAGTCGATGGTGTAGTTCAAACCAGCGTCTTCAAGAATATCGATGGCTTGGTCGATGAGTTTCCACCTCACATCGGGCACCTTGGTTTGGTTGCCGTGGTCGGTGAAGATGTCTAATGAAATGTAGCAAGCGTAGAGGCACGCTACAAGAGTGACCATCACCAGCACGAAATTGGTCAGCACTGGGTGATTTTCTTTGAAACTTATGAATGGGTTGTTGCTCACTTTTTTAGAGTTTTGATAATTAACTACAAAATTAGTGATTTTCATTTGCTTGTGCAAACCTTTGGCATGTTTCGATGCAATCGGCAATGTATCAACGCATTGGAAACATGCCAAAGGCATGTCCCTACACTATGGTGTTGTCGTTTTTTGTTATTTGATTACTTTGCTTGAGGTGGTGGTGCCGTCGGTATAGGTGGTTATGGCGATGTTCACACCGCTGAATGGGGTGGCGCTCTCCATGCCGGCAAGGTTGTAGTAGCGAACGCTTTTCACAGTCTTGCTGGTGGCGATGTCGGTCACGCCACTTGGCTGTGGCGCGTATGGCTCACCCACATATATTTGGTATTTTGCGTAACCGTTGCCTTGGCAGTATTCGTAGAGCCAAACGTGGTTTTCATCGATAGGTTCGGCTTTCAGCCATGCTCCCACCGATGGGTTGGCAGAGTAGCCTCCTGTGCCAAGCACTGGAAGCGTGAGGATTGAAGCCTTGTTGGCGCTCATATCTTTGATGGTGAAGCCACCGTTGTAGTTCGAGCCGCTTGCGTGGGCAAAGAGTTTGTGTCCTGCAAGTTCGAACAGGCACCCACCGAGACTGCTGTTGCGATTGGGGGCTGTGGTGCTGGATTTGCCAGTCACATAGTCGGCTTTATCCTCCTTGTTGTAAAGGTAGTAGCCATTGCCGCGCACTTGATAGATAAAGTGTTGAGGGTCGTTTTTGATAGGGTAAACCACACCTGCGGTAGAGCCTGCAATGCTCAGCGTGCCAGATGAGGTGACTTCCTCAAATTTGCCGTCGGTAATTTTCACGATGTCGACCACCTTTTGCCCATTAGGGAAGAAATAGATGTAGCCACCTTCAGCAGAAAACACATCGCCACTTGCGCTGATAAAGTTGGTTTGACCATTGTTGCGCAGTTCAAAAGTCACATTCACAGGCGTTTTGCTGCCTTTTTTGTAAAGCACAAGTGTGTTGGGCGTTTTGGTCAATCCATCGGCACGCTGGATAAGGTTGCCTGCATCGTCGGTGCAGATGCCGTGCGAATTGGTACCTGTGGCATAGCCGTGGTCCACCATGCCGCTTTCGTTGAAAGCAACCAATGTGCTGGTGGTGTAATCGTTGGTGTAGAACACACCGTCAATCACGCACGCCTGTTGTGCGCTCTTGTAGGGCGATTTGTCGGTATCAAGACCCGAAGGGAAGTTGTCGGGGAGGTTGTTGAGCGCACGGCTGAAGATGTAGGCAGTGTCGCACTTCACTTCAAGCGGCTCAAGCACAGGCTCCACATCGTCCCAGTTGATGTCGGCTAATTCGGGCATTTCGCTTGGCATCAGGTAGTCGCAAGTCATCATCGTCACGCCCATTGCGCCCACGCTCTTGTAGGTGGCGAGGCTGTTGACCGTCCATGCCGCCACTTCCATCCCCATTTCCACATAGCTCTTCACAGCGTAGATGTCGAAGCTGCCCACCTGAATGCTTGGGTTCAGATTCCACTTCTTGCACCACTCTTGCGCACCCTTCCAGCCTGTGGTGCAGAGGAATTGGCACTTAAATTCAGGATAGTGGGTTTTCACATATTCGAGCGACGATTTCATACTGGTGAGAATCACCACCTTGTCGGTCATACCCTTGTCCTTTATCAGTTGTGCCAAACCGGGGAAATTGCTCATGTCGTTGTTGTTGATGCCTGTGGTCCACTTCAGTTCAATCACAGGGAAAACATTCTTTTCGGCGCAAATGTCGAGATATTCTGCCACGGTGCAGATTTTACCTGAGTAGGTCACGCCGCCACGAGTTTGGGTGTAGTTTTCGGCTTTCAGTTGAGCGAGGGTTGCGCTTGCCACGGTGAGATTTCCGCCCACCGCATTGGTGGTTTCGTCGTGGCTGATTACATACTGACGGTCGCTGGTCACACGCACGTCACATTCCAAGCCGTCGTAGTGGTAGAAGTCGACACCGTTGCGGAAAGCCTCCGCAGTGTTCATCACACCCTTGTAGCTGCCACGGTGGCCCACAAATTTTGGTTTCCAAGCCCATGCTTGCCCCACCACGAGCAGCATAGCCATCACGATAATTGCCTTTTTCATATCTTCTTAATTGGTTGGTTTAGTGATAAAATAGGGTTAATAATTAGTTACCTGTAAAGTTACATATTTTCCCCCACGCCACCAAATCCTAGACCTCTCCAGCATAGGAATTAAAACCATTTTTTTGCACATTTGTGAGCGGAAACAAAAAAGAGAGCCGCTTGGTTTTGCGGCCCTCTTATGGGATATGGGGATAGAAATTATTTTTTAGAGCACTCGGAGTACTCGGAGAAATTGGCTTCTAATTTCTAACTTCTAATTTCTAATTTCTAATTTCTGAAATTATTTTTTAAGCCATTGGTCGAGCCAGCGGAAGTATTCGCGCTGCCAGAGAATGCTGTTTTGTGGCTTGGTCACCCAGTGACATTCGCTTGGGAAGAGCACCATGCGAGCAGGGATGCCACGCATTCTTGCTGCGTTGAAGGCTTGCATAGTTTGGCTGTAAGAGATACGGAAGTCGTTTTCGCCAGTCACCACGAGGATTGGGGTGTCCCAGTTTTGAACGTAGTTCTTAGGGTCGGCTTCACGGTAACTGCGCATAGCCACTTCGTTGTTCTTATCCCAAGGTGCACCACCGAGGTCCCAGTTTACGAACCACAATTCTTCGGTTTCGCAGTATTGAGCGCGAAGGTCGAAGATACCAGCGTGTGAGAGGAAGCAAGCGAAACGCTTCTGGTGGTTGCCAGCAAGCCAGTAAACTGAATATCCACCAAAACTTGCACCCACAGCACCCATGTGGTCGCCGTCGATGTAAGGTTTTTCCTTCATAAAGTCGGCTGCGCTCAAGTAGTCCTTCATGCACTGACCAGAGTAGTCGCCAGAGATTTGCGCATTCCATTCGGTGCCGAAGCCAGGCAGACCGCGACGGTTAGGAGCGAACACCACATAGCCGTTTTCTGCCATGATGCGGAGGTTCCAACGATAACTCCAGAATTGGCTTACAGGAGATTGAGGTCCACCCTCGCAGAACAGGAGTGATGGGTATTTCTTGTTAGGGTCGAAGTTTGGAGGCAGGAGCACCCAAGTGGTCATCATCTTGCCGTCGGTGGTAGGAATCATCATCTTCTCGCACTTCACATCGCCGAGCGTGTTCATGATTGGGTCGGTCACGCTTGAGAGCTTCACAGGCTCTTTGCCCACCTTGAAACTATACACCTCGTTAGGCTCAAGGAAAGAGTGGCGGCATGTGATGAGCAGGTCTTTGCCAGCAAACTGCAGACCGTCGTAGTCGTACTGTCCGCCAGCCACTTGTTCCACCTTGCGGTTAGCCACATTCATGCGGAAAATAGGCATGGTGCCTTGGTAAGGGCAAATGAAATAGATATACTTTTCGTCGGGCGACCAAGTGATGAAGTCCACGCTGTAATCCCAGTCGGCGGTGAGATCCACTTTCTTGTCGCCGTCGAGCATGAAGATACGGTTTTTGTCGGCCTCGTAGCCATCGTGCTCCATTGAGAGCCAAGCGATTTTACCACTCTTCGACACGGCAGGATTGTTGTCGTAGCCCATCATGCCCTCGGTCAGATTCTTGGTGTCGCCAGTGGCGATGTCGTATTGATAGAGGTCGCTGTTGGTGGAAATGGCGTATTCCTTGCCGGTTTTCTTGCGGCACACATAAATCAGGCTCTTGCTGTCGGGGAGCCATGCCAACTGCTCAACACCGCCCCATGGACGCATTGGCGATTCAAACTGAGTGCCTTCGAGCACATCTTTTAATGCGGTCACCTCGCTGCCGTTAAATTCGCCCACGAAAGGATGAGGAATTTCGGCGGTCCATTCGTTCCAGTGGCGATACATCAAATCGTCGATGATACGGCCATCGGTTTTCTTCAGGTCGGGATAGCGGTCTTGGGTGGTTTCGCCATACTTCACAGTTGAAACGATAATCACCTTCTTTTCATCGGGACTGAGAACGAAGCCCTCAATGCCCTTTTCCATGTTCGACACGCAACGGCGGTCGGTGCCGTCGGCGTTCATCACCCACATCTGGTTCACGCCTTTTTCGTTAGGGTAGGCGAAAGCAATCTTCTTGCCACCCTCAAACCACACAGCGTTGGTTTCGCTTTTCTCGGAGTTGGTGATTTGCACAGCGTTTTTGCCGTTGATGTCCATCACCCACAACTCGCGGTTGCTGTTGTTCTCAATGTTAGGAGTGCTAACACCATAAAGCACTTTCTTGCCGTCGGGCGACACTTGCGCATCGCTCACGCGACCGAGTGAGTTGAGCAACTCAGGCGTAAACTTCGCTGCGGCGTGTGCGCCAGTAGCGGTTACAGCCATCATAGAAGCCATAATCAATGGTTTTACAAAATTCATAAATCTTCTTTTTTATCTGTTAATACTGAATTTCATAATAATTAATGCAAAGATAACAAAAGAGATTCATTTTGCTCAAAACAATCAAAAAAATAAAATTTCCAACGCCCCCATTAAAAAGAAAAAAAGAAGAAATTAGACGTTAGATTTTGCTTGGATTATCGATTTCTCGATATTTCGAATTATTCGACTTGTGTGGCTTTCTAAATTACAATCTCTGCCTGTTTTTGGGGATGGGGATAGAGGAAGGAGTGGTAGAGAAGTTGTGTTTGAACTTATCTACCACTCCTAATAGATTGGCCATTAATGATTTACTGCTGGGATTATTTTAGGATTTGGAATTGGCCGATGAGGGGGAGTTGTTTGAATTCACCCTTCACGGCGTTGATGATACCGATGATGGCTAAAACCAGCAGGAGAAGCCATGCCAAACCTAATGCAATGCCCACTATGCCTGTAAGCACGTAGGAGATGAATGACATGATTTTGATGACTACTTGCACAAAAATGGAGTAAGCCACACCTGTAATCAGGAGAATGAGACCTTGGTTGGCGTGGAAGCGGGCAAATTTTGATTCTTTGGCTGCTAAAATCGGGATCAAAACCAGAATACCAAAATAGGCGAGCACCGCCATCACTTTGTTTTGCTCTACATCTTGTTGTGGAGTTTTGGGAGGTTCGATCATTGGTGCGCCACATTGTGGACATGCCATCACTCCGTCGGCAACTTGTGCACCACATTTTCTACAGATACGCATAGGCTTGATTAGTTAAAGTTAATAAATATGATTTTTGCTTTTCTATTCGATGGGTATTTAGTGCAAAAATAAGCAAAAAAATGGAAAAACATTAATAGTTAGGTTAATAATTTGTCCAAAAATGCTTGCTTTTGGTTGAATACTCGGTTTACGGGTTTTGTTCATTTGTTTTTATGTACTTTTGCGAGGTCGTTATGATTCTCCGCTCTTTTAGCAGCGCAACACTTTGAGAAAACGAAGATTCATACATGGCACATTTTTTGAGTCACTCGCGCGATGCCGCTTGTGAAAGTGAGGATACGCAGGTGCTCATGATAAGATAGAAATGTTGCGTAATTATAAATTAGGTATTACATATTATCAAAAAGGAAATGAAATTTGCTTTGTATTTTTGTCTCGCTCTCGGCACTTTCACCACGGTGAATGCACAGGAGACGCTCACATTGAGCCAGTGTTTGGAGATGGCTGTTGACAACAATTTGTCGCTCCAGCGAAGCCGTAACGAGATAGTGAAGGGAAAAATCTCCATTAGCGAGAATCAAGCCAAACTGTTGCCACAGGTGAACGCTGTGGCACAAATCAACGACAATTTTGCGCCACCAGTATCGGTGACCGATGGCAGGGCATACGGTAAGGCATACAATGTGACCAAAACCCTCCAGTATAATGCCGCTATCGGCTTGCAACTCCAAATGCCCATCTACAACCAAATGGCGCGTACGGCGGTGGAGGTGTCGAAGATTGCCGACCGCCTCAACCAACTCTCCTACGAGAAGGCTCGCGAGGACATCATCATGCATACTGCCCAAACCTACTATATGGCGCAAAACACTTTGGAGCAAATAAGACTGGTGAACGACAATATCAAGCGACTGGAAGAACTCCGCAACATCACCCAAGCCTTTTACGACAATCAAATGAGCCTTGAGGTGGACGTGAAGCGTGTGAACTTCAATATTGAAGACCTCACCGTGCAGCGCGACAACGCCCTTTCAATGCTCCAGCAGCAATACACCATGCTCAAATTCATCATCGACTATCCTGCCGAAAAGGAAATCAAGGTGACCGACATCAACCCAGGGCAGATTGACGAGGTGAACGCTTGCGGACTCAACACGGGCTTGTATGAACTCCAACTGCTCGACCAAAAGAAGGTGCTTGCACAAAAGCAGACCAAACTTGCGAAAGACGCCTACTTGCCAACAGTGAGCCTGACAGGCAACTTGATGTATTCAGCCTACACCGATAAGTTTGAAAACTGGTTCCGCTCTGGCGACTCAAATCACTGGTATGGCTCCAACGGCATCGGCATACAGGTGAGAGTGCCCATCTTCGACGGATTCGGAAAACGCTCGAAAATCAAAAAAGCCAAGGCAGAGGAAGAAAGCGCACGCCTCGGCTATGAAGACGCATACAAGAAACTGCAAGCCAACTATATGAACGCCGTGAGCGAGGTGAACAATTGCCAACGCAACTACAAAAAGCAGTACGACAACTACACGCTGGCGCAGGACGTTTACAATGTGACAGCCTATCAATATAAGGAGGGCGTGACCTCAATGACTGTGGTTCTTCAAGACGAAATGCGCATCAGCGAGGCGATGAACAATTACCTGAACGCCTACTATCGCTATAAGGTGGCAAACCTCTCGCTGCTGAAACTCACTGGTCAACTGGAGCAGTTGAAGTAAGAAATTAGACGTTAGAAATTAGATAGATTTTAGAAATAATACAGACTTAAGATATGGAAAATAAGGAAAAGACAAGTGCAAAAGAAACACCTGAAGAAAAGGTGACCGCAACAGAAACTTGCCAAGAAAATGTGAGCGAAAACGAAACTCCAGAAGCCAAGACCAGCAATGGCGAAGTGACAAAGAAGGATATTAAGCCTCTGCGTGGTCGCCGCCTGGTGGTGAGCCTGGTGTGCATCGGTATCATTGCCTACGGTTTGTGGAGACTGGTGGACGTGTTTAAAGAATACACTGCCAGCGAAACTTGCAACGACGCTCAAATTGAGCAATACATCACTCCAGTGAATCTGCGTGCATCGGGATATATCGCAAAGGTGTGCTTTAAGGAGCACCAGGAAGTGCATAAGGGCGACACGCTGCTCATTCTCGACGACCGCGAATACCGCATTCGCCTGATGGAGGCTGAGGCGGCGCTGAAAGATGCAAGAGCGGGCGCAAATGTGATCAGCGCCACTGAGCAAACCACCCAAACCTCGGCTTCGGTGTATTCAGCATCGATTGACGAGATTGAGGTGCGCCTTGCCAAACTTTCAAAAGATATTGAACGCTACCGCAACCTTGTGGCAAACAAGGCTGCCACACCTATCCAACTCGAACAACTTGAAGTGGAATACGATGCCACCAAGAAAAAACTTGAGGCAGCAAGAAAGCAACAGGAAGCCGCTTACAAGGGTGTGAATGAGGTGACCACACGCCGAGGCAGCGTGGATGCCGCCATTCAGCGTGCTGAAGCTGCTGTGGAAATGGCTCGCTTGAACCTCTCATACTGTGTGGTGGTGGCTCCATGCGATGGCAAACTCGGCCGCCGCACCATCGAGGAAGGACAGATGGTGAACGCCGGCACCACTATCACCTACATTATCCCCGACAATCAAAAGTGGGTGATTGCCAACTACAAGGAAACCCAGATTGAAAATCTGCATGTGGGGCAGAAGGTGCGTATGACGGTAGATGCTTTGAACAACGAAGTGTTTGAAGGCACAGTTACAGCCATTTCAGGCGCAACAGGCGCAAAGTATTCACTTGTGCCAACCGACAATTCTGCTGGCAACTTCGTGAAAATCCAGCAGCGTGTGCCTGTAAGAATTGATTTCACCAACATCAGCAAAGAGGACAACGACCGCCTTGCTGCTGGTATGATGGTGGTAGTGAAAGCAGAGAGAAAAGATAGGCAGTAAGCGCCATGGCTGAAGATTATAAGAATTATCCGTTTTATAAATGGGTGCCGAAGCCACTTGGCATCATCTTCATGATTATCCTCTTCGTGCCTATGATCACGATGAGTGGTGTATATTCCGCCAACAGCGGAGAGATGATGGGTGGACTTGGAATCCAGTCGGAATACATTGTGTTCGCAGGTTTCTGCACCTCGATAGGTATGGCGGCGTTCTCGCCGTTCTTCTACGAGCTGGTGTGCATACGCCGCGAAAAGATGATGTGTCTGGTGGGATTTGCCATACTGTTTGTGCTCAGCAACATCTGCGCCCAAACCGAATCACTTTTCGTGCTCGGACTGTGCAGTTTGCTCATGGGCTTCGTGCGCCAAACGCTGATGATGGCACACCTGTTTGTGCTCATCAAGTATGCTTTCGGCATTGAGGCATGCAACAATATCACCCCAGGCAACGAACCTACCACCGAAAAAGCGTGGGACGCTATCGACACCGAGAAAATGGTGTCGCAGCCAGTCATCTACTGCTTCTTCATGATTATCGGTCAACTCAGCACATGGCTCACCGCATGGCTGGCTTACACCTACGAGTGGCACTATGTGTACTATTTTATGATGGCATTTATGCTGGCTGGTATCATCATCGTGTTCTTCACCATGCCATACCACCCCTATGCCATGCCCAAATTTCCAATCACATTCTCCAAGTTTGGCAATGTGATGGTGTTTAGCATCATGCTGTGCTCATTCGCGTATGTGATGGTGTTTGGCAACACATTGGACTGGTTCGATGATAAGTCAATACGCTTCTCCGCTATTGTGTGCGTGATATTCACTGCGCTGTTCATCTATCTGGAAATGTCGCGGAAATCGCCGTATTTCATCATGGAGGTGTTCAAACTCAGGGTGATTAACTATGGTGTGCTGCTGTTCTTCCTGCTGATGATTGCCAACTCCAGTGCCATGTTTGTGAACGTGTTTACGAATGTGGGCATGAAGATTGACAACTGGCAGAGTGCCACCTTGGGCAACTGGGTGATGGTGGGCTATTTCGCAGGCGTGGTGTTTGCGATTATAGCCAGCCGCAAGAATGTTCACCTGAAGTGGATGTATGCCCTCGGTTTCTTGTTCATTGGTGCGTATGCGCTGTATATGTTCTATGAGGTGCAAAACGAAGGCATGTTGGAGCGCATGAAGTGGCCAATCATTATCCGCTCCACCGGTATGATGCTGCTCTACTCGCTGATTTCCACAATGGCAAACCAGCGTATGCCTTACCGATTCTTATCTACATGGGTGTGTATCATGCTCACCGTGCGTATGGTGATAGCGCCAAGCATCGGAGCGGCACTTTATACCAAAGTGCTGCAACAGCGCCAGCAATATTATGTGACACGCTTTGCACAGGATTACGACCGCACCAACATTGATGTGGCAAAAAACTACGATCAAACTGTGCGCGGTATGCAATATCAAGGCAAAACCGAAACCGAGGCGCAAAACATGGCAGCCATGACGGTGAAGGGCAAACTACAGGTGCAAGCCACCCTCACATCTATTAAAGAGATGTCGGCATGGACCTTCTATCTCTGCATGGCGTGCGCGCTGCTCATGTTCCTGCTCCCGTGGCGCAAACGCAACATAAAAGAACTCACCCACGAGTACTTTATGAAAAATGTAAACACAAAGTCGTTAGGCTTTAGGTAGAACCTTTTTGATACTGTTTATATAAACAAGACGGAGAATTTGCGCGATGCAAATTCTCCGTTGCTGTTTGTATATTTTGTATATGTGGGTTTAGGTGTTGAGGAGGGCGGAAAGGATTGATGCCACATGCCCTGGCACGATAACGTGGTGGTTGCCGATGGGGGCGGTGAGGAAATAGGTGGCTTGTTCTGGTTTTGTGAGTTGGAGCACTTGTTGCGTACGGCACAGGTTTGGCTCTGCAAGACTGCGCTCCAATGTGGCTTCGGCGGTGAAATGGCGTGAAAGGTCGCCGCTCACCTTGAAAATGGTGACAGGTCCCTCTGTCATATATCCACGAATGCCGATACCGATACCGCTCTCAAAATGGGTGTCGAGTTCGTAACGAGTGACCATATTCAGAGGAATGGTACAGTGAGCCACCAGCATTTCGCCAGTTTTGGGGTCGATGCGTGATGGGTTGGCTTGGAATCCAGAAACGCCAGTCACGGCTTTGGTAATCATCATCGTGAGCAAGGTGGGAATATCGCCCTCGCAGCCTGCCACTATGCCATCGGCGTTGAGGCGCGCAAGTGCGTAGCAACTGGTGTTGCGCACCACGCCCAACAAGTCGAAGCAGCGAATGGTGAAGCCGTTTAAGCGGTGTTGGGTTGCCACCTCTTTCAGCGCATAATAGAGTTTCACGGCACCTGTTACAGCCTCTTTAGTCGCCTTGGTGGTGGCTTTTTCGGCGAGTGTGGCGCAGTCACTTGGCGTGTCGGCAATGGCATTGTAGGCATCAACCACCTCGTCGATGGCAATGTTCACAATCTCTATTCCGAGTTTCTGTTTCACCGCCACAGGGCTTGCGATGCTTGAAATCAGCCAGTCGCTTGGTGCGCCTATCACACCGAGCCTCATGCCGATGAGTTTTTTGCGCGCGCTTTCTACCTGTGCCAACTCCTTCACGCGAGTGCTGATGTACGCCGCATCGCCATGAATGATTTCGCCCTTCAACTTGTTCATGTTCAGATAGGAAAGAATCTCCATCGATGCCGCCAGCGAGTTGCTTTTGCCAGAGGTGAGCAGATAGAATGGACGTGAACTGCGCTCCATCAGCAGAGGCTGTATTTTCTTAAACACGCCCTCGGTGCCGCCTGTGCGCACATATATCAAATTGAGGTCAGCGTCGCCGTAGGTGCTGTAATCGCTGTCCTTGAAATCGTATTCAAAATCAAGAGCTCCCAAAAATTCCTTAGTGGCTTGATTGATAGCCACCTTATCGTGAAGTTCCGAAGTGATGGTGTAAATTGAGATATTCATATCGTGATATTGTTTCGTTGGTTTTATTTACGCTTTTTGTGGGGGCGGACTGGCACGAAACTGCCTGTCGGACCCTGGTGTGGGTGGTAGTTGCCTCGCCTATTGCGGCTTGGTGCTTCCTCTCAGTGGGTAGTTGCCCCTTTTCTTTTGGGGGCTGTGCCTTGCCTTTGTGTAGTTGCACTTTGCCTTTGTGTGTTTGTTCCTTGCCTTTGTGGGGTGGTGGAGCGGTAGGTGGTGGTGCCGCTATTGGGGTAGAGGCGTGTGAGCAGGTCGGGGCGGTGGAGGCGGCGCAGCGAAGCCACGATGTCGGGCTTGTTGGCTTTCTCATACCAGAAAAAATATTTGCGTTGGGCAAGTTTTTCCTCTTTCGCCTTAGCCGAATACACTGGTTGGAGCGTGTAAGGGTGGAAACCAGTGTAGAAAGTTTCGGTGCTCACCGTCATGGGTGTGGGCGTGAAATCCTGTACCTGTTCGAGGTGGAAATCAAGTTCTTTGGTGATAGCCGCCAATTCCGCCATATCTTCCTCGGTGCAACCTGGGTGCGAAGAAATGAAGTAGGGAATGATTTGCTGCTTCAGTCCGTATTTCTCGTTCAAGCGGTCGAAAATAGCCTTGAACTGGTAGAACAAGTCGAACGAGGGTTTGCGCATCAGGTTGAGTACTTTGTCGCTGGTGTTCTCTGGAGCCACTTTCAGTCGGCCCGACACATGGAAGCGAATCAATTCCTCATTGTATTGCCGATTCACCTTGTCCACCTTCTCGTCGCCGGTTTTGTGCATGGAAAGGTCGTAGCGCACGCCGCTGCCGATAAACGACTTTTTCACCTCAGGCATTGCATCTACGGTGTGATAGATGTCGAGCAAGGCACTGTGGTCGGTGTTCAGATTGCTACATGGCTTAGGGTGCAGACACGATGGGCGAGCGCAGCGTTGGCATCGCTCCAAGTCTTTGCCGTGCATACCATACATATTCGCACTCGGTCCGCCCAAGTCGCTGATATATCCCTTGAAATCGTCCATCGCCACCACTTGTTTCACCTCGCGCATAATGCTCTCCTTGCTTCGCGATGCAATGAATTTGCCTTGATGCGCACTGATGGTGCAAAATGCGCAGCCACCGAAGCAACCACGGTGCATATTCACCGAGTGGCGAATCATCTCGTAGGCTGGGATTCGCTTGCCATTGTAGCGAGGGTGGGGCAGACGGGTGTAGGGAAGGTCGAAAGTGGCATCAATTTCCTCGGTAGTCATCGGAGGATTGGTGCGGTTCACCTTTATTGCCACATTTCCAGTGGCTTGCCACAGCGTGTGACCGTGCCACAGGTTTGATTCAATCTCGATATTACGGAAATTCTCCGCTTGTTTTTTCTTGTCGTGCAGGCATTCCTCAAAAGAGTGAAGCACCACATCGCTTCCATCGGTGGGAATCTCGTCGAGCGGACGGCGAACCATCGTTTGAGGTATGTCGAGCAGTGCCTCGATGGGCATACCATCGTTGAGGGCATCGGCAATTTGAAGCATCGGCTTCTCGCCCATGCCATACACCATGATGTCGGCAGGACTTTCCATCAGAATCGACGGCACAAGGCGGTCTTTCCAATAGTCGTAATGTGCAAGTCGGCGTAGCGAAGCCTCGATGCCGCCAGCCACCACAGGCACATCGGGCCAGAGGCGTTTCAGAATCTCGCTATACACCACGGTGGGGCAGTCGGGGCGTTGCCCTGCTCTGCCGTCGGGAGTGTAGGCATCATCGCTACGGCGGCGAACCGCCGGGGCAATGGGGAAAAGGACGAAAACGACCGGTATTTGTGGAACACGGGCTTTCATTTCGGGGAGTGGCTGGTTCCCGGAAAAGAAAAGCCCGGATTTGAGGCCTGCCCGGAGACCGCATGGTATATCGCACCGTTTTTCGGGTATCGCTCTGTCCAACTGCTGGGACAGATCGCTGAGATCGTAGGCAATACGGAGGACTGCGCCTTTTATACCGATTATGCCAAGAAAATGAAGCAGGCGATCCAGCAGGAGATCCTGCCCATGGAGAAGCCCTATGCGGAGTATATGGGCAGATATATTCTGGCACTTGCTTTTGGTCTTGCTGATGGAAAATGGTATCAGCCTTACTGCCAAAAGCTCACAGAACTGGTGCAGGCAAAAAATGGCAAGCTGGGCACTGGCTTTCTGGCAACGCCATTCATTTTGCAGGTGCTGGATGATATCGGCAGACACGACTTGGCCAAGCAGATCCTGTGGCAGCCGGACTGCCCCGGCTGGTTGTACGAAGTCCGGATGGGGGCAACCAGTATCTGGGAAAACTGGGGTGCAGTACAGCCGGACGGAACCCCGAACAAGACCAGCTTCGACCATTACGCTTTCGGGGTGGTGGACACCTATCTGGCGGAAAGTATCTGCGGCATCCGGGCTGCTGCACCGGGCTTTGACAAGATCCGGATCGAACCCTGTGCAGACGGCGGTTTTGCAGAATTTGAACGGGTCTTTCTCAGTGAACACGGGCCGATCCGGGTCCAGTCGGTCAATTCCTTGTTTTCACCGTACCAGTAAAAAACATCGTCTACCG
>OQWI01000071.1_pt1 | contig 46458 bp, 41 predicted proteins | sample 1691551 | NCBI WGS metagenome assembly OQWI01 (sample SAMN03418259, study PRJEB22391) | human gut metagenome | biome: human-gut; feature: organic feature; material: feces | host: Homo sapiens | place: Tanzania | collected 2013-01
GTTGTGATCTGTATTAATTCTGGTTTCATCCGCTTTGACAGTGGATGTCATACCACTAAGAATCAATGTACCTGTAAGTATACAGGTTGATAATTTATTTAAAGTGTGCATTTTATCGACCTTCTTTCTTTAGGCGGATTGCCTTAACATCTATGGTAAAATATATGGTAACGGAGGTGTTTTATGTTTACTATAGAAAATAAATTTTATAACAACTTAAAAAGCATAGGGCTTATTTTGATATCCGCTCTAGTTAACATTGCGATATCATTTCAACTTTCGAATTACATAATGCAACATCAAAATATGCTATCTGAAAAGAATTGTATCTATGATTTAATATTTAGTGTAGTTTTCTTACTTGCATTATTTTTTACTCAATTATTTATTAATTGGATATTAGCATCTATTCAAAGAAAATTTCATGTTATTCTACTAACAGCATCCTCAACCTCACTGATTAAATATTTCAGCTATTTCATCGCTTCTGTTTTATTTATAATCATAATTGGAATTAAAGATTCAGTGTTTGAATATTATTGGATAAATTATGTAAACGAGTCTCCAAAAGACAAGATTACGATTAAATTAATGGTGGATATCATTCTTGGTGTTTTACAAGCAACATCAATCATATTTTCGTATACAGCAAAACATCTAGATGACAGTCTTAAATCTCCACAGTAGAAAAGAATAAATTGGTGAAAATACTAAATAGCCTATAATACCTAAAATTCCAATAAGCAGTAACAATATAAGTACATTAATAATGCAGTGTTTTATATTTACATTTTTCATCCTATCACCTTCCTACGTGGCAGAACTGCCATTTCTTTATCTATGAACTATCTCACTCACAGTTTTCTAATATTTCATTAACTTTCTTTAGCTTCTTATAACTAAAATTGTAAACAGTATTAAATTTAGAATTGTAATTATATAGTACCAAAATGGATATGATTTATATCTACACTTTTTCGAACTAAATGCGTTCAATAGAGCAAACCAAAAAAACATGTCTATTATCCATAACAATGCCAAATTATCGAATACTGATTTTTTTATAGGTATTCTAATTTTAAAAAGCAGGCACAATAGAATTACAACCAAATCTACTATGGAAAGAAAAGTCAAATGTTTGAGATACTTCTTTTCATACTCTTTCAAATGTATAGTACTCATCAACAACACTCCTTCCTACGTGGCAGAACTGCCACAATTTCTTTCTTTAAGGCAGATTGCCTTAATATCTGTGGTAAAATATATGTTAACGGAGGTGCCATATATTTATGAATTCTAAATTTAAATTATATTTGTTAACACAATTAGACAATAATGCTAAATGCAAGAATGATATCTCAATATTATCTGAAATCACGGATAATAAATGTGCTAAAAAAATAATCGAAAAACATATGCAATATACAATGTCACTAGAAATTCCACCTATATATAAGAAATTGCTATCTAACTACTTAGATCAATATGATTTATTATTTGCAAACTATGCTTATGATAGCTTATTGAAAAAACCATCTGCAATTTTTGGAAGTGTAAATACCTATAGCGAAACATTGTCGATGTATACATATTTTGATTTGGATCAATGTAATCAATACCTTAAAACAAAACCAATTTATACTTTCAAACAAATTTCTAACAATTCTATTTATGCTTCAAAACGTCCAAATGAACCATTACGCCAAGTAGATTGGAATAACCCGATAACATTAGTTCAAACGATTGGTGATTATGAATATCTAGTTATAGATGGTAATCATCGTTATAAAAATGCGATTAGACAGTGCTTGAATATTCCTATGAAATGCATCTTTTACGAAGAAATCGAACCTAAATTTTTCTTGAATGATTTTAACTTTATACTATTTATGTTTAAAAATGAATACTTTAGAATTTTATCCCTTTGTTATGGAAATTATCCAATTGATATAATACAGAGTCAGATAAAAGATAGTATCACAAAAACACTTTATTTACTTGAAGAAAAATAACATAAGCACAATCTGGAATCGATTGCTTTAATCTTATATTTAAGTATATACAAATGCATTGGATCATTTTTCAACTCATAACCTTTTAATACACTTTGCTTTATAACACATAGTTTTAAAGAAGCTATATATTTGTAATTATCCATACACTTTAAAATTTGCACCTGAAAATTTTTTAGATTATCTAATGTTTGGAAATATACAATATAGTTATAGTTACTTTCAACTTCTTTTATACTGGTAACAATTATTTCGTGATTTATATATTTATATTTATTTACAAATTTTTTTCTTAATCTTTTTTTCATCCTATCACCTTCCTACGTGGCAGTACTGCCATCTTTTTTTATTTTCAAGTATCAGCAGTATATTTAGTTGATATTTCTTCACTGATTGATCTTCCATAAAAATTCAGATCTTTAGGTTTAGTAATATGGTCATTATCATCCTGTTCCAGTTTGTTTTTTAAAAATATAGAAAGAACATTAATTAAATCATCAAAATCCAGTACATCAAATACTGCCAATTTACATATATCAAAATAAGAAATGTTCGCTAACGAAAATATACTCTCAATTTTATAATCATTAAAACATTGTTTGTTTTTATCATTAAAATCTAACTCATCAGCATGGCAATTAAATTTATTTCGTTTTATAAAACAATCTATGTTCATATGATGAATATCATTCCATTTATCCGCCTTATCTTGATCAAAATAAAGTGAAAAGAATCTATCGTTCAGGTTAAATAAATGCTCATCACGGTAAGCAATATCACATATATCGCTATAACATATGCGATTTTCATCATATAAATCTAATAGCATATAGTATGCTAAATAAAAAATATAATGATCTTTTAAAGCAGATATTTTATTCATGGTTTTGTCTAAACAATGTTGGTAATATATTGAAAAAGCCATAGAAATAATTGCAATCACCAAGAATGCTTCCATTACTTCAAAACAAGACCTTATTTCAATATCTGGCAATAAAGGATAATTTCCAAGTATACAGGTATAAAGCATCAGGACTAAGGAAATTATAGAAATTATTCTTGAATCTTTAAGTTTTTTTGACTGTTTCTCTTGAATATCTACTAGAGAATCAATTTCATTTAGAGGATTATCTGGCATTAACAAAATTTTCATTCAATACACATCCCTTCATTTTTAACTCTCTCAAAATCATCCAAATCCAGTCTTGCTAATTCCATCATTAATTGTTGATCCATAGGAGTAAGATTAACACAAATAGATATATCCCCATCTTTAGAACTAGGCTTAGAGGATAAACACAAATGGTTATAATACTTACCATATTCTAAAGAAATCCACTTGTTTTCAAATTTAGTTTCAACACCTCTATCTAATAAAATCATAAAAGTAGAATGTAAAACCTCTTTACGCATATCATCGAAATTTTCCATGTTATTAATACCCATAGAATAAAGAAGATCAATTGATATATAAATAATCAATTCTTTTTTTTCACTGCTCATATAAATCACCTTTCTAAAGTCAGAATCAACAACTACTCGATTCGACATATTCATTAAAGGTTGCTAATGCGACATCCAGATCATCACCGCAGCCATACGCATGATTTCCATCTTTTGTTATCACTTCTACTACATAATCATACAAAACGTTATCTTTATCAGTTCTTACTAAAAGCGAAACTCCATCATAGCTTTTTAATTTGATGCTGTTAAATTTCATCCCACATAATCCATCATATTCAATGAAATCAATCGTCCAAGTAACAGGATATGCAACTTCAATCATATATACCAAATTCTTGATCTTTTTATCTTTAGGAATATCTAGTAGAACATTTTCAGAATGAAGCAAGTCAGGGAACATATTAATCATTTTTTCTACATTTTTATCAAACTCAAATTCACTATAGATATGATACTCTAAAAACAAACTCATATAATCACAGTCATCTGTCTTCCACATACATTGTGGGCTTAGACTTTCATCACAAACGTTAAAAAAATAATTTAATGTGGATCCTATTTTGGCTTTATCTGAAGAAGGATATAGCATAATCTGAGAAATAGTAGAGAATGTGCATCGAGCATCATCTCGATCAACAAGGTGACTGGCCACAATATCCTTATTATCATCCAACTCCCATTCAACTTTTCCATTTAAAGAGATAATTAAAGGAAAATTGTCATTCATCTTTTACGCCTTTAATTCTAATGATTTCATATTTATCAACCTACTTTCTATTTAAACCATCATTTAATATTCAACACAATCAAGCTTATACTTACTTTCCTTGAACCTTGATTTGGAAGAGGAGAATACACTTTTCCCTTACAGCATGGAATCATCATGCCATAAGAAGTATATTCATCCGATTTGAATTCAAGGAACTTTCCCGTCACCCGTCATTGTTGTCGTTTCATAGCCATGCACTCTGTCGCCAGCATTTACGTATCTACATAACAGAGATTACTTGCTCTTTGCTCTTTCATCTTTTAGTCTCTTAACTGTATAGCAGATAAATACAACGCTACCCATACTGTCGTAAATGTCTCTCATCAGCGTGTCCACCCCAGTCTATTTGTTTTACGTGAGTCTTCGACTGACACTATCTCACTAAAGACAAATGCACATCATGACTATATACATCCGCCTCCGTTCATTGTCGGAAATTCTCAAGATGATACGAGTTGAAAAGATTCAAATAGCTGTAATAATTTCAAACCAATGAATCATATCATCTTTCATTCATCCTCTACTGGTAACAGCATACCAATAGATTTAGCACGTATTTCCTTGCTCACTGAATCAATCAGGTCATGGCGAGGATAAGGCTCGTGACGCATCTTGTTTAAAGCCTTGACAAACTCAAACAAGATTAATACAATGAATGTAGTAAAGAGATTTTTTTGTTAATCTTGTTAAGTTTTATGAATTAATCATTGTTAATGAATTAATCTTGTTGAGTTTTATAAATTAATGAGTATTGGCGTACTCATTTTTTTATTGTCAATTTTTAATATTTAGTTGTTATTAATTTGTTCCAAAACAAATTTCACGTATTTTTTTCCATACGGAAGAACACTTGCGATGGATTTAAAATCACTTTCTGCAATCTCACCTTCTTCAAACATATCCGCAAGAAAAATCAGGTGTTTTCTTCGACATGCATTCCCTCCACATTCAAAATCTGTATTTTTCCATTTTTCAGGCAGTAAGTAAGACTTGCTAATAAGTATTTCATTGAAGATATCTTTTCTTCTTTCAAAATCAGACTGGAATTTTTCGTCAAACTTCGATTTGATTGCTTCGTATTCAGCAAGAATGACATCTGAAAATACATAATCCCTGTCGTTAGAAGCAAACAGCACCAAAAGATCATCTTTTAATCTCCAGTTCTGATTGCCTTGAATTGGTCTATGTAGAACATATAAATTTAAAAATTGTTTTCTTTGTTCTAAACCCATAGCCTGAATTGCACTTGATTCTTCCTGATACAGTTCACATTCTTCATCCCATTTGCATACTGTATCTAAACATGTATCTTTATTACTTCCGCCACACCCCAGAGATTCTGAAAGCATGTTTGGAGATCTCAGATATAGATAAATATTGTGATAAAATTCTCTAAAATCTATCCAATGTTCGATACGCTTTAACTCTTCTTCAAGTCGAAACTTGACAAAAAAACGATTAAAAGTCCTTTCCCATGACATGACATACAAAACCCCTCTAGGCACCATAAAAACAGAAAAAGCAACTACCAATTTGATAGTTGCTAAACTGAAAATATTTACTTTTAAAATGCTTAGAAGTTCGATTTATTGAACGGCTTTCGTACCATTAATTTTATTGATCGAACTGCTACTCAGCTTTCGATGCCGAAAAAGCATAGTAAAAAGCATTATAAAAGTGGCTGTGAGATATAGTGGGACCGAAAACGAATGAAAAATGATTTGACGGTCAAATCATTCGCTTTTGGTTTTTTTATTTTGCTATCGCAATTTCTATATCACCAAGCATATTTTAGTTTAAACAACTCTATTCAATTTTATAAAACTAAAAAAGGACCACTATTAACCAATGTTTTAGCGGTCCTTTGAAATATTTGATACTTAACATCTTGAAATAATTCTAAAGAATGATAGAATTATAGTATCAAATGGTTCCACCAAACCATTGGTCATCCCTCCAGAGGTTGGTTCCCTCGTGGAGTTTTTTTTATCCAATTTAGTTCTGTTTAAATTCTACCACCTACAAGGTGGATGTACAATAGAAAAAATAACAAGAAACCGAAAAAGGCGTATAAAATAAGCTTTTATCCTATCCAACAACATATAAGCATGCTAATTACTTTATATAAAGGCATATAAAAAAGGCTCTAGCCAATATTCAAATATTGACTAAAGCCTCTTTTTATTAAGATTGTGAGATTCCATAAGCTTGTTCATATACTTCCATAAGGTTCTCATCCACTGGAACCGATGCTGTGAAAACCATATTATTTCCTACAAAGGAAATTGCTATCTTATTGATATCAAAATCCGATAAGAAATCTAACAATTCCTCTTTGGTCCCTTCTAAACCGATTGACGGTAAAATGCGTTTGTTGCTCATCATTTAAGACCTCCTACATTCATTGTAGCAATCCAATGTGAAAACAACATTAATTCTGAAAAAAATTTATAAAAAAAGAGTCGGCAGATAGGGTTGAGTGCCAACTCAAGGAATAGGTTAAGTTGGATGAATAAGAAAATTATTAGGATAAGACTTATGGTTCATCCAACAATGCCTAGTATAGCAGTGTGATATGTTGTTTTTCAACCATAATTTGAGCATTTTATATACTATATTATATACATGAGGACACATGGGACGGTTGGGACACTTCTTTTTTATATAGGGATTAAGCGTCTTAATCACGATATTTTGTTTAGGAACATCTAAAAAGAAAAGTCCTGTCGATTGGTCACAACTTTGTTTTTGTTCTTGGAACATCAATCTTAGTATCTAAAAAACTTCTTAACGAATGCCATTTCTTTCTGTACTTTTTTGAAAAATATCCATAAAAGCAAAGTTCATATGGTACATTTTTGATAAAATCATCCTCATTTTGTACGAGATTTCTTTTTCTTAAGCAGGACATAACCTCCTTCTGAAACAAAACAATATCAAGATTTTCAAGTAGTCCAAAGCAAGTTCTGTAATACACAAAATCAGAAACAACTGGAAGTTCTTTAAAATATTTCATAACAATAGATTCAAATTCCTTTTTTCTAAGAATTCTGAACAGTACATCATGAGAAAGGTTGTTTGTATTGCAAGTAGCTTCTTTTCGATGCACAAATTCTCTATCATCCGTTAGCTCGATAATTCCTACACTTGTTTCTTCTAAGGTTTGCTCAAGCTGGTGAAGATGATTGGAGCTTGTTACGACATATATGTACGGAAACGCTTTATAGTAGTCTTGAATCTGGTTTTCCAGACGGTTTAAAGTATCTAATTCTGTCTTGATCTCATAAACGATTCCTACATCATTTTCATCAACAAAAATCATATCTGTCTTTGAATTTGCAACAGGGAGTTCTGTCAGAGCAGAGCATGATGATATTTTTCTGTTTTGGATTAGCAAAGAATTTAGCAATTCATTCTTGTAGAAATATTCATTACGATGTGTTGCTTGCAATTCTTGATAAAAGTCGGAAATGATGGATTTGTATGATTTAGAAGATACTAAAGTTTTACTAGAGAGAATTGACTGGAAATGCTTGGAATGTTGTATAGAATCAAGATATGGAACAGTAAATATCTTGTTTAGATAATTGGTTTCTTTCATACTTATATTTTATCACAATGAAGATTCAGAAAATGCTTTATTGATGTTAATAATTAACAAAACATTAATAATATAATTATAAGTTTTCATACATCAACCATATCATTTTATAAATAAAAAAGCTATTTCATATAATATGAAATAGCCGGCTATCCAAATTTATTAGGAAGATGAAAAGCTTTATCATTATAACTTTCGACTATTCACCTGTCTAGCTTTATTCATTTGAACAACATCATTTGCTTCTTCTTCAGTACGATACACTTTCGATTCACGTACTCTGATACCAGAAGGTCCGTCATTGCCATTATTTGTAGCAAATTTAATTGTTACAAATCCACCGCCTGAACGTATGACAGTCGCTTCTTTTACGAAAACTGAACTAGAAACAAAGTATACTTTGTCCCCTTCTTTATATTTTGATACCATTTTCTATCCACCCAATCACATTATATACTAATAGAATCACTTCAACAATAAATCCAAATTCAGTATATCACAAACATATAGCAGACTGTAACATGAACATATTCAATAAAATGAGAACTTTATTTCTTTTTAAATTGAATGCTAAGTACTATTTGTTCATCAAAATCAAAGATAATTTTTGAAATCATATCATGGACATATGCATATTTTTCATCTTGCGTCATTTCAAAATATTTTGAATTGGATACAATGTCTAAAGAACTTAATTCTTTTAAAGCTAAACTCCTTTCCTTCTCCAATTTTGCCATAGTAAATTTATACATATCAAAATCAACAACATTTTCTTTATAGGCATTGAACACTTCTTCTTTCTTTGCTTCCAAAGATGATAATATCTGCTCTTGCTTTTTATGTTTTTCAAGAGCTTTGATTCTAAACTCTTCCAAGAATAAAGTTTCAAATATTTCTTTTTCTAAGAAGGTTTGATTTACTCTTTTATTACAACTATCGCAATAATAATATCTATATATTCTACTAACACCTGAATTGTGCTTTATAGTACATACGTGTTGCATCATTTCCCCACATGAGCAATATACCAAATGATGAAAAGTATAAGTCTGTTTTTCTAGACTATGTACTTCTCTATGTGCTGCCATTTTAAGCAACTCATTATATTTATTTAAATTCATGATTGGCGGAACAAAATCGTCATAAGAAACTCCGTGAAACTCAAAAACCCCTATATTCATTTTTCGTATCAATAATTCCTTTAGATGTCTCCAAGATTTTCGGTATCCATATTTTGTAAATACCATTTTACTAATATCTTTTAAACTGTACCCTTCTATATAACAATCCGTCATATAATTAACAATTTCAGCTTCATTTTCGTTTATAACAAGCTTTCCATCCTCTGTTTTATTCCAACCATATGGTGCTTTCCCTCCACAAGGGTATTTCCCACTTCTTACCATCTGCTCCAGTCCTGCAATGGTTCTTTCGCTGATGACCTCTCTTTCCCACTGACTTATCAACGATAATAGACCTACAAACATTCTTCCATTAGCTGATGTGATATCCAGTCTATCTATTACGGCAACTAAAGAACAATCGTATTCCATCACCTGTTTTATTAGTTTATAAGTATCAACCACATTTCTGGTTAAACGATCTAACTTGAACGCAATAATTGTATGTATTTTTCCTTTTTTCATATCATCAAGCATTCTTGCCATTTCAGGACGTTCTAAATTTTTGGCAGAATAACCATCATCTTTATAGATTTCAACTTCATCATCAGGATAATACAAATCTATATACTTCTTACATTGTACCTCCTGATCGCCTAATCCGTATCCGTTTCGTGCTTGGTCTAAAGTGGATACTCGTAAATACATAGCTATAATTCTCTTCATAAATCAATGTCCTCCTAAAAGAAAAAATGTGTAGATGGCAGTACTGCCACCTACACATAATTATTGATGATTTGCTTTGTATTCATTTACATATCTATAGTAGGTGGCTTTCTTCATCTTTAGCTCTCGCATTAATTCTAACGAACCTAGCTCACCTTTTATTACCTTCTGATAATGCTTTGCAAAATCCTTTGCCGACATTACACGCTTTCTACCATACTCTTCCCAATTACCGTGTAATCTTTTTTCTTCGATTCCTTCTCGTTGTCTCTTTTCCCTTCTTTGCATTTCTGTTTCTGCCTGCATAGCATAAATTTCAATTATTACTTTATTGATTGTTTCAGTAATTAATTTATTCATCTTATCAGCTTCTTCAGGCAATTCAATCGTTGTTGTAGGAATATCAAGAATCATGACTCTAATTCCATGTTCTTCATAATATCTCAACTCATCACAAATAGCTTTTTTATTTCTTGCAAGTCGATCCAGTTCATAAATCACTAAAGTATCACCTTCACGTAATACATCTTCTTTCAAAACTGTATAACGTGGACGATCGAATGTTTTCCCTGAGATTTTATCAACAAATACTTTTTGCAATGGATAATTGTGCTTTTCACAAAATGATTTGATTCCGTCTACACCTCGATCTAAATTCTGCTCCTTTGTACTAACTCTATGATAACCATAAAACATAATTTTCACCTACATTCCTACAACTATTATAAAACAATAGTTCCGAAATGTATACATTGTGAGACTATCAAAAATAATCACCTACGCTAGTATCAAAAAGTATGAAAGAATTAAAATGAGACTAGTATCACTTAATGAGACATGTTTATAAAGAAGAATATGAAAACCTGAATATTCTATCCCCAGAATTAATTCACTATCGTTTCTTCTTTTTAGAAAAAACGAGTTCCCAGTCAATATAATCCTTATTATTAAATAATTTTGGCTTATTTTTTATTTTTATTCCCGCCTCATAATTCTTATCTTTACCTTTAGAGTACAAAGTGAATTTTGGACATTTTCCATTCAAAAGATATTTTATATCCTTTTCACTTAATTCAATTTCATTTCCAAATATATTGACTTTTTTCTGTAATGCAAATGAACATTGTGCCCTGTCATCTTTTTTGTGAGAATAAAAATCTCCATGTTTCCCTTTTAATTTATAAATAGGCTTGCCACACCACGGACAACTACCATACTCCGTCCATTCACTGGACTTATCATACTGGCTTAACGAATAGTTGGATAAATTATTAAAATAGTCATTCAAAAATGATTTTGTTTCTATCAATGCATCATCAATAGATAAATTCCCTTTGTAGACTGATTTCAATGTTTTCTGCATTTCTACGGTCCTTGCAGGCGACATATCACAATGAACTTTCTGTAAAGATTCAACCATGTATTTTCCTTTAGGCTCAATTCTATACACGTTTCGCTTTAATGAAATGTATCCAACATTTATAGCCTTTTCTATAATACCCGCACGTGTTGCTTCCGTTCCAATCTCACAGCCATCAAGCAACGACTTATATTCATCATCAAGAGAATCATTCTCTTTTTTAAAAGGATGTGTTAGATAATTACCCAACGTCTCAACAGTATAGTGACTTGGAGGAGACGTTTTCTTTTCTATTGGTTTAAAATCCGCAGGAATTTGCTCGCCTATCTTTAAATCTGGCAAACTGACATTCTTGGCATCATCCATTTCATATTTCATCCACCCTAGTGACTTAAACATTTTTCCTTTTAACTGAATTGACTCAGGTTTATATCTACCTACTTGTATATCTATCACAGATTCAGTAACAACGCATTCTTCCTTTGTAAACACTGAGAAAAACCGATTATATATTGTTGTATAAACATTTGCTTCTTTCTCTGACAGAGAAGAAATATCTGCAATCTTTTCTGTTGGAGATAATGCAGAGTGAGATTCAATTTTCGAATCATCAAAAACACGTTTAGTATCTTTATAAATCAATTCTCCATTCATATCATGAATTTGAATTAGATCTTTCACTTTGTCTTTCTCGTTTTCACTTAAAAACTCTGTATTTGTTCTAGGATATGTTACAAGACCCATCTCATATAGGCTTTGAACAATTGATAATGTCTCGGCAGGCTTTAGTTTAAACTTCTTTCCACAATATCCTTGCAACTTACTTAAAGAAAAAAGACGAGGACTGTTCTTGACTGTATCTTTGGAAGAAACATCCACAACTCTGCCTCCAGTGGCATTATAATCATTACAAACTGATAAAGCATCGGATCTTTCATTTATGTCAAATTTCAATTTTGAAACAAGTTCAACACCATCGACATTTGAAACTAATGAATAATACTTTTGAGCAACAAATTTCTCAATAGCTTTATCTCTTTCATATATAGCAATGACTATAGGACAAATAACACGTCCAATCGACATCATTTGATTTGCAATAGATGAAATGGACCTTGTTAAATTAATTCCAAGAATCCAGTCTATATATGTTCTAGCAAGCCCTTCATAATACAAATTGTCATATTCAGAATCCGGCTTTCTCTCTTCCATTTGTTTAGTGATTGTCTGAGGAGTCTGATCTGGCAGCCACAAGCGAGTAATCTTCTTATAGGATCTTAATCCTGCACTCAAAATAAGTCGAACAATAACCTCACCCTCACGGTCAGCGTCTCCTGCACAAATGATTTCATCTGTTTCAGGACTATTTATCAGATTACATATTATATCAAATTGCTTTTTAACATCCTTCTTTAAATCAAATTCAAATGGATCAGGATAAAAAGGAAGATTCTCCCCCCAAGGAACTTTATGTCCAAAGTATGCATCCATATCTTTCAATTCCAGTAAATGCCCAAAAGCATATGTGACCGCAATTTCTCCGTTTGATAAATATCCATCATATTTATCATAAACTCCAAGAGCACTTGCAATCGTCCTACCTAAGCTTGGCTTTTCTGCAATAATAACTTTCATTTATACCTCCAAGAAATAAAGATGGCAGTACTGCCACCTTTACTATCGTGATCTATTCATTTCCTTTTCATGTCCTGCTGAACGATTCATTTCATCAATAGAAACTGTTTTTCCAGACATTTCTCGCATTTGTTGCAAAACGCTTTTATTTTGTGATTTATCAACACTTTTATTTTGACTCTGAACCTTATTTTTTTCTTCTTTATACTGATTCAATCTTTCATTCCAACTACTTGCATGAGCAGGACTAACATATCTAACATCCATACCATTGTTATTAAAAGCATCTAAGCAAGATACAATATGCATTGCGGATAGGCTGCCACTTTCGTTTCCGTCCTTGCTAGGCATATAGGCAACTCCTTTAAACTGATATTTATCATTGATAGACTTGATACCATTAATTTTTGATTCATTGAGATTTCCGTCAGAAATAAATGCATACTTAGCTAAATCCCTTCCAGTTTCCTTCAGCAGGGACATATATGAAAGCATATCCGTGTTAGATTCAAAAACTAATAATTGCTTTTCACACGATGGAATTACGTCTGTTCTTGTTTGAATAAATGTTTCAAAATTGTCATCAATAAACATTTCCTTGTTTGTTTTAGAAAGACGACTCATAATATCGGCATCAATTCCTTTGCTTTCTAAAATTGAAATAGACTGCGTTAACAAATCATTTTTATTTAATTGTGCATCAACCGAAGAAACATCCTTTGCTTTAGGAATAGACTTAACTAAATCATTTATATTCTTTAGCACATGTGTTTTAATCGTATCCAAAGAAATTGTGTTGTTTCTGTATCCAACAATAATATCATTCCAGTCTTTGCAGGATGGGATATCAGGAATAATCGGTTTAGCATCTGTACCAGTTTTAGATAATTTACTTGAAATCTCCTTAGCTTTGTTCTGCCCCCAGTTTTCCTTGCCTTCATAGTCATTGTCAAATAATATACGAACTGTATTATAGCCATATTCTTTACATGTTTCAGGTACACATACATCATGATTAATGGAACTGCACGATAAATAAGCAAATTTTGTATAATCTACACCACATTCTTTTAGTAAAGACATGTAGGAAATCATATCAATGTTTGCTTCAAATACTAGAAGTGGCTTATCAGCATTTCCCTTTTCCCCAAATTGGCCTTTAGTCTCTGGATCATAGAACCATCCAACTTTGTAATTACAATTTTTAAAATCTCCTTTAAATTTGATTTTAGGCGAAACAGAACGCTGACAAACGGCCGAAATATACATATTATCTTTACGTCCAACAAACGCAACTTTAGGACCATAATTATCAGAAATTTGATAAATCATATGTTCACTAATCATTTTATTAACAATATCTCTGTCTAATCCTCTCGTTTTAGTAAGATAAGCAATTGACTGTCGCATACCCTTATTTTCTTCAGAATCAAAATTCAATTCCTTCAGCTGGTTGTACAAATCTGAATGACGCTCTTTGTCTGATAACTCAGTAGGCTTTTCTCTGACTGCCTCGACAAATTCCTTATCCAAATCAATATTAGGCATCAACTTTAATACAGCTTCTTTAAAATCCACATTCATTACTTCCCTATACAGGCTTACGCAGCCACCCCTTTTTCCTTGACTGTTCCAAAAGAAAAAGTTACGTTTTAAATCAAGAACAAGTGAATCATGATCTCGATCACGCAATGAATAGCGACCATTTTTTTCAAGATTCAAACCACATAGTATTGCAACATCATCAATCTTCATTTGCAAATCGATTTGTCTTGCAATCTCATTTAAATCATGAGACTTGGATTTTTTACTTTGCTTCTGACTGCTATCATTCTTTTCCACCCTATCATCAGATTCTTGTTCCTGTTCATTATTACCATTTTCAGCCTGTGCTTCTTCAATTGTTTTGGTGGCAGTACTGCCATCCTCCATAGTATTTTGAATAGCTTGTGTATCCGCCGAAATTTCTTCGGTAGAATTCACGTTTTTAACATCTTTAGGCTCATCATCAGTACTTAATAATATATCATTCACACTGTCATCAATATCTTCCAGATTATGATTTATGCCTTCAACCGCATGCTCCATCTGCTTTTCATATTCTTTTTCAAGGCCAAGATACCTTATCTGTTCTTTTCCAAGGTAGAAATTATAATAACCTTCTTTATCAAGGATTCCCTGATACACATCATCTACAATTGTATCCTTATATACATCAAAGGCATCTGAATAAGAAGAATAATATTCTTTATCATATTCAGTTTCAATCATAATTGACCCGTCTGAATCCTCTCTTATATCCCATCCTAGAGATTCAAGATCCTTTACAAAGTTACGAACAATACTACGTTTTAAATTGTTATCATAATTTTGCTGAGCTTCTACGACTGATAAAGATGATGGGTTGACGGTTTGACGTATGACTTGATTTGTATCAAATCTATTTTTTATATTGTTATATTCATTCATGATAACCTCCAAATTAAAAGATGGCAGTACTGCCACCTTTTCTAAATATCAAATAAATTTTCATCTACATTGTAGTCATTCATTATATTTTTAAACTGGATGTTATTACAATTCATAAACAACAATTTAGTGTCATTGATAAAATCAGCTATAAAGCCACAATAATCTTCATAATTAAGATTATTTAAATCCTGTTTAAAAAAATCCAGTTCAGTTACATCCGATTCACTCACAAGATATTCTTTTTCCATACTTAGCTTCATTTAAATCACATCCATTTCCTAATATCACTTATTTTGACTCCGTTGGTTCAGCTTTATCCTTTTCTTCTTTCTTTATTGAAATACCTTTTGACAATTTTTCCATCAAGTCATGAGTTTCTGATCTAAGTCGAGGCTGTTCAACAGATAAATCACCAATTTCCTTTTGCAAAGCATCCAGCTCATCTATATAAGATTGAAATGCAATATGAAAACAAGAAATCAATTCATGTAAATGTCTATAAACTGTAATTTTCTCATCATCTTTGAGCTTTAAAGAAGAAAATTCATGCGGAGTCTTAATCTTGAGTTCTTCTCCAAAAACGAAAAGTAATAGATTTTTATAAAACATTTTTTTAGCCTCATCTGAAAAATGGTAGAAGTCAAACATCTTTAAATAAGACTCAATGAATATATCCTGCCATCCGTTTTTTAAAATACGCTCGAATTCAGCATAGTTTTTCTTTTTGTCAATCACTCTTTCAATCGAAGATTTACGGGTATATTTTACTTTTTTATGTTTAGAAATTTCTAATTCATCAATATAATATGTATCTATCAAATCGAAATAAAAAGTATTATTGTCTTTATCATATACAGGCTTTAACAGTTTTACTGGTTTAGCACTTAAGAAAGGTTTGTTTTCATCATCAGAGCCTAGTATATAATCCCATCTTCGCAAAGTATTTACAATAAATCTATTTGAAGGTCTACAATCCATAGCAATCAAAGCACAATTAAACCATTCTAGTTCTGTGTTGAATTTCATGACCTTTATATTTCTTATAAAAAGACTTTTATCTTTAAATGCACAATTTATAATGTGCTCTCGAATCTGCTCCAATATTTTTGTAATATTCTCTTCCATCACGAATTCTCCTTAAAGATGCATTCATAGCCAATAGATTTATCATCCTGAAATACTGGTTTAATTTTAAACTGCTGAGATGATGATTGGCCATAATTATAAGCGGCCTGATAACATTCGACATCATTATTGTTATAATCCTTTGTATAGTACTTGGAATTCTTACGATTTGTCTTCACGTCCGATTCCCCTTGTGACCATATCACATCCACCCCTTTTTCCTTTGGAACATTCTCACTGTTTTCTGTTCCTTTCATATAGGATACATATTCCTGAATCTCTTCATCAGATAAATTCCAACTAGCAGGAATTTCTATTCCATCTACAGTTATGATTTGCTCTGCAACATCCACATTCTCGCCAGTTACTGGATCTTTCTTTTCATTAGTAATTGTTTTTACAGTACGAGTGTCATCTTGAAGACCATGTACTTTATATGTATATTCCGTTTTATTGAATTTTACATTTGCTAATTCGAATAAATCACTGTCATATACCAATTTAACAGTTACTTTATCACCATTTTTAAGTTCCTTATTGTTTTTAGCTGTATACTGTAGTGAATGAATCAATTTTTTAATACTTTCATCATTTCCTGTGTAGTGTATTTTATGACTCGTTACTTCAATTTTTCCAGAACCATTCCAACCTGTCTCTTTGATTTTAATATTTTCAAAAGGCTTTAATTCAACAGGCTCCTTCTTTTGACAGGCAGTCATAAAGAAAATACAAAAAAATATAAAAAATAAACATTTAGCTCTTTTCATCATAATATCACCTTATCTTTTATTAAATGGGTACAGCATACGATACATTTCCATAGTAAGCACGCAACTGTGAACTTGAGTATGTAGCTGTGTGCCAGTCTGTAATAGCAACAGCATAATCATTTGTGACACCATCCAGATTTCCTTCTTGAATAGTAATCTGATCTCCGTTTACGGCTACTACGATCCAAACATGGTTATGTGCCATATCACTTGAGCCAACGGCACCAGCTTTGGGCTCTTTAGAATATTTAAATTTATCGCCATGAACACTTAATAATTCGCTAACACATTGATAGCCGTTTCCAGAGAAACCAGGGTCATATCCATAAATTTCGTAAAAACGACCCCATGCAAACCATGTACACTGACCATACAAATGACTTCTTGCGTATGGATTTTTAGTGATCCATGCATCCGTGTTAGAAAAATCTGGAGATCCTGTTAAATCCCCACTTCCTTGTTTCATGGCTCTTTCTACTTTGGCAACTGAACCTTTCCATTTATGGTTTTGATCAAAATTGTTGTTTAAGCTTGAAAATCCGGCCGCATGAAGTTTAGGCAATGTAGTACGACTTACATCTCCATAGAACTCAATCATTGACCCGTCTTGTGACAGACACGCATGACTACTGTCGTTATTTCCTTTATGCGTATGTTTATCCGCTTTGATATCGCAAATAATAATGTAAATCTGTTCCCCAGAATCCAACGTCAACCGAAATTTTTCGCCAATAGTTGATGTATAATAGGTGGCCATCGCATTGCAATACCATTTATAACCCCCATCTTCAATATAGGCTAGTCCCCATTCATCGTGTTGGACTTGTCCATATTTATTTCCAAACAGTAGCTTATATTGTTCAGACGATGTGCTTGTAACAGCTGTTTCATTTGCCAAATCTTTTGTTGAGTTACCAACATCACACATTTTGATTTCCGTAAATGTATAACTCTGAGATGAAATAAACCCTAACACACTGGAAATAACAATAAAGAGACACATAAACAGAAGTAAAACAGGAATCAAACAAACAAGCACTGATGCTATAACAGGAACGGTTGCTATTGCTGTAAAAACAGCAGACAAAGAATTAATGATTGCTTTCCCAATATTCTTCAAGGTACGAATAGGATGACGAACACTTGATGCAATCCGATAGATGCTTCTTCTTTCCTGCCATACTTTTCCTATAGATCTTGACGTTCCACGAAGAGCCTTGTTTGCATACCACATAGTTTTATTTGTAGTTGAGTCAGCGTCATTACCCCTTATCATTGCATTTGTTAATTTACGAGACTGGTTACGGATTGTCATCTGTGTTGATCTACTCAAAGAAAATCTTTTGCGTTTTAAATAGTTGCTATAGGTTTGAACATGTGCCTGTCTTGACACTGTTCTGTCATATGCATTAGATTTGAACTTAGTCACAATAGCATCTTTTCTGTCCATAACCGAAGAACCTGCCATCTGATTTGGAACATAACGATTTTGAGCTAAATTATGTCTATAAAGAATAGCATCATTCCGTGACATTCCAGATATGATATCTGTATAGTTCATTTGAGCTGGTTTAACATTATGTAACTGTACATTTTCAAATGACTTAGACTTTTCTTTAATATGCTCCATGCGTTTGTCATTATAGACAATCTTTGATCCAATTTTTATGATTGGACTTGCAACGCCTCTAGTCATACGTACTGCATTTTGAGCAACCATTGCGGAATTTCCTGCAAGAAACATCCCTGCATCTGAAGTTAAATCATGTTTGCCATACCCTCCAACATCATAGACATCAGGCGTATAGCGATTGATCTGTGTAGCAACTGTAGATATTGTTCCACGAGACACATCATGTGTTGCATACACAGAATTAGATAACAGGTGTTTACCAGAATCTAATGTTCTCCCTCCTACATCGACTGCTACAGCTGAAGAATAGGAAGTCGCTTTGATAGTTTCTCGTAATGCAATCTTTCCTGCATTGATAATTTGTTGTTTATTTACATTAACCAAAATGAACCTCCTTAAAACAAAAAGATGGCAGTACTGCCACCCTAGTTAAAAATTAATTGCATACCTAAATAAATACCATCACTATCCTGAATTGGCGTACATGAACCAGTATATCCAGAAGACAGCAAATCACTCTGACAAGCACTTGGAGCACTTGACATATCATAGCCTTGAGAAAATAAATACTGTTTATTGGAAGGCTTAGGACGTGTGGGTTGAACTGGAACGGTCTGAGTTTGCTGTGGAGCCTGCTGAACAGATTGTTGTGGTACTTGATAACTCTGACTGTTTTGTGAAGATGTGTTCTGTGTTTGAGGATTCTGCGTTGTCTGGCTTTCATTTTGAGAAGATTCAACATTTTTAGATTCCTCTGATTCATCTTTCTTCTCCTCATGAATTTCCTTCTTCTCTTTTTTGGCATTTATACATATAGGCACTGACTTCTTTGATATATTTCCACTTTTATCTTTCGCTTCAATAATCAGATGCACTGTATCCCCATAAGAATATTTTTCTTCCTTGATATACTTCTTGATTTTTATCTTACTGTCAGGAGTTTGATTATCTGAAACCGAATAGTATGAATCTGCTTTTAATTTACGCACATCTTTTAATTCCATGTTTTGATCGATATCCTTATTGATTTTAATGACTGGCTTTTTAGTATCCACCACATGTATTTCTATCATCTGCTTGGGAATTGATCCATCTGTGTATTTACCTGTAATGGTCTGACTGCCAAGTTTAAACACATCAATTTCATCAAATGTAATTTCATAGCCATTCACTGAAATCGTATTTGAGCTGATCTTGTCACTTTTCTCAACAGGATTCCCTGCAACCGTTTCAATCAAATCAACAACACGCACAGGATTTCCGTATTCAACCGTATCTTTTTTTAATGTTATTCCATGATTATCTCTGAAAACAAAAAGAAAAAGAAAACAAAGTATCCCAAAAATTGATATTCCTATCACGAACATTTTGAAATAATGTTTAAAATCAGCATCTTCAAGAAAGTTCATAAGTCCCTTTCAGATTCCTTTTCTTTATGTTCTTTTGTCGGGGTCTGGTATTCCTTCTGCAATTGCTTATTCAACGATTTATTTTGATAGACCTCTCCCTTTTCTATAACATAATTACAGATTTTATCTGCATCTTTAACAGCATCTTCCAGATATTTATAGTTATCCTTTATTGCGGTAGACCAGCTTTGGATATATGCGACATTGTTATTTTCGTTCATGCTTGTGTCTATACCTAATTCAGCACAAATATAAGCAGAAGCAATTTCCGCACGCAATTCTTCTTTTGCATACTCCTCGCTTCCAAATTCACCTGTTACTTCTCTTTCTAGACCTTTGGAAGTACTATGAGCAATTTCATGAGCCAAGGTAGATAACAATGCTTCTTTATTAAAGAAGTGATTATCTGGTGGTAAAACAATTCTATGTTTATTAACATCGTAATAACATCGCTCATTTATTTTAGATTGATAAAACTCAACACCAGTCTCCTTCATAAAACCTTTTAAAAATTCAAACTTCTCATCATTAGAGTAGATATGTTGCTGAGGATCCCTTTCAATTTCCTTTACTAAGTCCTCACTAAACACGTATTTTACACTAGCGTAAGCCCATTTAAAATTACTTTCTGTCGCTTCGCCAGACCGTATCATTTCTGATTTCTTTGATACTCCAACGAGTTTTCTATCTGAATAATCTGTCGCACCATCTTTGAAATAGTTAAACATCGGATAAATAATAGGAATTCCTTTTCCTTTTGCATTTTCAAGATGATATCCTTTTTCTTTTATCTGATTAAATGTGTAGAAGCGATTTCCTTCATATTTTTCTTCCTGACTGTAAAAAGTAAGAAGAAAACGGTTTAATCCTGCATACTTACGATTACTGATGCCATTGCAGGCACCGTTTCCAATTTTCCAGTTTTTGCTCCACTCTTCCTTTTTGTCATCTAAGCAATGAATAAAACGTTCTGCAAGTTGCTGCTTCACGATTTCTGCTTTATCATTTTTCACAACTGTCACCTCCAGCTCTACACATTAGTACGCATTGTACTCGTAGTATTTTCTAAATCCAGCTTCATGTGCTGTAATGCCCGTAAAGATTTATCAACATTTGCATCCTTTACTTTGAATGCGTTATTTAAATCTTGATATATACCATCTACATAGCCATTATCTAAATCAGAATCTATAAAACGCTTAGCTTCTTTATCGTTATATAATGCAACAAGTAATTTAGCACCAATTTCTGAACGGCACCCTAACGTCATCCCTTCATTGATAAGAATCTTATAATTGTTGTTTTCTCTATAGATATATGGATATTTTCTTTCTGTATCTTTGTAGAAATCCTCTTTAGCATGAATCTCATAGTTTTTATCAGGAATCTTTTCGATGGCATCAAGATTGTTCATCAATAATAAGACCACATCCTGTGTACGTGAATCCTTATACGTTAATGTAACTTTTTCAGAATCTTCATTCGTATTTCCATTCTCCTGCTCTGAATGAGCATTAGAATCTTCAGAATTGTCATTTGAATATTCTGAAGATGAATCATTTGAAGAAACATGTTCGACATTTTGATTCTGTACTTCAGTATCATCATTTGATGAAGTGGCAGTGCTGCCATCCTTATTCAAGGACACTGGATTTGATAAACACTCTACATTCGCCGATTCCATATAATAACGATTTTCTTTTGTCACATGGAAATCACCGTAAACACGAATAACTGCACCACCGATTAATAGTTCCCCTTTGCATTTCCCTGTTGATGGATCAATCTCATCAAAGACACTTCGAAATTCATCTTCATTCCAAATACGACTAGAAAAATAATCTTTAAAATTAAATATCTGAGATTCCAAAGAAAGTGAGCTAATCGAAGACGCATCATCCCAACATAAAACTGTCATTTTTTTTAAACTAAACATATTGACCTCCTAGATGGCAGTACTGCCATCCTTTTAATAATCCTCTGGATTAAATTGAAAACCTGTGGATTTTGATGAATCCGTTGAACCATTAGAAGATGAAACATCATATAATCTTTCACGATCCATAGTTTGATTATTTAACACTTTATGATTATTGATATCAGTCACCACTGAATCAAGTTCATTTGAATTCTGCCCATCATCCTTTTTTGGAGCATATGCAGGCATCATTACCTCACGCATTTTTGCTTCATTTTCATCCTTTTCACGCTGTTCTTTTTGCAAACGCAAAGATTCTTCCTGAAGTTTACGAATTCTTTTTTCCTCCAATTTCTTCTTGTCTTCTGGGTCAGTATTCCACATTTCATAACAAATCGTATTCTTAGGGAACTTATCTGTAAATGGAACAATCGTTTTACCATAACGAATCAAGCCAGAACCTCTAGGAGCATTCTGAACATATCTGCATTGCTCATCAGATAAATTTAATAATCCTTTTAACTGAACTAAGTCCAATTTTTCCTGACGCAGCATAATAAAAAAATCTGAGTTTGCAAGCATTGTACTTGTCTTATCTGAACGTAAAAGGTCAGTAACATTTTGTGTGATACCAGTACATGCACCACCAAATTTACGCACCCATTTCCAGAACTCATACAAGAAGTTTTCGGAATACTCATTGTCAAGCAAACGATAGATTTCATCTATATAGACCCAAGTATCTTTTCCTTGCTCATAATTTTTAAGCATCTGTTCTTTAATAGTTTCCAAGATGATTTTGTTCCCCAGCGACTTAATAGATTCTGACATATCATGAATATCAAACACAACCATTCGACTATTAATGTTCACATTTGATTCATGTGCAAATAAATCATAAGTACCTTCAACGTAAGTCCATAATCCTTCATACATTTGATGAGCAACATCCCCTTGATAATTCCCTAAATATTCATGGAATGTTTTTAAAGTAGGCATGTGAGCATTTCTTGGATCTGTTGTTAATTTTGCTTCGTAATCCAAAAACATGGAATGTACGATCTGGTCTACAATTGACTTTTGTTCTCCAGTTAAATATCCATTTACCCCAATCATTTCAGCCATCATAACAATAGCTATTTCTGCTTTACGTGACAAAAAATCTGCCCTCGATATATCTCCATCAAATGGATTAAAATGTAAACTCGAATTTGTATCCACCTGAAGAATCTGACATTCCTTTTTGTTAGAAAACTTATTTAATCCATCTACAAGTTTCTTATACTCGCCCTGAGGGTCAATGATAATAATGCTTGCATTTGGATCACCCAAAAACAATGGAGTGATCTCTTTTTTTGCAATAAATGATTTACCCATTCCAGTCGGAGCCATGATGAACGCATTACGGTTTGCCAGACCTTTACGATTACATAAAATCATATTTCCTGTAGTCTTGTTGATACCATAGAAAATCGGCTGATCTTCATGCAATAATTCCTGAGATGTAAACGGCATGATATATGCACAATTATTGGTCAATAAAGGACGTGACAATCCCTCCTTCGGCAAGCCTAAAGGCAAAGCACAATTAAAACCAATTTCCTGTTCATAATCCATTTTAATAAAATCACAAGTCAATCTTTTCCCTGTACGTTCCACAAGGTTGATGACATTGTTCATTTCATCCATTGACTTAGCATTAACCAATACTAAAAATTGACAATTAAAAACCCTTTGGTCATTGTCTTCAACAAGCTTACGCCAAGTATTAACAGCTTCACTTTGAGAACGTAGATTTGGCGGAAGGGTTCCTGAAAAGTTTGCACGAGCTAGATTCTTTTCGTTTTCTGCCTGAATCTGCATATCTACTTTTTCGTATGTTCTGTTGATTAAGGCAATTGAGTCCTCTTTAGACTGTAACTGCATATGAAATGTCATTACTATATTACTTTCAATCTTTGACAGTTCATAAATCAAATCATCCTTTAACCAAGTAGGATAATTTTGAATGACCATTGCACAGCAATATCTTTCACCCATCGTAAAGTAATCTTTTTTAAAATTAAATGAATATGGCGTAATATAATCTTTCGTTGAATTTCCAATATTTAGATCACTGTATTTAAAATCAAAATGGCGAGATGGAAATGTAATAGAAGCTAAAGTTTCGAGTCTTTCCTGTCCAGACATCACTTCAGCTTCACACCCAAGATTGGAGAGCTGATCGCAGAAGTTTTCAGCAAGAAGATCTAATGTTTTTTTAGCATCTTGATAGTTTCTTTCTTTGCAAGTGAAAGTAAAAATCTTGTCTGAAACAATAGAATTGTTACCTAATTCCATATTATCACGAACACGTTGGTTCAGTTCTGCACGGATTATGTCTAATCCATCTGCCCTATGTGGCATAATAATGTTTTTTTCAAATTCTTCTCTGTTCAATAAGCGATTATTGATAACTAGAGAAACATCTATATCATTTCCCAAAGACTGAAGAAAATCAGAATACATACCAATAATCTGTTCCTTCATTTCATTTGGGGCAATTTGATAGTTTATATCTGTAAATTTCACTGCACGAGAATAAAGATCATCATCCATACAGCAAATTCCATTCTCTAACATTTCTTTATAGCGAATTACATTCTGTGCGATACGAGCACGCTTGATTCTCTTTTTTGCATCTCTTTTACTTTCTGTATTCTCGGCAGAATTGTTTGTTGATTTGTTTGTCTTTTCTTGATTTCTTAGAAACATCTTTAAATCCTTTCTTTGTAAAATAATAGAGTTCATTTGAAAAAATCACTCTTTGTTTAACTGTATAAAAACGATGTATGGCTGCCAACTTTTCCTGATAAGGTCTAGAGTTCTGCCATTTTGCCCATCCCATCGCAAATATTCCAAAACATAAAGCAATAGTTACATAAATACAAAGATCCTGTGGAAGATGTATAAGCATATATGAGATTAAATAAAAAGATAATCCCACTACCATTGCAACAAAAGACCAAAATAATTGTCTAACTGAAAGTCCTAAAAGAATTTTCTCTTCATAGGTCGTTATATCTTTAGGTACATAGGAAGATTCCATGATACCCTCCTTTCATTTATAAGAATAAGAAGATGGCAGTACTGCCACCTTCATTCGTTAAGGCACACATCTTAACTTTCAAGAATATCTAGCGTTCTAAATCTGGATCAGATTTTTTTGGCTTATGTTCTACATTTTTGTTGATTTCTTTTGATAATTCTTTTTGGGTAGTCTTTTTCACATCTTTTTCGACTGTTATTACTTTTTTCTTTTCACGTATAAGCTTCGTATCAAAGATTTCCGCCATTTGTTTTCTGTTTAACTTAACAGGAACTGGCTTATCAAACTGATTCTTACCATCCGGCGTGAAAATTGGATGTCCATCCGCATCTCTTAGACGCTGGCTTTCAAAATAGACTGTCCATGTAGATGTTTCACAATCCATATACATTACCTTTTTCTGGGCAATTTTTGTATCATGAACGGCATCTCTTGGAACCTGAATATAGGCTTTTCTAGAGTTAACATCAATCCCATTCACATCTTTTTCAAACTGGAAATTTCTGTGATTTGCAGAGGGCAGTAAAATACGATACATCAATAAAGGCTTACCATCTTTACCAGTTGCTCTGCTGTGTTCATAATCACGATACTCATTTGTTTTTGGATCTTTATACTTAGCTTTTAACATTTGTCTTGAAAAATATACATGTGGTGCTGCCATAACCTACCTCCCGATTTTTGTTCTAACTGCTATGAAGTTTCTCCGATGTGTGTGCAAGAAACTATATTAACGTGTATGACAAACCGTTAATACCAAAATTAATTAACCTGAAGCAACGATTTACTCCATCCTCCAGTCTGGAAGACTGCAATAAGCAATAAAATCGAGTATCCCATCATTGTGAACATTGCTCCAGTTGGATTACTCGAAACATTTTTCAACGCATCTCCAACCGATGCATTGACAATCTGTACATAAAAAATACAAACAATGCAGATAAAGACTCCTTGTAATGCCAGAGCCAATAATCTTTTAATAAATGCAATACCAATATGTTTAAATTCATTGTTGCAGAATGTACAGAAAGGTAATGGTGCAACAGCCGTAAAAACGTATATCTCAATAAAACGTATCTGGCACACCAGCTTGACTATAACAATGGAAGCATTGTTTATAACACCTACAAGTTGAGCAACAATATATCCACCAAGGATAGTTCCTGCTTCTTTCTCCTTATAATAAGTGACCAGCTCCTGTGATATATCTTTTGTATTAAATTTAAGCAATTTAAAATACGAAGTATGTTGCATTCCTTTTATGACTTCACTTGAAATCTGGAAACACATTCCAATGATTACACTCATGTTTTTTGCAATTGTAATTGCAACAGCTACTTTCAAAAATGCCATCAAAATCCAATAGATACCATCCAAACCTTTTGTATCCGTTCGGTTGAATATAGCGGCCAGTTCAAAGAAAAGAAACAAAGATATAACTACTGAAGCAACCCCTGTCCCAATTGAACTGGATAATCCTTTAGATGCCTCCCATAATGCCAAAGATGGAAACCCATCAATTTTGTCAGATGGTGCGGATTGTGCTAATGTCATCACATCATTCAGACTCACAAAATAATTTGCAAAAATATCACCAATCGTAGCTGCAAGGCCTTTAAAAAAACTATCAAGCACTCTAATCATCCTCCTTTCGAGATAGCATCCATTGCATATCAGTTATGTATTTATTTAAAATGACCTTTTGACGGTCAATTGAATTTTCAATAATTGTGTTATTTTCTTTAAAAGAAGCTTCCTGTCCTTTTAAAGATGCATCATCTACAAGTTTGTTTATAGAATACAGAGACAACTGTATTTCTTCTAAAACATCCAATAGATCTTTAGAAGCAATATATAGTTTTTCATTTAGAAAGAGTGTATTCAACAAACTAGCGTTTAACGGCTCATAATGTTTATCTATCATAAGATGCAACTTCTCTTTTTTTGCGTTTTCTATACATGAATCTAATTCATGTAACTTACTTTGATATTCAGTCATATTATCCTCCAAGAAATAAAGATGGCAGTACTGCCATCTTTTATGTTCTAGCCAAAATTTACATTAATTGTAGTCAACCATGCAGCGGCTGCAATAATCAAAGCTCCACCAACAGCACGTAAAACACCTTGCTTGATATCTTGCCCGTTATGGTCGTTCAATCCACCTGCCATGACAACAATACCCCAAACAGTCCAAACACCTCCAAAAGCAATTAAACCTTTTGAAATAATTTCAAAACCTTTTTCTAAATAATTCATTTTTTTACCTCATCTTTCTAAATATATAAAAAGATGGCAGTACTGCCATCTAATTACCAAAGTATTCAATATTAAAAATTACTTATATCCGATTTTGGTAGAAACCCATCTACATCGTATCTTTCTTCATCCTGTATAGTTTCTTCAACAAATTCCAAATCATTCTGAGTCTGATATACAGCATCATTGCTTATCAGTAAATCAGTCTTTCCTGAGTATTCACCACGTCTGTATCCATCCATTTTTCTTTCCGACTCTGTTTGATTTTCCACAATATATTTATTTCGTGTTTCTTCACGTAATTTCTCTAATTGACGTACTTTTTCTAGGAAAACATCAATATCAAAGAAGTTCTGTTTAGCAATTTCTTTATCATGTGCATCACATGTTTCATCCACTCTTGGATGGTCCTTAACATCATATTTCCAGTCTTCATAGATATGCTGACCTTGAATATGAATCAAGCATTTACGATTATCAAGCATTGCAATATCACCGATAGAGTACACATCACTTGCAATCAACTGTTCACCAACTGTGTAGGATGAACTGGTTCCTTTGCTAGTGGAATGTGTAACGTGAGTCACTGTTTCTTTTCCTGCCAGTTCAGAAATAACCTTTTGCGTTGTTGGACCTTTAGATCCTAAGAATAAAGTTATAGAGCAGTTTTCAAAAATTGCCTCCCAGTCATCGCCATACAACGACTTGGATTTAATCTGTGAAATACCTTGTACAATAACAGCCGTACTGATTTCACGTGAACGCATTGTACTGATTTTACGGTTAAAATCAGGCTGCTTACCACAGTTGGCAAACTCATCATTAATGATTCTTACGTGAATTGGCAATTTATGGTCCGCACGAGCGTCCGCAATATAATAAAGCTGTGTATACAACTGCTGAAGGATGATAGATGCCATGAAATTAAAAACATCATCTGAATCATTAATAACAATAAACAAAATAGATTTTCTTAATCTATTCTTTGGCAAATCCTCATACGAAGGTTTATCTGTTCTTCCCTTTGTAAATCTCTCGTAAACATCACGATCAATATCAAGTGATAAATTTTTACAATCATTCTCATCAGCTGAAGTTATCATTGGCTGACCTAATCTTTCCAGATGTAGTTCATCCTTTTGAAGAATTCTTTTTAATTCAGGGGAAGCAAAGATAGACAATCGAACACCAATTGAAATCAAAATAGATTTTGCTGTCTTACCAGCTCCAAGCTTATAAATCTGATAATTCAAAATAGCCAGATCTCTATACGTGTAGGTAATAGCCCCATGCGTTTCAGCTCTATGTTCCCTCTGCAACTGTTCAAACAGTCTATCCACATCCGATTTGTACTGATCGTTTCCATCTTCTTTAGCATCAGAATGCTGAAGAAGCATAAGAACCGTATTGAAACTAAATAGATTCTCATCCCCTCTGCATTCAGACATAATCAAATAAATCATGGACATCAGCCAAGTCATTTCGGCTTTAACAAAGAATTCATCCCCTCCAGATTTATTTTTATCTGACGTATTAGAAATCAAATTCTGTACGAAGCTTTGGACATCTTCAGGCTTTCTAAAATATTCAAATGGGTTGTATCCCATAGATTTATCCATCTTTACAAGATTCAGGTAGCCTACGTTATAACCGTTCTTTTCATAAGCTTTACCACACTCTTCTGCAACAGAGCCTTTAGGATCAATTACAACGTAATTGCAATACATCTGAAGAATATTTGGCTTTACAAAATAACGTGTTTTACCAGTTCCAGAACCACCGACAACAAAGATGTTGTCGTTGATTCCAGTATGCCAAGTATCCATATCTACTTTTACGTTCTTGCTTAGAATTATATTTGCATCCTCATCACGTTTTGCTTCAACTTTGTTCTCCAAGGCATCATTTTTCGATGCTTCTTCAAAAACATCACCTTTTCTTGAAGAGCCATACTCTCGTCCTTCCTTAGTATTCTTCTTGGAAGCATCATGGTAAATAACACCAATTATAATCATTCCATATAATGCAAAGCCTAAAAGGGATCCCTCTACAGTAGGTTTACAATATGGCCATATTTTATAACTGGAATTGATAGCTTTAAAAACATTATCGACAGTGTCACCACCCTGAGCTTGAAAGATGGTGAATGCATTGTATCCAGTCCACGAGCAAAGGATAACAACAACAAAAACAAAACCACCAGTAAAAACTTGTATCCAGAATTTATTCTTTTTAATGGTAACTTTCAGGCTCTGTCTGCTTTTCTTTTTTGGCATTTCAGATGAGTTCGTATCTTTATCACTCATTCTGCTTGCTCTCCTTTAAATTCATTGCATTAATGAATTCTTTGGCATCCTTTTCAATCTGATCAAAAGATTCTCCTGAAGCAGTTGATCGTTCTAAAAGATAATTTGAATATTCATTAATTATTTCTAACATGTCACATTTCATAGAATTAATAACATTGTTCTGTCTTAAAATGGCTTGACCTGCTTCTTCGATTACTTCTTCTGGCGTATATCTGCCATTCTTTTTATCCATAAAGCGAAACAGCGCCTCATTACATCGCTGAATTTCTAAATTATATTTATTGTCAATGGCTTTAAGTTGTTCTATAGACTTCATACTGTTCTATCCTCTCTGACTCTTGTCGGTTTTCTATTTTCTCTAGATGTTATTTTCTGTTTAGAGATATTCATTTTCTTCAATCTCTTTTTTGCATATTTTAATGATTTATCATCCTGTGCAAAATGATTGATGTAATGATTCAATTGGTCCGTATTTAAACTGTTGATAAACTCCATGTCTGGAACATCTTTATTTTCTTCTACAGGAATGTCATCCTTTACGTGAGCCATAGCTAGGACTCTATCTACCATCACATCAATTTCATCCATTGAACGACAATCCAATAAATCTTTCACTACTGAAACACTTTCACTACGGCTGTTATCCTCAATCCGATCTAAAATTGACTGCAAAGAATAATCCAATCCATCAAACCCCTTTAGATTAGATGTACTCTTCCAACTATCCATATTGATAACTTTAAACTGCATGTTTTTCGTATTGTTCATGAAATCATCAACAGATGTATTAGCGTTGAACATACTGTCACGTATACTGAAACCTATCAGCTCCAAACATTCCTTTAGATCTTCGTATGACTTTACCTTTGGAACTAAAAAATCCAGACATCTCTTCATTGAAATATCTGGAGGAATTGTTTCCAATATTGGCTTTTCAGAAATCATTTCATCAGTTTGCTGTTCAAGATGAATATTTGCTTTTTTAAATACTCTGTCTTGCAGTTCACCAAGATTTTCAGCATCTGTATTTAAAATAGTATATACAATTTCTGCATTATCTGTTCTTTCATTATCTTTGATAAAGGACTCGATACTTTCTAAAGTATAAGGATTTCCATTCATATCATCAATTGATGAAAAATTAATTTCCAAATCCGAATCAGGAAGTGAAATTGTAAATACATCTTGTTTTGTTTTATCTTCCCAAAAGTTTCTAAACTCTTCAACAGTCTGCATTCCTTTATTACTATTATCTTTATAGAAAGGCCTGAATAATTGTTCTGAATTGCGTACCTTAAACTTTTCATTTACAGGAAGTTCAATGGTGGCAGTACTGCCATCTTCTTTTGCTTTTTCATTCCATGAAATATACTTGTTAGGAATCTCTATAAATTGATCTCCATTTGTATTCGGCATACGAAACCATATAACATCATAATTTGCTAAAGCAGATATATCGTCACTTCGCTCAACCTTTAGGCTTTCATCCGCTGTGAACTTGAATACATTATTTAGTTCATACTTATCATGGATATTAAAGCCAAGTTGCTTCAAGACCTCTTTTAAATCATTATAGGACGCAACTTTTGGAAGAAAATAATATAATATTTTCCTTACAGCATCTCTTGGCTCGTCAAATACAACTTCAGGTGTCCCTTCATCCACAAACGGATTCACTGGTACCCTGTCTTTATAATCGTTCTTATTTGTTTGTTCCTGCACTTGGTTTTGCACATAGCTAAATTCAGTCTCACGCTCCTGAGTATGTTCTTTGGTTTTATTAAAGATACGACTAACTATGTTCATTAACTTCGCATCTTTCAACCTGTTCATAAGTGACGGCCGATGTGACAACACCTCCAGTTCTCTGGTAATGACCTCCCATTTTGCAAGGTCTATTGAACATATCGTCAACATATATTCAGCATCATTGATAACTGGCATATCTGGGCTTTCTGGATTCATGACAATCTGATTATTCTCATCTCGTATAGTAAATGCGGTTACTATCTTCTTTTCAAAATCAGTTAATGAATTGCCATCTGTAACAGCTTTCTTAACAAGTTCTTCAAGATCATCAGGTCGTCTCATTAAGCAGTAGTCAATGTTCATGTTGTGTGTCATGGATTCAATAATTTCCTTATCACGGGCACTAACAGGAATTCTTTCAACGTCTGATTTTTTTACATCATACGCAACATGAGCAAAAGCAGATTCAGATTTAAATTTATGACCTTTGTTGCCCTTTAAATAATTTCTATAATGCGCTTCGCCATATTTCACATTTGCATATTTCACAGAAGTTAAGAAACGTCTTAATGCTCTGGCAATATTTTCACCTGTATTGATGGCAATATGAAATACAGCAACACTTGCATTTTTTGAAGAAGACTCAGTGGACATTGTTCTTATCCTCCTTCTTTAACATTTCCTTAAAGCGTTTTATATCTACAATATGAAGAGCCATTAACAGCCCTGCAATAACAAAAAGACTGATTCCATTTGAAACTACCAAAGCAGTTAATAAATTCACCCAGTAGTAATGAATCAGTGGAGTCAAACGTACAAGTATACAAATTGCTAAAACTACAAGTATAGCAATTGATGCTTTTAGTTTTCCTGACTTCAGCTCAATCGTATAATAATCTTTTTTTACAGGCATAATCATTCACCATAAGGATTAAACGTCTCATTTACATTGTTAAATTGAACATTGGCTTCTGTATCTGTGGTGGCAGTACTGCCATCAACAAAATTATCTTTTTTCTTTCGCTTCTTCTTTGTTCCTGTATTTAACTGTGCACTTAAACTTTCCCATTCAGATACTTCTTTACCAAGCTTTTCAAACGAAGCCGTTAATTTCTTTTCGGCCGATAAAATTTTAGTCAAGTTAGAATCTACAAGTCCAAGTTCCTTTTGTAGTTCTTCCTTTCTTTTTGATAATGCATCCTTTTCTTTATAAAGATTTTTCAAAATCTCATTCTGCATTCTATCAAAATCCATTTATATTTCCTCCTTTTAATAACACATAAAAAAAGTCCTGTCAGAGTACAGGACTAATAAGGTGAAATATACATAATTATAAATTTCACCTGAACTATCTGGACTTACAAAGTTTTTGTCCCTATTTACCGTTAAAAAAGTCATAAGGGCATGATTGCCAGAATAGTTGGACAATTATTCAAATAAATATCTACTTATTAACTATATCTTTTAAAGATTTAGATGATGTAAATTTCACATACTTAGAAGCAGGAATACGAATTCTTTCCATTGTCACAGGATTGATCCCCATGCGTTCTTTACGTTCATTGACTATAAACTTACCAAATCCTGCAATTTCTAAAGTATCACCTGCTGATAGTGTATCTATCATTTTTTCAAAAACGCAAGATATAATTTTATCCATATCTTTTTTTGAAATGGTATCAAATTGTTCACTTACTTCTTGAATTAAAGCTGTTTTGTTCATCTTTGCACACCTCCTTTTTTTATTAACATCTATAATGTAAAATATTTATCTAAAAAATACAAATTCTATGTAAATGCTAACTATGCATTAAATTGACATAGCTGACCTTCACTATCATATGAAAGCATGCTGATGTTCAAAATTCCATCAACAATTCAATGACCTGGTTATCCTTCACTACCATACAAATTTGTGCTGTATTGCACCTCGGTATCATCCAATACGGGCATTTATCAACCTTCGCTACGCACGGCATTACAGACTACTAAAGAATTTTAACCTCTTCTCGAATGAAGAAAGTATGATCCTAATTCATCTGTACTTTCGACATTTCTGCCAAGGTCCGTGAACCGACCTTATTAAATCTTTAATCTTGAATTTCTATTGATCCATTTTCTTCTTCAATTTCAACATCATTGTTATAAGGCAACATCCAAACATACAAAACTCCGTAAATTCCAAGAAAGAACACTAAGAACCACTCTGTAAGTCCATAATATCCTTTTAATTCAGAAATATGATTAAACATACAGGCTAAAACACCTCTATAAAGTATAAAAAATGCTAAACTAATAAGTAAAATTGCTAAATAATAATTATACATGATCAAACCCTTTAACTTTCCTATCTTTCAAATTTATTATGCTATACTGCAACAGAAAGTTGTAGATACACAGACTTCAGATGCCTTCACTACCATCCGAAAATGTGCTGTACTGCAATCTCAAATGGCATTACAGACTACTGAAGAACTTTAACCTCTCCACGAATGAAGAAAATATGATTCAAGTTCATCTGTACTTTCGATATTGCTATCAAGGTCCGTGAATCGACCTTATATATTAAATTTATCATTCAAACCAATTAATAAATACTTGACAGTAAATCCTTACCTTCACTACCATATGAAAATGTATTATACTTACCCATTTGCATATAATACTCCTGTTCCCGAAGCATTCACAACCATCCGAATTTGTGGTGTACTACAACTCGCTACTCTATCACCCAAACAAGCTCGACCCTTCACTACCATGTGAACTATTGCTGTACTACAAATTGTTCTTGGAGTTGAAAACTGTAATTTCGCCTTCACTACGCACGGCATTACAGACTACTGAAGAATTTTAACCTCTTCACGAATGAAGAAAATATGATTCAAGTTCATCTGTACTTTCGGCATTTCTGCCAAGGTCCGTGAATCGACCTTATATATTAAGCTTATCATTCAAACCAACTAATGGCTGTCTTATTAAAGCACTTCATGATTCCTCACTATTTAACAATCCTTCACTACCATACGGAAAGGTGCTGCACTGCACCTTGGATGATATTGATCCAGATATTGCGAAACCTTCACTACGCATGGCATTACAGACTACTACAAAACTTTAACCCTGCCACGAATGACAAAGATGTGATTTCATTTCATCTGTACTTTCGACATTACTGCCAAGGTCCGTGAATCGACCTTATATATAAGTTAAGGCGATCTGCCTTAATTTATATATTTAACTAAAACTGTTGAATAAGTGTAGCCATATCTTCTAAATTCTTTTTGCTAATGTTTTTTTCCTCGAGCACAGGATTTAATTTCGAATAGCTGATTTCATTGATTGATACACCATGATATGAAAGTTTTCTTTCAATCACAGACTTTAACATAGATGGACTTGCAGTCTGAATCTTTTTACCTAAATTTCTTTGAAGAAATTTAAAGTCCATTTTATTGCAATTAAATACATCACCAGATGCAATGACATCATTTGCAAGGATTTCCTGCAATAATTTCTTTTCCTCACATTCCTTTCGGAAAATTTCGTAAAGTTCAGCACGATATTTTTTATAAGCTTTTGAAAAATGCCATCCATTGATTTCACTTTTTTCTTTGCTGGTTCCATCTTCATTGTAGTTATCTGGATTTGTTGCACGTCTGGATGTATCCATCTTCTGCAACAATTCAGTTTTCTTATCCTCATGATTTTTGATTTCTAAAGGATATGTTTTAACACCATCTTCTGTTGAAACCGTAAGACTTGTACTTGTAAAGTACAAACCAACATTACCTTTTCCAAGCTGCCTTTTCAATTCACCTGTCTGTTTATTAAATTTATCAGGCACATGTCCTTTCAACGTGAGCTGGATATAATATTTCCATTTTCCTTTGATCTTTTCACGTTTTACAGCACAGTAGCAGATTTCCGATTGCAACGCCTTCCATTCATACAACGTGCATTTGGCAAGATCAATTGAAAATTCAAGGCCTTGCCATTTGACCAATCCAGCATTCATTACATCATCTAAGATGAATCGAATTCCTGTTGTGTTCTGACTCCCACAAAGGCTTTTCAAAGAATCTTTTCTTTTATAATGCACGCAAGGATTTACCTTATCTTCGTCACTTCTGTACTGGTCTTTGATAAGTTCTTCTTCCATCTTCTCAAAAGCTCTGAAACAACGTACTGCCAGATTATTACAAATCTGAGAATTCAGGTTTTTCTTATAATATCCTCGGTATTTCTTCATATCCATTCCAAATCCGAACTCAGACCAATTAAACATCTTCTTGATGTTGTAAATAATATCATATTGTTCTTTTCTTTGCTTTTTAAAATCCTGAATCATCTTTTTTGTATCTTTTGAAATATCAGACGCATTATTTAGAGACTTAATCTGGTATGTAAAATCCTTTATCAAGCTCTGGGCATTCCGATAATCCTTGCGTTTTGTCATTTCAAAATATTTCTTTTTTTCAAAATTCAAAAATTTATTATACAATTGCTCACCCAGTCTAAAGCGTTTTTCTAAAATATGTTCTTGATACAACTCTGTTTTCAGGGGCAATGTAAGTATATATCGCCCAGATGTATTTTCTGCATTGCTCATAATATAGATCCTCCTTTTTTTATTGAAAAAACAGACAATCCTAAGAATTATCTGCCTTTAAAACGGTTGCTGAAATTTTATTTTTGATTTTACAAATTTGAAATTTATAATTGTTAAAACTATTGATGATTTCAATTGGTGCATTGGGTAAAGGCTCGTACATGTCATCTAAATATATCCTGTTCTGCGGTTCTCTCCAAAAAGTATCGAGTTTCAATTTACTGTAATCAATCATAGATACTACAACATTCCTTTTTTAGCTATTTAAGAAAAATCACACAGTCATTGACTGGCTGACTGTCTTCATCAAGTCCTGCTATGATTTCTGAAGATACCGATACCCGTGTGCTTTTTATTTTGCTATTTTTTATTGAAAAGTCTGATAATTTATATAAACCGTCCGGTAATACCACTGGAAGAACACACTCTCCTTTTTTTAATGTAAATGTATTTATCCAACGAACGCCATCATACATACTGATATAACCTTTTTTATCCGTTTTTAGATAATCTTTTTTATAGTTCTTTAGAGCCTTTTCACCATCCTTCAACATTTTAATTTTAAATGTTGCATTCTCGTTTGACACTTTGGCATTTTTAGATTTTAAAACGACTCTTGTAGCAGACTGTATAGATTGATCGCATTCAATCATCTTAACCGTACCTTTAGAATCAGATGAAATTTCCTTGCCATCCTTCATACGAATGTATGTATATGGAGTATCTTTATCTCTTGAAACTACAAGTTCAAAAGGATCTAAATTTATTTTGTCATCAATCTTTTTAATAATGTAAGTTCCTCTTAAAAAATCATTCGATTGAAGCACTCCCTTATCATCGGACTCCAAAATTTGATAATCACCTTCTGAACCATTCTCTTTTGCAATTTCAATTGCTTTTTCTATATCTTCATTAGCCTCTTCATAATATTCTTTTTTGACACACTCGAATCTTGAATGCAAAGGTATTACATCACCATTATCATCAGTTTTAATGGATGTAATTTTAAAACGAGAATGCATTTCTGTCAGATTCACAGATAAATTAGAATCTGCATTTTTTGTTTTATACGTAAATGAATAGTCCTTCTTTTTGATGTCTTCCATTTTTGTATTTTTTTGTTTTAAAACCGAGTTGTTTTCTTTGATGGAATCAATACCATATTTAGAATGGATTGTAATTTTCAACTCAGTATCGGGTATGAAGTGAAATAAATCATCCCCTCCTTCAACAGAATAAGATATACCATTATCTGTCACAACTTCAGCTGTTCCTAAACCGCCTGTAATCTCAAAATGTAATGATTTTGAATTCTCATCCGCAAGAGTATTAAATACAGTTCCAGTCATTATTACAGACGCCGACACACACGCATACAAAATGTTTCTTATCATCGACATAAAGCTTTCCTCCTTATACACCATGTCAGTACATCAAGCATTCTTTGTACATCATCCTTAACTTGATTTTTAGTAAAAGAATGCCTATGATTTGTAGTACAGAGCATATATCATGTCGTCTGGCAATTGCGACCAGTGGGACGTGGTATATGCTCTGTTTTTACATTTCCCTAGTATTTATAGATTATATTTATATTGCATATGAAACTAATATTTAGATTTAGTTCCATATGCAATAAAAGGAAGGGACCCCTTCCTTTTATTTAACTATGCCTCGTTATTTTTGCGAATCTTGCGAACAGTTGCGATGGAAGCACCTAATGCAATGACTACTACACCTAACATCATATACATCATGTCTTTGTTTTTAGCAGCACCTGTGTTTACACTAGGCAGCATGACATTCTGGTATACGATTGAATAACGATGATTATCATCTACGTGAACTTCCTTGTCATTTACAAACAAACCTTCATCCGTAAATTTAACCTTTACAACTTCATCCGATAATTTATATCCTTGGGGAGCACTTGTTTCCTTGATATAAGTTGTACCATATCGAATCAAGAATTCAGCAGTACCAGTTTCCTGATCACCTGCGATGGTTTCAACTTTTGAACTTTCAGCACAGTTTTCCTGTGAATATGAAGTAAATTCAAATTTGTTTGACTTGATATTCTGTCCAGTTACGCTGTCAACCTTGTTCACCAAGATACGTGGTAAAGCAGTATGTTTTGGATATACTGTTACATCATACTGGAACAATTCATCTTCATCATCCCATGTTGGAATCCCAACAATAAATGGAGTAATTGTTTCATAATCAGATAAATCTTCAACATAGACTAGATACACACCAACTGGAAGGTCTTTGCAAGTTGCTTTTCCTTCTTCATCCGTTGTCATTTCATAGTCAGGAGTCTCAACTTTTTTAGCCAGATCCTTGGCTACTTTGTCGATCTCATCTGCTGTTTTGATCTCATTCAAGTCCAAATCCTCGTCTGCAAAAGGCTTATATTTAATGATATATTCACCTTTTACGATATCAGCAATCTGAACCACACCGAATTTAACATTTTCTTTGGAAAGATATTTATCATAAGCATCTGTCAATTCTACTGAGATTGAACCTAACCCATTATCAGGAACCTTTGTCAAATCTTCTTCAGGAAGAATTGTAATATCCCCTACATCTGGATTATCTGTAATATCTTTAGCCTGCACATTTAAGCATGGTACTAAAACTAGCATCAGGCTTAATGCTAAACCAATTTTTTTCAGAAATTTCATCCTAACCTTCTCTCCTTTCTCTTATTTAAAACAAATCTAACAATCAACATAAATACAATAACAAATGGAAGTGCTGTAAATGCAATTTCTCTTAAACTCATTCTCTTTGGGTTGATAGCTTTCTTTTTCTTTGGATTGTATGGAACACGCTTACCTGTGATAATCAACCTATGCGTATTGATACCATAAGGTGTACAGGTAATCATTGTGGCCAAGTCTTTACCTTCTTCGATTCCTATCACATCAGGAGCTTCATCCTTTTTTACGACTTCGATCTTATAAATCTTATAAGCCAAGGTCTTACCACCTACTTTAAAGTAGAAAAAGTCGTTTTTTACAAGCTCATCTAAACGAGTAAATAACTTTGCGTTTGGCAAACCTCTATGTCCAGAAACAACAGTTCTTGTGTTGATACCACCTACAGGAAATGATGATGTTTGTATATGGCCAATACCATTTGATAAAACATCATCATCTGTTCCATGATAGATGGGCAGGTTTACATCAATCTTTGGTATCTCAATCGTACCAATGATTCCTTTACCAGTAATATCAAGAATACTGTTATAACTTTCATCACTCAGAATATCTGTGCTCATATCTCCTACAGATGAGTTTGAGATTTGAAACAGTGCTTCGTTGTATTCATGTGCTAGTTCCACTTGTTCCTCGATCGTTTGCGTATCTGTAGCTGTTACTTCACTTTTATATGTTGATAACATATTGTTCTGTTCGACACCCGTATAGATACTCGACAACAACGGAAAGGCACATAACAAGACGCCTACTATATAAAGAAATCTAGTTGATATTCGTTTCTTCTTTGGTTTCATTTCATTCAGCACCCCCAGAATGAAAGGATGGCAGTACTGCCACCTTTCATATTTTAATCAATTAGTCTTTGTTTTCGTTTTTACGTTTTTTATCTAATGCCAACGCACCAACAACTGTGATTGTACCTGCCCCTAAACAAATCATTGTTAAGCTAGAACCTGTGATTGGTAATTTAGTACCTACATAGTTGACTACTGTAATGTTAGCAGCACCTTTTGCAACATCCGTTGTTAAAGTTGTGTTGCTTTCTTTGTAAGCTCCATTTAAGAATTCTTTAACATGTGCTGTAGCTTCTAATGCCTTCAAAGTCTTGTCAGTAGCACCTTCACCTGCATTGTAACTGTTACGTTCATCTGTGAATGTTGGCTTGATTGTGATTACGATTGGATCTTGTAATTCTCTATATCCCGCAGGACTATCCGTTTCTTTTAAGTAATAAGTACCTTGGTCTAAACCTAAAATATTAAATACACCTTTCGCATCTGATACCATTTCTACTGCACTGCTAGGTCTAGTTCCACCAGTGTGGTCTGTTCCACCAACTGAATCACGGTTCATTACAACATATCCATTTGGAGAAGATTTAACGTAAACTTCGTTTGTACATGCCTCATCAGAATACAATCTAAATTTAGCATCTTTCAATAGCTTATTGTGATTGTTCACTTTCAAACCATTGATGCGATATGTGAATGCAACTGTAGTATCCCAAGGTGTTGTACCTGTAGAACCATTTCCGTTGCTGTCTGGATCATTTGAAAATTCAAAACGAACTGCATTTTCAAAACCTCCACGTCCTGTACGAGTGGCAGCTGTATCATTTAAAGTTGCGTTGTATGAAACGTGAATATCTTGGCCATAAGTGTTTTCACCTAAATTATTCATTCCTTCAGGGAATTGTTTATCAACGATAGCTTTCAAATCAGGAATCTCAGCATAGAATGTATCATCTCCGCTGTTTTGAACAATATTAAATTCATCGTTCTTCAATGTGTAAGATTTTTTAGCATTTGAAATAGTGATTGAGAAAGAATCTTTATTGAATGTTAAAGCACTGTCCATCTTATCGTGGAATACAGCTTTGTATGTGCTGTAGCCATTCATATTTGGTACATAGTTATCAAAAGAATAAGGAACCTTCTGACCGATTTCAAAGTCACCAATATCGTTCCATCCAATTGCATTGTCATCTTCAGCAATCTTCTTTGTGATTGTTGGATAATCCGATTTGATGTTTACTTCAGCATCTGGATTTGCAGTATTTGTTAAAATCAAAGATGCAGCTGAATTAGTACCTTGTACAGCTGTAACTTCATCTGTTAAATAGTAGCCATATCCTAAACCACCAAATTTAACAGAACCATCTGGTCTTGTAGCTGTAACACTGACTGAAGTAGGTGCGAGATTTTCTTTCACCATTTCATCTCTTAACGCTTCAACGAATTTACGATAATTGCTGTAGCGACCTTCTAATTTCTGGTCAGCTTTAGCACCTTCCACTTTATTTGTATTTAAAGTCTGGATGTAGTCGATTACATCATATTCTGTTACAGAAGAGGCTGTTTTATTGATTTTCTTACCAACAACAGTCTGTAAAGCTGTCTTGTAATCTTTATTCCATGTATAGTTGATTGATTCATTATCCGCAGAGTTTTCTGCTTCGAATAATTTATAAACATTGAATCGTTTACCAACTAATGACTGTCCTGAGTTCCCTTTGATAGTGATTGATGCATTTCCTTCACCGAAATCAGCAACACCATTTGAAGTTGTCATTGTAGCTGGTGCTGGAGAAGTAGCATAGACTGGTGTAACCAATGGTGCAATGCTAGATGCAACTGGACTTAATGTCAAAGATAGTGCAGATAAACCTGCAAATACAATTTTTTTTGTGTTCATTTTATATATCTCCTTTATTATTCTTTAATATCTGATTTATGTTTTTCTTTGGTTGATCTGTATAAAGCAAAAGCAATAATGGCACAACCTAGACCAAGTAAGATGATTGTTCCATTTGAACCTGTTTCTGGTAATAACTGCATTGTTTTGTTCGTGATACTTACAGCTACTACTCTGTCTTTCTTCGTACCTTCTAGATGTACAGTACCTGATGTATTTGATGTATCATATTTTGTTTCGTCAATTGTAAAATCAAATGCGTTGTTTTGAGGTGTAGCTTTTACATACACTGAATGAACATATGGTTTTCCATTTTCATCGACTGGTATACGATAACCTTTTGGAGCTTTCGTTTCTTTGAAATAGTATGTTGTTTCTACTTTCAATCCTTTGAATGACAAGACTCCATTTTCATCCGATACCTGAGTATCAACTACTTTTGTACAGTCCTTGTCGCTGTATAGATTAAATTCAGCCCCTTTTAAGACTTTTCCATGTTCATTCGTCTTTGTGATCTTCAAATCAAATGGATTGACCATATCTGCAAATGTTGCATATCCATCCCCAGAATCTTCAACACCTTGAGTTACTAGACTGTTGGAATCACTTGTGAATTTGATCTTACCAGTGCCTGATTCAACTTCGAATACTACTTCATTCGTATTTAGCTGATAACCATCTGGAGCCTTTGATTCCTTGATCTTGTGGATACCTGTTTCAAGACCTGTAATCGTGATTTCTCCTTTTTCATCGGTAGTCAATGATTCTGTCGTTCCATCAGGCTTTGTATGAAGGAATACTGCACCACTGACTGGTGTTGTCGTTCCAACTTGGACTTTCTTGATGTCGAATTTGATGACTTTTTCAAGTACCTCTGGTTGGTTGTACGTCTGAACAATTTCAGTTGATCCTGAAGTTGAAATCTTTCTTACAAATATTTCATTATTGATAAAGTATCCCGTAGGAGCCTTTGTTTCTTGAATTGTAATTGTACCCACTGGGAATGTCGGATCCCCATTTGATGCATAATAGAAATCATCGCCAGACACTTTATAATCTTTTGATAATTCGCTATATCCATCTTTATCTGTCTTTAGAACCCATGAACGAGCTGGAGTCTGACCAGATTTAGCTGGATCTTCATCATACAAGCCTTTGTAGTATTTGACTGTGAACTCAGCACCTTCAAGACTGGCACTGCCCTGTGGTTTGTTCTTATTCGTTTCTTTATCGACTTTACCAAGAACTATTGGAATTGGATCGGATTGAGGATAATCCACAAAATCATCCGTTTTATCACCAATCCAAGTGTTCTTTCCTGCCTCAATAACAACAGGAACAACTTTAGGATTTAAGCCATAGCCTTTTGGAGCTTTTGTTTCCTTCACATAATAAGTTCCAGGATCCAATTTGATTTCATTAGACCAGTTCTTGTTCCTTTCAGTGTTGTCATAAGTACCAATGATAAGTGTATCTACTTTATTCTTGTCATTTTTTGCATCCGCTTCTGTCTTATACACGCCGTATTCAGCACCCTTTAATGAGTAGCAAGGATTGTTGTCTGTGATTTCTGGATTTGCTGATTTTTTCATGATTGACAAGTTTCCTTTTTGAGGCCCCGGTGTTGAACCATCCAATACCACTATACGAATATTGTTATTGCCTGATAAACAATCCGTTCCGAGATATTTAAGAGACCTACGTCCCCAATTTCCATTCTTATCCTTTGCATAAAACAAATTTGAATTTGACGAATAAGAAGTGCCGTTGTGATTCAAACTTGCTGTGGCCGCAGCAGTATCCCATTTGGATGACCATACTGCATCATTAGACCAAAAGGTAGATTTATCGTATTTCCAAACTCCATTTGGAGCTAATCCTCCTTTATACCAAACACTACAAATACCTACAGCTACGATTCTAGGTTTGAATCCTTCAGCTGTGCCATTTTCTTTAATATAATTTGTTTTGCAACTATCAACAGCTTGTTTCAATACGCTTCTTATATGAGCATCAGTTCCAGAAGTAGCATATTTAGTCCAGTACTTAATATCCTCCTCAGCATATAATGTATGTATATTATTACGAATGATATTCTTTATATTTTGTACTGCTGTATCAAGATTACTTGCATCACTTAATGCCGAATTATCATCATCGTAAATAACCCAGTCAACGCTTGCCGTATCATTACCGAGATTTCCATTACCATTACCACCACCTGATCCACCAACATCATCAGTTGTAAACTTATCAGATTTATTTGAATCCGTAACAGTCGATGAACCATATTTTGCACTTTTTGGTGAGAATACTGTCTTTTTATCTTCTTTGATTCTTCCATCCTTTGAAAGAATACCAGTAACAGTACCTGCCGCCTGTGATGTAGCATCTGCATTAACATACCAGTCAATAATATTACCGTAGTTAGAATCCTGTAAAATCGTGCCTTTTGAATCGCATGCACCTGCCGTGATCACACCCTCAATATTTGCTGGGATATAATCATAAGCTATTGATCCATCGTTACCTGCTGAGGCAACAACTGTAATACCTGCCTTGATAGCTTCCTTTACTTTCGATTCAACCAAGCTTTTCTCTTCAGTGGATCTTCCACTGAAAGACATGTTGATGATAGATACATGAGAATCAATAGCATACTGTAATGCAGCCACAACAGAAGCTGTGGTACCATTTCCATTGTCATCCAAAGCTTTTAAAGCTAAAATCTTTGCATTTTTGTTTTGCTTACGAATCGTTTTGATCATCTTTGTAGCATGACCGAAATTATCTGTAACGTCATTGTCTACAAATGACACTGCATCTACAGTCGAACCATCAGTACCTGTATCAATCAAAGCAATTACATCTTTTCCTGCATAATCCTTGACTGTTTTATCGTTGGCTTTATTGATTGCCGTATCTAAAACATCTGTGGATACAACATCATTTGATGACTGTGTGTCTTCATCCACAGAAAGTACCTGTTCTGTGTTGACTTTGACACCTTTCGATTTCAACTCTTTACCTGCATTTGTTGCATCTGATTCTGAATCATATTGCAACACATACATTTTTCCGAACTGAGCTGTAACAGCGTCTTTGTCTACATATTTTTTCTTTCCTTCAACAACTAGTCTTGTCTTGTCTGATGATGTATCTGACTGGTCCGTGTTCTCTTTGGACTCTCCATCATTTGCATCTTCAGTACCTGTATATTGCTGAGATTCCGATTGAGCTTCTGCTTTACTTTTGTTAGTGGATTCTTTATTTTCTTTTTGTTTGAAAACAACATTGAAGTTTGCATCCGCTGTTTTTGTCTTGTACGCAAAACTGAAAGATTTTTTTCCACTCGTAAAGCCTGCAATCGTACTGTTGTTCAAAGAAACATCATCAATATACGAGTTTGCATTCGATCTTGAAGTGATCTTGATTTCCGTGCCTTCTTCGTAATCTGCGCTATAGTTTTCTCCATCTGATAATGTTTTAGTGAAATCACCTGATGAAATTGTTACAGTCCCATCTCCTACAACACTCACTGAAAAGCCTGCTGAATCAACAGTCTGAGTCGTTGTTTCTTCTGCATACGCAGGAAGAACAAGATTTAAGGATGTCAAAGCAGTTACGAAAAAAGCCAGAAAAACATTCTTAAACTTTTTCATTTCAATTCTCCTTCCTAGTAAGGCATTCTGCCTTAATTAAATAATCCCCTTAAAAATTTTCTATCCCTTAAAATCTCTAACGTTAGAAATTTTGTCTTATGACGTGAATTGAGTTTCAATATTCTGAAGGAAAAAATACTGAAATTCTTTCAAGTTCATTTAAGGAATTTCTAATAGACTGTATTTATTCATATTTGTCATCACACCCTCTCTTATAAATACTTTCTTTTGGTGCAATAGTACGGGCGTTACCCGCTTTATTGCGTGTGTAAATAGAAAAGGAACTCAATTGAGTTCCTTTTTTATAAATTGCTATTGCATTGTTTTTTGTCGATGAGTCTTTCATCTTTCATCGCTGATCGTTTGGAAATATTCACAAGAGAATAAAAGAATACACCCATCACACCTCCAAACAACAGTAGAAATAACGCTAAACCAACCCCCATACTTCACAATCCCCTTTCCTTCGCTACCATTCAAAAAAAGTGCTTTACTGCAACTGAAACGACCTTATTTAAAAAAGACAGAATCCTTCACTACCTTGTGGAAATATGCTATACTGCAACTTCAACCAATGGCATTACAGATTACTAATAGATTTTGACTTTATCACAAATGACAATAGTATAATCTAAATTCATCTGTACTTTCGGCTTTAAAAGCCAAGGTCCGTGAATTGACCTTATATTAAATTAAGGCAAACTGCCGTAATTCATATCCACAAAAAAAGACAGAACTTTCATTCTGCCTTTTATACAAATCTATTTTGTTTTTCCACAACTGCACTTGTAGCCTACCAACTCCTGTTTGGTAGTTGCAGGTGAATCCACAACATATCTTGTTTCATATACTGCATCGTGATGTACGGTATTGTATCCTGTTACTACTTCTCTCCATTCAGAGTGATATCCACCGCCCTCGCCAGCTAAAGCGTGTGCTTTAGTATGTGATGTTGTGTTGTTTGTAATATCAGCACCACACACGTTACAGATTGAAAATTCTCTCATCTCTGTAATTGGAACCTGTTCATCATAGGCAGCCTGTACCAAAACCTGTTCGTTATGTCCTTTTTCTGGAACAGTTACAGTCTTGTACTGTGCAACCCATTCATGTTTATGTTCGGCTGGCTTTGAGTTGTTTGAACTTGATCCGCTGTTATTCGACGGTTTAGAAGATGGTTTGGAACTGCTAGAGCTTGAGTTGTTCTTGTTTGAATTTGAACTAGTCGAAGCGGTGTTATCCTTCTTTGATTCAGAAGTGTTTGACTTATTTGAAGAATCGGTTTTTGCGGTTTCTTCCTTCTTCTCCTCTTTCTTTTCTTCCTGTTTTACTTCAGACTCA
>OQWI01000076.1_pt1 | contig 44732 bp, 31 predicted proteins | sample 1691551 | NCBI WGS metagenome assembly OQWI01 (sample SAMN03418259, study PRJEB22391) | human gut metagenome | biome: human-gut; feature: organic feature; material: feces | host: Homo sapiens | place: Tanzania | collected 2013-01
CTTTTCTCAATTGCAAGAAATTACTGCTATAATCGATGATGACACTGATGAGGTTTTAAACTTACGCAAGAGTATCAAAGATGTTGTTGAGAACGATGATTTATTTGAGTTGCACATCAATCCAACTCTTGATTGCAATTTTAATTGTTGGTATTGTTATGAAAAGCATGTTCCCTCAAAAATGTCTGAAAGCACAATAGAAAACATAAAACGATTAATCGATAAGTCTTGTAAGAAATCGGGGAATTTAACAATTTCGTTCTTTGGAGGAGAGCCATTAATCTATTATAATGATGTAATGCTACCGATAATTAAATATGCAAAAAAAATAGCATCAGCTAATAGCGTAAATTTTACGACTAATTGCACAACCAATGGCTCTTTATTTAATAAATTACGAATTGCAGAGCTAAAAGATTTAAATTTCAATTTTGCACAGATTACATTAGATGGTAATAGAGAGGTTCATAATAAGACCAGATGTTATGCAAATGGAAAAGGATCTTACAATAAAATCATTGAAAACATAAAAGAACTTGCAAGAAATCATATATCTGTAACATTACGAATTAATTATACTCAAGACAATATACATAGTATAGCAGATATACCTTCAGACTTTAGTGAAATCACATATGAAGAAAAACAGTTTATAAATGTGTCATTTCACAAAGTTTGGCAAGAGGGAGAATTCGAAAGTAGCGAAATTGAGAAATCAATAAACGCCTTTATAAAGGCTGGATTTGTAGCATCAAAATTTGTGCTTGGTTCTTATTGTTATGGTGATTTAAGAAATAGTGCAGTAATAAATTATAATGGTGATGTATATAAATGTACAGCAGTAAATTTTGAAGAGGCGAAGCGAGATGGCTATATAGATGCAAATGGAGATATAATTTGGGAAAACAATAGCTTAGAAAATCGTATGGCAGCAAAATTCTCAAATAAACCATGTATAGAATGCAATCTAATGCCAATATGCCATGGAGGGTGTTCGTCAAAGCCGCTAGAAATAAGTGAGGCTTATTGCATTTTTGGTTTTAGTGAAGAAAAAAAAATGAACGCAGTAAAGGAAAAAATTCTATATAATATAAATTTCAAATGGAAAAGAATGTTATATAAATTCAATGAATAATGCAACGCGTAATTTATATAAGTAGCCGACACTCATGGGTTTCCCCACCCCAAAAAACATATAAAATCAACAGAAATTAGATCTATTTTATGTATCTTTGTGGAGGAGATCTTTAGTAGTTTTGGAGCATTTAATAGAAAAAATGCTACTATTATGACATGAGAAATTTTTTCCACATTTAAAATCATAAGTTATGTTAAAAAATATCAACAGAACAATTTTAGCAATGTTTTTCCTGTTACAATCCGTATGCTCAAATGCTTATGTAATAAAAGGAACAATCGTGAGTGAAACAGAAAAACCTATACGAAAAGCAGTTGTAATCGGTCGCAATAGTGCAAATAAAGTAAAGATTGGCATTGAGACCGACGAATTTGGACAATTTGCGTCTGCAAATGTAAATGACTCTACTTTGCTAATAGAAATAACCAAAGAAAATTATACTCCGGTTTATATGTCTGTAACAGGAACAACAGATGAGTTTATAGATCTCGGTACAGTGAAACTCAAACCATACTCAGTGGAATTGGGTGAAGTAACAGTAACTGCACAGTCAGTAATTCAGAAACCAGACAGATATATTATAATACCGTCAGTTGGTGAAATCACACAGTCATCAAATGGATTATCATTGCTTAATAATTTGCAATATAAAATGCCAGGACTTGTTGTAAATGAAACATTACAAAGTGTAAAGGTTGACGACAAAATTCCAGTCTTTAAAATCAATGGAAAGCCAAGTAGTTTAACTCAATTCTTGTCATTGGATCCACAAGATGTTTTACGAATAGAATACCAAGATAATCCTGATGTTAGATACGGAAACCGGCAAGTTATTAATATGTTATTAAAACCTCGAGAAGATGGAGGCTCTATAACCAGCAATTTGAGTTCCGCTGTTACAACCGGATTTCTAAACGGAAATATAGGAGCAAATTATCATAGCAAGAAATCGGAATGGGATTTAAATTATCGTGTGAATTGGCGAGATTATGACAAACGGGAAATCAGTTCTAAAAGTGAATTTATCGGTCGCGATGAAACAATCAGTAGAAATAGAATTGGCATACCGAGTGATTTCAACTATTTAAGTAATGAATTGTTATTAGGATATACGTATTTATACAATCCAAAAACAATTTTTATGGCTCAATTAGGAATGGGATTTGAAGACCAAAAATTTGATGATGATTCGTGGAATATACAAACCGACAATGACGAGTTTCTAAGTTATAAAAATTTGACACATCGAAAAATTGATTTCAAATCACCTAATATCGACTTATTTTTCAGGAAACAGATTGATAAAACACAATATCTCGAAGCAAATGTTTATGGTAGATATTCAGCTGGTGATTATGGCAGAGATTATGTCAATGTGTACGATGATGTAATGAACAATGACACAACAATATCATTAACTCAAAACAAATCTTGGCGTGTAGGTTTTGAATTTATGTATTCTAAAGCATTCAAACAATTTACTACAAATTTTGGAGTACAGAACTATTTTAATAGTGCAAGAAATGAGCAGATTGAGAATGGCATATTAGCAAAAGACAAGATTAATCAAAATAGGCTATTAGCATACGGCCAGATTTTAGGTAGAATAAGTAAGTTGAGATATTCACTAAGTGCTAATGTGGTATTTAATCATAGTAATAATAATTCTTCATATATCGTAAATGCTGTTAGGTTAAAGACAAACCTTAATATGAATTACCCTCTATCACGGTATGTCACATTAAATTATCTTTTAATGTATGATCCGTCCATGCCATCTATTTCCCAACAATCAAATATGGTTCAAACAATTGATGACATATCGGTGCGTCAGGGAAATCCGGACTTAAAACCGTCTGAGTATCTACGTAATAGATTATATATAAGATATGCCTATAAGAAATTCACAGGTTCATTATGGGCTGCACATAGCAGAACTTTTAATCCAATTTATTATGAATATAGTTACATTAGTGATGTATCAAGTCCATATTATGATAAATTCATGAGTAAACCGATAAACGGAAAGCATGATGATTTAATAAACATGGAATTAAATCTATCGATTCAAAATCTATTCGGATTTGCTACATTATGGGGTAAATTTGGTTGGGACAACTATAATATAAATGTTTCCAATGCGAGTTATGATAATAAATTATATGCGTCAATAAATGGAACTTTTAAATTTGGAGATTGGTTGATATCTGCAAATTATGAAATCGTTCCGCGATATAGCCTTTCAGGTAATGTATTTACATCAGCAGATCGATGGAATACAATATCAGTTCAATACCATTATAAGAATTGGTATTTCTCTGCAACAGGCGTAAATCTGTTTACGAAAAGAGGTAGTACTTATGAATGTTTAACTATTTCAGATGTTCACCCTGAAAGATATACGCAGAATATTAGGAGTAATGCTAATATGTTGTTGTTGGGTGTAAACTATAGATTTGACTTTGGAAAACAACACAAGAAAGCAAATCGAATATTAAATAATGGTGGAGTCGAAAGAGGAGTAGACCTTAATTATTAAAACTTTATATTTTGAATAAGTTTAAATTATTTTGGCAAATGGAAAGCACAGACTGTGGCCCAGCATGTCTGCAAATGGTTTGTGCTTTTTATGGAAAATCTGTATCACAGCAATATATTAAAGATGGGATGAGCATTTCTCGTATTGGTGTAACAATTAGGGATATCAAAGACCGTGCCTCAGACATAGGCTTTGATACTGTGGTCGCAAAAGCGAATTTAGACCAATTAACTAAAATCAAATCTCCCGTAATAGTACATTGGAACAATAATCACTTCATCATATTATACAAAATAAAGAAGCACACAAATAGAACATACTCGTTCTATATTGCAGATCCTTCAAATGGAAAGATAAAATTTTCACAAGAAGAATTTGAAAGGAATTGGCTTTCTGGTAAAGAATTTGGGTTGGTTATGTTTCTAAAACCAACAAATGCGTTTTATAAATTAAATTTATCCAAATATACAAATGATTGGTCAATTGCAATTACACTTCTTAAAAAATATATACCAAACAAAAAGAAAATATATAGTTCTGTAACATTATTGATTATCTCAATGCTGTGTAGTTGGGTGATTCCATATTTATATAAGGCTATAATTGATCGAGGAGTCGCAAATAAAGATATTCATTTGGTCTTAAAGCTATTTATGATTCAACTTTCTTTTTTCATTGGATATACGATATCAAGTACACTTAGTTCAATAATATTAAGCAAAGTCAATTTAAATGTCGGAATAGATTATGTCGGTGAATTATTAAGAAAAATCATGCGATTACCTATGAAATATTTTGACACTAGATTAAACACCGAGTTTATACAACGATTAGATGATTTTAACAGAATTCGCACCTTTTTAACCGACAATTTAATCAATATAGTATATTACTTAATAAATGCGATAGTATATTTTATACTGTTGTCTTATTATAGTTGGGAAGCAGTATTTATATTTATGATAATGTCTGTATTCGTATCATTATGGGATCTTTATTTCTTACACGAAAGAAAATTCATGGATTATTCACTTTTTACGGAAAATGCAAAAAATAGAAATTTATTACATGAGATAATCAATAATATGCCTGATATAAAAATCAATAATGCACAAAAAACAGAAACCCAAAAATGGGAAGAAAATCAAAATCGAATAAATAACTTGATATTAAAACAGATGACAATAAATTACAAGCAAAATGTCGGACGAAATACGATGAATCGTCTAAGAGATATTGTAATAATTTGTTATTGTTGTATAATTGCGATTGAGGGGAATTTAACTGTTGGGGTATTAATGAGTATAAGTTATATATTAGGACAATTAGGTGGACCGATTGGGCAAATACAGTCTCTACTCACACAATACCAAATGTTTAAAGTATCTATGGCTCGATTGTCGGAGGTTCAAAGAAAGGAAAATGAACAACAAGGAGCCCAAGAAATGCAAATAGATAAATTTAGGCACGAAATATTATTTTCCGAAGTTTCATTTAAATATGAGGGAAGTTTTAGTCCCAATATATTTGAGGGCTTGTCAATTTCATTTCCGGCAAATAAAATGACAGCAATTGTTGGTAATAGTGGAAGTGGTAAGACAACTCTTTTGAAATTAATTATGGGATTTTATTATCCGCAAAAAGGGAAAATAACAATTGATGAAACACCTCTAAATGAAATCGATATTAATTCATGGCGAAATTGTTGTGGAGTTGTATTGCAAGATGGGAAGATTTTCAGTGGAACAATAACCGAGAATATTACATTAGGTTCAGAAATTATTGATGAAAAGAAAATTGAAACTGTTTCGAAATTGGCTTGTATAGATGAATTTATACAAAAGCAACCAGGAAAATATAATATGAAAATAGGTTCAACAGGGATAGAATTGAGTCAAGGACAGAAGCAGCGAATTTTAATAGCAAGAGCTTTATATAAAGACCCACAGCTTTTGATTTTTGACGAAGCTACATCTTCGCTTGACACTGTCAATGAGCGTAGAATTATGGATAACCTTAAATACTATTTTATGGGGCGAACTGTTATAGTGGTGGCTCACAGGTTAAGTACTGTAGTTAATGCCGACAATATCATTTTCTTGGAAAATGGAAAAATTGCCGAGCAGGGCACACATAAAACGCTTGTGGCGAAGAAGGGTAAGTATTACGAATTGATTAAAAATCAGCTTGAATTGGAAAACTGAAAATGAAGGCGTTACTGTCTATTATTATCCCAATGTATAACTCCGAGAGATACATTGTAAGGTGCATCGAATCATTGCGTAGACTGAAAATCCGGAAAGAAGTTATTGTGGTAGATGATGGGTCTTCTGATGGTTCGTATGACATAGCGCGAAAATTTGCTTCAAATGGAGAAATCAAGCTTTTTCATCAAGAAAACAAAGGCGTTTCAGAGGCTCGAAATCTTGGTTTGGACAGATGCAGTGGGGATGTGGTTGTATTTGTTGATAGCGATGACTTTATTATTGGCGAAGGCTTTCTATCTATGTATAATAACTTCACCTTGTCCAAAGCGGAAATGGTGATGGGTGGAGTGAGAATAAAATTTGCCGACCAACATATAGAAGTAAGAATGGCATACGGTGAAATGGCAGGAAGGTTATGGAAAGGAGATGACTGTTTCGCAAAACTTATGCACACAAACACATTCACCCCATTGGTGTTTTGCTATATGTTCAAGAAGTCGTTTCTTGATAGAGTTAAGTTAAGATTTCAGCATAGAATGTCGGAAGATGACTTGTGGACAAGCATAGCCATGTGTGAAGCCCAAAATGTGCTGGTGACAGATGACCTTCATTATGTGTATTGCAAAAATTCGGATTCTATAACAAGCACAAATGTCTCGACCATATTTCGAGCAGACAATCACTTGGCAGTCGCCAACGATTTGTATGACTATTTGCGCAACCACACACTGAGTGAAAATGCGGAAGTATGGCTATGCTGTAAAATTCTGTATATAGCCTCAATAGCTGTGAAAATATACATCGAAAGCGACTATTATACCTTTAGCCTAAGTATAGATATGTTTCAAGATTTGTTTCGTCGTGTGCTTCAATCTTCTAATGAATATGCCAAAAAGGTTGGGCTCATGTTTGGAAAAAGGCTATTAGACACAATAAAATCAATGAAATAAAGATTTTGATTGTTTGTGCCACATTGCTGATAATGCCACTTGTTCGGAAGATGCATATACAAAAAGTGAACAAGCACAAGTTTTGGTCATAAGTACTGCGAACCCACTCACGAATGTCTTCAATATTCACAGCCTCGTTATAAAATAACAGATGTCGAGAAAGGGAATGTTTCTCGGTATGGAAACTTTTCACAACCAATGTACAATGTATCAAACGCATCAGTTCCATCTGTTCTATGTTCCAACAAATCCTCCTCGCTTTCTGCTATTTTTTCTCCAGCTTTGTCCACTCTCCGCTATCTTTGTTCCCCATAAACCACCAATCTCTATTTTCTAACTTCTAATCTCCTCCTGCTTTTCTAACCACTTCGGAGTGAAAAATCACTACCTTTAGTGATTGCTGGCTATGATGGAATGATGTAATTTTGCACCTATGAAAAAACGTTTGGCTCTCACAGCAACAACTATCGGCGCAATGGCACTCACAGCCAGCGCAACAACTACCGCCGACACGCTCAACCTGCAAGAGGTGACCGTGACGGCTATCAAACAAGGCACCGACATTCGTAACCTTGCCATTTCGGCAACAGAAATCCGACGTGCCGACTTAGAGCGCAATGGCATAACTGGCACAAAGTCGGCAGCCGACATGGTGCCCAACATCTACATTCCCGACTACGGCAGCCGTATGACCTCCACCATTTATGTGCGTGGATTGGGCACGCGCATCGACCAGCCAGCACTGGGGCTGAACATCGACAATGTGCCTGTGCTGTGCAAGGAAAACTACGACTTCGACATGATGGACATCGCCAAAGTGGAGATGCTTCGCGGACCGCAAAGCACACTTTTCGGCCGCAATACCATGGCTGGCGTGATGAACATCTACACCCTGTCGCCTCTAAGCTACGCCGGCACCAGAGCTCTCATTCAATACGGCTCGCACAACACCTACAAAATCGGGGCAAGCCACTACATGAAATTAGCCAACAATTTGGGCATCGCGTTCAACATTCTACACAATGCCACCGACGGCGAATTTCGCAACGCGTACAACGGTCAAAAAACCGACAGGGAAAAGCAGACCGGAGCGCGCGTGAAAGTGGAGTGGATGCCAGCCTCCGACCTGTTTGTGAGCAATGTGTTCTCGTTTGTCCACAGCCGTGAGGGCGGCTACGCCTACGAGCAGCTGGGCAAGAACGTGATTGCCTACAACGACACCTGCTTCTATCGCCGCACCGGCATTCTCGACGGCTTGACCATTAAGCGGAATTATGAGAATTTCTCGATAAGCGGCATTACCAGCTACCAGTATCTCGACGACAATATGACGCTCGACCAAGATTTCACCGTAGATCCGTACTTCACCCTCACGCAAGAGAGAAAAGAGCACGCCGTGACCGAAGACATCGTGGCTCGCTCCACATCGACAGGGGCATATAGCTGGCTGTTTGGCACTTTCGGCTTCTATCGCCACTACAATATGGATTCGCCTGTTACCTTTAAGGACAAGGGCATCAGCCAACTGATTGAGCGCAACCGCAACAATGTCATGCCCTCCTACCCCATTTCGTGGGACACAAGAGACTTTGTGCTTGGCAGCGACTTCAAGAACGACACCTACGGCGTGGCACTCTACCACCAATCGAGCTACCAGCTGGGCGATTTCACCTTTGCTGGCGGTGTGCGCCTCGACTACGAGCATGCGTCGCTGAAATATCACAGCGAAACGCACACTGGCTACACCATCACCTCACAGGCTACTGGCGAAGTGTTTTCGCACGAAAATATCGACATCAACGAACGAGGCCGCATCTCGAAAGAGTTTTTGCAACTGCTGCCTAAAGTTTCGGTCACCTACCTTGTGGGCGGCAACAAGACGAGTTCGCTCTACCTGAGCGTGGCAAAAGGCAGCAAATCGGGTGGCTTCAACACACAGATGTTCAGCGATGTGCTTCAGCAGAAGCTGATGGGACTTATGGGCATCGGGGCAAGTTACAACATCGACGAGGTGGTGGGCTACAAACCCGAAACGGCGTGGAACTACGAGCTGGGCGGACACTTCGAGTGCTGGAACCACCGAGTGAAGACCGACATCAGTGCTTTCTATCTCGACTGCCGCGACCGTCAGCTCACCGTGTTTCCCAACGGCACCACCACAGGCCGTGTGATGACCAACGCCGGCAAAACTCGCTCCATCGGCGCAGAGTTTGCCATCGCAGTGAACCCTTGGCGTGGCACCAACTTCAACGTGAGCTACGGCTACACCAATGCGAAATTCGTGAAATACAACGACGGCAAAGCCGACTATAAAGACAAATATGTGCCTTACAGCCCCAGCCACACGCTGTTTGTAGAAGCCCTGCACCAATTCGACTTCAACAGCGGCAGCCAGTGGTTGCGCTCTCTCACCATCGGCGCCAATATGCGTGGCACAGGCGAAATCTACTGGAACGAGGCAAACGATGTGCGCCAACCATTCTACTGCCTGTTGGGCGCATCAGCCACTCTCGCCGGCGACAAATATTCGCTGGAATTGTGGGGCAAAAACATCACCGGCACGAAGTACAACTCATTTTATTTCGTGTCGATCGGGCACACTTTCCTCCAGCGTGGACGCGGTGCATCGATGGGTGCCACCCTGCGCGTAAACATCTGATAAATCAACAATAATCTACAAATAACACAGAATTTCAAAACTATGATGAAAAAAATCTTATTTGCATTTGCAATGCTCGCAATGGTTGCCGGCTTCACTTCATGCGGCGACGACAACAACAATGGTAACAATAAAGGTGAAGACATAACCACCACCCAAACCCTTGCCATGAGTGCTAAAACGCGCATCAACAGCGTACTGGTTTACGACTGCGACTTCACCGCCACATTCACCGCAAAATATGCCGACAAAACTGCGACGCTCGCGCTCAACAATGTGAAATTCGCTGAAAAAATGCCAGCGGTCGATTTTGTGATTGAGGGTATCAAGTTCACACAAGAAGATTCGGTGTTTACATTAGAGGCTTCGTCGGTGAAGGCTTCGGGAGGCTACACCGTGGGTGGATTGAAAGGTAAAATCGACACAAAGAACAAGGTTTACAACATAAGCTTCTATGTTGACGCCACCCGCGAAGTGTTGCTCACCAGCCCATACAACTGCTCCGACAACCTGCCCTCTGGCAGCGATAATCAAAAGAGCTTCGCATTCCAGCAATCGACCGAGGGCGCACAGAAGAAACTGCGTTTTGCGATGATGAATATGAAATTTGTTGAAGCGATGCCTATAATTAAGGAAATTGCGGTATATTTTAACGACGAAGATGGTAGCACCATCACCAACACCGCCACAGGCTACACATTCGAAAGCGCGTCAATCACCCCTTATTTCAAATACAAGGATGGAGCTACCGAAATTCCAATGGATAGCCGCAAGATGACCAACGTGAAGGGCACTGTGGACCTGGTGAACCGCAAATTCACCATCGATTTCTACTGCTTCGGCTTACACTACAGCGACAAAGGCTCGCTCTATCTTTGAAAAATAATTAAAAAGAACTGCCACAATGCAAAAATGTGTGATACGCTCACACATTATTGTGGCAGTTGTATTATATTTGTGCGATATTAAATTAACGCACTTTTTTTATACATGATGAAGAATTTTTTTAGCATACTGTCAGTTTTTGCCCTGATTTTCGCTGTGGCAAGCTGTGGCGACGACAATAAAGCGCCACAACCCGAAACCGTTACACGCTCTGCGCAAATGATCAACCACATTGTGAAATCGGCGAGTGGCGAGGTGCTTCCCCTGTCGGAAAGCAAAATCGACTACACCATCGACCGCAACAATCGCAAAGTGACCGAAGTAACCCTTCGCGTGGCTATCGACGGCGCGGCTGAGACCACTGTGAAACTCACCGACATTAAGAGCGAGACCAGCGACCAAATTTGCACTTTCAAGGGCAGCGGCAACGGCGTGCAAAACTTGGTCGGACGCTTCGACTTCAACGAGGGTACCATTCGTGTGAACTATGATTTAGACGGCACTTACCGCGTGATTTCCACCATGCCCGAAATTTTCAGCACCGAGTGCGCCACATCATGCGTCTATTCCGACGGCACCACATCGAAGAGCGACGGCACAATGTATCAATTCAGCATCGACCCAGCTTCGCTCACCTCAAACATGACCGTGATGTATCTTCTCGACCAGTCGAAAAAGCGCACGCTCACATCCGTAAAAACGCTGACCAAGGCTAAGGTGGCCGTTACCAAAGAAGGCTATGTGGTTGAATCGGAAACCACGATTCCCACTACCACCACCTATAAGTTTAACGGTAAGCTCACCACCGCCATTCAGTACCCAGTTTCCAAATTAAAGGCCACTATCGATTTGGAAAACGACAAATACGAAGCCACCATGCAGTTGGGCAGCATCGCCGTAACGGCAAATGGCAAAGTGACTAATTAATAAATTTATAAAAAACCAATACTACAATGAAACAAGCAACTATCATTCTTGCAATTCTCTTGGGCTTCGCTGTCACATCTTGCGACAATGGAGGCGACAAAACTATGTATCTTCAAGCACAAATGGTGAACCACATAGGCATCGCCGCGTTTGAAAGCGAATACACTGGCACATATCGTGCCGACGCTGCTGTATATGAAGTGGTTCTCGACACCGAAAATGGTAAAGCCGACGTGGCTTGCCGCATCACTCTGCCTACTGGCAAGATGGGCTCAATCGACCTGTGCGGCATGTCGCTGAGCGTTGACGCTAAGACTGGCGGCTACTACATCAAGCAAACCGCCGACACTCGCTCTCAAGGCTCATACACCGTGACCAACTTTTCAGGCATCATCGACCTGACAAGCAACACCACATCAAAATCGTACTTCTCATTCATCGTGGAGAATCACTATCAGGTGAATGCCACTATCGCCGAAATGCGATTCACTGGTGTTACAGCCGATATCAAGGATGCCGACGGCAATATGCGCACACTCTCCAACGGCACTGTCGTGACCACGCTCAACCCTACCACCAAGAAGGCGTCAATCACCATCACCGGACTTGACTACGACGGCAATCTTGGCAAGGAGCGTACCCTCACATACGAAAACCTCGATTTCGCACCATGCGACAATGGCTACAAGATTAAAGCCAGCGTGGCATCGCCCACCACAAATGGCGATGTGGCACTCGCTAAGTACAAGTTGAAGGATTTCGAGGCAGAAATCGACTTTTTCGACGACTTTGATGCTTCCTACACCATCGACAACATTGGCGAGGTGAAGTTGGATCTAATTAATAGGAACAATAACTAAAATCACGACTATAAATTATGAAGAAAATCTTTTCAATGCTCTTAATGGGCATGATGCTAATGGGCATGACTTCATGCCTCGACAACAATGAAAACAACGAAACAAACTTCACCCTGTCGATGTACAACCGCACCGTGACAATGGGTTCGGAAGACGTTTCTGAGTTTAATGTGAACAACGCCGCATTCAAAATCAACTACACCAATAGCACCATCTCTGTGAATGCAATGGCTACCGTGGGTAAAGACAACACTATCCAATTCAAGATTGATGATATGCAACTCTCCGCCGACCAAGGTATGCAAGCTTACCGCTTCTCTTGCCCAGCTGCCACTACACAAGGCGTGGAAATCACCAACTTCAGAGGTATCATCGACCTGCAAGTGGGTGTGCTGTACATGACTTACAATGTGGGTGCCGACAAGACTGTGCACGCCACCGCCGCTCTCCCATTCTTGCGCTGCAAGACCAACATCGACCCTACCGATGAAACGAAGCAAGACTTCTCAAGCGAAAAAACGCAATACGACTTCCGCATCAACAAGAGCAATATGACTGCTACCGTCACCATCGTAGGCTTTGCTAAAGACGCAGACCAGAAGGAAGCATCTGAAAATATTGCAGTGTTTGAAGGCTTGAACGTGAAGTTCACCCGCAGCGGCTACAAAATCACCGCCCCAATGGTGAAATCAACCACCACAGGTGTAGGCAACGTGTCCGACGCTACAATTAAAGACGTAGAATTCAACATCATCGACCAAGGCATCCGCTTCAACGGCAAATACGAAACCAACACATACGAAGCCGAAACCGCCGGCACAATGTTCAACGAAAAAACAGTCTAATCCCCCTCCCCGAACAACAACAAAACACCCCCAAAATAAAAAGCCCTGCAACTCCCCAAAAGTCGCAGGGCTTTATTTTCACCCCCACCCAAAAATCCAATTTAAAGAAATTATAGGTTAGATTTGCACTGATTCGTCTAATAAAAACCATTTTTATCATAGTAGGGACGCGATAATTCGCGTCCGTCACAAACAGCTATATATCAGAGCATTACTACATCTATAAATGAATACAATACACCTTTTTGAGATTTTTTACAGCCAAAATATACACCTTTTTGAGATTTTTGCAAGTATCACATTAAAAATGCAATTTTGGTAAATGGAGAGTAGCGGCATACCTATGAATGCCTAACTATCCATAACTATAATTCAAATACGGATTATGGGGATTAGAGGGATTGGATTTTGGATTGGGTGGTGTGGAAATCGGTGATGAGTTCGTGCATGATTTGGGCTACGGGCTTCACTTCTTTGATGGTGCTGGCTATTTGGCCGATTTCGAGTTCGCCGTGTTCCAAATCGCCCTCGAAGATGCCTCGCTTCGATGCTGCGCGTCCGAGTAGCTCACGGAGTTCGTCGGCTTCAGCACCACGGCTTTCGGCTTCAGCAATTTTTGCGAACAGTTCGTTTTTAATCAGTCGGGTGGGCGAAATTTTCTTCAACGCCAGCATGGTGCCGTCTTCGCCAAGGTCCACGCAAAGTTGCTTGAAGGCATCGCTTGCCGAACTTTCCTCGCTCACGGCAAACAGCGTGCCAATCTGCACGCCCTCTGCTCCGAGTGCCAAAGCCGCAAGCATCGCCTTGCCTGAGCCGATGCCCCCTGCCGCAATCAATGGCAGCGAAATGGCTTCGCGCACCTGTGGAATGAGCGCCAAAGTGGTGGTCTCTTCCCTACCGTTATGGCCGCCAGCCTCAAAGCCTTCAGCCACCACGGCATCAACGCCAGCCTCTTCGCATTTCTTGGCAAACTTACTGCTCGACACCACATGCGCCACCTTTATGCCTGCCTCGTGGAAGCGTGCGGTGTATTTCTTTGGGCTGCCAGCCGAGGTGAACACGATTTTCACACCCTTTTCGATGATGATTTCAATGAGTCGGTCAATTTCGGGGTACATCAGTGGAATGTTGATGCCCCAAGGCTTGTCGGTGGCGGCGTTCATCTTGTCGATGTGCTCGATAAGGGTTTCGGGGTGCATACTGCCAGCACCCAGCAGTCCCAGTCCACCTGCGTTGCTCACTGCGGCAGCTAAACGCCAGCCGCTACACCATACCATACCACCAGCTATCACTGGATATTGAATTCCGAAAAGTTCTGTTATTCGATTAGGTTTCATAACTATTATTATTTTATATATTCATTTCAATATTTTCACATTCAGACAGTTGCATCCATTATTTAAATGGCTGACCAAGAAACAAAAGAGCGGAGACCTTACTACGCTTGAGCGCATAAATCACCAACAGGGTTACGCCAATCACACAAAACGCCACCACCATCGACAACGCAGCCAATGGCACCACAGCCATGCCCACCACTTTCAGCGGCTCTTGAAGCGCAGTGAGGGGGAACAGGAAGAAATAGTGGAGCAAGTAGATGCCCAGGCTCGCGTGACCGAGGAAATTGAAGTATCGGGCTATCGCCGACGGCGTTTTACCCTCGGTGCGATATTCTTTGAGCGACCACGGCTCAACGAGGGCGATTGCCACCAAAATGAGGGCAAAGTGCATCACTGGAATGGTGGCGAAACCAATTACCGGCCACATGCTTGCCATATCGGCTCCCCAAATATCCCATGGATAAACCACGCTGTAAAGCGATACGCCAAACACCACCATGGCAATAGCCAATGCCCACTGGTTGTGCACAAAGCGATTGAACGCCTCTTTCATGTGGTTTGCCATCACGCCCATCATAAACACAGGGAAGAAGCGCGCAAGCAGTCCGAAGCCCACATAATCCACATTCGCTTCCTCATCGGCAAAGGTCATCGACAGGGCGATGAGTATTCCGTAGGCGGCAAGCAGCACCACAATTTGAGGGAATATGCCTTTAAGGCGTTGGAGAATGGCGCTAATCGGAATGTAGATCAGGCACAGTTCAAACAGGCACAGCGTGAACCAATAGCCGTCTTTCCAATAGGCGCGCAAGAGGTCGGGCAAATTGTCGCTCAATGGCGATTGCAGTCCGCTATGCGGAAAATACCACACCCACAGCGGTGTGATGACCAAAAATGGGATAATGAGTTGTATGAAGCGTTTTTTCAGTCCTGGGGTAATGAATTGCTTGTCGGCATTCGCCTTATAGGTGAGATAGCCGCTGATAAAGAAGAACACAGGCATGTGAACTTGGCCTATCAACTTAAAGAGAAAAGCGGCATCAAGCCCTCTAACACACATGGTGAGCGCATGTCCCATCACCACCATGAAAATAGCGATGCCCTTCAGTAGGTCGAAGTATTCAATTCGTTGTTTCTTTAGTCCAATACCATTCATTATGTTAATTAGTTTGTGTAGATTTTGTTTCTACAAAGATACGCAAAAATCACTTTTTTTTGACGTTGATAGATATGAAATTGCTAAATTTGTAGAAAATCATGTACTATGACAAAAGAAATCAAAAAATGGGCAACTCTGGAATCGCGCTACATCATTCAGCGACCATGGCTCACCGCCCGCGTGGATAAGGTGCAACTTCCCGACGGACGCATCAACCCCGAACACTATGTGCTTGAATACCCTGCGTGGGTGAATGTGATAGCCGTCACCAAAGATGGGCAAATGGTGATGGTGCGCCAGTATCGCCACGGATTCGATGAAGTGCTGGTGGAACTGTGCGCCGGCGTGGTGGAAGATGGCGAAGCACCTATCGAGGCCGCAAAGCGCGAACTGCTTGAAGAAACTGGCTATGCCGGCGGCGAATGGCGCGAAGTGATGACCATCGGACAAAACCCCAGCATCTGCGACAACCTCACACACTGCTTCGTGGCTGAAGGCGTGGAGAAAGTGAGCGGTCAGCACCTCGACGCAAGCGAAGACATAGAAGTGCTACTGATGAGCAAGGCAGAAGTGCTCGACATGCTCATCAACGACCAACAAAAGCAAGCCCTCATGGCAGCCCCCCTCTGGCGCTACTTCTACACCCAGAAATAAAAAATTACCACACAAAAACAAACGCTATAGCGTAAACATAACAAAATTAGGTTCTCTGGCTTTTTTGCAAAACTTAGAGAGCCTAATTGTTGTTATGGGAAATCACCTTTATGGTTGAAAGTGATTATTTGATGAATTTTGCGGTTTTGGTGGCGGATTTGATGATGTAAACGCCGTTGGAGAGCGATGTGGCGATGTTGGCGGTGCCGTTGGCGTGTGCCTTGGCCACCATTTTGCCTGTCACATCGTAAACCACAACTTCACCCACCACGTTGCTCACCACGATATTGTCGCCATTCACAATCACAGCCAATGGGCTATTCTTTACTGTGGTAATGCCTGTGGCTGGAGTTTGGGTGATGGTAAATTCCACATCTTGGCAAGTGGGGTACGACACTTTCACCTTTGCCACGCGTTCTGACGCGCCTTCGGGCAGAGGCTGAACAGTGGCAGTAATCACAGCATCAGTGTCTTTGCCTGCACCTACGGTAGTGAGCCAAGTGGCTTCTGAGCCTTGATCGTCGGTCACAGCCACGGTGAGTTCCGACGCGTCTTTATAGCTATCGAGGCACAACTTCACATCGCCACCTACAGCACCAACGGTAAGGCTTGTTTCTTTAATCGCCTTGAGCCAAGGGAATTCTGTTTCAAGTTCCATAAAAAGATGGGTCTTCAACTCGTTGCCGTTATTGTCGGTCAAAGATGTGGCTGGCAACACGGCAGAAGTGGGCGAACCATTTTTCATGCCAGAGAGATAGAAATACTGCGAATTAGTGTCGTTTTTATCATAAGAAATAGTTTGAAGCAGATAGATGGTGTTGTTCTGGTCACAGTCGAGACCATACACAAGCCCAAACACATCACGGTCGATTACCACAGGATCGGTTCCTTCGGTTGGAGCTACATCAAATGGAATGGCGTAGTAGTTGAAATTGCCCATTGGCACCTTCACAATGTCGGCATACGCACATTCAGCTCCAGCAAAGCCAGCATACGGCATATCGTTAGGCGAACAGCGGTAGAACGCAAAACCAAACTTCGAGGTTTCGCTAATCATACCATAGGCGAGCACCCAAACACGCTTCACGATGTAAGGCTTGGTTGGCTTCTCGTATTTTGTCATAAAGCCAAATGGCGCATAATAAGCGGAATCGGTAGGATTCTTTCCTAAAAGCATTTGGGTCCAAATATTCTTGGTGAATTTGTGGAAACCGCTCAATGGAATGGACTGGTTGTTGAAAAGGAAGCTTACATCATCTTTTTGCACATTCGCCAAAGTGAGCGGATAGGTTTTGCCATCCATTTCAGGGGCACCACCTGCACACACGCCCAACACTGGAAGTTTATAGCTTTCGTCGGCAAAGTCTTGAGCCTTTACTGTGAGCACAGGAGCAGCATACAACTGCCCTTCGATACCGCGTGAGGGAATAAAGTTTGACACCAAATCCTTTTCAGTAAAAGCCTTGTCTGTGCCTAAGTCGGTGTTATATTGCCACGACACAGATTCCACATTAGCCGACGAACGGTTAGTCCAAGTCAAATCGGTGTAGGCAGGAACATGGAGGAAAGTGCGGACCGAACCGCCATCGGTAGCAATCAATGGATATTCAATATTCTTGCTCAATCCCCAATACATAGTACCAGCTGGGCGCTGATACAGGGCTGTGAGTTTCGCCTTGTCAACCACCACTTTATCAAGTTCCATCGTGTTGCCACGAATACCCACATATCGGAACGCGATTTCCACTTCCTTACCATCGTAATTCTTCAGCGAAATCATCACATCTTCGCTCCTTTGGTTATAGTAGTTGTTAAACAAATCATTGAGCGTGTAGTTTCGCCACGCTGGCTCAATGTCGTAGATTTCCTTCCATTCACCACCATTTTCACGAATATACACCTTCAGCGTGGCCGAAATTATTTGATGAATAAACTCCATGGTGCCGAAGTTGATGTTCTCGTTCGACATGTCGTAAAGATAGAGCGGAGAATAGCTGATGTTGAACGAGAGTTGCTCATTAGTGCGCAACTTCATCTTTGGAGTTACGAGCCACTCGTCTTGTGGAAGGTCTTCTTTCTTGTTGTCGGCACGTGTCACCCTTGCGTAAGGGATCACGCAATAGTATTTTCCCTCCACAGGAGTTGGGAGCGAGCCTGCCTGTCCGCTCACAAACCATGTGAACGCGCCACCATCGTAACTTCCAGCCTCGCCTTCAGAATTGATTTCGCTCCAAGTGGCAGGAATCCAGTTTTTAGTAGTGCCGTCCCATCCTTCAAAACCTTCATTGAGCAATGCGCCCTCGGCGTCGGCTTTCGATGAAGGCGCTTTCAGCACCTTAACAGGCTGGGCATCGGCTTTAACAATGCGCTTGTATTTCACACCGTTTTTAAGTACGCACTCCTGTTCGGAAACACCGGGCGCAAGCACCCTTTCCGAGAGCACAGTGGCGTTGGCATCATGCGTTTCGACTAACAGGCGCGACACACTTGCGTTCACTTTGTAGTCTTGACCCTTGGAATTGGCAAGCGGATTCACTTCGACACCAGCGTGTGCCATTACCGCCATACCACAAAAAGCCATTGCTGAGAGGAGGATGGTTTTCTTCATAATTGGGTTGATTTATTTTTAGAGTTAGTAATCAAGTGACTTTACATCTGCAAAGATAAACAAATATTAAAACAAAATCCACTTTTGCAGCAAAAATGAAAGAAAAATTTCATTTTCAAAACAAAAGTGGATAAATTATTTGGTTTTTGATTTATAACAGTAACACACCACAACCCTATGGCTGCACGGTGATTTGGGTGCCAGAAGAGTGGGCGGAGAGTTGGGGAGCGTATTGGCATTGGGCGGTGGCTATGCCTGCGCTGAAATGGCCATCAGCCGTCACATACACATCGTAACTGATGATGTGTGTACCCTTGTCGAGCGAGGTGAAGAACAGGTTGGTTTGGGCATCTTTCGTCTCTTGGAAGAAATAAGTGCCGTCCATGTAACGACTGCCCGAAAGTTGGTCTTTTGGCTCAAAGCAAGCCGCACGCTGGTCGGTGACGGTGAGGAAATCGAGGTCTTTGTTGTTCTTAATCACCACACGCACTTGCACCTTGTCGCCCACCTTGAAATTGCGGTCGGTGGCAGGGATGAGTTTGCCGTCGGCACCATAAACGAGATATTCCTTTCTGATGCTCATTTCGGTGATTTCTTTCGCCTCAACCGAAGCCATAGGAGCCTTGTATTGGCAATACACAGCGCCCCATGCCGGACTTGCGCCCTTGCGGTCGATTTTCAGCGTGGCACCGCTCTTGGCAGGGATAGTTTTGCGGCAGTAGCCCACATATTCATCGATATGGCTAAACTGCACCGTCTCACCGTCGATGGTGATGCTGGGCTTTTCGCTGCGTTCGAGCCACTGGCTGCCTGTGGAAAGGATGGCATACACCGCATCGGCTGCAAGGCTTGAACTACCCCAGTCGTTGGATTGCTTCATCAGCAGAATCCACTTGCGAATTTGATCGATTTCGGTCTGCGGCGCACCCACCTCGTGCATTGCCTCAAGAATGGTGGCGGTGACTGCCACCTTGTCGAAGTAGCGCCAACCAATTTGCAGATTGTCCCAATACATGCCCAACTCAGGCTTCACGATAGCGAACTGGCGGAGCGATTCCACGATGCGGCTTGCCACTTTCTTGTAGCCGCCACGGTTGAGTGCCATGGCAAAGTAAGCCTTTTCGCCCATTGGCAGCCCCTTCCAATCCTTGGTCATGGCAGAGAGTGCCTTTTTCATCATCTTATCGTTGCCTGAAGGGAGTTTCACACCAGGGAACAGCGAGCGCACATACACATACGAACTAAATCCGCTGTAATTCTTCTTGCTCACTTTCTGCTGCTGATTCCATAGTTTGAGCATTTCGCTATCGTAATAGGCAAGCGCCTTTTTCGTCATCTGATTGATGTCGGCATCATCTAAGGTGTAGCCCAAGTGCTGCAATTCGCCAATCAGTTGAAGCACCACTTCGGTGGTCCACAGACTGCTTCGGCAACCGTTGTACTCATACCATGGGAATCCGCCATCGGCACGCTGCAACTTCTGCAAAGCACCCACAATCTTCTTGTGCTCGGTGCTCATCTTCTTCTCGTCGAAAAGTTCAATGAGTTTCGACATACGAAGGGACTGGCGGTCGGCTTCGTTCACCCATGGCGATGCCAACAAGTCGGTAATCTTCAAGTCCTTATTTTTTTCGAGCATTGAAGTGAGTGTGCTGTCGGCACCGTCGGCTGTCCATTGCTGAATGGCTGTTTTAATGAGCGGATTCGACTTAGCCACACCCTGCGCCAGCACTTCGGCAAAAAGATTGTGCGCAAGGTTGGTGGCAATGTGATAGTTGGGCTCATAGACGGTGGGCAGAGCCGTAACGCAATACCACACAGGATTGTCGCAATATTCGAGCGTCACGCGGCTATCGAGTGGGAACGATGGCATTTTCACCTCAAAATGAGGTTTGGCGGCATCCACGAAAAATGGTTCGGTCTCAATCACTGGTGCAATATCACTCAGCACAGGAAGCATCACCTGCTCACCATCGCCGAAAGTGGCATTGGCGGCTTTCACACGGAAGCCTACAAATGGAATGGTGTCGGGCAAGGCAAATTCAATACCCACCACCTCGGTGCCTTTCGCAGCAAGATTTCCATCAAAACTCTTGGTCGCCACCACCTCTTGGGTGCGAGGGTTAAACAGTTCGACCACGGCAGAGAACGTGGTAGCCTCATCAGTGGCGTTCATCACGCTTGCCTTCAGTGCCACTTTGTCGCCACCACGCACAAAGCGTGGCAGGCTCGATTTCACCATAATGGGCTTTTGTGTGAGCACCTCACGACTGATACTGCTGCTCACCATATTGCCAGTGTAGGCAATGGCTTGCATCACCCAAGTGGTGTTGAACTCCGGTGCTTCAAATTCCACCACCAGATTACCACCAGTGTCGGAAGTGAGCATTGGTTTCCAAAGCGCGGTTTTGATGTCGGCCTCACGGAGCTTAATATCGTTGAGTTGCGGTTTCTCCTCTGCTTTGCTCTCTTTCGGAAGTTCAGCATTTGCCCTATCAATAGTCTCAACCTTACTTTCTTCCAACACACCTTGTGATTTCGCACTCATCTTCATCGCACTGCCATAGGCTATGCCGTGAACACTGCCCATCAACAAGATTTGTGGGAAAAATTGCTGGCCATACATATTAAATTCGGGCCACTCTGGCGAGTAACCTTTCACTTTCACCTTATCTTGATATGAAGCGGAAAGGTAACGGCTATATACGTAAAACGATGTGCAGATAGCGTAGCGGCGAGCATCGAGATATGCCGCATAAATGCTCCACTTGTTGCTGCTGAGGCTTTCGAGTGCCTTGTCGTACATTTCAAGCATCATCGCCGTCTGCACTGGATTGCCGTTTTTATCAACAAATTGCATAGTCCACTTTTCCTTTTCGCCAGGCACAAGCTTGTCGCGGAAAGAGTTGAGCTTGATGTTCAGCTTCTGCTCATTGATGGTGGAGATGAATTTGTGGTAGTATCGGCAAACTTCCCCTTTATACACATTAATAAATTCCACCGATATATATTCGTCGGGGGCATTAGGAATTTGCAGCGCGAAATCGTGCATACCTCGCTTATAGTGCAACCAACCCTCCTTCACGATGCCTGATCGGCTTGTTGCCACATAGTAGATGTGAGATTCCGGTGCCGAAACGCCGATGGTGGTGTGTGCCACATTCTTTCCGTCAACACGGTAGGCCTCAGTAGGAATCCAGATAGGGCAGTCTTTCACTGGTGCACACTTGTCGGTGCTACGGTAAATGACGACTTCTGCTTTTGAGGTGATGTTGGGTTCATCAGCCACTTGCACCTCAATGCTATATACGCCCGATGGCACCTCGGAGAAATCGGCTTCAAGGGCATCAGTTTTGAAAGAACTTGCTTTCACCACATTGCCGCTCTCGTCTTTCAGCGTGTAGGTGCACACCAAACTCTTGTCGGCTTCATCGGTAGAGTTGAAAATCACAGGCAGTTTTGCCTTTTTGCTGTTTTCGTGGGTGAAATCATGAATTTCGATACTGCGGATTCTGCCTACCACAAACGAGTGATAACCCTCACGGCTTTCGCCAGCAGCGGTAGTGACCTTGGCGCTGAGCGTGTAGCTACACCAATTCCACGTATATTTTCCCACTTCTTCACCAAATAGCCCGGCAGGGTATTCGATGGTGAAGCGGCCGTCGGCATCGGTGATGACGGTGGTATCGTTGAGCGTGGTGCCACCTTCGCTCTCATAACGCCAATACCAACTCCACGCCCTCTTTGAGAGCGTCAGTTTCACCTCGGTGTTGGCGATAGGCATACCTGAATAGGTGGTGGCTGTGCCTGTAATCTTCACAGGCTGCTTGCTCACGAAATTATGGCTTGCGTCGGGAAACTCTACGGCGAAAGTGGGCGTTTTGTATTCGCTCACATCCACATATTGCCTGCCGTAGAATCCGCTGCCAGAGCATTTTACCAGCCATCTGCCATTCATGCGGTCAGTGGGAATGGTAAATTCACCTTCAATGCGCCCGAAAGCGTCGGAGGTGAGTTTGAGTTTTTTCACCGATTTGTAGTTGGCGTCTTTCAATTCCACTTCAATCACCTCACCCGAAGCCACCGTTTTTGAAGTGGTGCCTACACGATAGAGCACAGCGGCAAACTTGATGGTTTCGCCAGGACGGTAAATCGCCAAGTCGGTGTAAACATTCATTGATTTCTGAATGTTGTCGGTATCGTCGAATTGGTAAACCGACACCTTAGGAGCGTATTTGTCGATGCCTTTGGTGAGGCTCACTTCACGGTCGTAATCAAATTCCACAGGCAACGCACACGAGCCATCGGCAGCAGTCACGCCATCGATGTTCTCACCCTTCACGCTCACGCCCTTCATAGGTGCGCCTGTGGTGCGATCCACAGCAAATATTCTGGTTTCCTTCTTCTCGCGAGCCACAGTGAATGAGGCTATGTCGTAAACGAGGAGCAAATCGTTGGTCCGCGAGGTGGATTCAATCGTTTTGCTTCCGTTCTTAAACGCCACCACAAACGCATACTGCCCATAAGGGAGCGGATTCAGCACCGCTGTGGTTGCGGTGTCGGTGAAAGATGGCATCGCACCATCTACATGCTTATCGTAGGTGGCGATAAATTTGCATTTTTTTGTGTCGATTTTGGTTTCTCCACGCTTTTCTAGTGCTTCCACATAACTGTCGGGCACCTGATAGACGCTTATTGAGAAATCGTTCACATTCCTCACTCGGCATTCCACACGAATGGAGTCGCGAGAACTGACGCTGTTGGCGCGTATGATGTCCACCTTCTTGCATTCAATTTCTGCCAACCGCTCGCTCACCTGATAGGCATATACCCCATTAGGGTATCTCTGCAAATAATCCTTCAGCTGCTTATAGCTCTCGGCGGAGGTGGACAATTCAGTGAGCAGACAGCCCGAATGTTCGTTGTCCTTGTATTGGTCGTAAAGTTTGAGTTTTTCCGCCGTATTGAGGCTTTGGCTTTTGCTGAAGAGGTAGGCTGGCACATATCCTGCCCGGAGCAAATACTCGCATTGGTCAGTTTGCTCATCAGTGGATGCAAATTCATCCTTTTGCGCCAACACGAAATCGTAGAGCGTGGGCTGGTAGAGCGCGCCCAATTCATTACACCTCAAAATGTTGGCATAGTCGGTGATGGCACATTTGCGCAATGCTTCCTTATCACTCACAGCTTCGGTCATCAGTTCTTTAATCTTTTCGTTGAAGTCGTTTCTCCCCCATTCCGAATAGTCGGCAGGGCGGGCATCATCCTTCGTTTTTCGCCAAGTGGCATACGCACTTGAATATGAACGGAAAACCTTGGCTTCGAGGGTGAGCAACAGTGCCTTGAAATCAGGGCGATTTTCCTTTTTCAGCACCGACTCAATTTTGCCGATAATGGCAGGAAAATTCTCTTGCGACACATTGCCTTCTGCTATACCGTAACGCACCAGAGCGTCGATCATCTGTTCGCCATTGTTGGCTTTCAATGCGGCGGCGAGGTCGGCAGTTGCCTTTTTCGAAACCTCTTTCGGGAAATCGAAATCAGGAACCTCAACTTTCTGATTGGCAAACAGACTGAATGGGAAAATAGCCATAACTAAAGCAATAATGATATTTGACAATTTGGTTACTTTCATAGGTCACGCGTTTTTTCCTCTTTGGTTATGAGGGTGAATAAAATGGACTGATATTTAAATGCAAATATAACGACAACTTTCTAAAAATCAGAAATTAGATGCTATAAATTAAACATTATACCGTAAGATAAAAACAAATTTCCGTAATATATTTCATTTCAGGAAAAAATGACATATACCACGGAAATTCGAGATGTGTATTTGTGTAAGTTAGTTTATCTGATTGGGGTTGAGGTCGTCGGTGATGGTTTCGAATGTGGCGTTGCTGTTTTCCACACTGTCGCGGTAACTGCGTGCAGTGGTGTCGGAATCGGCGCCTACCACGATTTCTGTGCCACCAAGCTGACCATTAGCCATTGGATTTTGGCTACTTGAGCTGCCATTGAACAAATTAAACACCTGAATCATACAGAAAACACCGGCAAACATGGCTGCCATATACACATAGGGACGGAATCGCACCCATAGGTTTGGTTTTTCTTTCTCTTCAGGAGCGGCTGCTTCTGGCAACTTCTCTGCGAGTTTTTTGGCAAAATCGTTGAAGTAGTTTTCCGGGGTGGTAAACCCGGATTTTTTACCCAACTTGCTCAATATTTTGGAATCTTCTTCTTGTCTCATAGCGCTTGTTTGACTTGTGTAAATAGAAAAGGTTTAATCCTCCTCACCAAAAAAACTTTCAATTTTTTTAACAGCGTGGTGATACGACGCTTTCAATGCCCCTACCGATGTACCGAGAATTTCACTCATATCCTCGTATTTCATCTCATCGTAGTAGCGCATGTTAAACACCAGTCGCTGTTTGTCGGGGAGTGTGGCAATAGCCTTCTGAAGTTTGAGTTGAGCCTCATCGCCATCGAAATACCTGTCGGCTTCAAGGTTGCTGGTCAAGAACGACGAATCGTCGTCGAGCGAGATGTTGTTTTGCACCTTTTTCTTGTTGATGAAGGTGATGCTTTCGTTCACGGCAATCTTGTAGAGCCATGTCGAAAACTTGGCATCGCCACGGAAACTTCCAATGTTGCTCCACGCCTTGATGAAAGTGTTTTGCAGCACATCGTTGGCATCGTCGTGATCGATAACCATGCGGCGAATTTGCCAGTAAAGCGGTTGCGAATAGTGCTCAATCACTTTACCGAATGCGGCGTTCACCGTCTCCTGATGATGGAGTTGCTCAACAATCAGTGCCTCGTCGTATGTATCTTTTTGTCCCATATATTACTGTTACAGTCCTACAAAGATAACTATTTTATTTCATTTCGGCAAACACTCCTTACTTCTGCCATCGCCCCCCACCCCACACTTTTCGCCGCCATCTTCCACACTATTAAAGGGTGGATTTGTGAGGATACAGATTTTTTGGTATCTTTGTGGGTTATAAGGATTACAAGATATTATCAATATATGAACGAAAACAATCGCAAAGTGGCCCTTATCACGGGCATCACTGGTCAAGACGGCTCTTTCTTGGCTGAATTTCTGCTTGAAAAGGGTTACGACGTGCACGGTACCATTCGCCGCTCGTCGGTAGATTTCCGCGAACGCATTGCCCACCTCGAGGGCAAACCACATTTCCACCTCCACTATGCCGATATGAGCGACTCGATGAGTTTGATCAAGGTAATCGGCCAGGTGCGACCTACCGAAATCTACAACTTGGCGGCGCAAAGCCATGTGCAGGTGAGTTTCGACTCGCCCGAATTTACAGCCGATGTAGATGCCACCGGCGTGCTGCGTGTGCTGGAGGCTGTGCGCCAATGCGGCCTTACCAAGGAATGTCGCATCTATCAAGCCAGCACCAGCGAACTTTACGGCAAAGTGGAAGAAGTGCCGCAAAACGAGAACACCCCTTTCCACCCCTACAGCCCTTACGCGGTGGCTAAGCTCTACGGCTACTGGATTGTGAAAGAATACCGCGAGGCTTACGATATGTTCTGCTGCTCCGGCATCTTGTTCAACCACGAGAGCGAACGCCGTGGCGAGACTTTCGTCACTCGCAAAATCACCCTTGCGGCAGCTCGCATCAAGGCTGGCAAACAGGAAACACTGTATTTGGGCAATCTGTCGAGCCTGCGCGACTGGGGCTACGCTCGCGACTATGTGGAGTGTATGTGGCTCATTCTCCAGCACGACACGCCTGAAGACTTCGTGATCGCCACCGGCGTGCAACACAGCGTGCGCGAATTTTGCACCTTGGCGTTCCACCATGTGGGCATCGAACTCGAATGGCAAGGCGAGGGCGAAGACGAGAAGGGTATCGACAAGGCCACAGGCAAGGTGCTTGTGGAGGTGAGTCCCGACTTCTACCGTCCTACCGATGTGGTGAACCTCTGGGGCGACCCCACCAAGGCAAGAGCCGAACTCGGTTGGGACCCACAGCGCACCTCATTCGAGGAACTCGTGAAAATCATGGTTGACCACGACGTGGCAAAGGTGGCTATCGAAAACGCCGGCGACCAAATCCGCGTCAACCTCGCAGAATACCTCGAAAAAGGAATTGTAAAATAAAGTCAACAAGTCAACGAAGTTTCGAAAACTCGAAAATTCGAAAATTCGGGATTTCGAGATTTCACCCCTCAAAAACAAGAAACAATGGATAAAAATGCGAAAATATATGTGGCTGGGCACCGTGGATTGGTGGGCTCTGCCATTTGGAAGAACCTCGAACAACGTGGCTACCACAATCTGGTGGGCCGCACACATGCCGAACTCGATCTGACCGACCAACTGGCTGTCAGAAAATTCTTCGACGACGAACGCCCCGACGCTGTGGTGCTGGCAGCGGCTTACGTTGGTGGCATTATGGCTAATTCGCTCTACCGCGCCGACTTCATCATGCAAAACATGATGATGCAGTGCAACGTGATTAGCGAGAGTTATGCCCACGGCGTGAAAAAACTGCTTTTCCTCGGTTCCACCTGCATCTACCCCAAGAATGCGCCACAGCCTATCAAGGAAGACGCGCTACTCACCTCGCCACTGGAATACACCAACGAGGAATATGCCTTGGCTAAAATTTCGGGATTGAAGATGTGCGAAAGTTACAATCTGCAATATGGCACCAACTACATAGCCGTGATGCCTACCAACCTCTACGGCCCCAACGACAATTTCCACCTCGAAAATAGCCATGTGATGCCTGCGATGATGCGCAAGGTGTATCTCGCTCGCATGATTGGCGAAGGCAACTGGGACGCTATCCGCAAAGACATGGACAAACGCCCAGTGAACGGCATCGACGGAACGGCATCGGAAGAAGCCATTCTTGATGTGCTGAGCCACTACGGCATCGAGAACAACAAGGTGAACCTTTGGGGCACCGGCTCTCCATTGCGCGAATTTCTCTGGAGCGAGGACATGGCTGATGCCAGCGTGCATGTGCTGCTGAACGTGAACTTCAGCGACATCATCGGCATCGACAAATACTCGTCGGTGCATTTCGGCAACAGCACCGATGGTAAGGTGGACCGCAACAGCAGCGAAGGCCGTGGCGGTGCCATTCCATCGCTGGGCGAAATCCGCAACAGCCACATCAATGTGGGCACTGGCAAGGAGGTGACCATCAAGCAACTTGCCGAACTCGTGGCAAAAGCCGTGGGCTTCACTGGCACTATCGCCTTCGATTCTACCAAACCCGACGGCACTCCACGAAAACTCTGCGATGTGTCGAAACTCCACAGCCTCGGCTGGACCCATAAAATGGAAATTGAAGACGGTGTGAAAGCACTCTTCAAATGGTATATCGAAAACTAAACAAGACACTATAAATCCACAGTCTATGCCAACTCCAAAAACTAAAGGCAGCTCAGCGCTGAAAGAAGTGATAAGAATCAGTCTTGACGAGCCAAAAATGTTTCATGTGATACTGCACAACGACGATGTGACCACTATGGAATTTGTGGTGCATTTGCTCACCACCGTGTTTCGCAAGTCGCAGCCCGCTGCACAGGAAATTATGCTCACGGTGCACCGCAAAGGCTGCGCCACTGTGGGCACTTACACCTACGATGTGGCTTACACACGAAAATCCAAGGCCTTGAATATGGCGAAAAATGCAGGTTATCCACTGAAAATAACAATGGAAGAAGCAAACTAAACACACACTCATAACACTCAAATGGAACAAAAGAAAATCACATTCAACCGCGATTTGAACAAGGCGATGAAATACGCCTCTCAAAAAGCGCTGGTGGAAAATAGCGATTTTATCACTCCGGAGCATTTGCTCTACGGCATGATGACGCTGCCACAGATGCAAGACTTGATGTGGTCGTGCAACGAAGCCTTCGACCTCGACGATTTTTTGGATGAGCTCGACGAGCACATTGAGGAATCGACGAAAGACGACTCGCAAGGCGCGAAACCCAACGACATTTGCGAGCCTTCCTTCCAGTTGCAGCAGGTTTTCACCGATGCCGTGCGCCAGGCCATCATGGCTGAGCGCAAAGCCATAGATATGCCAATGGCAATCAACGCCATTCTCTGCCTTGAGAATTCATGGGCGGCATATCTGCTTCGCAAGCACGCCAATGTGGAAGACTTTGAGATTATGACTGAGACCGAAATTCATTTTCACGAACGCTCCACAGGTATAGAAGACGACGACGACCAATATTCAAACGGTGTAGGTGATAATCCATTTGGACTTTTCGACGAGGACGACGAGGAACTGCCGTTTGGCGATGAAGACGACTTCTCAAGCCCCTCCCACAAAAACGACAAGTGGAAAAAATATGTGACATGCATCAATGAGCACCTCGCTGAGAAAAATCCGCTCATTGGCAGAGAGCGCGAACTCGACCGCACCATACAGGTGCTGTGCCGAAAAGACAAGAACAACCCTCTACACATCGGCGAGCCGGGCGTGGGTAAAACTGCGCTGGTATATGGCGTGGCACGCCGTATTGAGGAAGGTAAAGTACCCGACCGACTGAAAGGGTGCAACATCTACCAGCTCGACATGGGCACGCTGCTGGCTGGCACTCGCTTCCGTGGCGACATGGAGCAACGATTGAAGCAAATTATGGAGGGTGTGACAAGTGAGGCACACTGCATCATCTATCTCGACGAGATTCACAACATCGTAGGGGCAGGAAAAGGTGCAGAGGGTGGCAGCGATGTGTCGGACTTGCTGAAACCTTACCTCGACGACGACCGAATCAGGGTGATAGGTGCCACCACCTACACCGAATATAATAAGAATTTCACCCGCAGCGTGGGTATGATTCGCCGCTTCCAGACCATCGATGTGGAAGAACCAAGCATCGACGAGGCTATCCACATCTTAAAGAGTCTGAAGCCCATCTACGAGAAGTATCATCATGTGAAATACGATGCCGCCGCCATTGAATATGCAGTGACATCGAGCGCAAAGTTTATCACCGACCGTTTCTTGCCCGACAAGGCTATAGACATCATCGACGAAGCCGGGGCGCAAGCCGAGATGGAAGGGAAAAAGTACAAGAAAATCGGCAAAAAACAAATTGCCGAGGTGCTGGCGAAAGTGGCGAAAATCGACGCGCTTGCCATCAAGCAAGACGACAACAAGAACCTCGCATCGCTCGAAAGTCGCATGAAAGACGTGATTTACGGTCAAGACCGCGCTATCCAAACCGTGGTGGAAGCCGTGCAACTCTCCAAGGCTGGACTTACCGACGAAAACAAGCCGCTGGCAAGTCTGCTGTTCGTGGGTCCTACAGGCGTGGGCAAAACCGAAGTGGCAAAAATGCTGGCGCAGGAATTGGGCGTGAAACTCGTGCGCTTCGACATGAGCGAATATGTGGAGAAGCACACCGTGGCAAAACTGATTGGCGCACCTGCTGGCTATGTGGGCTACGACGACGGTGGCTTGCTCACCGATGCCGTGCGTAAATCACCCGACTGCGTGCTCCTGCTCGACGAAATTGAGAAAGCTCACTCCGATATCTTCAACATTCTGCTACAGGTGATGGACTACGGCGTGCTCACCGACAGCAAGGGCCGCAAGGCGCATTTCAAGAATGTGATTCTGATTATGACCAGCAACGCCGGCGCACAATACGCCTCACAGGCAAGCGTGGGATTCGCTTCCACAGCCTCTGCCGGCAGCGCCATGCTCAAGCAGGTGAAGCACACATTCAAGCCCGAATTTATCAACCGCCTCAACGAGATTGTGGTGTTCAACGATATGGACGAGCAGATGGCGAAACTCATTCTCGGCAAGAAATTGCGTGAACTCAACGCCAAACTGGCAGCTTCGTCGGTAAGCATCACGCTCACCGACGAAGCACACCAGCATCTGCTCAAGAGTGGCTACTCGAAGGAGTACGGCGCACGCGAAATGGACCGTGTGATACAGCAGCAACTCAAAACCATGCTCATGCGTGAAATCCTGTTCGGCAAACTGAAAAAAGGCGGCGAAGCCACTGTGGATTTGCAAAACGGCACATTAACTATCAAGCAATCATAATTCTAACTATGGTTTTTCAACTTGACGATGACGATATTTGGTTTCCAGAGCCCATATTCGGTGAAGACGATGGATTGCTGGCTGTGGGCGGTGATTTGAGCACAGAGCGGCTCATCATGGCTTATTCCAACGGCATTTTCCCCTGGTATCCCTACGATGCCGACTGCCCTATCATGTGGTATTGCCCACTGAAGCGATTTGTGATTTTCCCCGACGAGATTCACATTTCGCACTCGATGCGCACGCTCTTAAACAAACACACCTACCGTGTGACATGGGATAAGGACTTTGATGGCGTGATTCATGGCTGTGCCACAGTTTCGCAACGCAACGTGACCGAAGGCGCATGGCTCGGCGATGATATGATTGAGGCTTACACACGCCTGCACCGCGAGGGCATCACCCACAGCGTGGAAGTGTGGGACGGCGACAAACTGGTGGGCGGACTGTATGGCGAAAGAATAGGCAACGCCTTTTGTGGCGAGAGTATGTTCTCGCTCATGCCCAGCGCATCAAAACTGGCGCTCATCTACCTTGCACGAAAAATGCAAGCCGAGGGCGTGGCAATCATCGACTGCCAGTTCGAAACGCCCCACCTCGCATCAATGGGCGGCAAATTCATCACCTACAACCACTACATGACCCTCCTAACCGGCCACGAATACACCACCCTCGACCTCGACGACTAACCACCCCAAAAGGCAAAAGGGGGTTAAGCCCTAATGACCGATTTGGGTTAAAATAAATAGTGAATGTCCGACTCTATTTTCTCAAGTTCTTGATAATGGTTGTGAATAGAAAATGAAGGTATAAGCACTTGTTGCTCAAACGACTCATCCATTAATGCCTTACCGATTCTACAAACAAGATTATAAATAGAGTGTCCTTGCATATACAGATAAATATTGGTTTTGTTTGCACCAATTTCTGTCAATCGCTGTATTGTGCTTTCCATCTCCACATCTAACTCTTCATTCACGTTAGCCAACTTGGAACTAATATTATCGGCAATGGCAGTCAAAACTGCTTCACCATTATTTAGCAAGGCATCTTTTTGGTTAGCCTGAACCTTATCAAGAGCATTACACAAAGCAGAAAGCGTGAATCCTTTGTGTGCAAGACGCTTTTTAGTGAGCACCACAACAAACGCATGGTATATCACCGAACTCAAATTCTGCAAGAAAATTGAGAAATCAAACTTAAAGTTATTCTGCCATGGAAGCCATGCTGCTTGAAGCGATTCATGCCAGCAATGATGGTTTTCCCAAGAATAAGTGTAGGTTTGCAGTATATAGTGATTTACATCAAAATTGGTTTTTTGCAAAATATAGTCAAAGTCGCTATCCACACACAGAATGTAACGTTCATTTGCTTGATTCTGATGCTTCATAATATACGACTTGCCAGTAATGCGCTTGTCGCCACTCTGGACAAAAGGAAAAAATTTCACCTTCTTACTCCTAATGCTTGAAGCCAATAACTGTTGCCAGAACTTTATGTCTGCCGCGTCTTCAACACGAAAGCAAATATCATATCCTGCAAGAATTGTTCCTGCTGTTAAATTTCGAGCAATCGCCGCCTCAAAGGCGTTTAGTTGACTTTTCGTAACCGCCATACAATCCCCCTTACTTTATGAGGTTGTCAACAAACACGAGGTGTTCACTCCAGCCATTCACAAATATGCTTGGAGAGTGAGTGGTAGTGATAATTTGACAAACAGGGTTGAGGTGTCGCAAAGCATCAATCAACTTTTCTTGCCATGTAATATGTAACGACAGTTCTGGCTCATCAAGCAAAAGTATGGCAGGCTTTTCGTCCATCAGAAAAACCGTCAACAGCAAATAAAGTAACTGCTTTTCACCTGCCGACAAGTCGTTCAACTGCAAAATATCACCATCTTTTTCTACAAAGATGAGGGTGTTTTTCTGTTTATCGATATCAATCGCTTTCTTCGTTTCTGCAAAAAAACTGTTGACTACATTGAAAAACATCTCTATACGTTGGTTCACGCGTCGAGTTTCAGAAGGATAATTGAGAGGAATCATTCTATAGTTGAAAAACGACATGTGATCGAGGTTTTGAAGAACCACCGACAGCAAGCGATTGAGTAGAGGACTATTGCCCTTCTTCTTTGAATCAGAGGGAACGTCGAAAGAGGAAATTTGGGTGATGGGTATATCTATTTCATTACCGAATGTCTTGGCATAGAGTTTAGATTTTTTCTTCGCACTATAATGATTGTAGATAGCATCAAGCAATGTGGTTTTACCAGAACCATTTATACCTACAACAATATTAACATCTTCACGAATGTTCTGCCACGAAAGGTTTTTGCTGCCCCACAGACCTTCAATATGAAATTCTTTAATATACATAGCGATTTTTCATCTTATGATTATAATAAATACAAATATACACTCTTTTCCGCAAATCAACGCACCGAAACTTCAAAAAACTAAACCTTTGCGAAAAAAAATAGGCTATGAATTTTATTGATAATGCTGCTGTTGATGTAGGGTTGGGAGATTATAAAATGACAAATGCCGTCACCCCCGAATGAGGGATAACGGCTATGCGTTGTCAGATTGCGTGTAGCAAGTATCTAATTACTTGTAAACGCTGTCGCTAACAGTGAGGCTGTAACGACCCTTAGCACGACGACGTGCGAGGACCTTGCGGCCATCAGCAGTTTTCATACGATGACGGAAACCATGCTTGTTAGCTTTCTTTCTGTTTGATGGTTGGAATGTTCTTTTCATCTTTATTTTAATTTTATTTTGTTAGCACTTATGCAAATTGCGACTGCAAAATTAGTCACTTTTTTGAAAATAAACAAGTAAGTGAGTGATTTTTAATGTAAACTTTTTGCACTTTTTACACAATTAGCGTAATTTTGCAGTGAAATTTAATTTGAACAATAATTTCTAAACAAAAAATATTCAAAAAAATTTATGATTAACGCTCAAGACATTAAAAACGGTGTATGTATCCGTTTGGACAACCAGCTTTATTTTTGCATTGAATTCTTGCACGTAAAACCTGGCAAGGGTAACACTTTCATGCGCACTAAGCTGAAAAACGTTGTTGACGGTCGCGTACTTGAACGCCGTTTCAACATTGGTGAAAAACTCGAAGACGTTCGTGTAGAACGCCGTCCTTACCAGTACCTTTACATGGACGGTGACGACGCAATTTTCATGAACCAAGAAACTTTCGACCAAATTCCTATCAATAAGGAAATCGTGAGCGGTTCTGCTTTCATGAAGGAAGGCGACGTTGTGGATGTAGTTACCGACGCTTCAACCGAATCAGTGCTCTACGCTGAAATGCCTATCAAGACTGTGCTTGAAGTGACCTACACCGAACCAGGCGTGAAGGGCGACACTGCAACCAACACTCTCAAGCCTGCAACTGTAGAATCAGGTGCAGAAGTGCGCGTTCCTTTGTTTATCAATGTGGGTGAAAAGATTGAAATCGACACTCGCGACGGTAGTTATGTAGGCCGCGTTCGCTAATCACAGCACTACAATCACAAAAAATAATGGCAGCATTCTCACCACCGAGAATGCTGCCAATTTTTTATCTATACCAGATTAGGGATTTTAATTTGATGCCATTGCGGGGCGGGCTGGGCGGCCTACCTTGATGGGGAAGGTTTGGCGAATGTCGCGCGACGATGCGCCCACCTTAATCTTATAATCGCCCGGATTGAGCACGAACGCCTTCTTCGACACATTATAAGTAGAGAACGCATTGGCATCGAGCATCATGGTCACGGTGCGTTTTTCACCCGGCTTCAAATTCACTTTCTCGAAGCCACGCAGGGTGCGGATGGGGTCGGATTCCGGCACGTTAGCAGGTTCCACATACACTTGCACCACTTCTGCTCCAGCCACTTTGCCCACATTCGTCACATCCACCTTCACTTGACATTGACGGTCGTTACGCTTCACTTTAAGATTGCTGTATGCGAAGCGAGTGTAACTCATGCCAAAGCCGAATGGATATGCTGGTTGTATCTCATCCTTGTCGAATGAGCGATAGCCCACGAGCAAGCCTTCCTCGTAGTTCAGGAAGTTTTCGCCACTCTTTTCATAGTAATTGTCGCTCGACGCATAGTCTTCCCACTGTTTCGCCCAAGTGGCGGTAAGTTTGCCGCTTGGGTTCACCTTGCCAGTGATGATGTTAGCCAACGCCTGGCCGCCTCCCTGACCGGGATAGCCAGCCCAGATGATGGCGCGCACATCGTTAGCCCACGAACTCACGTCAACGGCACCGCCGGTAAAGAGCACCACCACCACATTGGCGTTGGAAGTGGCAGCGTCTTTAATCATCCTCACTTGGTCGGCAGGCAGTTCCCATGGGCGGTCAGTGCCTTCCTTTTCGGTCTTTTCGCCAAATCCGGCAGTCACAATCACAGCATCGCAGAGTGCCGCATCGGTAGCCAAGTTATCGACCTGAGCAATGCGATAGCCCAAGCGAATGCCGGCTTCGCCCTCTGACTCGGTATAGTCCACTCTGATGGCGTAGTCGCGGTTGGCTTGCAGATTGATAGTGAGTTCGCTGCCTCTGAACGAATGGTCGCCCCAGTTGTCGAGCACCATGGCATCATCGATCCACATTCGGCTGGCGTCGTCGCTCGACAGCACCAGCGTATATTCACCCGATGCTGGCACACGCAAGTAGCCCGTGTAGCGAATGGAGAAATTATCTGTTCCCAAGAAATCGGGGTGTGGCGTGCCATTGCCCCAATAGAAATTGAGGCCATCAACGTAGTCGCTCATCAATGGCATACCGCCAAGGTTGGAATTGTTGAAATATTCTGCCTTCAAGCCGGGCGTTCTGCCGCCACGGTCGCGGTAGAGGTGTGTGCAAGGCTCCTCGTCGTAGATTCGGTGTCCCTTGATGTCTATGTTCTTCATCACCACCTTCAATCCACCTGTGATAGAGGTGCTGTGGAAAGGAGTCACTTTCGAACTACCGCCGCCACGTGGAATTTGGTCGGCAAACGGACCTACCACCATCACCGATTTAGCGTTGGAGATAGGCAGAAGGCTGCCTTGATTTTTGAGCAGCACGATGCCCTCCTCAGCCACCTTTTGCGCCACGGCGCTATTGTTTTTGTTCTCCTTGATCTCATGCTCGGCAGCGGAGTCCTTATCAGGTTCAAAACGATAAACCATGCCCAAAATATGGCGCACCTTTTCGTCAATCATCTTCAGGGTGATGCCCTCGTTACCCAACACGGTCTTCAGACTATCGCGATTGAAGTATTTCGCTTGATTCTTGCCGTCCATATCCAAGTCCAAGCCGCCACGCATGGCACGGCCTGTGCTGTGTGTTGCGCCCCAGTCGCTCATCACCACGCCTTTAAAGCCCCACATGTCGCGGAGCACCTTGTTGTTGAGCCAAGAGTTTTCGGTGGCATAGAAGCCATTCACCAGATTGTAGGAATCCATCACGGCTGCCACATCGGCATCTTCCACCGCCGCACGAAACGCGGGGAAATAGATTTCGTGGCAAGTGCGCTCGTCGGCACGCGAGTCAATGCGCTTACGCCCCCACTCCATATTGTTGAGCGCAAAGTGCTTCACCACGGCTGCCACGCCATTCTGTTGCAGCCCCTTGATAAACGGCACAGCCATCTGCGCAGAGAGATAGGGGTCTTCGCTAAAGTATTCAAAATTTCTGCCGCACACAGGCGAACGCATGATGTTCACACCCGGACCGAGCAGAATGTCCACACCGCGCTCCTTACAGTCGATAGCCAGCGAAGTGGCCATCGCCGCCATCATTCTTCGGCTCCATGTCGAAGCCACCACCACCGAGGCAGGATATTGGGTTGACTTGCCGTAGTTGCGAACACCCATCGAGGCATCAGCCATCTTCATTTCGGGTATTCCCAACCGTGGAATGGGGTAGGTGCTGAATCCGCCCTTGTATTCACCGAGCATATCCATCTTTTCCTCAAGCGTCATCTTAGCGAGTGTGGCCTCCACCTTTTTCTGAATAGCCGCCTCCGACTTACTCAACTTTTTCTCAGCACTCATTGGCACAGCCATCAGGCACAATGCCAACACGCCAAAAACAATATTTTTAGAATATCGATTCATCATACTAAAATCTGCACATTAAAATAATGTATAAATTGAACTTACAAATATAATGATTTATTCCCGAACATTGTTCAGTAAGCCACAAAAATACTCAAAATGCCATATCATAATCGCAAATCACGCCACCTTACTGCACAGATTGGTAATCAGCAACAAATGTGTCGAGCGATTTCACATTCATCTTCCTCGCTATTTTCGCTTTCTTGTTCGACACCGACACGATATTCTTATAGCCCATACAAATCATGATTACCGTTCGGGAATAGCCACAACAGCTCAACGCCAAGAAATTAATTTCATCAGTCTTCAATTTACCTTCCGCCATTTCCTGTGCTTTGTCGAGCACATTGTCGTAAAGGTCGTTGACCAGCAAGTGAAGGTGATTCCAATAAGTGGTCGAAGATGCCGAATTGTTGCTATCCATCGTCATCAGTTGACGGAATTTTTTAGAGAATGTGGCACCGTCGTTTTCAAACTCATACGACCACAATATCAGTTGGTGCACCACCTTAATCTGCTGGTCAACAATCATCCTCATCTCATCAGCATGTTTCTTTTTCCCTTTCAGCTCTGCCTCATCAGGCGCAGTTTCGCTTGTGGTGCTCTGCATCAACTCGGTTTTCACCTTTGAGTATTCTGAGTTGAGATTTTGAATGGTGGTCGATGCGTGAGCAAGTTTACTTTCATAATTGCCTATGGCTTGCTTCAAATTCTCCAAACTCGACAGCGATGCATCAAGGTCAGATTTTATCAATTCATATTCCTGTGCTTTCATTCTCGCCCTGTTTCTGTATCTCCACACCACCAGCACCAAAGCAAGTGCCAAGCACACCAATGCCACAGCCGCTATTATCCAGTTTTTCAATTCTGATTGCAGATTCAGATTTTCCATTTCGGTGGTCTGCATATCATATTTCTTTTCCACAGCCAAAAGTTGGTCATTCAATCCGTTTATCAGCATCGCATCAGAAATAGAGTCGGAAATCAAATAATATTTAAACGCCGCTTCTGGATTGTGCTTAGCCTTTTCCAAGTCAGACTTTGCCCAAAAGTAGGTTACACTATCTAATTGCGATTCGCATTGGGGAGCTTCATCAAAATAATACTGTGCTGAATCTGGTTGGTGTAAATTAGAATATGCCATCACTAAGGTATGATGAGCTCTGGGCCAAGGTATTGGATATTCCAATGCTTGTAACGCATATTTTTTTGCAGAATCGTATTGATGAGTAATCACATTATAGTAATCAGCAATCGCGTGTTTAATACAAAACATTTGCCCACTATTATTCAATTCTTTCGCCAATTTAAATGCTTCATTCAGAACTAACACCGAACTATCGGCCTTATCTTTGACACCTCTATACAAACCTCCAATTTCCACTAAGCAAGACAGTTGGTACTTTTTGTCGCCTAACGTCTTGAAAAGTTGATAAGCCTCTTGAAATTTCTCCAGTGCTATAGTCTTTGAGCCAATAGGATGAATATGGTACAAAAAACCTAATCTCATTTTAGTATAAGCCAAATAATACAAATCGAAATCACTGGCCAAACATTCGGCTTTATGATAACAGTCCACCGCTTTTTCAAGATTACCTAATTCTTCACTCACAGCCCCTTGATATGTCAAAGCCCGTATATACCTACTTTCATCATCGCTATTCTCGTAATAGCTCACAGCAAAATTTATTTCTTTATCTGTCGTTGACACAATATAATTCTTGTACTTTGCCTGCGTCAACAACAAATAATAATACGCTGTTTGGGATTCGCTCATCGACATAGTATCAATCTTTCCCAAGCGTTCCAATGCCTGCTGTAGTTCTTCCTCGTTTAATAAAGAATCCACCTGTGCTAACGAACGGTCTGTGCCATTACCCGAATGATGACAACCTGCCACATTTAAAAAAATTAGAAGTGCGAAGAAAATAGAAAATTTGCGAGATTGATAAGTCATGTTAGTAGTTTTTAGTTGCACAAAAGTAACAAAAAAGCATTCTTTTCACAACACAGACTTTCACCGAAATTCATATTACAACATATTTTAAACACCCCTTTCACAACTGCCAACCATAAAAAATGTAAAACAATTAGCGCAAATTTAACATTCAAAACATTAAAAATAATGTGATTAACTATTTATGATTTACACCATTGATTTTCTGCATATTAGCCATCAACTGATTAACTGGATTTTCTGTAAAAAAAAATCACTTTTAACACTTTAGTTTAGTAATTTTACAGCACAAACAACAAACTATTTTTTATGAAATTATTCTTTTTAATATTATTAACACTTGCGTCTGTAAATATGAGCGCAAGAGAAAATGGCGAAGTGGTGATTTCTGCAAAAACAGGAATTTCAAATTCTCATCAAAAAACGAATATTCCTAAAGCATATTATTCAGATGATGATGGTGTTCTTGAAATTGAATTTGAATCTGACCAAGAATTCTATCTTGAAGTTTCGGATGAGAACGGCAACTTGGTTTATTGTTCTACGATTAACACAGATGGAAATGCAAACTATTTCAAATTAGATTTAGATCAAAAACACAATTATACCATTACAATTACATCTGTCAACGAAACCTATATTGGCGAAATTGAAGCAGAAAGACAATAAGCAACTAATTATTAATTATTCCTCAAAAACTTCATCTTATGAACCCAAAAAACAAATTATTCAACTTTATTATTGCGACTTGCACAATAATGTTTGTGAGTTCATGCAATACGACAGATGACTTTGATTTAACAAAAACCCAAAGTCAACTAAAAACAAAATCAATTGTAACTCAGTGCGATGATTTTAAAGTCAGCGAACATCTCCTTCACAAATACCTTTCAATAAAGAAAGAGACACCAACTAATATAACTCCTATCATCATTGATGGCGACACATTAGCCTATCTTTTAGAGTATGTTCAAGGTTGGAAACTGATTTCTGGAGACCAAAGGCTATCTCCTATAATTTCCCAATCTGACAACGGAACATTTAAATTGGGAAACCCAAACAATCCAGAGACAAGAAGCCTTGAAGGGCTATTAAATTACATAAAAGAACTTCGTAATTCCAACAACGGCACAAAAAACCCTGTCTGGAAAATCCTCACAGATAAGCAAACTCAAAACCACAAAATACGCAAAATCAAACCAAGAGGAATAGGCACGGGTATGTGGATTCCAATTGACACAACATACATCACTGATACAGATACTTATCCTCACGTTATCGCCACTTCGTGGCACCAATCATTTCCCTATAACATATTTTGTCCTATATTCTTAAATAAATACAATCGATGGGAAAATATGCCTGTGGGATGTTCACCTGTCGCTGTAGGACAAGTTGTTTATCACTACCGAAAAAACAACAACCGCAATATTGCAATTCCTATTGAAGCAATTGGGCCTGACGCCACCAACACGAATCAATTTATAGTCACAAACTCATCGAGTGAAGGTTGGAACTATTTATCTGACAGTCATTATATCGCAATGTTTTTACGAGATATCGGGAAAAAAATGAAAACTAAATATGGTACCACAGCATCTGGCACATCAACAAGCCACATGTCTGTCATACGAAGTGATTATCTATTAAATTACGCCTTAAAAACAAAATATGACTATAGTGTACTTATTTCAAGTTTACGAAAAAGAGAGCCCGTAATTATTGTTGCGACATCTTCGAAAGGTGATTGTCATATGTTCATAGTAGACGGTTACAAAGAAGAAATCGGTTCTTTTTTAATCAGATATGAATGGGACCAAAATCACTATATTACAGAAGAAGAATTCAACAGGTATCCACAAGAAATGTTTGAACCTGATCCACATGGTGATACAGAAAAAATTGAAGAAATTCCAATTGACATCAACACCTACATCACTATGAATTGGGGATGGCAAACTTCAAATTCCACTTGGTATATAGCTCATGAACACACTAACAGTTATCAGAGTAGTGATTTCGCAGGGTCTTTTGACACACCAAGCAGAGACCGAACCTATGATCCATATTGGTCAACAGTTGCAGGAATATACAACTCCGTTTCACACATGTACTATAATTTCCAAGAGTTTTATCCTGGAGTTGACAATTCTGGCGGATTCGTACCTTAATTATTATCACAGAAGTACAAACATTCGTTAAGAGCATGTGGACTATAGTTAAAAAACTCATAAATATAAAAATATGTGACTCAATTTGTTGCAATGGTTATGAAATCAGCATAAATTTGCGAGCAAACATAGTAACATATTCCCAAACAACTTATTAATTAATCATATTCACCCAAAACGACTATTATACTCATTATAAAAACAAAACAGATATGAAAAAGTCACTCAAAAGCAGCTTATTCATCTGCCTATCGGCAATGATGGCTTTGGCTTCATGCAGCGACAACGACAGCAATGAGCCAAACGTAAAAAATGAGGAGCCAGCACAATACAGCATCACGCTGTCGGCACCACAACAAAAAGTGCTCAACCAAAGCAACGACTTCGCCTTCGATGTGCTGAAAGCCGTAAACAATGAGAATGGCAATGTGTTTGTGTCGCCTTACAGCCTCGGCCAAGCACTTGCAATGCTTGCCAATGGCGCTGAGGGTGAAACCTACGACGAAATTGCCGATGTGCTGAAAATCGGCGAGGGAACTGCGCTCAACGACATTAACGGCTACTACGCCACTATGAACAAGGCGCTTAAAGGCATTAAATGCTCATCAAAGATTGCCATTGCCAACTCTCTGTGGATTAACAACAAACTCAACCACAAGATTCTCGACAGCTACAAAGCTGATATGCAGTCGAACTTCGATGCTATGGTGAGTGCTCTGGATTTCAGCGATGCTAAAGCCGTCGGCACCATCAACGACTGGTCGAAAAAGCACACCGCAGGATTAATTCCAACCATCGTAAACAACAATATCGGCAACGAGTCGGCAATGCTTCTGAACACCCTTTACTTCAAGGGATTGTGGAGCTATTTCCCCAAAAAGAACACTTACGACGATATTTTCCGCAACCAATTCGACCGCAACGAAAAGGTGAAGATGATGAAATCCGACGAATGTGCGCTTAATGGCTTCGTTACCGATGAAGAACTGATGGTGGAATTTGACTACGGCGGCAAGGCGTTCCAGCTTCAAGTGATTATGCCAAAGAAGGAAAAAATCAACGAGTACATCAACGATTTGGACGGAGAAAAGTATGCCGAACTGCTCACATATATGAGAAATAGCCAATCGGTAGTGGCTATGCCTAAATTCACCGCCACTTACAACAACGCCCTTGCGGCACCACTTCAAAAAATGGGAATAAAAAGAGCGTTCGGACCTGATGCTCAATTCAGCAAAATCTCGGCTACCGAACGCCTGTCGGTGACCAACGCATTGCAAAACACCATTATTGAGGTGAACGAAGAAGGTGCTACAGCTGCATCCACCACACGAGTTGATATTGGCGCAACCAGTCCTGGTCCAAGTGTACTCCCTAAGAGTTTCAACATCGACCACCCATTCATCTACTTGATTAAAGAACGCCAAACAGGCGCAATTCTATTCGTAGGCAAGGTGCAAAGCATGGAAGGTATGCAATAGTAAACGCTAAAGCACAAGTAAGTTAGGTGCTTACCACAAGTTAATAATCTCGAAAAGGGCTGGTGCTGCATCTGCGGCTCCAGCCCTTTTTTTCGTTCAGTGGAAAATTACTGGGGATAGATTGTGCATTGTTGCCGAATCGTGAATGGAATCAAAAACAAAAACTTAAAAAGCACTGGCATCGCTAAAAGGCTGTTTTTTTATGTTTTTGTTTCTGTGCCCCCTGCATTTATCCACTGAACCCATTTTTTCATATTTACCCCGTTGAAAATATGAAATTATTTGGGTGGAAAAGTAGTTTTTTCCCCTTGTTTGGGTTATCTTTGCAATCCGAAACACGAAAAAAGACATGGAATTCGAAACTGGTAAAAAATCAAATAATCGTCAGCAATACCGCCGCAAGCCGGTTCACGAAAGCGATGCTGCACTGGAAATGGGCAAGACACAACCACAAGACATTGAATTTGAGGAAGCTGTGCTCGGTGCCATCATGCTTGAGAAAGACGCTTACTCGGAAGTGAGCGATTTGCTCACGCCCGAAAGTTTCTATCTGCGCGCCAACCAGCTCATCTACGAGGCGATTCGCGACCTCGGCGCACAACAGCTGCCTATCGACTTGCTGACCGTGACGCAACAACTCCGCTCCAACGGTCACCTCGACGAAGTGGGCGGTGCCGTTCACATTTCGGAACTGACCAGCCGTGTGGCTTCTGCCGCCAATATCGAATACCACGCCCAAATCGTGGCGCAAAAATACCTTGCGCGCGAACTCATCAGTTACAGTTCGCAGATTGGCACACTTGCGTTTGACGAGAGTATCGACGTTTACGACCTGATGCAAGAGGCTGAAGGCAAACTGTTTGAACTGTCGAGAACCACACTGAAGCGAGATTTCACGCAAATCGACCCCGTGATTAGCGAGGCTATGAAAAAAATCCAGGAGGCGGCTGCGCGCGAAAGCGGCTTGAGCGGTCTGCAAACTGGCTACCGCGACCTCGACAAGATGACTTCGGGTTGGCAAAACAGCGACTTGATCATCATCGCTGCGCGTCCTGCAATGGGTAAGACGGCGCTGGTGCTCTCCATGGCTAAGAATATGGCGGTGGATTTCAATACGCCTGTGGCTGTGTTCTCGTTGGAAATGTCGAATCTCCAACTTGTCAATCGTTTGATTAGTAACGTGTGCAACTTGGAGAGCGAGAAAATCAAGAGCGGTCAACTTTCACAAGCCGACTGGGACAACCTGATGACCCGAATCAAAGACCTGTATGCCGCGCCGCTATACGTCGACGACACTCCTTCGCTGTCGGTGTTCGAACTCCGCACCAAGGCTCGCCGCCTTGTGAAAGAGCACGACATCAAACTAATCATCATCGACTACTTGCAGTTGATGAACGCCACCGGCATGAAGTTCGGCAGCCGTGAGCAGGAAGTGAGTACCATTTCACGCTCGCTGAAGCAGTTGGCTAAGGAATTGAACATTCCAATCATCGCCCTGTCGCAGCTCAACCGTAATGTGGAATCGCGTGGCGACGACAAGAACGGCAAGCGTCCGCAGTTGAGCGACCTTCGTGAATCTGGTTCTATTGAGCAGGATGCCGACATCGTTTGCTTCATTCACCGTCCCGAATACTACACCAAGTCGGGCGTTGATGCCGAGGGCAAAGACATTCGTGGCAAGGCTGAATTTATCATCGCCAAGCACCGTAGTGGTTCGGTGGGCGATGTGCCTATGCGATTTGTGGGCAAGTATGCCCGATTCGAGAACTGGGACGAAGGACTCGGCACAAGCACCGAAACCTACGAATCGAAAATCAATGGCGACGAAAGCGGTGCCACACCGTTGGAGCAACCCAACGCGCCACAGCCTGAGTTCACACCACCGGCTCCAAACGTGGACTTCCTTGAGTCCAACGGCAACACAGCACCATTCTAATCTCCCCCCCATAACGACGCATCATCACGTAGGGACATGCCTTCGGCATGTTTCCAATGCAACACGCAATGGGTCAGTGGAAAATTCCTGGGTATTAGATTATGCATTGTTGCCGAATTGTGAATGTAATCAAAAACAAAAACATAAAAACCGCCTTAGAGCAAAGTGGAATGCTTCGCATTTGGCGGTGCGACTGTGCGCTTTGCGTCATTGGAAACGA